>KB659952.1_pt36 | contig 11827 bp, 13 predicted proteins | sample 558768 | NCBI scaffold set KB644980.1 | reverse complement strand
CCGGCTACTCATGAGTTCGTATCACCGCGACAACCACGAAGTTGTCACTTATACATACTCAGTTTTATTCTTTGAGACTCTCTGTCAGAACGACTCACACTGATACTGATAGCTCACTGTCTTGATCATAGATACTCACCAGTTCAGATATCAAAGAGCCGTATTATACTTAGATATGTAGTATAGTCGTCTACTTATTAATAATTAGTATGCTGCACAATACAGAGTAAACTGATTCATCTGAATATTGAGTATATGCGATCGTCGCGATGTATCATTTTTATTATTCGATACATGATACTCTTCTTAATTTTGTGATGCCGTTATTTCGATTAAACTGGCGACTATCTTTTATTCGCATATTGTACATATTGTCTTAATCACGCTTGAGTTATCCATGCACCTACTTATAAATAGTCTAGCAACGATCCGAGAGAACAGCTGAGTACAATGCGTATCCCCCGATAATGACCGTTGCAAAGGCACATAATGCGAGTATCAGCGGTACATACTCCGGCTCTTCTCAAGTATTGACTCCTCTGCGAGATATCGTGTCAGTTTGTCATACCCTTGCCAATCGGCTGCGAAAACACGACTGTATTATGTTGCTGGGTCATCCACAATGAGTTTGAGCACGACTTCGCGGTTTTCAGTTTCTGCATGCTCATTTCAATTAAGACTTCCAACAAGAGAGACGTGATCGTCGGTAATTGCACCTTTTGCATGGATCTTCCCGAAGTGATCACCGGAGTCAACAATCTGTGCACGAATTGGAAGTCCAGTTGCATTCAACTCAGACGTGCGACTCACGACAGCGCGATCTTTATCAGTATCATGCCATCCCCATGAGAGCAACAATCGTACATGGATTCTACGTTTCGTCGCATCAACAAGTACATAAAAATAGGGTCCTGGCATGTTCACTCGCGGGCTAACAACGTCAATATCCTTTCCAGTGGGGTATCAATACGATTTCGAACAGCCTCACCCGCACCTGGCGCAGTGAGGACACGAACTTCATCGACAGTAATCATCTCTGCATCGAACTATGTTGGATACTGTCCGGTCGTCGGAAGTACCTCATCGAATACAATATCTGTCCGCGCTTGAGATCATAGGACTACATCATAGCCTGTACTGTCGTGTTCAAAATAGATATTAGCTCGGTTGCAGTACCACCTGAATCAACATGCACTCCCCATCCACAGCTATTGTGACCACCGGTCCCGGCTAGTTTCTAGTTTTCCGAAAGCACAATAACAGTGTTATCGATAACGGCGTACTTCGGGGGATGATGTGCAAACCGTGCCGGCGTGCCAGTGAGTAATTGAACCACTATCCCATCATGACTTAGTCGATTAAGCTGGGTCTGTTGTGCGGTTGAGAGTCCACCAACTGGTAACCCTTCAACAAGATCTGGACGCGTACCCCGGGATCTGTAGCCGCGAGAAGCGCGTCAGTTACATCTGGTGACGCATACGTGTATCCCGCTAACAGAATCCGCCCATTTGCTGATTAAATCGCACTCAATGGTGCATCCGGTGCATCTGGAAGAACGAGTGCTGTTACTTCAGCGGATTCCTGTCAGAGTGACTGATCGAAGCTCAACACCACGCGGTAGCTATTCCGTGCTCGTCGTGTTGAGTCGCTCACCCTCCGCCGCATTCGAACATGTTACCTCATGAACACGCTCAGGATTTCTCCGCGTTTGCGCGGAGGAGGATGTTAAGAGGTAATGATGAGGTAGTAGCATTCGTCGATAGCTTGGCGGTATGTAGATACGTGCTGGTCTCATTTCCGCAAATGGACACGAGGTTTTACATATTATCTGTATGAGTGAGGGCAAGACTGAGATTCAACCATGAGACCTATGATAGTAGTTCTCAAATAGATATCCAGATCATTCTTAAAGTAACTCAGCAGTAATGACTCCGTGGGCACACTGCTCATATCTGTCGAGTGATGGTACATTTTATATCGATGAGATCATATATTCGCCCGATGCCGTGGAGACCTGATTGGCGGCTCAGTTGGCACTCAGCCAGAGGCGGTATCGAGTGCATCTGCGGCCCGTTTAGCTTCATGTTGAATAAGATATGATCGCTCATCGATGTGCTCTGCAGCTGTTTGAAGCGCACGTTGTGTTCCAATCTGTCGGAGCGCCCACGCAGCAGCAGCACGGACATCATCGCTTTCGTCGGTGTGAAGAGCTTTCCCAAGTGGCTGGATAGCTCGCGTATCTCCAATGAGTCCGAGTGCACGTGCAGCGTATGGTCTAACATTTTCATTTTCCATCATGAGCTTGTTCGCGAGCGGCTGTGTTGCCTCCGGTGAGCCGATCTCACCAAGCGCTCGGAACGTTACCTTTTGTAGTCCTGGGTCAGAGTCTTCATCAATATACTCTCTTAGCGTCTCAACAGCATCTGTTGCTCCAGACCCCATTCGACCAAGTGCTTTGACAGCTGCTTCCTCACGCCGCTGTGCGAGTTCATGCATTTCATCGAATGCGGCAGGATCAGCCATTCGAGTAAGCGCGTCCATACAATGATTTTGCATGAACTCCGACTGAAGATTGTCTTTGGCGAGAAGAATCATATCTACGCGCCCTCTGCTTTCCCACTCTTTGAGTGCAGACCACTCCGGTGGAAAGTCCTTGTAATGTCCGAGCACGTCATAATATCCCTCAGCCATTAGCTTCTCATTTACGTCGAGATCATCCCATTCTTCAGCATTTTCAAGATTCTCACTGATCGTCTCGGCGGTCTCGATCAATGCTTCAATCGTCGCTGCATCCTCATCAGCATCAAGACCCTCATCAGCAATCGCACTCGCACAACCGTTGAGCTGCGCAATGAGTTCCACCTCTTCATCACTGCTATGCTCATCTTCATCGACACTCGTGTCTGTGTTCTCCGATGGTGTCTCGACACTGATTGAACCTGAGATTGTCTCAGCAATATCCTCACGTGTTTCATCAACAGCGTCAGTGACCGTGCTCAAGCCAGTTGCAGTCCAGCGTGTTTCCTCAATTGTTTTCATGACTTCCTCAAGCTGTTCGAGTATATCGCTTGCGTATGGACCGCGCTGGGTATCGAGTTCTGACTCAAGATCTTCGATCCGACTCTCAAGTTCATCAGTCGGATCCTCTTCATCATTATCAGGCTTCGGGAGCGTCGACGCCTCAAGATCATCTGTGACTGCGGTGAGTGTTGTCTCAATTTCATCAAGTGCTGATTCGGTCTCAGCAGCCTCAAGTGTGGACTCGACATCATCAAGACGACTCATCACACTCTCAGGTGTCACAGATATCGACCCATTGGAGTCGGGAGTATCATCAGTAACCGTTTCGTCATCCTCATCACTCATATATCGAGTTATCTATTTGTACTCAAAAAGAGCGTTTCCCTTCTGTCCGCAGTCTTTACACATCATCCAGTGACTTCGCAATCGAGAGATTAGGTATATCAAACGCTGTTGGACGACATACTCCAACAATAACTTCGAGTGTGTCAACGAATCGCAAACCCGGGTAGTTGACATATCCGTTGTCATCAATGGCGGCAGCAACAGCCTCATGCACAGCAGTTGAATCAATAGCACATGCTTCACATGTGTCCTGAGTGATGATCAAATCCGGACTGAATGTCGCAAGTGTGTCGATATCGAGATCATACGCACTTCCCTCAATTGACTGCATCTGTGAATCAATCTCGCTAGCAGACTGATCGGGACCACGCTCAAATGGTGTGCTCGTGAGCGATGGTAACTCATGCACTGATGGTAGATGATCATAATTACGTGAAATATCAACAGGCTCGACACTGAGCGAAGTGAGCATCTCCGTTGCCGACAGAGGAAGTGAAATAATGCACACACATCATTGGGATACATCTGTCGGAAAATATGCACTGAATAGTGATATAAAATTGATACTTGTTTCGATAACAGAAAATGATTTTATCGATGCCAAAAACATTAAGTTGGTCGCAGTCCAATATAAATATACAATGAGCACGCAACAGACGGTTCGACTACAAGCTGACGAGGTTGAGGGTAGTGAGGCACTTCGAATTGATTCAGAACGTGCATCACAATTAGTTGATGCGCTGAATACGGATCTTGCGGCAACGCAAATGCTGTATCATCAGCTCAAAAAGCATCACTGGAACGTCGAGGGTGCAGAATTCCGTGATCTGCATTTATTCCTTGGCGAAGCTGCTGATGAGGCTGAGGAGTTCGCTGATGAACTTGCAGAACGTGCGCAAGCACTCGGTGGTGCACCGGTCTCAAGTCCATCAGCTATTTCAGAGCAATCACCAGTCGAAGCTGAGGATGAGAATGTCTACGACATTCGGACATCGCTCGCAAACGATATGCAGATGTACGGTGACATGATTGAGATGCTTCGGGATCATGTTGCACTCGCAGAACGGCTTAATGATCCAACGACAGCACACATGCTGAGAGAAAATCTTATCGAAGTCGAAGACGCTGCCCACCACATCGAACACTATCTCGAAGATGATACACTTGTTGTCGAATCAGCGATGCAGTAAGCTGCATTCATTTCGATACTTCTGTAAACCTCTTCAGCGACCGTTGGAGTGACCGTATACTACACTTATTCTCTTGTTTTATTATCTGGGTAGTGACGAGTATACGCTGAAGAAACCAATTAAGAAATCAATCAAAAGATCAATTATTTACTGTCACAATCGACTACCGCTCGAGTGATTCGGTGAGTGTCGCATCGCACGCGATCCATGCATCAGCATACCCATCTTCGGCAAACACGAATCGATCAGGTGACGTTTGGTGTGCTGACACACGGTTAGTTGCTGATTCAATATTCTCATCCTCGTTTCGTTCTCTACTACTGTCCGGTGACTCCGACTGACTCATGTACCATCTTATGATATTCGGGGCGATTAAACGCTTTTGGTCAGCCTAAAAAATATGTCTCGATAAGCCCCACGACGTGATTGATATACTACTGCTATCACTTCCAATGGAGTGAATAATCAATTTCTGATGACATTGGTGGCTAAACGATGTACTATCGACGATGTCCCACAACCTCACGATACCTGAGTGGTCGAATATATTCCATTGTATCAGACGGCGCAAGTTTTTGTCGCTTCGGACGCTAATACAGGTATATGTCGGATCGCAAGCCTAGGAATAAAGATGACACAGATGACCTCGCTGTGCTTCTTGATGATCTCAATGCAACCCTTTCAGCACTTGAAGAGGCGGTAGATGATGAGGAATCATCAACTCGCTCGTCACAGGCAGGTCAGAATCGAAACAACACCTCTCGTGACTCTCAGGTCCGAAGAACGGACACCCCGCAGACAGACAGTACCCGCGGTGATGATGATGGACAGTCATCAATTGGCAATGTCTTTCGATTTACAGAGGAATACACGCTCCCGGCGCTGATTTCGGTGCTTGAAACAACAATTGAATCACTTGAGTTACTTCGTGGTGTGCTTCGATTCGTTGATCCTGAACAATCGGCGTTTAGTCAGCAAAACCGAAGACAAAATAGACAGAGGCGAGGGCAATCTCCTCGTCGCGACCCAGTTTCGGCAGTCGGTCGTGAAGCACTCTCTGGGCTTGATCGCGCGCTTTCAGAAATAGAGGAGACACTCGCGGCTGACAATGACCAATCACTCTCAAGTGATCGCGTCCCGCGTGATCTGCTTGCTGACGCACGTGATCTCTCCGCAGAGGTTGCTGACCGGCTTGGCGATGCTCAAAATGGATCTGAACGCCGACGTGAGAGAACAAATCGTGGGACTTCTCGTAATCGTCCGGATGCTACAACAAGACAGGAGCCTCAGCAGAGCAGAGACACGACAACGACTACTGACGATGGAACTCAACGTAACGATACTGCTGTAACAATCAATGTCGACAGTCCTCGTGAGGATGATGGTAACAAAAACACCGACCCTTCTAGCACCACTCATCCGGATTCAACAACAATGGATGAGAACTCTTCATCTGACTCTGAGTCTGGTTCAGTTGACGTTGATGTTGAGTCAGAACTAGCATCAATCAAGGATACTGTTGACCCGGATGAGCGGTTTATTGACACCGATGCCGACAGTGACGCCGCGAGTGATAATGACGATGACGACAGCAGCGATAATATATAACCTAAATGAATGCTGAAGGCTGAGTGATCCAAAGTCTACTTGTGAGCGATTGTCTCTATACAGACTATTTGCTGATATACCGGATATATCTGTTTACTTTCTCAGAACTCTGGGTCTGATGTAGATCACCATATACAAGATTTCACGATTCAGAGGAGTATCAGTTAGTCTAGATAGTATAATATATTCCACTCACTGTGTATATCTTAGTTATCACCACTCAGGTTGGCTTGAATCGATACCCACCACATGTCCGTGAGTATGGTTCACGGATCCCAGCAGTCGCGTCACGTAATTCTGAAACGTAGACTGGCTCCACGCGATCGCCAGTCGTTATTTCGGCTGTCGTCACCTGCCCGATTGCCCGTACTGACTCATCATCACTCTCAAATTCGACAATCGTGAGAGCGTTTGGCTCGCGAGCACCAGGTGGTGTTGCCGTTGCTTTCGTCCATGTAACTACCTCTGCAGTACACTCGAGTAAATTAACCGTATCTACCGGCTCATTACCCAGCCCCAACGTGTGTTCAGGGTACTACAGACTCCCATCAGCGTGTTTGACAGCTGTCAACTCTGATTGATCTCTCTCAGCGCTGATCGCATCCATGTCTACATCTGAATCAGCGTCGTTCTCACCACTCACTGTGCATCCTCTAAGCTTGTTGTTGTCACACAGTTCCCGAATCCACCACCATTAGATGCAAGTCCAGTTTCAGTCTTAAGTTGTCGAGCTCCAGCATCGCCGGTTACCTGTTGATAAATCTCATATACCTGTGCAACCCCGGAGGCACCGAGTGGATGTCCTTTTAATTTCAATCCGCTAGACGTGTTGATTGGCAATGCACCACCATGTGTGGTCACTCCATCACCAACCGCTTTCCAGCCAGTCCCTTTCTCAAAGAATCCGAGATCCTCTAGTTGGAGAAAATCAAGAATAGTGAACATATCATGTAACTCGGCGACATCAACGTCCTCAGACGTAATCTCAACCATTTCATACGCGTCGTTTGATGAGTCAACAACACCACCCATCGTTGTCGGGTCATCGCGTTCATGTACAACATGGGTATCAGTATCAGTTGCACCTCCGATCCCACTTACGACAACGTATGTGTCGGTGTGCTCCTCGGCGACCGACCCTGGGCAGGATAATAACCCAGCAGATCCCTCGGTAATTGGACAAAAGTCGTACAGACGGAGGGGGTCGGCAACAATCGACGATTCAAAAACTGTCTCAAGATGAACCTTTTCACGAAACTACGCGTGTGGATTATCGACACCGTTGCGATAGTTTTTGACTGCCACCTTGCCAAGTGAGTCTCGAGGTGCGTCATACATTTCAAGATACAACCAAGCCGTTAGACCAGCGAATGATGGAAGTGTTACTCCATGTTTCTATTCAACAGGATGTTAGTGGTGCAATCACATCTGTTGCCTCAGCAGTTGTGCGATGTGTCATCTTCTCACCACCAACAAGCAATGTTAATGCTGGTGCATCGGAAGCAATGGACTGCCATACAACATAACTGCCACACGTTCCATGCTACAACCGGAACCGGCGGTCATATATTCGTTGTCCTCTGTGTGACGTTTCTTACCCAATCTCACTACTATCATTTCGAGCGCTGGCTGGTTCTCTCATCATTATGTCGTGTTTTGGAGCATACTCCTGTTAATTTATTTTACCCTACTCACGTTGTGGGTGAATCTCTCCTCAACTCGATTTATCATGATGACTTTTTGTATTATCTCGAAGCGTTTACACATGTGTCGGTCACACAGCCGATATGCGTCTTGAATCCACTATGCCGACCATCGGCGCATTTAGCTGTCTTATTCTTGCCGGGGCAGTCTTTACTCCGGCAGTGATCATCACTACTCCAGGGGGGAGTGTTGCAGATTACTATGCCGCTGGTCCATTCGGCATCTCTGTCGTTGGCTTTCTAGCACTACTCAATGTTGTTGTATTTCTAGCCGGTAAGCAAGGTCGGACTGACCCAGTGACTGTTGCTGGTATAACATTGGTATCTGGGATTACGATGTTCGGATTTGGCATTCTTTGGGCGGTTTCGATCACATCAACATTGTTGTATGGATTTCCGAGTGAGTATGCGTGGATTGTGAATCATCGCTGGGTCATTGTTGGACTTGCGAGCACAACAGCACTCGCTGGAAGTGGCTATACGACTGCTGTTCTTCGCTAATTATCTATATAATGTCCATCTCAATATCAATATGATCAGAAAGACACGCTGAGTTCATCCGTGCATGCCTGATATTTAGAATATCCTCAGCACTGTCATGAGTGAGGTCCTGATGCGGATCCTATGTATTCGAAACAAGCTTAGTATTACCAATGTCGCCGCCGTCGGTCGATATTTGAGTCGAAAGTTCCTTATATCCACCTCGTATACGATTTTATGGACTAGGTTGGGCAGTTAGGCCCTGCTCTTTTACCCACGATTTAGGTCTTAAGTGGGGACCAAACCCGGGTGCGTTCGGTAGACTAATGCAGGCCTCAGGAGCCAACTAAGAAACCTCGTCCTTCGGGGACGGCGGTCCGTTGACGCTAACCGCAGGGTCAGTCCGATGCGGTTCGTCGCCGGCATCCCGTCAGGCGCGGAAGCGAGCAGCGAACCGGTGAACGTTCGTCGCTCGAAGGGCCGCGGGGTGGAGAAGGCAACTGAGACTCCCTGTATTGGAACGCTGAGCAACCCTGTCGTCCGCTATTCATACTACATTCATCACTCATTATTCATGCGTATCGCCTGATGTCTTCATATAGAGCATATGCCGTTCACTCTAGATCATCCATCCAGCGATCTTAGTGATATCATATCGAGGATGATTCTAATCCATATCTGTGATGGCAATTATCCCGAATCCAGTGAAAAGATATGATGTATGCGCCGGCCGGGATTTGAACCCGGGTCATGAGCTTGGAAGGCTCAGGTCATACCACTAGACCACCAGCGCATGTTGTCGTGTCACGCCACGTGTATGACGTTACAGTAGAATGAATTGGTGCCTGGAATAAGGATGTTTCTTTTTATCGCTCTTATTTCGACACAGTGTATCGAATTCATTCGGGTTGAGAACTCAATCTTGGATTTTATTGGTTATATTACAATCACTACAGGTTGCGATATCAGTAAATAAAATACAGAAACGCTAGCGATAACTAGAAAAGACGCTCAGTTAGTCGTCGCTCGGTGGCTCGATAGCTTCGGCATCAGCGGTAGCCTCTGGTGTTGGTGCCTCAATCGGCGGTGCTTGTGCTTCTTCAAATGATGCGGCTGCATCTCGAACACGATCACTCACGCCTGGGACCTCTGTCTCTGTGACCGGACCCTCAGCACGGATCTCATCAAGATCACGTGGGAACTCACGGAGTTGATAGTGAATATCGATTCCTGCTTGTGCGCCTTTGCCCATTGCAACAGGAATCTGATTGTGACCATCGGTAATATCGCCGACTGCATACACACCGTCAACGGTCGTTTCCATGCTCTCATCGACAATGACCGTTCCATCATCATCAAGTTCACAACCGACTGTTTCGAATAATGCCGTATTGTAATCGGAGCCATACATCGCGAATCCACCGCGATACTGACGAATACTCCCGTCTTCGAACTCGAATGATTCCAACCACCCGTTATCGCTTTTATTCATTCCATCAATATCAGAGTCAACAATATCGATCGGGTGTGCTCGTAGTTGTTCGTCGGTTTCATCGCTCCATTCCGGTTCATCACCACGAAGTAACACATCTACATCATCAGTGAAATTGAGCATGATCATCGCAACGTGTGCAGTTGCTTCACCGGTACCCATCACATAGACAGGTCGATCGACGAACATGTATGCATCGCAATGAAGACAGTAGTGTAGACCTTTGCCTGTGCGTGGCACCGGTGGCTCAGGGTGTTTGTCACTAAATCCGACGCCAAGGACAACTCGGTCAGCACGGAATGCATTCGAGTTCCCTTCAAGATAGAATCGACCGTCATCAGTCTGTTCAATATCAGTGATGAGATCACGAACCACATCCCCACCATATGATTCGACTTGTTCAGTCCCAGTCGCAAGGAATTCATTACCGGAGGTGTCTTCGGTCACACCAATAACATTGTGAGTATCAAGCATCATTGCCGCACGACCACCACCACGGTCAACAAGTGCGGTATCATGACCTAATCGCGTCGTATACAGCGCTGATTGGAGACCCGCCGGTCCGCCTCCTACGACAACGACTTCATAATCGGATACGTCATCACTGGTACTCATTCATATTATTGTATGGACTGGATGAACTTAAACTCAGAGCACATGTGTGCTATTCATACAATGACGGACAACATTGTAGATTAAAATGCTTCTACGTCACCCTGATATGTTCTCGGCAGTACCGTCTTCGGCATCCTCATTTTCTCCTGTTGTATCATCCTTGTCAGCTCTTGTTTGTCCCTCATTGGCTGGTGGTTCGTCCTCGTCGTTGTTTTCTGCGCTGTCTGTAAGCTTAGGGCTAACATCTGTGAAATCCTGGCTATGCTGTGATGTTTCAGCAGATGATGATAATATATCCTTGGATGCATCTCTGTCGGTGTCAGCATTTACAGTAGTATCACTCTGATCATGCGTCTCGCCATCACCTTCTTCATGATCACCGCCACGCGACCCACTCAATCGCGATCGGACTAAGCTGAGTATTCCATTTTCAGCTTTATTTTCATTCTCCTCTCCCGTTGTGTCTACCGTATCAGTACTGCTATCATCAGCTATATGAGCCGATGAATCGTTACTTTGTTGTTCACCAGTCTTCGACTGAGAGGTCTGAGGCGGCTCTTCATCAGGAGTTTCTTCATCGGCGACCGTTGCGTCATCGTATGCATGTATCGGCGGCCAACAGACGTAGTTATACTGCTCGCCCGGTGTTGTGTAGCAGTCTTGAGTTGGATCAGATAATACACGTCCACCGGTATCTGCAGCGACGTCGACAAGATCAATTAATGTTTGTAGTTCAACGATGTCAGTACCATCCGGCTTAATCGAGTCCGTGAGCGTTCCTTCCGAGAGCCACTCACCATACATATCTTTGAAATTGTATCAAGTTCATCAAACGCTTGAATGTATTCATCCACAATCAGATCAAAACCATTCGTTGCTCTTTAGTCAGATTGATCATACGTCGTCTGATCTTGAGCGAAAGGGTGGAAATAAAAAGAAATCTATTGATTATAACCGCCGATAGATGGCGAGAGTGGCTATTAGCACTGCAAGAATAGCAACAGTTGCGCCAAATCCAGGTACATCGCTCGGTGTTGACGTTGGTGTCTCTGTTGCCGTTGCAGTAGGCGTCACATCTGTTGCTGGCGTTTGAGTCTGCGCTGAGACTGGCGTTGGAGTTGGTGTTGTCGCAGCAGTCGGCGTTGACGTTGCTGCCGCAGGGACAGGAGCCGAAACCACGAAGATTGAGAACCCAGGCGTTTCCGCGCGGAGTGTCACTTCCTCGGCATCAGTGCTTATGACGTCTGTTGAGAGCGGCTGATACTGAGTTCCAGTATAACGCTCAATCTGAAGATCATCTGGTGCAACATTAGCAGGCACCTGATCGCGACTAATAGTGGTCGTCACTGTCGCTGATTCGTCTTCGACCTGCT
>KB659935.1_pt54 | contig 11850 bp, 11 predicted proteins | sample 558768 | NCBI scaffold set KB644980.1 | reverse complement strand
AGGTCTGAACCCCCGATACCCCTTTCTCGTTTAATTGCTGAAAGTAAGGCCCGATAGATTATTATCCGTGGGGGCCAAAGTTAAAGTCGTGTCTGAGATCGCGGTACTGCACGTCGACGACGACTCCGCGTTCACTGGGCTCGTCTCCGAGATGCTCGAGTCACTCGACGGGCGGATCACTGTCACCTCGGAGACCGACCCGACGGCTGCGGCGGCGACCCTCGAGAACACCAGTGAGTACGACTGTCTCGTGACAGACTTCCAGATGCCCGGGATGAACGGGATCGAGCTGCTCGAGTCTGTCCGGGACCACTCACCGGAACTGCCCGTCGTCCTGTTCACCGGGGAGGGGTCGGAGCGAGTGGCCAGCAACGCGATCTCTGCGGGGGTCACGGACTACCTCCAGAAGGAGACGAACACGGACATCTACGAGGTGTTGGCGAACCGAATTGCCGACGCGGTCAGCCACAAACAGGCACAAGAGTGTGTTCGGCGTCAGGCGACCGCGATGGACCACGCGAGTGAGGGGATCGCGACGTTGGACAACAGTGCCCGGTACGTCGAGGTCAACCAGAAGTACGCCGACATCCACGGGACGGACCCCGAGACACTCGCCGGGACGGTCGCGACTCGGTGTATCGCAGACGAGATCCAGGGTGAACTCGTCACAGAGATCAGAGCGCTGGAACCCGGTGAAGACTGGGAGGGTGACATCATCGCCAAGCGGTTCGGTGGTGAGGAGTTCAAGAAACGGATGTCGATATACCGGGTGGACACGGACCTGTACGTCGTCGTCGCACAGGACATCAGCGAGGCCGATCCGTCGAACCGGTACGTTCGCGGTGACATCGAGATCGCCGAGGAGCCGTTGTTACACACCATCACCGATCCGGTGTTCGCCCTGGGTAAGGGCGGCCGGTTCGCGTTCGTCAACCGGCAGTTCGCGTCGACGTTCGACACCACTCCCTCCGACATCCTGGGGTTACACTTCGCCGAGATAACGGCCGAGCCGGACGTCGAGCGGGCACGCGAGGCGTTCGAGGCACTCGTCGACTCGGAACGGGAGACACAGACAGAGACCCACCAGAAACGCGTCCAGACGGGGACCGGTGACTGGCTACCCGTCGAGGTCAAGATGGCGACGCTGCACGGCAACACCGATATCGCGACAGTTGGCGTCCTCCGAGACATCAGCCAACGGAAGCAACGACTCTCGGAGCTCCGGAAGCAGAACGAACGGCTCGACGAGATTGCCAAGTACATCTCACACGACATGCAGACCCCGCTGATGACACTCCAAGGACAGCTCGAACTCGCCCAACGGGGGAACACGGGTGTCCTCGACGAGGCTGTCGAGGTCGTGTCCCGACTACAGGAGATGACGGAGTCTGTCTCGACACTGGCACGCCGGGGGTGGACGGTGACCGACCAGACGGAGCTGTCGGTTGCGACGCTCATCGAGCAGGCGTGGCAGTGTGTCGACACTGGTGGCGCGAGTCTCGAGATCGCCGTCGACCCGGGTTGTGAGATCGCCGGCAACGAGACGCAACTCCGTCACGCGGTAGAGAACCTGTTTCAGAACGCGGTCGACCACGGCGAGTCGCCGCAGATCCTCGTCGAGACGACCGACCGAGGGCTGTTGATCGCCGACGACGGGCCGGGGCTACCCGCCGACAGCGACGAGATCTTCGCGACCGGCTACACCACGGGGGACGGAACCGGGCTCGGGCTCGCACACGTGGCTCGGATCGTCGACGCCCACGGGATGTCCATCGAGACGGCCGAGAGCCCCTTGGGTGGTGCCGGGTTCGAGATCTCGACGGACGAGGCGACACTCACGACCGGAACCGCCGAGGCTCCGACGGCGTTCGGTGACGACGACTAGTCTCGCCACACGGCCAGTTGGCTACGACTCCGAGAGGTCGTGACCGACTACTGCTCGAACCCGTCCTCGAACCGGAACGTCCCGTTCCGTTGCACGACCTCGCCGTCCACCTCGATACGGGAGTCCTCGCTCATGTCGACGATCATGTCGAGGTGGATCGACGACTCGTTGCGTTCGACGGGGCTGTCCGCGGGGACGTTGTCCTCGTAGGCCCGTCCCAGCGCCAGGTGGACGGTGTCGCCCATCTTCTCGTCGAACAACATATTGTAGGTGAACTGGTCGATCGCGCGGTTCATCCCGATCCCGAGTTCACCCAGGCGGCTGGCGCCGTCGTCGGCTGCCAGTGTCGCCGCGAGGGCGTCCTCGTTCTGGTCGGCGGTAAACGCCGTCACCTCGCCGTCGGCGAAGGTCAGCTTCGCACCCGTCACCTCCCGTCCACGTGTGATCACGGGCTCGTCGAACAGGACCGTCCCCTCGACGGAGTCGGGGACGGGCGCGGTGAACACCTCCCCGCCGGGGAGGTTGTTGCGCGCGTCGTCGTTGACCGCGACGGTGCCGTCGACCGACATCCGGACGTCCGTCTCGTCGCCGGAGACGATCCGCACCTCCTCGGCCGGGTCGAGAAGCTCGACCATCTGCGCCTGGAAGGCGCTCTGTTCTGCCCAGTCCATCGTCACGGCGTCGTAGACGAACTCCTCGTAGGCCGGCGTCGACATCTCCGCCTTCTGGGCGGTGCCGGGGTGAGGGAACTGGGTGCCGACCCACCGCGTGTCGAGTACCGCCTCCTGGATCGGCTTCCGGAGCTTCTGGAGCGCGACCTGTCGCTCCGGCGGTACGTCCGCCGACTCGTGTTGGTTCGCCGAGCCACGGACGGCGATCACCACGTCGGCCGCCTCCATCAGCGCCGCCGTGTGGTCCGGTGTCTCCAACGTCTCCGGGTCGGCGGCCAACGAGAACGCCCGCTGGGCGCGCCCCGGCCGACTCAGGACGATCGGGTTGGCGTTCCGTTCGCCCAGTTTCTCGTGGAGCGCCGTCACCAACGGCTCCGCTCCGCGGTTGGCCCGGATCACCACGTCGTCGCCCGGTTGGACGTCCGTGGAGTGGTCGACAATCACGTCTGCGTGGTCGCGAACACGTCGGTTCACGGTGGCTCTCGTGGCTCGGCTCGTATCAAACCCGGCGACGTGTCTGGACTGTGTTACTGGTGACCCGGGTTGGTGACCACCACGCGTGTCGCCACGAGACACCCACGCCGGCGATTTATCACTCCGAGACGCCAGCCGACGATCGTGTCCCTCCCACGCCCGACCGTAACAGTAGCCGTCGCCCTCCTGTTGGGGTTGCCGCTCGTCGCCGCGCCGTTGGCCGTGCCCGCGCCGGATCTCGACCGGACGTACGAGGCGGTCGCGGTCGACCCGGAGACGGACGCGACTGTCGTCGCCCACCGTGTCGACGAGGTGGCGAATCTCACTGCCGCCGTCGACACACCGGCCGACCGCGACGTGTTGGATCGAGCCGCCGACGGCGCGGCGGTGTCCGTGCGTGACCGTGGGTCGCCGTTGGGGACGCTCCGCGACGAGGCGTACGCCGTCTACGACGGCCGGTACTACCGTGTCGTGACACGCCCGGGCGAGAACGTCTCGGTCCCGGCCGACACGGATGAGGACACGGGCGCGCCGGTCGACGACCCCCACCCCGACCTCGAACACCTCGGGGTTCGAGCCGTTCACGCTGCGGCTGCGACCCGTCGCCGGTGAGACGGTGGTGTCGTCGTTGGCGGAGCCGTACGAGGAGCTGCGACCGACCGTCCGACGGATCGTCGACGAGGGTGAGGCGACGATCTCACCGTCGGACGGTGACGGGGTGGCGCGGCTGATCGCGCCGCCAGACGTGCCGAGTGTAGTCGTTCGCGACGGGACCTACTACGCCGTCGACCAGGTGAGCCCGTTGGCAGCCGCCGGGAACTTCGCCGAGTTCTTCCTCCGCGCGACGTTGCTGCCGGCCCTCCAACGGCTCGGCGTGACGTACGTCGGATGTGCCGTCGGGACGTACGCCCTCGCGGCGCTCCGAGGCCGACGCGACTCGTTGACCGAGCGGGGTGGGATCGGGCTCCTCGCCGGGGTGTTCACACTCCAGGTCGCCACCGCAGCCATCCAGTCGCCGGTCACGTCTGCCGGCGGGCCGTTCGACGCCCTACCCGCCGGTGTCGGAGCGACCCTCGTCACGTTGTTGATCGGCGGGCTGGCGGCCGTCTCCACGCTCCCGGTCGCGGCGACGTTGCTCGTCGGGATCACGGCACGCCGACACGGGTTCGGTCGCCGGGTCGGGCTGGCAGTGACGGGCGTCGTCGGCGCGTTGGTCGGCCACGGCGTGCTGTCGGCGGCCGTCGCCGGCTCCGCAGGTCCGGCCGTGTTCGCGGTGTTGGCCGGCGGGATCGGACTGGTGACTGCCGTCCCGGTCGTCGGACTGGGGTACGTCCACGCCGCCGACCCAGGGGACGCTCCCGGGGGCAGCACCGACGGCTGAGGGCGACTCTCGTCGCAGGCGGACGGAGTCCCGACATCTGGTCCGGGGGGTCTCCTGACGTACCGACCGCTCTCCCTGTCGACAGTGACGCGACGACCCGACTGGAGACGATCACCGACGCCCGGACGCTGGGGTGACCGCGTTGGAGTGGGTGTGCCGTCGTCACTCCGACACCGATCCGTCTCGGAGCGGTTCCCCCGTGTCTGCACCGGCGCGCTTCCCGACACGAACGTGTGGCGTGAACGCCGTGTCTGCGGCGGCACGCCGGTAGGCGAACGTCACGCCGAAGTAGGCGACGAGGACGGCGACCGCGAACGACAGGAACGTGGTGCCGCTCCAGGCGAAGCCGTCGACGAGCAACACCCAGGTGTTGCCCAGCGCGTGGATCAGCCCGACGAAGTAGACGTTACCGCTCAACTCGAACAGGAGGCCGAAGCCGACACCGGACAGTGTGAGGGCGACGAGCGTTCCGACGACACTCCCGCCGATGTACCCGCCCTCGACGAACATCCGCGGAACGTGGAGCAGGGCGAACAACACCGACGTGACGACGACAGCCGCCAGCCGTCGGAGCGGCCCGTTGGCACCCAGGAGACTCCGGAACTTCGTCTGGAGGTAGCCACGAACGACGGCCTCCTCGACGAACGCGTAGCACACCCCGAGAGCCAACGGTGTGGTGAGTGAGGTGAGCTGGTCGGCCAACACGTCGACTCCCCACGGGAGACCGAAGGTGGCCGCGAGGGCGACACCCAAGGCGTTCACGACGGCGTAGGTCGCCAGGAACGCCGCGACGCCGGGGAGGAAGAACTCCCGGGAGAGGCCGACGTCCGCGAACTCGCCGCCGTCGAGCCGTAGTGCCACGACGCCGACGGCGAGTATCAGTCCGAACTTGACGGTCTCGACGACGTGGGAGAACGGCCCGGAGCTCCCCGATAACAACCCTTCGACCCAGTTCTCGGCGGCCAACACACAGCCGATCGCGCCGAGCACGGCCACTACCGAGACGATTCGTCTGTCGAGGGTGACGAGTCTCGTCTGCACACTGCCGACGACACGCGACAGGGGGTTGAAACACGCTCTCGTGTTTCATAATCTCTGACAGGTTTGCGCGACACTGGACTGGAGTGATCACTGGCTTCCCGTCGTCGCGTGAACAGTCAGTTCCGGCAGCGGCCTCCCCGAACACCTGTTGTCCCTCCGACGGAGGGAGACGGTAGATCTATGTCGACGAACCGCCGTACTGTCGGTACCCGTGGCAGTCTTAGACGACCTCTCTGGGTTCGAGTTCGAGGATCTGATGGAAGACGTGTTCCGGAATCTCGGCTACGAGAACGTTAGACAGGCGTCGAAGACGGCCGACGAGGGGAGAGACGTGTTGATGGAGGAGGTGGTCGACGGCACGCGCCGTGGGGTGGTCGTCGAGTGCAAACACACCGACACTGTCGGGCGGCCGGTGGTCCAGAAGCTCCACTCGGCGGTTGCGACCGCCGAGTTCGACGGGCCGAAACGCGGGATCGTCGTCACGACCGGCCGGTTCACCAGCCCGGCCACCGAGTACGCACGACGGCTTCGGTCGAACGGCGATCCGTACCCGATCGAGTTGATCGACGGGACGGAACTCCGAGAGGTCGCCGACGAGGTCGGGCTCGATCTGTACAACGGCCGCATCGAGATCCTGTGTGACGAGACCCTCAGACCGTCTGACCCGACGGCGTCCGTCGAGACTCCCGTCGTAGAGCAGTTCCGAGACGTCGACGGGATCGACGCCGCCAATCTCCCGACCCCAGAGTCGCAACTCACCCTCAGGCCTACCGTCACAGTGACCGCAGACGTAGACGCGGTGTTCGAGACCTCCGTCGGGGTCGTCCACCGGATCGACGACCGCGCTCGACTCACCGTTCACGCCACCCCCGACCGTCCGCAGATCGCGGACGGGGACGTGGCCGAGTTGGTAGTCGGAAACGGCCACTCGACGGTCGAAGTCGACGAGGACGCGCTCGCGGCGACGTTCGACAGCGTCGAACAGTTGCGTTTCGGCCAGACACAGACGGAGTACAAGGAGTGGGCCGTCGACCGGGTTCGGGCGGAGTACACGGAGACGGTCTACTACACCGGTGACAACAACGTCGACTACGAGAAGGAGTGTGAGCCGAACCAGTCGGACGTGTCCGTCCAGTCGGTCACGCCCGTCTACCTCCCCGAGATCACCCAGACGACGCGACTCGGGGAGTACGACTACGACTACGAGTACTACGCCGCCGGGCCGTCGCGAGCGACGACTGTCGACGAGATCCACCAGTGTGTCCACTGTGCCACCACAGGCGACGACGGGACGTACACTTACTGTCGGAACTGCGGCGCCATCGCCTGCCAGACACACACGAAGACGGAACGGTACGTCGACGAGTCGGTGTGTACGGGGTGTGCAGTCGTCGAACGGTTCGCGCTCCGGAAGAGGTACTTCTACGACGAGGAGAACCTCGAAGCGTTCCGGGAGGAGTACGCCGAACGCCCCCCACACCGGAAGGCGGGCGAAAACGAGTACCTCGTCGGCGGTGTCGTGACGGCGGCACTCGTTGGTGTGGTCGCGCTGTTGGTCGTCGTCGGTGTCGTCTAACCCGGCCGCCGGCGGTTCGATCAGGTTGACCACGACCGCCACGAGCAGGAACACCCCACCGAGCGCGGCGAACCCCCACAGCGGGGAGCGTCGGTCGGCGACGTACCCCGTCGGGAGTTCGCCGACGGCTATGACCCCCGTAGAGAGGCTGTTCAGTAGCGCAATCTGGATGAAAGAGAGGTCACGAAACAACAGGAACAGGGTGAACACCGGCCAGAAGAGCCCGAACGTCCGTGTCGCCTGGTAAGGTAGTACTTCGACACGACCGACGGGGGTCGTTGGAGGCTCATTCGGTACTGTCTCGGCTACCGTTGTCCCAAATAAAACTGTGAGGACAGCAATCGGCGTCCGTCGCCTCGTCACCGCCGTCGACCCCTCAAGGGAGCCCGTGGTTGCTCTCGAACCGGTCTACCCAGTTCCGCCAACGGCCTCCTTCGGTGAAGTACGCGACCGCTTCTTCGGGACGGTTAATCTCGATAGGGTCGTGCTTCCGTCGATCGTGTCCCTCCGGAAGGTAGAACCGGTCGACGTGGGTCTCCCCGTGTGCTGTGTCTACTCGAACAATGTCAATGTTGTCTGCATTTTCTCTCGGAATATAGACGTTTACCGCGAACTCGTCTGGATACTCTGCCCCTCCGGGGATACGTCGAATCGCCATATTGAATTCGTATCCTCTGTGCTCGCCCAAGGTCGGGTTCTCGCTTGCTCGATTCTCTGCTCTCTCAATCGTATCGTTAGGTGGACTATTTTTGTCAGTCATTTGTCATTACCGTGGTGGTCGCAGGCCCGTAAACCGTAGGATGGACTTCAGGACCGCTCCGATTCCATCTATGGCATCTAGATACTTGAAAGTTTTGATGTAATTAGGGAATAAGACAGCCTTCCTGACAACTAGTTGTCCTATTCACCGGTGAGGAGGCTTGATTCCCGGTAGGCTTATTTATTGACCCCTCGTACAACGTTGTATGTCAGGAAACACCTCTGCCGAGGGTGGCGATTACCCAGACGAAACGGACAGTGAGCAACTGATCCCCGAAGAGTCGTCCCCCCAGCGGAGTCTGTTGCGAACGGAGTACGCCAGACTCCACGCGGCCGAGGGGTACGGCGACGTTCGGGTCCTCTCTCACGAGGCCGCAGAACGTGTGTTCACGGAGAAACGCCGGGAGATACTCCGCGTGCTGGACAACACTGCTGTCGAGTCACAACGGGCCCTCGCCCGAATCGTCGACCGTGACCCAGGTGCTGTCCAGCGAGACCTGCAAGAACTCGCCGAGTTCGACTTGGTCGCAATCGAGAGTGACGGCCGCGCGAACAGACCCGTGTTAGCGCACGATACAATCGTGATCGAGCCACTCACCGCTCCCGACTCTGTCGTCCCGACAGCTTCGTTCTCTGTTGAGGACGAGCCGTGAACTGAACACGACGCTCGCTGTCGGTTCGGTCTTCGTGTCAAAGACGACGTAATCAGAGTGAGCGTCACTCGGTCGTCTCGCCTCCAGTTTCTCACTACGTCGCCTCTCGGCGTCCGGGGGCCGCCGCGAGTCTCGTCACGCTGGCCGCCGAGTCTGTGACGAGCCTCGGATGGGTGGTCGTCGACGCGGTGGGTTACTCCGTCGGGTTGTTGGGTGTGTGGGCCGCTGCTCGGCGGTTGTTCTACCGGATCGACTTCGACCGGCAGTACGCCCTGTGGGCGGGGATCTCGGGCCTCCTGCTCGCCGTGCAGTGGACACTGCCAGTCACAGCGGGTGTCGTCTTCGACAGTGTCGTCACGCCCGTGTGGTTGTTCGCGGCGACGGGGATCACCACGTGGACGTTCTTCCGGGTCAGCGGCGAGGGGAGTATCCTGTTCGTCTGGCCGCTCGTGGTCTTTCCCGTCGCACTGTCCGTGTTGCTCCTGCTCCTCGTCGGTGAACTCGTCGTTGTCCCCCGGGTCGCCGGACAGTTCGTCGGTTCGGTGGGGGTGTGACGACAGTGTCCGGCCAGCGTGTTCGCGGCCGTACGACCGGGAGACACACAGACGACCACCAGCGTCGCGGCTCAGTAGTCCCCGAGCACACCCAGCCGGCGCGCCCGTCGGGTGGCGTAGTGGAAGACGGCGTAGCCGCCGCCGACGTAGACGACAGCGACGGCCAGCAGCGTCGCCAGTTCCGCCGCCGGGAACTCCCAGAGACGGGTCCCCTCTAACATCGCCCGTTGGAGGAGACTGCTCCCCTGTGCCAACGGGAGGTAGCGTGTCGCGCCGAGTTCGAACGCCGGGGCCGCGATCAACACGGGGAAGACGAACTGGAGCAGCCCGAGCCAACTACCGATCCGTTTGTACAACACGGACAGCCCGCCGGCGGCGAAGCCGAGCCCCAGCACCGAGAGGATCGACAGCCCGGCGACGACCACGACGGTGACGACCGGCACTTGGAGGGTCGTGCCCGTCACCAAGAGCATGATCGCCAGGATCACCCCCGAGATGATGAACGACCGCACGACCTTGGCGACGCCTTTCGCGAGCGCGACCGGGGCGAACCCGAACGGTGTCATGAAGTGCCGTTCCAACGTCCCCCACTGCACCTCGCTGCCGATATCGTTGGAGACGGAGCTGTACGCCCCCACCGACAGTGTCCACAGGAAGTAACCGACGACGAGCCCCTCGATGGAGTCGGCCAACGCCTGGGCGGCGAACGCCTGCCCGCCGTAGAACAACAGGGCGAAGAACAACGTCGAGACGACGATCCCGCCGACTGCGTCCGCCGGGTACCGGACGAAGATCAGGTACTCTCGTTTCAACACTGCCAGTGTCAGATCGGCGAGGCCCGCCCCACGCGGGCCGTCGGCAGCGTTGCTCACTCGCGGGTCACCTCCAAGAACGCCGACTCCAGATCGGACGCCACCGTGTCGACTGCCGAGACGTGGACGCCGTGTGTTCGGAGCACGTCGACGAGATCGTAGAACCCCTCGGAGTCGGTCGCCACCTCGACGGTCGTCTGGTCGCCACGCTCCCGCACCTCGCGCACCTCGAACCCGTCGCGGACGGCCGTCAGTGCCGGGCCGCGGAGATCGGGGCTCTCGATTCGGAATCCGCTCGGGTCGGTCCCGCCGAGCAGCCCGTCGACGGCGTCGTCAGCGACGATCCGACCGTCGTTCACGATCACGACCCGGTCACACACGTCCTCGATCACGTCCATGTCGTGACTCGTGACGAGCGCCGTCAACCCCCGTTCGGCGACGATCCGCCGGAGTTCACTCCGGAGGGTGAGCGACGACTCCACGTCCAACCCCAGCGTCGGTTCGTCCAAGAACACCACGTCGGCGTCGGTCGCCAACACACTCGCCAACGACACCTTCTGTTTCATCCCCCGCGAGAGGTCGCGAACGGCGGTGTCGGCCTCGTCCGCGAGGTCGAGTTGCTCCAACAACGTGTCGTGTCGGTCGGCCACGTCGTCCGGCTTCACCCCGCCGATGGTGGCGAAGTACCGCAGGTTCTCCCGGACGGTCAGCCGCCAGTAGTCGTTGCGTGCCCCCTCCAACATCGCGTCGACGTGCCGGTAGGCCGCCCGCGGGTTCGCGAGTACGTCCACACCGGCGACCCGGACGGAGCCGGCGTCGGGGAGGATCATCCCCAACAGACACTTGATCGTCGTCGTCTTCCCGGCACCGTTCGGACCGAGTAAGCCGACGACCGACCCCGACTCGACGCTGAAGGAGATGTCGTCGACGGCAGTGACCGCGTCCTCACCGTCACCGAACTGTTTCGTCAACCCCTCGACGGCGATCGCCGGCTCGGCCGTTCGCCCGTCACCCGCTCGTCGCTCCCGTGTCGTGTCGGCGCTCCCGTCGCTGGGTCCCGACCACGACCGGTCTCGTTCCTGCTGACTCGCCATCGGGATGTGGTAGTGGTCCGACGGCAAAGAGTCCCGGGCCAGTCGCGACGAGTGTTCCAACGACAGTGAGAGTCAAGTTCCCGGGCCCCGTGGGGAGCGTATGGCTGGGTTAGCGAGCTACCTGCCGCGTCGGGGGTGGGCAGCCGTCCTCACCCTCTTGTTCGTCGCAGGAGCCTCACTGGTGATCCCGTCGGTGTTGCGTCCCCCGGGCGGTGAACTGTTTATTCCGTTCTTCTGGGTGATCTCCGGGGTGCAACTCGCCACTGCGCTCGGTATCGCCGCGACGATCCTGTACTACCGGGACCCCGACCGCGAGAAGACACAGTGGAAGTACGACCCGTAGTCGCCGACACCACTGCTCACCCTCGTCGCGACAGTGGATCACGCAACCCCAGTTCGTCGCCTCGGGGTCGTCCACTGCCGACGGCTCGGTCCCCGTCTCCGCGAGCAGGCCGGCGTGGTACAGCATCGTCTCGTACTGGAACAGTGTCGGTGAGTGGTAGACGCTCGGCTCCGACAACGCAGCCTCTCGTAGCTCGCCCGTGTTGTCGAGCACACGCTGGCGGGCCGTGTCACCGCCGCGGACGAACAGTTCCACCGCGAACGCCGGCCGGAGGTCGTGGAGCCGACACACCAAATCGACGACCGAGGGTGTCTCGTGGCCGTCGGCGGCGAGTCGTCGGAGCTCCGTCACGAGCGTCTCCGTCGCCGGGTAGTGGTACAACACCCGGCGGGTCAGGTCACCCCACCGTGGCGCGAGATCACAGAACCGGGTCCGTGACCGGCTCCAACCGTCGACTCGGTCGAGTGCCGCCGTCACACCTCCTTCGATGCGCCGCGTGATCCGGACGACCTCGGCACCCAGCGGCCGGAGTCGGAGCCCCTCGCCGCGCCGTTCGACGAGATCCAACGCGACCGCGCCGCGCCGGGCGTGGTCGAACGCGTCGACG
>KB659972.1_pt467 | contig 11930 bp, 14 predicted proteins | sample 558768 | NCBI scaffold set KB644980.1 | reverse complement strand
GCGAGGACGGCCGCTTCGAACCGGTGCCCGAGAGGCCGGTCGAGAACCGCCTCGACGGTGTCGAAACCCTCCCGTCCGGTGTCGAGCAGGCCGTCCAGGACCTGCTCGTCGAGCGGTTCGGTGTCGACTGGCCGGACGGTGAGTCTGGGGCGCGCCTGCGCTCGACGGTCCGGGATTTCAAACAGCAGTATCTCGCGGGCGGGACCGTCACCTACGATGAGGTGACGGCGCTCGGCTACGCGGTGTATCACCTGCCGTCGTACTTTGCGGCCGTCCAGTACGTGCTGGCGGACCTCGCGGAGGCCGGACTCCTGCCGCGACGTCTGCGTGTGCTCGACGTTGGTGCCGGGGTCGGTGGACCCGCGCTGGGGCTGGCCGCGTTTGTCGACTCCGAGACGCTCGTCGAGTACCACGCCGTCGAGCCGAGCGACCCCTCGGCGGCGGTGCTCGAGGCGCTGCTCGCCGAAACCGGGCGCAACGTCCACACGACGGTCCATCGTGAGCGTGTCGAGGCGTTCGACCCGTCGAGTGATGGGTTCGACCTCGTGCTGTTCGCGAACGTACTCTCGGAGCTTGAGGAGCCCGCCGAGCAGATGGACCGGGCGACAGACTGGCTCGACCCCGAGGGGTCGGTGGTGGCGCTCGCCCCCGCTGACCGCAACACCGCGACCGGTCTGCGCGAGGTGGAGCGAACCGTCGAGAAACGGACCGACGCAGGGGTGTACGCGCCGACGGTCAGGCTCTGGCCCCACGAACGACCCGCGAGCACCTCCTGGTCGTTTGCCCGTGAGTCACGACTCGACACCCCGGCGTTCCAGCGCCGACTCGACGGGGGCGAACGGACCCCCGGTGAGCGACCCGGAACACCAGACAGAGCTACCGGCGAGGGTCGTTCAGACGACCTGCGCAGGACCGGGGACGACGACCCGCCACGACGGCCGGGTGACGGCGAGTTCGCCAACGTCTCTGTGCAGTATGCCTACTCCGTGTTGCGTCTCGACGGCGAGCAGGCTGTCGCGTTCCGACCCGACCGGGGACGGGTGGCGAAACTCGCCACGAGCGAGCGCCACGTCACCGAGCGGGTGGACTGTGTCGCGGTCAAACTGAGCCCCGACCTCTCGGCCGGCGGGAACCCGCTCTTTCTGGTCGGTGACGGCAGCCAGCAGATCGACCACTTTGTCGTGCTCACCGAGCAGTCGACGCTGAACAACGCCCTCCTCGCGGCCGACTACGGCGACCTGCTGGCCATCGAGAACACACTCGTGCTCTGGAACGACGACGAGGGTGCGTACAATCTCGTTGTCGACAGCGAGACTATCGTGGACCGTATCCCGGCGTGAGCGCGCCGACGGCCGGTTGTATCGCCTGACAGCCACACCGGCAGTTGCTCGCGAAACGCCGCGCGTCACTCGTCGCACCGTGGCCGCGGGTCACCGCACCGGCGGCCGATCGCAGGTGGTCAGGTCCCGGTTCTCGGAGAGACAAACGGTCGGGCTTATGTTTCCCGCTCACGAGATGTGAGGTATGGAGGTCAAATCGCGTCATCATCTGCGCTCGGACGCGGTGGCGGAGATACAGGACGAACTCGCAGAGAGACTCGGTGTCGAGATCGACGCCGACACGTTCGAGAACGTGGAACTGACAGCGGGCGAGCGGGACATCGTGCTGGTCGACGGTGACCCGCTCGTGCTGTACGTCGAGGACGAGGACGGCAGAGAGCCGTTTCTCACTGTCCAGGGGGCAAACGAGTACCCGCCGGCGGAGCATCTCGTGACCGTCGACGCCGGAGCGGTGGGGTTCGTCTCGAACGGCGCGGACGTGATGCGTCCGGGTATCGTCGCGGCCGACGAGGACATCAGCGCGGGTGACCTGGTGACGATAAACGAGGAGAGCCACGGCAAGTCCCTCGCCATCGGCCGGGCGCTGGTCGACGGGACCGAGATGACCGGTGACCAGGGCCGTGTCGTCGAGTCTATCCACCACGTCGGCGACGAACTCTATGAACTCGTAGTGTGATGCCCCACAGACGGGTGACCCGGGACCGTCGATAAACTCGTATGTTTGTTATTTTCGACCGGGAATAGGTTTATTCAACGGCACACGTACATTACCGGTATGGGTGGTACTCGTCTGACACCAGAGATCAGTCTGGATGGCATGTCACCGGAGGACGCATTCGCGGTCCTGGGCGACGAAACACGGCTGGATATCGTCCGCATCCTGTGGCGAGCCGGTGCGTTCGATAGATACGACGACCTCTACGGCAATCCGACGACGATGTCGTTCTCCGAGGTCCGTCGGCGTGCCGATATCACGGACAACGGTCGGTTCGACTACCACCTCTCGAAGCTCACACCTCAGTTCGTTCGACAGACCGAGGGCGGCTACCGGTTGAGCAGTGCCGGAAAGAAGATCGCACGAGCGGTCGTTGCCATCGCGGAGGAACCAGCGCCCGGCGATCCCGGACCTCCAGAAACCCCGTGACCACGACCACGGGGCTGTCCGACGTGTCGCCACCGACGCACTCATCCGACTCCCGGAGGAGCTATCCGGGTAGGTGCTGCCGCGGTTTCCCGGCCGAACGGATCCAGCCAGCGCAGACGGCCAGTCCTGCTGGAGACCGGTCACCCGCCCGGGAGCCGATTGCCGCCCTCGGCCCGATGTGAGCCACGGCTGCACGCCGCAGCAAGTCTTTAGTTACTGCCCGGCATAGCGTAGTTATGAATTACTTACCAATTCTGGATGGAAAATCATGATAGACTCGAGCCTGATGTGGCGCATCGCCGGCGGTTCCGGTGACGGCATCGACTCGACGAGTCAGAACTTCGCGAAGGCGCTGATGCGGGCCGGGTTGCACGTGTTCACGCATCGTCACTACCCCTCGCGGATACGCGGCGGGCACACGTACGTCGAGGTGCGGGCGGCAGACGAGCCGGTTCGCTCCCGCGGAGACGGGTTTAATTTCCTGCTGGCGCTGGGTGACAGTTTCGCGCGCAACCCGAACGAGGATGCCTACTACGGCAACGAGCGGATAAAACCACTGGTAGAACAGCTCGACGATCTCAACGAGAACGGTGTCATCGTCTACGACAGCGGTCTGCTCGACGAGGAGACTGTCGCGGAGACAGAGCTCGCTGAGCGGGCCGCCGAGAACAACTGGCACGTCTACCCGATGGACCTGCGGGGTCTCGCCCGCGACCACGGTCGCGAGGTGATGCGAAACACCGCTGGCGTCGGGGCGACGGCCGCGCTGCTCGACATGGACACCGCCTACTTCGAGACGCTGATCCGCGAGGCGATGGGCGGCGACGTGATGGAGGCGAACCTGGCGGTGCTGGAGGAGGCGTACGAGCGGGCCGCTGCGCTCGAAACCGAGCACAACCTGCGGGTACCGGAGGGTGACCACGGGACCGAGCAGGCGATGATGAGCGGGTCGAACGCCATCGCGTACGCCGCACTCGACTCCGGTTGCCGGTTCATCTCCGGCTACCCGATGACGCCGTGGACGGACGTGTTCACTATCATGTCACAGAACCTGCCCCGGTTTGGCGGTATCTCCGAGCAGGTCGAGGACGAGATAGCGGCGGCGGCGCTCGCCATCGGGGCCTCACACACGGGCGTAAAGGCGATGTCGGGCTCCTCCGGCGGTGGGTTCGCACTGATGAGCGAGCCGCTGGGGCTGGCAGAGATGACCGAGACACCGATTGTGCTGGTCGAGGCGATGCGGGCCGGTCCCTCGACGGGGCTCCCGACGAAGACCGAGCAGGCCGACCTCGAGCACGTGCTGTACACCAGTCAGGGGGACTCCTGTCGGGTCGTCATCGCGCCGGGTAACCTGACGGAGGCGTACGACCAGACCCGCGAACTGTTCCGACTCGCCTACGACTACCAACTCCCGGGTATCCTGCTGTACGACCAGAAACTCGGCGGCGAGATGCGGTCGGTCTCGACCGGTCACTTCGACCGCGAACCCGCCCCCGACCCGGGGTCGGTGCTAACCGAGGACGACCTCGCGGATGCGGCCCACGACGCCGCCGGCAAGTACACCCGCTACGCACACGACGGCGAGGACGGTGTCGTCCCGCGGTCGGTGCCCGGTCAGGAGGGTGGCCGCTTTCTCGCGACGGGCAACGAATCAATGCCGGTCGGCCACATCAGCGAGGACCCCGGTAACCGGAAGGCACAGATGGACCGCCGACTCTCCAAACTCGATGCAATCCGTGACGAACTCGACGAGGCCGGCCACCAGACACGCCACGGGCCCGACGAGGCAACCCACGGCATCCTCACCTGGGGCAGCAATCAGGATACCGTCTTCGAGGCTGTCGACCGCCTGCGAGCGTCCGGTCGCGATGTCCACGCGATGGGCGTCAGCGACCTCATGCCGTACCCCGAGCGGGATGTTGCCGGGTTCCTGTCCGGCGTCGAGGAGTGTCTCGTCGTCGAGATGAACGCAACGGCACAGTTCCGCGGACTCACACAGAAGGAACTCGGCCGCTTCGGCTCGACGATGTCCAGCCTCCTCAAGTACGACGGCGAGACGTTCGAACCGGGCGAGATCGTCGAGGGGTTCGAGTCGACCATCGACGGCGACGAGCCCTCGGGCAACGTCGAACTGCAGCGAACAACAGGTGACTGAGATGTCTACACGCACACCCACACCGACACAGATGACAGACACACGAACACCACGACCTGAGGGACAGCCAGACGACCAGTGCGACACACACATCGGAGGTGCGGGCGTATGACCTCGTTCTCGGCGATCGGGGCCGACCGCGAGGCGACAAAAAAGGAGTTCACACCCGGTGTCGAGCCACAGCCGACGTGGTGTCCGGGCTGTGGTGACTTTGCCGTGCTGAAGGCGCTGAAGGGGGCGATGCCCGAGGTGGGGCGCACACCCGCGGAGGTGTTGCTCGTCACCGGCATCGGCTGTTCGGGCAAGCTCTCCAGTTACTTCGAGAGCTACGGCTACCACTCGATTCACGGGCGTGCATTGCCGGTTGCCCGGGCGGCCAAACTCGCGAACCCCGGTCTGGAGGTGGTCGCCGCCGGCGGTGACGGTGACGGCTACGGCATCGGTGGCAACCACTTCATGCACACCGCCCGCGAGAACCACGATATGACCTACATCGTGTTCAACAACGAGATATTCGGGCTGACAAAGGGCCAGACCTCCCCCACCAGCCCGAAGGGCCACAAGTCAAAGACCCAGCCCTCCGGCAGCGCGAAGGCGCCGGTCCGGCCGCTCTCGCTCGCGCTCGCGTCCGGGGCCTCCTACATCGCCCGAACGGCCGCGACCAACCCCCGGCAGGCACAGGAGATCCTCGCCGAGGCGGTCGAACACGACGGGTTCGCACACATCGACTTCCTCACGCAGTGTCCAACCTGGAACAAGGACGCGAGAGAGTACGTCCCCTACACCGATATCCAGGACGACGACGAGTTCGAGTTCGACGTCACGAACCGAAAGGAGGCCGGTGAGGCGATGTACGAGGCCGAGACCCGGCTCTACGAGGGTGAGGTGCTGACCGGACGGTTCTACAGGGACGAACGACCCTCCTACGGCGAGGAGAAGCGTGCCACCGGCGAGATGCCCGAGGACCCCCTCGCCGGACGGTACTTCGAGGACGAGGAGTGGGAGCGTACCGCCGACACCCTGATCGACCGCCACACCTGAACGCGCCGGCCCCGGTCTGTGACCGCTGTGCCGTCTTTTTTACCCGTTCGGAGGACCACGGAATCGAACTGTTCAGGCCCCGTCTCGCACCGCCGCCAGGACCGGTCGAGGTGACCACGCCGGACGGCGAGGTCCACAGGACTTTGAGTGTCGCTCCCACAGAATGGGGTATGTACGAGGTCGAGATGAAGCTCCGGGCCGACCACGACCCGCTCAGACAGCGACTAACCGCGATGGACGCCGACCACATCGGGGGGGTCACACAGACAGACACCTACTACGACGCGCCGGACCGTGATTTCGCCGAGACGGACGAAGCGTTCCGGGTCCGTCGCGAGACCGACCACCCAAAGGATGGGCGCGATCTCGACCACACCGATGCAACGGCCGGCGACAAGCGTGTGCTGTTGACCTACAAGGGACCGCTGGTCGACGACACCTCGAAGACCCGGGAGGAGGCAGAGACCCGCGTCGCGGAGGAGGCGGAGCTCGAGGCGATTCTCGCCGGACTGGGTTACGAACCCGCCGCCACAGTCCACAAGAACCGGGACCGGTACGAGGTGGGGGGCTGTCGTGTGACCCTCGACCGTGTCGACGAGGTGGGCGAGTTCGTCGAGGTCGAACATCACGACCCCGTTGCCGAGACGGAGATCGAGGGGGCGCGCGAGGCGGTAACCGACCTGCTGGTCGAACTCGACCTGAACCCCGGGGAGAGTATCCAGACATCGTACCTCGGACTCGTCCTCGCAGGACGGTGAGTGCTGTCGAACTGCCGGGCGCGGCAGTCGTCTACTCCGGTCGCGGTCGTCTGGGTTTATACCAGTCGCCTGCCGGTCACCCGCTCTGACGGTGGCCGTCTGCCGACCGTCTGCCCGGTGGCAGACGGGCGACAGACAGGACACAAGCCTTTTTTCCGTTGTGTGACTTCGGTCTGCAATGAGCGGACTCTCGACGGTGGTCGACGAGTTGATTGCGGATGTCGACGGTGTGTTGTTGTTCACGACCAACCAGTCGACGTACGAGCAGTTCGCAGACGGCGACCTGCCGGTTATTGTCGTCGAGACAGAGAACGCAGTCGGCGCGGAGAGCTACGTCTCGCTCCCGCTCGAACTCTCCTCGCCAAGCGAGCGCGTTCGTTTCGGCATCGAGGGGGCGATAAACCAGGGTCTCCTGGAGGAAGACGAGGAGGTTATCGGACTCACACAGTCGTTTAGTGAGAGCCGACTCGACACCGTTGTTCGGGTCCGGACCGACGAGTTCACACAGACGGGTGTCTACGACCTGTTCGCCAACTCCCGGCCTGACGCCGAGGTGGTCCGGGATGTGTTCGAGGTTGCAATCGAACTCGGTAGAAAAGGCCAGAAAGGGAAACCTGTTGGCGCGCTGTTCGTGGTCGGCGACGCCGGCACCGTGATGAACAAGTCCCGGCCGCTGTCGTACAACCCTTTCGAGAAGTCCCACGTCGACGTTGGCGACCCAATCGTGAACGTGATGCTGAAGGAGTTCTCCCGACTGGACGGGGCGTTCGTGATCTCCGACAGCGGGAAGATCGTCTCGGCGTACCGGTATCTCGAACCCGGCGCCGAGGGCGTCGAGATCCCGAAAGGGCTCGGGGCGCGACATATGGCTGGTGGTGCCATCACCCGCGATACCACCGCAATCGCGATCGTTCTCTCCGAGAGTGACGGCATGGTCCGTGCGTTCAAGGCCGGGAGTCTGGTGCTCGAACTCGACCCGGAGGCGTACTGATGCTCGACGCACTCGACAGTATCAGCGACTCACTGACAAAGGAGACGGCGTTCACCCTCGCAGTCGCGGTCCTCGTTCTGGGGCTGGTGGCGTCGTACCTGGCCTGGCGCCTGACACACAGTCTCTTTCGCCGGACTGGTCTCACCAGCACTGTCGAGGGGACCACCGTCGAGCGGACCGCCGGCCGGTTCGGCACCTCGACGGCCGGTATTATCGGGATGCTGTTCGCGCTGCTCGTGTACGCGTTCGCCATGCTCGTCGCGTTCAATATCACCCAGGTGTTCGACGTCTCGGCGTTCTGGGCGCGGATTGCCGCCCTGTTGCCGCAGTTGTTTGTCGCAATCCTGGCGATCATCGTCGGGTTCGCCCTCGGGGACCGGGCGAAACTGGCCGTTCAGGAGCGCCTGCGGTCGGTGAAACTACCGCGGGCGTCGATTCTCCCCGGGCTTGTGAAATACAGCATCTACTACGTCGCCGCGCTCATCGCGCTCGCACAGGTCGGCGTCGCCGCGACTGCGCTGCTCCTGTTGCTCGCCGCCTACGCGTTCGGTATCGTCCTGCTCGCGGCTGTCGCGTTCAAGGACCTGCTCGCCGCCGGCGCCGCGGGTCTGTTTCTCATCCTCAACGAACCGTTCACAATCGGTGACGAGGTCCGCGTCGACGGCCAGCGCGGTATCGTCCAGGAGATGACACTGTTCGTCACCCACGTCGAGGCCGACGGCGAGGAACACATCGTCCCCAACCACCAGGTGTTCCGGTCGGGTATCGTCCGCGTGCGCGACTGACTGTCCGATCGCTTGACCGTTCCGTGCGTTTGACCGACGGAGATATCACCGTGGCGCGAGGCTTATATCCGGCAGTTCACTACCGTTGGTATGACACTCCTGTCGTTCGACGAGCAGGGAATCGATGTTGTCTACGAGGGGATCGAGTTCCGCCTCGAAAAGGAACTCGTCGAGGAGGCGACACGCAAGCAGTACCCGGACGTGACAGACCACGAGGTGCTCCAGATGGTCGAGGACGACCCCCCCTTGTCGGGTGAGCCACAGCGTATCGCGGAGATCCTGGCGTAGCCCGACTCAGAGCCCGAAACTCTCCGCGAGCAGCTCATCCGACCGCTCTCCAACAGCGTACGTGTCACCGCCGACCACGTCGATAGTGACCTGTGCTGGCCCGAACAGTTCGAGCGGGAGCTCGCCGGTCTCCCAGCCGACACCCTCGAAGATCTCGGCGAAGGGGGTACCGTACTCGGTGCGGGCCGTCGAGACCACCTCGTCGAAGCGGTCGAACGGGCGGTCGACAACGAGATGTGCCCGACTCCCGTACGCGAGTGCGTCCTGTGTGGTCGCGAGCGCGGTGCGCTCGTCCCCTGCGACCGGCGCAATCGGTGCGGAGCCGGTGGCAGACAGCACGTCGAGCGGGTCGTAGCCGAGTTCACTCAGCCGGAACACCGCAAGTTCGGCCGCCCGCGAGGCCGCGACCACACTGCCGCTGAGGCTCCCGGTCGCGTAGGTCGGCAGAAAGACACCGCTCTCGGGGACGCCCGCCCGCTCGGCGATCTGTGCGGCGACGGCCTCGTCGGGAAGCTGGTCGGATTCGAGCGCGAGCACGGCAAAGTCGAACTCGTCGCGGTAGTTGATACGCTGGAACACCGGTTCCGTCGCGACCAGTGCCCGGGCCGGGCCGCTGCCGAGCGCGTCGAACTCTCCGCGCGTGACCTCCCAGCCGGCCTTGCCGGCACACAGCAGGGCCAGCGCCGGCTGGTCGGTCGAACACTCGACGTGTGTCAGCGGTGTGCCCGCGACATCGTCGAGGCTGGTGCCCAGTGTCGCCAGTCCGGCGGTCTGTATCTCGGCAAGCAGGAGCCCCGCCTCGATGCCGCCCGGCAGGTCGACACCGAAGTCGAGCACCGCCCCGTCGCCCGACAGCGTGTACACCTCGATGGCGAGTTCGTCGGCAAAGTCGATCGCCTCGTCGACCAGCTCTGTTGCCATCCGATTGAGACTCTCCATGGTCTCTCTCGGTCTGCCGTGCTTATCAACACGTGGTCTCCTGTCCGGGGACACCGGGCAGGGAGAAACCCATTTGTCGCTCGGCATCCTCTCTACGGTATGGCAACAGAATCGTGCGACGGCTGTGGCGAACCGGTCAAGATCGGCGGCGGTATCGCCAACCTCTGGATCTTCGACCACCAGCCAACCGAGGGGATGACACTCGAACTCGTCGACGGCTCCGAGCACTTCCTGTGTTACGACTGTATCGACCGCCTCCCCGACGACCGCGATGTCGTCGCCGCCGATGTCGAGGCGATCCCGAGTTCCCGCCGTTGAACTGGACTGGACCTGATTAAACCGGACCGGACCGGACCGAGTCGACGGGTTACAGCGAGTTCGGGTCGAAAGCACCACGTTTTCGCGTGGGGATGGAGCCAACAACTGGGAACCTATTCGCTCCCGTTCCTGCTCACCCGGTGGGGTCGACGAACAGCGCTTGCAGCTGAGGATAGTCGCAGAGTTCGAGTTCCTTGCTTCGTCGAAGCTGCGCGCCACGGGGCACCCTCTGCCGGCGTCCACCGGGATGAAGATGCCCCAGATATCGAAGGTTGTGAACTCGTTGTCACCGTCGCAGTACAGACCATCACCGTTCAGCCCCGTGATCGGTCGGCCGAGCCATCAGACGTGGCCGGATACAGTTCGACTCTGTCGGGGTCGCTGTCGTCGGCGTCGTCTATGTTATCGAGGTGGAAATTATCGTTGCTGTGGCAATATCCGCCGAAGCACTCGCTCGGCACCGAGTCGTCGGTTCCCTTGTTCGGACAGGTCGGCGGCCAGTCGGGGTCGACCACCGTGAGATTCCCTACGCCGGTCGCCGACAGACTTCGGTCTGTCCCCGTAGACACGTGTCCCGGTTCGTTACCGGTCCCGACTGCCGCTCCGGCACCCGGCACGAGCAGCGCGACCGACCAGATCGTAGCCGCGAAACCCGACCACATACCCTGGACTCCTATGTTCTCCTGAGTTATGAAGTATAGTATTACCGGGTATTCTGTCGAGATATCGGCTAGATAGGTTCCGGAGACTGGCTGATTCTCCCTCGGAGACCGACTGTGGCGTTAGGTTCGGAAACTCACACAGAGCCAGGCCGGCGGTGACGACGAGACGAGTCGAAAGGTTGAGATACGCGAGCGCAGTAAGACCGGGTATGGAACTGCGCGTTATCGAACGAACGGATGCGGAACTCTCTATCGAGATTGCCGGCGAGGACCACACGTTTATGAACGTGCTGAAGGGGGCACTGCTGGAGACAGACGGTGTCTCGGCGGCAACTTACGACGTGAACCCGGAGCAGTCCGGCGGCCAGACGGAACCAGTACTCACACTGAAGACCGAGGCGGGGGTCGACGCACTCGACGCGCTGGAGGCCGGTGCCGGTCGAGTGGTCGAGAAGGCAACCGTGTTCAACGAGGCCTACCAGGCCGGAGCGTAGGAGCGTAGACGGTCAGGAGCAGACCACCTGTGTCACGAACAGCGTCCCGTTGATGCTGTGCAGATCGACCCCGATACGGTCGGCGCTGGCGAGCATCGGTGGTGAGTCACTCCCGACACTGTCGGTCAGTTGCTCCCCGACCCCGTCGGGACCGTCGGTCCCGACCGGTATCGAGTTGGAGACGAGCCGGGCGGGTGAGCAGTCCCCCCCGAGCAGGCCGCGGAGTTCGTCGTCGTCCGGCACACTCCCGCGGTCGAACACCTGTTTCACGCGCCGCTGATTGTAGTATCCGGCGACCTCGTCGAGTCGGTCACCCCGGTCGAGTCGGCTCAACCCCGCACCAGCACGCCGGTCACCGAGCGCGCCGAGATAGGCCGTCTCGGCCTCGGACAGCGAGAGATCCCCGGCGGCCGTCTCGTTGCCGGGGACGTTGTCGACCGACGGCACCGAGTTGTCGGGAAACCCCGGCAGGTCGACCGTCCCGGTCGCACCCAAGGTGAAAAGCGCCGCGAGTGCGAGTGTCGCGACGAGCACCACCAGATATCGGGGCGTGACCAGGTCGCGGTAGCCCGGCACGGTGGTCTCCTCGTCGGAGACGGTGCGGGTTTCCCGCTCGAGATCGGCGTTCCCGCACCGGCTACACGGCGGGGCGTGTTTCGGGTGCTCGCGCCCGCAGGCGGTACACACCCAGACTGTCGTCTCCTCGGCGCTGATATCGGCACCGCTCCCCGTGTCGGTGCTGTTCGGGCCGTCGGTCAGATTCGACTCGTCGACCCGTTTCTCCTGTCGTTCGAGCGTTCCGTTGTTACACCGGCTACACGGCGGGGAGTGTTTCGGGTGCTCGCGCCCGCACGCCGTACACACCCAGACAGTCATCGTGTCCGAATCGCCGCCCCCGAGGTCGGTCCGGCGGACGACTGCCCGCTCGAAGGAACCGTGTCCGCAGTTGTCACACGGCGGGTCGTCCTCCTCGTGGGGTTTGCCGCACCACTCGCACCGCCATTCCATACCTCGA
>KB659968.1_pt190 | contig 11937 bp, 12 predicted proteins | sample 558768 | NCBI scaffold set KB644980.1 | reverse complement strand
GGAGTGCGTCGTTTTTCGCCTCAATCCGACGCTTGTAGGCGATCCGGCTGCTCACATCGCGGATCGAGGCCAGCGTCGCCAACGCCTGCCCGTCTGGCCCGGTCAGCGTCGTGCTGAACGTCTCACCCTCAAAGGTTGTTCCATCAGCCCGCTCGTAGGTGAGCACGTAGGGCTGCTCACCTGATCGGGGTGCTGTATCGCTACCGTTCTCGTCGATCGGCTCGCCATACAGCATTGCAACCGGCTGTCCAGTCACCGAATCGGTCTCGTAGCCAAACACCGATTCGGCCGCCGGGTTGAGATCCGTAATGTGTCGATCGCTATCGGCAACGATCAGTGCGTCCTCGGTCTGCTCGAAGATCGCCTCAAAGAGCAGCTGTTTGCGCTGGAGATCCAGATCGCGACCCTCCTCGGCTGCAAGATCGTGAAACAACACTGTCAGCCCGTCATCGTCGGGGTAGGCCCGAACCGAAAACCATCGATCAAGCGGCTCATAGTAGATATCAAACCGGCTGGCCTCACCGGCGTCCATGGCGGCGCGAAACTCCTCGCCAACGCGCCCCTCGGTCGTTTCCGGAAACGTCTCCCACAGCGTTTGGCCGAGAACCTCGTCGGGATCGACAGCCAACAGCGCGGCAGCCTGTTCGTTGAGGAAGGTGAATCGCCACTCCGAATCAAGGGCGTAAACCGCATCATCAACCCGATCGAGCACCGCCTCGGCGGCAGGCTCGCCGCTGTTGCACCGTCAGTCATTGGACTACTCCTCCTCGTTTAGCTCCGATCGATCAGCGGGGTTCGTGTCAGGAGTCGCCTCGGTGTCTGTCCCGTCAGCACCGTCCTCGGATTCCGCCTGATCGGCGGTTTTGAGCGCCTCAACCGTTGATTGACGGGCCAGATACGCCTGCAGCTGGCTGTCGTACTCGCTTCGCTCGATCAGATCGGCGACGACGGATTTGAACTCGGCTTCCGATACGGGTTTGGTGAGATACTCATCAAAGTCGAGATCGAAGAGATCCTCGCTTGGCTCCTCGGCGGTGATCATCACAACACGGGTGTCATACCCCTGTTCGCGGAGCCACGACAGCACCGCATCACCGGATTTTCTCGGCATCCGGCGGTCGAGGACAAGCACGTCAACCTCGGGGCCAAGTTCCTCGATCGTCTCCTCGCCGTCATGGGCGGTGCGAACCGCATACGAATCCGAAAGCCATGCGGTGTGCATGGTTGCAACGCGTCGGTCGTCGTCGGCGACAACGACGATGCGTTCCTCCTCGGGGGCGGTATCGACCCAGTCTGCAAGCTGACGACAGATCGCCTCCAGCTCCGCACCCCGGTCGGTCAGGACGTAGGCGAACTCCGGCGGGTGAGTGTTGATCTCGACCTGTTCGAGGCAGTCGGTCGCTTCCAGCGTTGACAGCGTTTCACCCAGCGTCTCCTCATCGACAGCGAGCTCGCCAGCCAGTGCCGCAAACCGCAGCCCATCGCTGTCGGCCAACTGTCGAAGCACAACCGGTGGCCACGGCTCAGCAAGGAGGGCTGCGGCCTCCTGAAACGCGGTGGATGCACCGGCGGGGGCGAGTGAACCGCTATCGCTCATACGTCCACCACGGTCAGTGGATATAAAATCACTTTGGGGTCGTTGTTACCACTGTTAGCCCACGGTGGGGTGAACGGTGTGATTATTCGAGCTCGAAGGCAACCTCGACTTCCGCCTGATACTCCTTGTCGTCGGCAGTCGCGAGTTCGACGCCCAGCTCCTCAACCTCGACCCAATGGAGGTTTTCCAGCGTGTCGCGGGCGCGAGCGATCGCGTCGTCGACGGCCGCATCGAAGCTATCCGTGCTGGTGCCGATGAGTGTGACCTTTTTGTGTACCATCGCGATCTACTTTTTTACAGCAGCTGTAAAAAAGCCACCCGTCGATTTCTCTCGCTGCTAACTGTGGCAGACACCCTGAAATGGGATAGTTGACGCGGCGATCGGGGGGACGCCCACCGACCATAACTCAACGGTCGGTACCGGTCATCACGCCGATGACCGGCCGCAGTGAGCACAGTGTCGTAGCCACTGCGCTTATACCGGTCGGCATGCATTGTGGCGGTATGCAGCGATGTCAGCGATCAGGGGGACGTACTCGATCGGGGCGGCGGGTGTCCGGTCGCTGTCAACTGCGGCTACGCTGGCGGCGGGATCGATAGATGCCGGAGATCGATCGCTCGCTTCAGCTTCGAGCGTTTCTTAACGAATGGGCAGCGGTGCTCATCGTGGTTTTACTCATCGCCAGTGCCGGCGTTGGCTGGTGGGCCTACCAGATCAATCTTGAACCGAGCGTTGAGACCGAGCAGCGACTGACCGAGCAGTGGTCGGAGTCGACTGCGTTCAGCCACAGCGCGCCGATCACCAACGATAGCCTGCCGTTTGCCGCCGGCGAGCGCGCCAGCAACCGACCGATCTACTACACGAGCCTCTCCGAGGAGTTAGCCGGTACCTACCAGTACGGCTACACCGCCGACAGCGGCAGCGTTAATGTGACAACCGACACCTATCTGTTGATCCGCGGTGGCCGCGTCGAGAACAACAACGTGACCGAAACCTACTGGGAGGTTTCCGAGCCGCTTGCCGCAGACAGCGAGACGCTTGATCCGGGTGAGTCCCACCAAGTTGAGTTCACCGTCGATATCGTTGAGGTGTCAGAGACGATCGGAACCGTCGAACAGCAGCTTGACTCGTCTGAGGGGCTTGTCGATGTTCGTGTTGTCTCCGTCTCGGAGCTTTCCGGGAACGTCGACAGCGATAGCGTTGACACAACATATCGCAGCGAACTCCCGATCGTTGTTTCTCCGTCGACGTTCCGTGTCGATACCCCAGTGACGATCGATGAGACCCACGAGTCCTTTGAAACCGTCGAGGTATTGTCGGAGCCCTCGCCGCTGCAGACCTACGGCTCGATCGTTGCCTTCGGCTTCGTGGTCATGCTGTTGATTCTTGTCGTTGGGCTGCGGTACTCGGGGTACACCAAACTCACCGATCAAGAGCAGGAGCTGATCGCGATCGAGCAGGCCCGCGAGCGGTTCTCCGAGTGGATCACCACCGGCGAGTTCCCCTCCGAGCGAGAGTACGAACAGACCGTCCTTGTCGACAGCTTGGAGGGGTTGGTCGACGTAGCAATCGACACCAACAAACGCGTGATCGAAGACGAACAGCTGGGTGTCAGCACGGTACTAGATGACACCTACATCTACATCTACATCCAACCGGACTCGCCGGCCCGCGACTGGTTGGTGAGCTACGCCGACACCACCATCGACGAGTTCGATGAGTATGAGTTCTAACCACCGGTCGGTACCGCGCGGCGGTGACGTGCGATGAAACCCTCCGAGCTACTGCAGTATCTCGCCGGCGGGCTGTTGATCGCCGTGATCCTCCTACTGTTAGGAAGTCAACTGCTCGGCCAACCGGCGGTCGTCTTTGTCGAAACCGGGAGCATGTCCCCGACGCTTGAGCCAAACGATGGCCTTCTGGCGGTGCCGGCTGTCATCGCCGACGATCCTGCCGTCGGCGACGTGATCCTGTTTCAGTCACAAAATCTCGGCGGGGGTGAGCTGACGACCCATCGTGTCGTCGATATCACCGAAGAGGGGTATATCACCAAGGGGGATGCCAACCCCTTTACCGATCAGGACAGCGACGAACCCCCGGTGTCGGAGGGTCAGATCCGGGCGGTCGCGCTGACGGTTGGCGATGGGATCGTGACGATTCCGGGGCTTGGAGCCTCTGTGGGCGTGGTTCGGTCAGTCGGAACCGCCGTACAGAACTATCTTCTCGTTCCGCTCGGGCTTGATATCGAGGTCACGACGCTGTCGACAGTCGCGATGGTCGCCGGCCTCGTGTTGTTCGTTTACGGGACGATCACCGGCGCGACCGACAAACGCCAGCGGAGTCGCTCCCGAGGTGGCGTTTTCAACAACCCGGTGATCGTGATCGCCGTCCTTGCGTTGGTTGTTGTCGTTCCATTAAACGTCTCGATGCTGTTGCCGTCCGGGGTCTACCAGTATGAGATCCTCAGCTCGGAGTCGCCGACCGACAACGAACAGATCATCGCTGTCGGCGGCGAAAGCGAGGTGACCTACGCGATGCAGAACAGCGGCTACCTGCCGGTGGTGGTGTTCTTAGAGACCGCAAGCGACGGGGTCGAAATAAGCGAGTCCCAGATCACCGTCCCGAGACGCAGCACCGTAGAGACATCTGTAACGATGCAGGCCCCCGACAGGACGGGCAGCTACATCCGGTTTATTCGGGAGTACCGGTATCTGGTCGTCTTGCCGCCGTCGCTGATCGCTAGCCTGCATTCGATCCATCCTGTCGTCGCTGTTGCCGCGATCAACCTCTTTGTCGGTGGCATCGTCGTCGGGGTGTCGGTAGCAACGGTCGGCACCGATCGGTTGCGACTGCGCTCCCGAAAGCGGGAGCTGGAGCTCGGCGAGGAGCTCCGCCGGATCGCCCCAGCGTTCCTGCTGCGTCGTTCCGGCCCACGCCCGCCCAGCCCGCCAGAGGCACCCCAGACGGCATCAAAACGGGGGTCGAACCGGCTGCAATCTGATGAAGACGACGTGCCGACGCCGCAGCCACCAGAGGCGACCACCTCGGCTGACGAGTCGGAACAGCCAGCAACCCCATCCTCACAGGATAGTAGCGAGCCACGGCAGACGCTCACCGATTCGGAGCGTGTTGCGGTTCACAACACACTTGACGCGCCGCCGGACGACGCGGAACTAGCGGCCGATGAGTGGTCGCTGCCGCTGTTACAGCGGTATCTCTTTGAGGAGTACGGAGTTGACTACCCACGCGAGGAGTGCAAGCGGCTCCTGCGACGGGCCGGCCATCGTGCCGACGATACCGGCCGAGGGACATCACCCGGTGACGATGCTACTGACGCTGCTGACAAGGCCGCCGACACCAACGGGCCTGTTGTCGACGCCGAGATGCAGGCGGCGTTTGAATCCGTCGCTGAAACCGATCCGTCGCCCGATACCGACGATGAAGAGTTCCGGTGTCGATGACGACGCACCTGACACGGACGTTGACCGCCCCGAGCCGACCGCCAAGCCCGACGACGAGGCGTTGTGGGAGGAACTGCCAACCGAGACGTCGCCGTCTGAATCGGGGTCTGACACAGCCGACGCGGCGGGTTCCACCGACGAGGCTGGCTTCGACACCGAGTCCGAGCCCGAGAGCAGCGGCTCAGCGTTCGATGACTTCGCGTCGCTGGGTGCTGGTGAGGGGCTCACCGACCAGCAGTATATGTCGGTGATCACCGCGCTCAGCGACTCCCCGGCGGCTGTTGATGTCGACGCCGAAGCGTGGACGCCGGCAACGCTTCAGACGTATCTCAGCGAGAGATACGGGATCGATTATCCCCGGGAAGGCTGTGTTGAGCTCCTGCGATCGGCCGGCCACGATGTCGACGACAGGTAGGGTAGCCCCGCTATCTGCATATCCTATTATTAAGTAGCTCCGTGATATTGCCCTCCCACAGAGCCGAGCTGTCGGCTACATTTCGATGAGTTCGATTATCTCCCCGGAAGCCCGTGAGAGCAAAAACACGCTGTTTAGTGTGTTGAGCAGTCACCGCCGCCGATACGTGTTGTACGCCTGCAATCAGGCCGACGGTGAGACGACGCTGTCGGATGTCGCCGAACAGGTCGCCGCCTGGGAGTACGATAAGCCGATCGAGGAGATCACCTCAACCGAGCGCAAACGCGTCTACACATCGATCCAACAGCACCATCTCTCAAAGCTGGAGGATGCGGAGCTGATCACCGTTGACGGTGACCGACTGGCCGCAACCGAGAAAGCCCGAACTCTCGATGTGTATCTTGAAGTCGTCCCCGAGGAAACCGTGCCGTGGTCGGTGTACTACCTTGGGTTGACGCTGCTGGGCGGTGTCGTCGTCGGCTTCAACTATCTTGGCTGGCTCCCTGAGGCCGTATCGATCGGGGCTGTTGCAGTCCTCTTGTTGGTAGCGTATCTGATCTCCTCGCTCGTCCACCTCAGCCAATCCGAGCGCATCAGCATCGGGAGTTTCGACACGGAGCCTGATTTTGAGGACCATACTGAGGACGCGGAGTAGCTGCATCCGCCGACTATTGGTGACATCCCAGGTACGGATGAACAGCAACAGCTACACCGCAGGTGGCGACGCCCGACCGATGTGTATCGCCTGCCCCTCGACGGCCTCAAGGGCGGCAACAAGCCCGCCGACCCGGATCTGGTCGTCGCCGGTATCGACGAGCAAGGAGGCAACCGATTCGTTTTCGCGGAACTCGATATCCGCGACCCGCCCCGAGATCACGACCGGCTCGCCGGTTTCGGTTTCCCGACCTTCGACACTTGCATAGAAGTCGCCGCCGAGGTCGCGGATATCCTTGACCGCCCGGCGGATCGAGGCGTATCGCCGCGGAAACGCCCGCTCGGTTGGTGTCGTCGATAGCGTCTCGGCGGTTGTCCACAACACCGTCTCGAAAAAGCCGGAGACAAGAAAGCCAAGCGCGGAGCGACTGAAGATCACGCCGTAGCGATCCCGATCATCACGGAGGGCATCCTGTGTCGCGTAGATGGAGTCGGTGCCGTCGGCGACCGCGATCACGGGGGTGGTGATCCCCCGACGGGCTCGCACGGTTGTTGCTACCGATTGGTAATCGAACGCCGCCGAGTCTGGTGCTTCGCGGGCGGGCGTGAGGAGGAGTTCGGTACTGACGCCGGCATCGATCTGGGCCCGTAGCGTCTCCTCGAACTCCGCGAGCAGATCCGGTGTCAACGATAGCGTGAGTTCGTACTCCGCGCTCTCGATGATCTCGGTGAGATACCGGATGATCGTCGCCCGGGATTTGACCAGCGACACCGCCTCGGTGTCCCGTGCCGGAGCGGTGTACCGCGCGCTAAGCTCGTCAAGAAGCTCGGTAAATGACGACTGGAGATCGTCGAAGGCTGTCTCGGGGTCGATGGCGACGACCTGCATCGGTCGGGACTCCCGCAGCTCAACAAGTGACCGATCCGAGAGGCTCCGAACCGTATCGTAGACGCGGGGCTGTGGGATATCGGTGCGGTCGGCGATCTCGCTGGCGGTGAGCTCGCCGTGTTCGAGAACGGCGAGGTAGGCGTTGATCTCGTACTCACCAAGATTGAACCGCTCGCCGACGCGTTCAAGCGTCATCCGGAGGTCGTCTGCCATACCAGCCTCTTCGGCCCCGTCTGTATGAAATTTACTCCTCGCCGAGTTGCATCCCGTTTCGAAACAGAGTACCCAGTGTCGGCCTCAATACTACCACACGATGACAAGGGGTTTTCAATCCGATAGAGTCTCCTTGTCAATGACAACCACCGGACTCCCGCCAGAGTCGAGCGACGCGGCGGCCGCTGAGGTCGTCAACTCGTTGGTGCCGGCGTGGTTGCAGCTTCCCGGATACCGGAACGCCGTCGCGTTGCTTATTGTCGCTGTCGGCGTGTCGTTATCAACGTTAATTGTCAGTCTGTCAGATCGGCCGGTCGCCCATCGGGTTGAACGCCAAAGTGTCGCCCAGATCGTGCTAAGTGGCACTCGCGCCGGCACCATCGCTCTCGCGGGTATCATTGCCGACTCGATCGTCGGCCTCCAGCTCGGTCGCTACGGATACGGGTGGTACGACCGATCCAGCCGCGGCTCGAACCCCATTGACTCCGGCACCGACCGCGCCCGCTCACCGAAGTATGGGTCGCCGGTGAACAATGGCTGAGCCGCGGGCACCACAGCCCGCACCGCCTCAAACCCAAGAGCATCGACATCCCGTGTTGTCAGCCGAGCGGCGTAGGCGTCGAGATCGACCGCCGACACCCGCTCACAGACAGCCCTCAACTCCTCGATACCGGTGAGCTGCGGCTCACCAAGATCGGCCGTCGACACCTGAGCGTCCGGTTCGATGAACCGCCGGGCGGCCGCCGGCAGGTCGGCGTATTCGGCGATCGCCCCACCCTGTTCGGCGGCTGTTTCGGGCCCCATCGACCGCAGCTCCATCCAGTTCTGGAGGGCCTCGGCGATCGCCGACCGCGCGGCCGCGAGCGGATCAAGCGCGGCACCCGAGCCGGCAGCAAACCGTGGCCACTCCCCCTCACGATGGACAGCCGCGGCCACGACGGGCACGTCGATATCCTGCGTGACGAGTAGCGTGGTGACCGTCAGCGACTCCGCTCGCGCCCGTTTGGTCAGCTCGGAAATGACCGCATCGGTATCGACCTCTAACCCGAGGGGATCGAACGTCGAATACCATGCAAGCATCGTCGCGTCACGCTCGATCACCTCATACAGCCCCGCAAGTACCGCCTCAACCGGCGAGTTTCCGAGCCCAAGCCCGGTCGTGATCGCCGGCCGGGATCGCTGACTCGGCGGGGGAAACCAGACAAACTCCGCCGGTAGCGACACGCGTTCTCCGTCAGGGAGAGCCTGTCCCGCAATCCAATCGATCCGTTCGTCGGGGGCTGGCGGTTCAAACCCCTCGGGCCGAACAAACGCTCTGGGTGAGACAGGAGCCGCAAGCGTGCGCTCGGAGCCGTGGGTTGCCTGCTCGGTGCGGTAGACACCGGCACTGTACCGCTCTATTCCCTCGCCGATCGCCTTCATGTAGGCACGATCCCAGTCGGCATCGACACCGGCGGCCAACGACGCGGCGGCGGTATCGCTGAATCCGGATGTGTTCGCGATATCCGCGACGTAGTAGGGAACCGGAAACGACTCGCGTTCGCCGACAGCTGCAACTAGACCAACCTGATCGTCGACGGCCTGCTCGGCCCGCGTCAACGCGTCGTCAACGCTGACATCGCGGTGGGTCAATGGCAGCTCTCGGGACGATCCTTCGGCGGGCGCACACTCACAGTTTGGCACCGGAAGCAGCCGCCGGTCGGAGCCGGGCAGCTCCGTGATCTCTCCGCCGTCGCTCGCGCCGGCCAGCAGCGAGATCAGCCGGTGGCCGGCGACCGCACCAGCCAGCCGCACCCGCCCCCGGTCGCCGTGAGGGTCGCCGTCAGTGCCATCCTCGTGGGCTCCGACCCGTCGGGTGAGACAGCGGTAACAGGCGGTTTTGGGGCCAAACGTTGTTACCGCCGCATCAAGTTCCTCGATCGGATGAGCACCGAGCCCGCCGATCTCGACGGCGACCCAGCGGTCGAAGTGGTCGGCTGCCGCCCGAAAGACAGCCGCCCCCGTTGGGGCAACAACCGCGCCGGCCGCGGAGAGTGCGGCCGGATCATCCTGGAAGGCCTCGGGCGCGATTTGTCGGGCAGTTGCGTCGACATCCTCGATAGCGGCGATGATCGCGTCGGCAGCGGGGCCGCTTCCACAGATCGCGAGTTCCATACGTCTCCTGTGTTGGCATAGCGCAAAAACAGGTCGACCGAGCAACTGGGTATCCGTCTCGCTGGTTATCCGAGCAGCTTGGCAGCAACAGCCGCGAGATCGGCTGTCTGGGCCGTCCGGAGTCGGTCATCGCCAAGTTGGAGCCGGAGCCGCGGTCGGCCCACATCGATCGGCACCTTCTCGGTCGTGATGACGTTGGCATCCTCAAGCCGGGTCTTTGTCCGTGAAAAGGTGGCCTTGCTGGCGATCCCGACGTCCTCGCCCCACTTCGAGATGTCGTACAACAGCACCTCGTTTTTTGCGGCGATCAACAGCGAGATCGTCACCTCATCAAGCGCGGTGTCGCCGCCGGCTGTCTCCAGAGAATCAAGAACTGTATCGAAATCCTCGCGAATCCCACCGCCGATATCGTCGCTCAGCGTGGCTCGGATCTCCGAGATGGCCGGCGTTCGCAGCCGGAAGGCCTCGGCGTCGTCCCAGCGATCGGCGATCGCCGCTCGGGTCGCTTCGACAAAGTCGGGGTCGTCGGCTTGGAGTCCAGCGACCTGCTCGCTGGCGGCAACAACTGCCGTCACCATATGATCGGTGACCACAAGCGAATTTGTGGTGGCACCGCCACCCGTCCGTACGGCGAGGTCGTTGTCGGCAACCAGATCGGCGGTGCGACTGGCGACCAGAAACTCCTCGAAGGTGGTCTTGAGGGTGTCCTCGGCTGCTAGCAGCCGGAGCTGGGCGGCTGTGTCGCCGTCGCTGGCAACATCGACGGCCGCCGTGATCGTCTCTGGCGTTGGATCGACGATCCAACACGCATCGGTCGCCTCGGCCAGTGTCGTCGTCAACAGCTCGTGACGGTCGGCCGCATGTGTGTTTGACGCCATCTTACCGGTTGAATTAGCGTCAGATAGTCAGTTAATCTTATCGAAAAACGGTGCGTGCATTAGTTGCCATTACGCTAAATTAACCTACAGAAACCAGAAATAAAATTTGGGGAACGATGAGTTGTACCACCACAGCTACCGGCGGTCTAATCGCGTACAGACACACTTATCCGCCTAAGCGGCCGGGTTTTGGTATGGACTACGAGGAGGTTCGTGGAGCCGATCCGGCGGCCGCAGACGCCCTTGAAGCCGAGGACAGCAGACAAGAGGGGACACTGGCGATGATCGCCAGCGAAAACCACGTGAGTAAGGCTGTACTGGAAGCCCAGGGTAGCGCGCTGACAAACAAGTACGCAGAGGGCTACCCCGGCAAACGCTACTACGCCGGCTGCGAGCACGCCGACGAGATCGAACAGCTGGCGATCGATCGCGCAAAGGAGATTTGGGGGGCCGACCACGTCAACGTCCAACCGCATTCTGGCACCCAGGCCAACCAGTCGGTCTACTTTGCGACCCTTGAGCCGGGCGATAAGATCCTCTCGTTGGATCTCACCCACGGCGGTCACCTCAGCCACGGCCATCCCGCAAACTTTGTCGGCCAGTTCTACGAGGTCGAGCAGTACGAGGTCGACCCCGAAACAGGGTATCTTGACTACGAAGGACTGGCCGACCACGCCGCCGAGTTCGAACCCGACATGATCGTTTCGGGGTATTCGGCCTACCCGCGAGAGGTTGAGTGGGAGCGGATTCAGGCGGTCGCCGACGATGTAGGTGCGTATCATCTCGCCGATATTGCTCACATCACCGGTCTTGTCGCCGCAGGCGTCCACCAGTCGCCGGTCGGTGTCACCGACTTTGTCACCGGATCGACTCACAAATCGATCCGCGCGGGTCGTGGCGGGATCGTCATGACAAACGAGGAACACGCCGACGATATCGACAACGCCGTTTTCCCTGGCGGACAGGGCGGCCCGCTGATGCACAACATCGCGGGCAAGGCTGTCGGCTTCAAAGAAGCCCTTCAGCCCGAGTTCGATGAGTACGCCCAACAGGTCGTCGACAACGCCGCCGTGCTGGCGGAGACCTTTGCGGAGCACGGCTTTGAGCTGGTATCCGGTGGCACCGACACCCATCTTGTGCTTGTGGATCTACGGGAGTCTCACCCTGACCTTCCGGGAAGCGACGCCGAGGAAGCCCTTGCCGAGGCGGGGATCGTTCTCAACGCCAACACCGTGCCAGGCGAGACACGTTCGCCGTTCAACCCCAGCGGGATCCGCGCCGGCACGCCCGCCCTAACAACCCGCGGGTTTGACGAGGACGCGACCGCTGAGGCCGGTGAGCTGATCTACCGCGTTGTCGACAACCACGACGACGAAAGCGTCATCGACGAGGTGAGCGACCGCGTCGACGAGCTCTGTGCGGCCTATCCGCTGTACGAGTGAGTCACTCTCGCGGTTGCATACCCTGAGGGTCGTCACAGTCTTTACTGTGGTATACAACAGATTAGACAGCGGTGATCAAGATGTGTCGCTCCCGTCGAGGTGGTGATCGAGGATGACGTTTGCCGATTTTACAGAGACGTCGAGCGACGACGATGATCCACGGATCATCCTTCATGTGGATATGGACTGTTTTTATGCCTCCTGTGAACGCCTTCGGGAGCCCGAACTGTACG
>KB659968.1_pt123 | contig 11944 bp, 15 predicted proteins | sample 558768 | NCBI scaffold set KB644980.1 | reverse complement strand
GATTCGGTCAACTATTCGCCGGGTGAGGGTTACTCCTCGTCGGTGGCGTCAAGATCGATGTCAGCGTCGTCAAAGATGTCCTCGATCTCCTCGACAGCCAGTGAGCGGTAGCCCGCCTCGCCGGTGAGCGTCGCGATGCTAACCTCCTCGGGGCCAAGTTCCTCGGTGGCAACGCGGAGTGCGCGTACGGCCAAGGCGAGGCCGTCGTCGCGGCTGATCTCTTCGCTCCACTCATCTTCAAGGAACTCTTGAATGTCCGCGCCGGAGCCGCCGATGACCGTTGCTTTCCACTCGTTTGGGGTACCTGAAGGGTCGGCCGCAAACAACCGCGGCTCGCCGTTTTCCATCCCGCCGACAAGTAATGCAGCCCCGTACGGCCGGGTGCCGCCGCGCTGGGTGTTCTCTTGGATGTGGTCGGTGAGTTCCTTTGTCAGGGCTTCGATATCGATCGGCTCGCCGTACCGGAGCTGGCTGACCTGACCCTGCTGGCGAGCAAAGTCGATCAGCTGGCGGGCGTCGGCGACATGGCCTGCCGATGCCGCACCGACGTGGTCGTCGATCTTGTGAAGCTTTTCGATGCTCTCGGATTCCATCAGCGACGAGCCCGCACTGCTCTGGGCGGCCAACACGACACCATCGGCCGTCCGGATGCCGACGCTTGGCGCGCCACGCGAGACGGCCTCGCGGGCGTACTCAACCTGATAGATCCGACCATCGGGCGAAAACAGTGACGTACCGCGGTCGTAGGCCTGCTGGTCGTTTCCTCTCATCGCTGTCCTCCAAACCGGCGACCGACTGCGTACTGATTCATCTGGCTTTATGTATGAGACCGATAGGAAAAACCCTTGCTACCCGTGCTGTCGTTGATCGCTTGCTGTCACCCTCCGCAAACCGCCATAGTGACCCGCGGTCAGCCGGCCCAGCCGCCCGGCATGTCGCCGTCAACCCGCTCGCGCCACAGCTCAAAGGCCTCGTTGCACTCTGGGTTTGCTTCGATGTGCTCCATGAAGCCGGCCCCGGCAGAGCCGATAGGCCGGTCGCAGAACGGACACTGGTTCGGCTGCACTGAGTTGGTAGACGTTGCCATACCACATGCCTTGTCGCCAATGGTATAATAATTGTGCATGTTTTGCTGATATTTTTATTTGTATCAGACTCTAATTCCGGAAAGTAGATTACAGATGAGCGATGCTACCGGTTCAGGTGTCCTAACACCCGGGCGATCCAATCACTCATACTGGATCGTTTTTCCTATTAATTACTTAGAAGGAAATAAGCATAGAACTGACGGGTAGCCTCTTAATCCGGTATATCTGTGTGTTAGTTCCCAAGAAGGCACACTTTTTGTCGCCGTACTGTGTAGCAGGTAGTATGAAAGAGACGGCTAGTGACGGTGGCCGCAAGCCGCGTGTTGACGACGACGGTATCCGCGAGGTGTTCCGTTCGACCGACGACCCCGTACTGTCGACCCGCGAGGTCGCTGAGGAGCTACCGATCAAACGCCGCGGGACGTTGGATCGGCTTCAATCGCTAGAATCCGACGGGGATCTCCAAAGCAAACAGATCGGCGGGCGAAGCAAGGTGTGGTGGCTCACTGTAGAGGGTCAGACGCCGGATATGGACGAGGGGCTGCCGTCGGCGGATAGTGACGTGACACGCGACACTGTTGACGAAGGCGGGGAGGATTAGCTGCGACGGCATTAACGAAACGTGTTGAAATTCATCTATTGAGATGATTTCGAGTCCTGTGATGTCTGGAATAATGGTTAGAACCGGCAGCGGGTCACTCAGAGGCAATTAACAGTGTTATCAAGAACTTATACTACAATTGAATCTATCAGGGAATACGAACAAAGTACTCTAAGCCGGAGGAGGGATCTGAACCCTCGGCCTAATCCTTACGAAGGATTCGCTCTGCCAGGCTGAGCTACTCCGGCGCGCCACCGCTGGCTACTTTCGTAGTGTGATTATAGAAATAAGGGTTGCGAAACAGCCGCCGCGCCGTTGATAGTCTGGTGTCGGTCAGTCGTCGCCCATCGCGTCGACGATCTCAACCTCGCTGTCCTCAACAGTGACGTTGATCAGTGTTTTGACATGGTGGTCAGTCTCATCAAGCTCGTTGTGGCCGGCCTTCTTGATCACCGCCACCACGTCGGCGATCTCGGTTCCGATCTCGGTGAGAGCATCGAGGATCGCCGCCATCGTTCCACCAGTCGACAGCACGTCATCGAGGACGAGCACACGGTCGCCCGGCTCAACATCGTTAATAAACATCTCGCCCTCGGAGTAGCCGGTCTGTTTCGACAGCGACACCTCGCCGTCCAGCCCGTAGGAGCGTTTCCGGATGACGACAAGCGGGATGTCGGTCATCAGCGAGACAGCCGTCGAGATGTGAATGCCCATCGCGGCGGGCGTGACGATCTTATCGACGTTTTCGATCTCGGCTTTGCGGATAATCCGGATAACGATCTCCCGCAGCAACTCGGGGCGCAACATCGGTACCCCGTCGCTGATCGGGTGGACAAAATACTCGTAGTCACCCTTTTCGATGATCGGTGCGTCGAGAAGCGACTGCCGCAAGCGATCCATACCACCTCTTTGGCAGCCGAGACCTAAAGATGACGATCCAGACAGCATAAGAAGACACAGCCGCGCACGGCACGAACGAACCGCCCCATCGAAGCGGTTAACAGCCAGCCAGTTGAAATCAAAGTATGCAACATCTCATCGTCACCGGCGATCCCGGAATCCGGAAGGGTGCAAAGATCAACTACGATGGGCGCGAGCAGATCTGTTTTTCAATCCAACGCCAGGGCGACTGGCATGGCCCCGACGACGTGCAGCTGTGGTGTACGATCGGTACCGAAGACGAACACGAAACGTTTCAAAAGCGAGAGTACGTTCCTAACTGGCTCGATGTCGACACTATCGACGCCGACGCCCTTGACGTGATTCAGGCTGACAACGAGCTCTCCGTCTAATACCTGTCAGGCGGCGGTTCCGAACATCCCGGCGAGATCCATCGCCCGCTCAACGACAAACACCTTTGCCTTGTCAACTGTTCCCACGCCTTCGATCGTGATCTCACCGCTGTCGTAGGCCTGGTTGAAGTCGGCTACCGGATCGCTGGCGGTGTACAGCGAGCACGCCGTCTCCCGGTCAGTTTCAACGATCATGTTCGGATCGTCGGCTTCGCCGAGTTCGACCGATGTGATCTCCAAGGAGCCGTCAGCCTGCAGGGTGTAGTACCCCTGAGCGGCGTTCTCGATGTATAGTTCGGTAGTGTTGGATGCGGCTACCGAACCGATCATCGACGGGACAGCGTCAGTATTGTTGTTGTAAAACGCGACGACCTGGTCAATCTGCACCTCACCGGTTTCGCCGCCACAGGTGATCGGCGGGTTTGACTGCGCGCCGACCGGCCCAGTCGCGCCAACAAGAAGCCCAACAGCAACCAGCAGCGTCACAAGCAGTGGTCGGTACATACCGTATTGTTTGGCTGCGATCATAATTATATTGTGTCACTGTATTGGGCGGTTGAGTGAAGTGCACGGCCGATATACCATAGCCATTCAGGCAACCCGATTCACCCCTGCAGACAGACGGGTTTCTCGCTGCCAACCCATGAGAGGGTATGAGTCAACAAGATTGCCTCACACGGACTACCTGAGTCGACACCGAACCCCGATCTGCGCGACAACGAGACGACCGGAACGGTTGGCTGACACCGCAACAGCCTTTGACTCAACGACCAGTTTGCTGTCGCCGCCAGACAGTCGACCGACCAGCGCGGACGACAACGGGGTCGAGCAGTGACCCACGCGGCCAAGAGCATGCGGCGACGATCAGCAAGGAATACAGGAAGTCGACAGCAGGCAGCCAGTCGTCGTCAAACTAGTTCGACACGTCGGTTAGCTTGTTAGGTTGCCGTCGATATACTTCTCGGTAAGCGAGTCAGCCTCGGTAACACAGCCGTACTCCGCGAATCGCGCATAAAGAATCCAGTAGTAGCCCGGGCTGTGGGCATCGTCGGCCTCAGGAAGGCTCTGAATTGTCTTGACGATCGGATCGATACTTTCGACCAGTTCGTCGGCATCCAGCTCGCCGGTGATGCCGCCGGCCGCATCGCGGTATGCGGTGGCCAACTTTTCGGTGGCGATCACGCCGAAGTACGCAAAATCAACCTCCGGCCGTTTGTCGGTGTCGACGTAGTCCTCAAAGACTGGTTCATACTCCTCGGGATCAAGAAAGTCGGCAGGGGCGTACCGCGCGCAGTGACGACAGAGCGTTGCGATGTTGTCTGGCTCGTCGCTACCACCGGCCGCCAGCGGGACAATATGATGCGCAACCGACTCCTCGGAAGGTATCTGGTGGCCGCACTTCTCACAGGCGACCAGAGCAGTGTCATGTGTAATGCTATCAGTCCCCGCAGGCATACTCAACGATAAGATGTCCGTGTATTTAGTTATACCTGGACAATAGATCACACACTCTTGATCATCAATAGCCCAATTCGGCGGTGTGGTCAACCGCCGTCAGGTAGATAGCCGAAACAGCGGGGCGACTACTGAGACAGCATCCACAGAAATCCGATGACAGCGATAACAATGACGACGACGATAACTCCCGTGAGGACGACGATCTCCTGTGTTGCCGCCGGGTTCGCTGACTCACCGATCATACGATGGCCAACACTCGGGGTGAATAAAACTGTGTGGCACGCAGCAACTGAACACAACTATTGTGTCGAGATGACGACGCTACTAGATGATGCTGCTGTGACGACCGACGGTGGCAACTAACAGCGATGGCAGTGGTCGGTGGTGATAACTAACAATACTGACAGCGACTGACGCTGAGGAAGTATCAAAGTAGCTAAATCGGCACCGCATCACAAAAGGCGTCGAGTGGTGTCTCGGTTCTCAGTGTTGAAGCCTGCAAGTGTGTGCCAGTTAGACAGTCTCACAGGCTGTATTTGTAATCAACAGCGATTTACGTATAACTCTGGCCCACAAATTATCACACGTGATTTGTAGAGATCCGATCGCATCCATAGCTCACCAGAGAAGCCTGTTCAGCCAGATGATTGAGGCGTCAGATAGTAACTATCAAACGGTGACGCAGATGCGACGATCAGGACAGTAACATCTCGGCGGTTTGTATGAAAACTGTCAGCGAACCTCATTCGGCACGCGATTGAACTGCCCACCTGATGCCTGAAATAGTGTTTACCATGTTCAGCACTGAGAACCGAGACACCAGATGGACAAGCAAAGATACGTGAGAGTGCGGTTTAAACGTAACGCGTGTCGGCCGGAGTGCCGTTATTTTAGTCGGCTACTGATATTCAAACATTATATTGCTTATTTACCACTTTTTCCAGAATAAATTACTTCATAGTATCTTATACAGTGCAATGTTTTGTATTTGTGATATTATTCTATATTTAATTCATTTTTCCAATTTTGTTCCTGTCAAATATCAAAGAATACAGTATTATATGTGTAGCACAGAGTGCGCATGTATATGTCTCGCTATGCGAGCGCGGGTGACGTGGACACTGCACTATGTTACTCTCATCCAACAGGTGGAGGATCAATCGATGACTAACAGCATGACCGCCACCGAGTCCCTCTCACAACGTGAAGAACAGATCATCGAAACCGCCACAGCACGGCCGGAGCTGACCGCCGCCGAGATCGCCGCCGAAACCGGTCATATCGTCCCAACGGTTCGTGACATATTAGCGGCCCATGATGATGCTATCGAGAGTCCGGAAAATCAGCCGGCAACCACCAGCAAGCCGGTTGATTCAGCATCATTCAACGAGACCGAACAGGCCGTTCTTGAGGCGGCGTTACGTGATCCCAGCGCGACAAACCGGGAGATCGCCGCCCGTGTCAACACCCATGTTGGAATGGTGCGGGATATTCGCACTGAGTACGAGGCGATCGCAACGCTGCCCGGTGACGAAACGCCGCCAGCCGAGGCGGACGAGTCGGCGATGGAGTTCGACCAAGAGCTGCTCTCGTCGGCCCAAGAGGAAATCCTCGCGCTGGCCAGGGAGAATCCGACGCTGACAAACGCGGAGATCGCCGATCAAACCGACAGTCGTCTCCCACTGGTTCGAGACACGATCGCCACCCACGGCCCCGAGATGGCGACACAACGCCGCGGAGGGGGCGGACCGACACCAACCGATTCGGCATCGTTCAATGAGACCGAACAGGCCGTTCTCGAAGCAGCGTTACAGACCCCGACAGCAACCAACAAGGAGATCGCAGCCCGCGTCAACACCCACGTTGGAATGGTGCGGGATATCCGGGCTGAGTACGAGGACACCGCGACACTCCCGGCCGATCACAACGGCGAGACACCGGGGTCAACGGCCGATGGTGAGCCGACCACCGACACGGAAGAACTCTCTGAGACCCAGCATGCGATTCTTGAGGTCGCTGCCGAAAACTCCGCACGCACGTACGCCGATATCGCCGAACAAACCGGCGCGCGGCTCCCGCTGGTCAGAGACACGCTCGAAACATACGATCCTGCTGAGGTGATCGGGGCGACAACAGACGACACAGCCGAATCGCCCGGGGAGCTCTCAGAGATCCAGCAGACGATCACCGAGCACGCCGCAGCAAACCCGGAGCAAACCTACGCCGAGATCGCCGCCGAGACCGACACCCGGGTTACACTCGTCAGAGACACCCTCGAAGCTCACGGCGACACGGAACTCTAAGCCCTTCCGAATGTTTTTGCCGGTCGCTCACCCTCATCAGCCTAATGACCGAGATCATCGACGGCAACACCGTCGCAGGCGATATCCGCGAGGAGATCAGCGGCTGTGTCGAAACACTCCAGGACGGCGGCGTAACCCCTGGGCTGGCGACCGTGCTGATGAGCGACGATCCCGCCAGTGAGACCTACGTCTCGATGAAACAGCAGGACTGTGAGGAGGTCGGGATTAACGGGATTCACGTCGAGATCGATCCAGAGGCCCCAAGCGAGGAGCTGTTCGAGACGATCGATCGGCTCAACGACGACCCCGAAGTACACGGGGTCTTGGTGCAGTTACCGGTGCCAGACCATGTCGACAAACGCGCGGTCATCCGGGCGATCGACCCCGCAAAGGATGTCGACGGCTTTCATCCCGAAAACGTCGGCCGGCTTGTTGCCGGCGATGCCCGATTCAAACCCTGCACGCCCCACGGCGTCCAGAAGCTGTTAGAAGCCTACGATATCGACACCGAGGGTGCTGACGCTGTCGTTGTCGGCCGCTCGGATATCGTCGGCAAGCCGATTGCAAACCTGCTGATCCAGAAAGCCCCACAGGGGAACGCGACGACAACGATCTGTCACTCCCGCACTGACGACTTAGCGGCAAAAACAAGTAATGCGGATCTCGTTATCGCCGCCGCGGGCGTCACAGAGTTTATCGATGGCTCAATGCTGAAGGAGGGCGCGACCGTCATCGACGTAGGGATCAACCGTGTCGACGCCGACACCGAGAAAGGCTACAAGCTCGTCGGCGATGTCGACTACGAGAGTGCCGAGGCCGTTGCCGGCGCGATCACACCTGTCCCCGGCGGTGTCGGCCCGATGACGCGAGCGATGTTACTGTACAACACGGTTGCCGCCGCAAGCGACCACCACGACATCGAGATCGATCTCCCGTAGTCAGTGCCGGAAGAGGTAGACGGCGTCGTCCTGACTCAGGAGGCAGAACCGCGCGCCATCGTTTTCGGGAAACTGCTGATGGCGGCCGCGAAGAATGAACAGCCGATCAAAGACGGCCGCACAGACCGGACAGGAAACGTCATCACGGTTGTCGTACAGCCCGGTGTCGCTGCTCTCTCTGAGCTGTTTCATCCGATGTCGATGATCGTGGATATCGAACGGCTCCGGCATGAGTAGCGCAAGGAACGAAGTGGGTTTGGGTGTTATGCTTGGGCCAACCGGCTGAGACGGTCGCGGGCGGCAGTCAGGGCGTCATCATCACCCGTTCGGAGATACCGGCCGACGGCGCGGGCAGCCTCAACGAGGGCGGCCGCACCCGCCGGCTCAACATCGCCTTGGAGGGCGTTGAAGCGGTTGACATGATCCCGGAGCTGGCTGAGGGTCGTCGCTGCCGCCTCATCCGGTGTCTCGTCGAGCCAGGTGCGGAGATCACGACAGTAGGCATCGACAGCATCGGCGGCGGCCGACCCCCAAGCTGCCTGAAGATCGCTCGGCACGTCGGCCGGGTCGCTTCTCGTCTTCTCTTGCTCGGCGGCGTCGCCGTCGGCGCGGTCATCGGCGTCAGTTAGAGTTTCGTACAGCGATAACAGGTATAATTCGGCATCTGCGGTCGGATCGCGACGACGAGCAAGGATATCAAGCGTGTGCAACAGTGTGCGGGCAGTAAGATACCGATCGTCGAGTGGTCGGAGCTCACCGCCGCTAATGAACCCCCGCTTGCGGGTATACTCGCGGAGCACCTCTTTGAGATCGTCAGCGTACTCCGGGATCGACTCCTCGGCGATCCGGTCACGAAACGACGCAAGCGGGAGTGCGGCCGGCGCGTCGGTGTGGAGCTGCCGTTCCTCGTCGTGGCCGGTGCTGCGAAGCGAGCCGCAGCTCGGACAGGCGACACTCCCCGTCTCGTAGTACGACCACTCGGTGGAACAGGCCTGGCAGACACGCTGGCCGCGAATCTTCATAACAGGTGTTGCCGGTGCGGGTAAATAGTGGTTCGGGAGCAACAGCTATGTGTGTTGGTTGATCAACATAACCGCCGGGAAGCAGCCCGAACCGTTCGTTGATCGGCCGTCACATACAGTGACGCAAAAGCGAACCAACAGATAGTAACAGTAACATGCTAGCGGTTATCTGACGTTTTGAGGGTTATCACACCGATATATCGCGCTTCTCTGTGTTGAGTCGACATATTTATTTGAATAAAAGAATAACATTAGAACGAACATTACAATGTACGACCTCACAGGGTTTCAGCGAGATCTGCTGTACGTGATCGCCGGCCTCGACGAGCCTCATGGGCTAGCAATCAAGGATGAGCTTGAATCGTATTACGAAAAAGAGATCCACCACGGCCGGCTCTACCCGAACCTCGATACCCTCGTCGACAAAGGGCTCGTCGAGAAGGGCCAGCGCGACCGCCGCACCAATTTCTACACACTCACTCGTCGCGGCAGCCGCGAGATCGATGCCCGCTCGGAGTGGGAAGCCCAGTATCTCGACGCCTAACCGCTCGACGCTCAGCGTGTATCAGCTGACTCGTTGTCGGTCGATACCGGTGGATGGGTTGTCGACGATTGGTCGATGTGGACATCGTCGGCGAATCGCTGGAGCGTCGCTTGGCCGTCGTGAGTCGACGACGACGATCCGAGATCCAACGATGGGACGACAACCATCGCAAACTGGACAACCACGACCAGCAGGGCTGGCATAAGAAACAGGCCATACCAGCCGAAAAACAGCGGCCCGAGGATGTAGGCAAGCATAAGCGAGCCGATGTGAATGTTCTTTCCGGAAACGTAGGGCCGCAGGAGGAAATCCGGGATCGAGTCGACGACGATGACCGAGACAACCGCAAAGAGCACCACGAACCACAGGCTCTCACCGCCGGCGGTCAACACACCGCGAACAGTCATATAGAGGGCCACTGGGACGTAGATGATCTTCATACCGACAATCGGGATCAGACTTGCCGCACCGGCAAGCAGGCCGACAAGGGCGGCCGCCGGGATGGCTGTCCCCGCAGGTGCAAACACGTTCAATACCGAGTAGGCGATAACCGCGATGGTACCGGTGATGATCGCGTTGAGAATGTTCCCAAAAAAGATGCTGCTCAGATCGCGGTCGACGGCCTGCAGGAACTCATCGAAGATCGTTCGGCGAGTATCAAGATTGGTATGAACCCACCGAGCAAGCCGGTCGTCATCCCGGAGTAGGTAGAAGGCGAAGACGACGATCGCAAGCAGGTTGATGAGGATGACACCGAGCGTTGTTGCCGTCTCGGCGATCGACACAACAGAGTCAAGAATTGAGCCGGAGAGTGCCCCGGTCAGCAACTCCTGGGCATCCGGCGAGAACAAAAACGAGGGATCGGTCAGCCGGCTGTAGGTTGCAGGATCAAGCCCAATCTGTTGAGGGCTAAATGCCACCACATCGGTCAGCCGTCGGAGTTCACGAGATACGATAAGCAGCGCGTAGCCGACCAGCAGAAACATCGGCAACACCAGCGTGATGATCGATAGGCCGGCGGCGAGGGTGGGATGGCCAAACTGATCAACTAGCCGGCGGTAGACCGGGCGAGCGGCGTAATAAACGAACAGCCCGACAACGACGAGCCCGATGAACGAGCTGAGGACGTAGCCGATCACCCCCAGAAGGACGATCCCGGCAAGGAGCCACAATGGGTGGTTGCGAACGACGGAGCGGAGAACCATATCAACGTCACCGTGAGGCCACAAAAAAGAATATCGGCTCAACGGTCACCCGACAGGCATCAAAGGGAATCCGCCACCCGGGCACACAAGCCAAAATGCCACATCGGCAGTCACCACACGCCGGGACAGCACGATCGCGCTCAAGAGTAACACAGTTAGTATCAATAATGAAAATTTGAGCGAGAAGTATTTATACCCACACTTCCTTCTTTCAGGTAGTCCCTTGAGTTATTCAAGGCGACTACCCCCCGAACAGGTGTGGAAGTTCCCCCGACTTCCCTTCCTTTCACCGCAATTATCACAGAGGAGCGACAGCACTGTCTATTATCAGCAATTATTACAGAAGAGCAACAGCAGCGTCGGTTATTGATACGAATAGCCGACAACCACCAAAGCCGCCGTTGGGTGTTAGTTCTGATACTCCATACAGGAATACGCGTATTCCAGCCGGTGTCGGTTTACTCGTTTTATAAAGGAAAAGGCGACATTGGCCCCCCTAGACCCCGCTACCCCACTGGCATGGTGGTAGCACTGCAGTTAGAACTTTATATCTCCAGCAACATTATAATTTCGGTTACAAAATAACATCCGAGCCACGCAGAGCATCACCCCTAAGCCGCCCGACAACCGATTTCTGTTAATGAGCGAGCCCAACGGAAGCGGAGAGCTGGCGGCCCTCCCGGATGACCTCGCCGGGGTGCAGACGGCGTTGATCGAGTGGTATGAGGCCGACCATCGGGAGCATCCGTGGCGGGAGACCGACGACCCCTACGCCATCCTCGTTTCGGAGATCATGAGCCAGCAGACCCAGCTGGAGCGCGTTGTCGACGCATGGGAGGATTTTCTCGACCGCTGGTCGACCGTTGAGTCACTAGCAGAGGCCGCCCGCGGCGATGTGGTCTCATTTTGGAGCACCCACAGTCTCGGCTACAACAATCGTGCGAAATACCTCCACGAAGCCGCCGGCCAGATCGTCACCGATTACAACGGCGAGTTTCCCGAGACACCGGCGGAGCTACAGGAGTTGATGGGGGTTGGCCCTTACACCGCCAACGCCGTCGCCTCGTTTGCGTTCAACAACGGCGGCGCCGTTGTCGACACCAACGTCAAACGCGTGCTGTATCGCGCCTTCGGCGTCCCTGATGACGACGACACCTTTGAGATGGTCGCCAGCGACCTCATGCCGGTAAGGGAATCGCGGGTGTGGAACAACGCGATCATGGAGCTCGGCGGTGTCGCCTGTGGGAAAACGCCGCGGTGTGATGTGGCCGGCTGTCCGTTCCGTGAGTGGTGTCAGGCATACAAAGAAGGCGATTTTACCGCACCAGACGTGCCGAGCCAGCCGAGCTTCGAAGGGAGCCGCCGGCAGTTCCGCGGCCGGGTGATCAAGACGCTTGGAGAGTACGACAAGCTGTCACTCTCGAAACTTGGGCCACGAATACGGGTTGATTACGGTGGTGACACCGGCCGCGAGTGGCTCCGCGAACTGGTCG
>KB659972.1_pt221 | contig 11946 bp, 8 predicted proteins | sample 558768 | NCBI scaffold set KB644980.1 | reverse complement strand
CACGAAAAGGGAATAAAATTGGTGGGTCAGGCAGTCTGTAGAGTCGTCAGACCCCCGAGAAGTGTCGCACTCCCTGACAGTTCCCTCGTATCTGACTCGGTCTGTGCGCGGCCGGTTCAACAACCCGATAAATTTACTGTCAGTCCCAGCATGAGCGTAAACTAGCCGTTTCGTGTCGCAGAGCGGTACAGACCGGTTGTAGACACCGATAGATGGACTGCCCGGTCTGTGCGAGACAGACAGTCGCCACTGGCTGGTTCGGGAGACTACACTAACCCAAGATCATCGAGACTGTCGGCCAGTTCCTGCCGGCCGGTTTCGTCCATCGTCCGGAGTGGCGCGCGGAGTCCACCGACGTCGAACCCGGGGTCGCGCAGGGCGAGCGCTGTCTTCACCCCGGCCATCTGTGGGCCGCGTTTCAGCGCCGACCGGACCTCAAACACCGTCGACTGGAGCTCCCGGGCACGCTCGCGGTCACCACGGTCGAACGCCTCGTAGAACTCGACGACCAGTTCGGGAAAGACGTTCGCCACGGCGCTGACCAGCCCCGAACAGCCAACCGCGAGACCGGCGAGCAGAACAGAGTCCGACCCGGCGAGGAACGTCACCCGGGGGCTGGCGTCGACTGCCTGTGCCAGCCACGGGAGCTCTTTCGAGGAGTCTTTTACACCGGCGACACCGTCGATTGCTGCGACGCGCTCGATCGTTGCGAGTGATAACTGGTCGCCGGTCCGGCTGGGGATGTGGTAGACGTACACCGGCAGGTCGACCGCCGCGGCGACTGTCCGGTAGTGCTCGACCGCGCCTGTCTCGTCAACCGGGTAGTAGTACGGGGTGACGACCACGACACCGTCCGCACCCGCCTGTTCCGCGTGCTCCGCGTACCGGACCGTCTGGCGGGTGCCAGGCGCCCCGACCCCCGCGATGACCGGCACCTCGACACCATCGGCAACCGCGTCGACCACCTGCCGACGCTCCGCGGGCGAGAGGGTGGCGAACTCGCCGTTTGTTCCGAGCGGGAACACCGCACTCGCGCCGTGTTCGACGACGAACCGGGCGTGTGCCACCGTCGCCGCCTCGTCGATCTCGCCGTCAGCGTCGAGGGCGGTCACTGTCGGCGGGACGACACCGTGCAGGTCGAGTGGGTCCGCGTCTCCCGGAGGTGGGGCACTGTTTGGCATCAGTACCTGGATTTCGGTAGCCGGGGTGAAAAAGCTCACCCGAGCGCGCCGAGCTCCCGCATCGCGTAGGCGGTCCGGAGCATCTCGGCGGCGTCACCGCGGTCGAACACGAGTTCGTCCGTGCTCTGTACGTGTTCGAGCACATCCTGTGAGGCGTGTTCGGGCGCGGCACCGATGCCGGTGTCCTGTTCCTGTGCCCAGCGCATCATCCTGAGGTCGCTCTTCGAGTCGCCCATGATGAGCGCGAACGGGTCGTCGATGGCGAGCACGTCCAGGGCGGCCTCGATACCGGCGACCTTGTTGAGTTCGAGCGAGCCGATCTCGGCGGCGTCACCCTCGTAGTACGCGACGTCGATCCGTTCGAACACCGTCTCGAACGCCTGCGGGGTCTCCGGGTCGGTCTCCGGGACACTGTCGGTCGCCTCGAGCACCGACTGGATCTCGGGGTCCTGTGCGGCGTAGTAGCTCCGCGCGATGCCAGGTGCCGGTGACTCGGCGCCGACGACGGTCGCGACACTCTCCTGAAGCAGGTCGAGCTGGTAAACCAGACCCTCGTCGATCACCTCCCGGGCACGGTCACTCCCGGTCTCGGAGTTCGGCTTCAGTGTGATGTTGAACTCGTTGCCCTGCAGGTGACAGCCCCGCCGGAGTTTGCGCGGCGCGTTCGGGAGGACCCGCGAGCGCGCCCGGTTGAACACCGCCTGGATATCCTCGTCGAGGTCCTCGTAGAGCAGCTTCTTTGTATCGGCACCCTGCTTGGGTGTGAACACACCCGTTCCGGCCTCGTAGACGATACCGACGTTCCCCGAGTGGACCACCTCGTTACCGAGCCCCTGGATGAGAAACCCCTTTACGTTCTCCAGTGTCTGACCGGTGCAGATGACGATCGGCATTCCTGTCTCGTGGAACCGTGTCAGCAGGTGCAGCGTCTCGCGGGGTATCTCGTTGTCGGTGTTCCCGGCCGACCGCAGTGTCTCGTCGACATCGAGCACCAGCACGTTCACGCCGCGGTCGTACTTCGTGTACAGGTCCAGCGCGGCAAACGCCTGGCTGCGCGTGGCGAGTGCGGCCACCTCCGCGAACGTCTCCCCGACATCGGGGAACGCCGCCCGGACCGTCTCTTTCTGTTCCTCGAGTTCCTCGTTCGCGGTCTGCCAGTAGTCCAGCGCCACCCTGGAGTCGACGGGCGGAAACAGGTCCACGAGTGCCTGGTACGACCGTAACGTCTCTGTGTCGTGGTCCTCGTAGAGGCGGTACAGCAGTTCGTGTCGGTTCATACACCTGCTTCTCCCTCCGCAGTTAATTATCCCCGGTCGACTGGTCGACTGTATCGCCCCGTCTCCGGGTCGACAGGAGCGGATAGTTAGGTTTGAGTGATAGTATCCCATCCGGGTAGGACGGATCCCCGTCTCCGGGTCGACAGGAGCAGTTGCTTAGTCCAGATTGACAGTATCGCCCTGTCTCCGGGTCGACAGGAGCAGTTGCTTAGTTTGAGTTGATAGTATCGCCCTGTCTCCGGGTCGACGGTATCGCCGGTCAGGTCAGCCAGGGCCGCTGTTCGGCCCGATTGCGAGCCAACTCTTAAAACCGCTACCCCGCAAGGACACCCATGAAAAACGTCGACGACCTGATCGAGAGCGCGGGCAAGCTATCGGCGCGTGGGTTCTCGAAGGGCGAGGTAGCAGACGAGCTGAACGTCTCCCGGGAGACGGCGAGCTGGCTCGTGGACCGCAACGCCGGCACCGAGACGAGCGCGCCCGAGGAGGTTGGTGGCCCGCACGACATCCACATCGACTGGAGTGCGCTGGGGCGTGACTCCGAGCGACTCGCCTACGTCGGGATGGCGATGGCAGACCTGCTCTCCAAACAGGGCGAGGCTGTCGACCTGACCGTCGGCGTCGAGAAGGCCGGCACACCGCTGGCGACGGTCATCGCCCGCGAACTCGACACGGACATCGCAACGTACGCCCCCCGGAAACACCAGTGGGAGGACGAGGAGATGGACGACCTGGAGGGGACGTTCTCGGAGAACTTCGCCGATATCCGCGGCCGGGAGTGCTACATCGTCGACGACACGATCACCAGCGGCACGACGATGCGCGAGACGATCCAGGGGCTCCGTGACCGCGGTGGCGACCCGGTTGCCTGTGTCGTCCTCGTCGACAAACAGGGCATCGAACGGCTCGATTCGGTCCCCGTCTACTCGCTCGTCCAGGCGATCCGGGTTGGCGACTCCGATGAAAACTAATTCGGATACGAGTAAGAATTTCCGCAACGCTGGCCCTTTTGTCTGTGTAGCGACATTGTGATGGTATGACACTGCACACACGGGATCTGCAGGCGGATGTCCGGAGTCTGAGCACGTTACTGGGTGACGTGCTCGCGGCGCAGGCGTCGCCGGCGGCCTTCGAGGCCGTCGAGCAGGTCAGACAGGGGGCGATCGACGCCCGGAGAGAGCAGAGTGCACCCGGGGCAGCGCTCCGGGAGACGCTCACAGCACTCGACAGTGAGAGACAGGAGGTGTTGGCGCGTGCGTTTGCGACGTACTTTGAGTTACGAAATCTCGCCGAGGAGCGTGAGCGGGTGAGAGCAATCCGCGAGCGGGGTGAGTCGGGGACACTCGCGGACAGTCTGGCGGCAACCGTCGAGTGGTTTCTGGAACAGGACGTCCCCCCGGAGCGGGTCGGGCAGGTGCTCGGGGACACGCTGATAGAACCGACCTTCACCGCCCACCCGACCGAGGCCCGCCGGAAGACAACAAAGGCAAAGCTCCGCTCCATCGCCGGTCACCTGGAGACGCTGGACGAACACCGCCTCACAGAGCGCGAACAGGCGGCCATCGAGCGGGCGCTGGAGGCCGAGGTGACGACGCTCTGGCGGACCTCACAGATCCGCGAGCGCCGGCCGGAGGTGCTCGACGAGGCGCTCAACGTTCAGTGGTACCTCGAGAACGTCCTGTTCGATGTCGTCGGGACCGTCTACGAGGAACTGGAGCGCAGACTCGGTGATGCGTACCCCGAGACGGACGTGCCGAAACTGTTCGAGTTCCGCTCCTGGGCGGGCAGTGACAGGGACGGGAACCCGCACGTCACACCCGAGGTGACCGCCGACACCCTGGAGCGACAGCGCCGGGTCGTTCTCGAGCGGTATCACGAACAACTGAGGTCGCTGTCGGGCGTGCTGAGCCACAGCGGACCCGTACCGGGGGAGGTGTTCGCGGAGCGACTGGCGGCCGACAGGGAACGACTTCCGACGGTCGCCCGCGAGGTGCGCGAGCAGTACCCGGACGAGCCGTACAGAGAGAAGCTGAAGCTGATGCGCGAGCGCATCGAGCGGGTTGGTGATGTCCGGGAGGGTGGTTACAATGACGCCGACGAGCTGCGGGCAGACCTGTCGGCGATCGCGGCGAGTCTCCGCGCCGACGGCAGCGGTGTCGTCGTCGACGAGTCGGTCGAACCGCTGATCCGGCAGGTCGATACGTTCGGGTTCACACTCGCCAGTCTCGACCTCCGGGACCACCGCGAGAACCACACCGAGACTGTCGCCGCCGTGTTCAACCGCGTCGGTGTCGACTACGAGGCGATGGACGAAGCCGACCGGGTGGCGACGCTCACCGACGCGATACAGCAGTCCTCGCCTGTCGTCGATGTCGGCGACCACGACACGTTCATGGGGACGCCGGGGCGGGTGCTCTCACGGTTCGACGCGCTCGCGAACTGGCACCGCGAGTACGGTGTCGACGCCATCGACACCTACTGCATCAGCATGACAGAGGAGCCGAGTCACGTGCTCGAGGTGCTCTTCCTCGCCGACCAGGCGGGCGTGGTCGACCTGCCGGAGCACTGCGGGCTCGACATCGTGCCGCTGTTGGAGACGCGGTCGGCGCTGTCGGGCGCGCGCCGGATAATGGGGACACTGTTCGAGAACGAGGCCTACGCCGCCGCGTTGGCGGCCCGCGACGACATCCAGGAGGTCATGCTCGGGTACTCGGACTCGAACAAGGAGAACGGGTTCCTGGCGGCGAACTGGTCGCTGTACCGAAACCAGCGGCGTCTGGCCGATATCACCGACGACTACGGTGTCGACCTCCGACTGTTCCACGGTCGGGGTGGCTCCATCTCCCGGGGTGGCGGCGCGATGAACGAGGCGTTGCTCGCACTGCCACCGGAGACGGTCACCGGCCAGGTGAAGTTCACCGAACAGGGTGAGGCGATCGCCGAGAAGTACGCCAACCCGGAGATCGCGGCGCGGAACCTCGAACAGATGCTCGACGCACAGCTACGGGCGCGTCACCGGTCACTAACCGGGAACGGGGCGGACCCGCCGGCGGAGTGGCACGACATCCTCGACACCGCCGCCACCGCTGCGCGGACGGCCTACCGTGACCTGCTGTCGACGGAAGGGTTCGTCTCGTACTTCGAGCAGGCGACACCGATACCCGTTATCGAGGACCTGAACCTGGGCTCCCGGCCGGCCTCGCGCTCGGGGGAGCGCACCGTCGAGGACCTTCGTGCCATCCCGTGGGTGTTCTCGTGGACACAGGCCCGGTGTATCCTCCCCGGTTGGTACGGGCTCGGGACCGGGCTGGAGGCCGCGCTATCGGAGGGCTGTTCGGTCGACCGACTCCAGACACTCTACGAGGAGTGGCCGTTTTTCCGAACGATGCTGGACAAGGCGGCGCTCGCGCTGGCCCGGACCGAACTCGACATCGCGAGCAGGTACGCCGACCTGGCCGGCGAGCACCGGTTCGAGTTTTTCCCCCGCATCGAGGCCGAGTACGAGCGGTCGGTCCGACTCGTGCGGGAGATAACCGGTCGCGACCGACTCCCCCCGAAGGAGTGGGTCGCCGAGAGCCTCGACCGGCGCAACCCCTACGTCGACCCGCTGAATCTGCTCCAAGTGGAGCTACTCGACCGGGAGGAGCTAACCGACCGCGAGGAACAAACGCTCCGACTGACTGTAAAAGGTATCGCCGCCGGGATGAAATCGACCGGGTGAACCGATCCCAAAACAGGCCCATCGGCTCGCCGGTTGAGGACAGACGAGTGGTGGGCACGAAGACCGGACAGATACCGGTCGCAGGGGGTCAGCGCTCCTCGATATCGGACTCGTAGACGACGCCGCGGTCGCCGTCGACAGTCACGAGCTTCCCGTCCTCGAACGTGGTCGTGATGTCGCCGACGAGTGGCACACCCAGTTCCCGCGCGAGAGTCGCGGGGTAGCTCGTCGTGCCGCGCTCGGGGGTGACGATGGCCGCGATGGCGTCGAGGTCGCCGGTGACCGCCTCCGAGAGCGACCCGGGAAGCACGAGCACCGCGCTGTCGGGGAGGTCGGCGAGGTCACCGCCGGTCGAGGTGACGGTCGGTCCCGCGGCCCGGCCCGACACGATACCGCGACCGCTCGCGAGCTCCTGCGCGGCGAGGTGGACCTTCATCGTGTTGGTGGTGTTCGCACCCTCGAGATCGGTCATCATCCCCGCGAGCACGACCACCGTGTCGCCGCTCTCGCTGACGCCGGCGTCGATGGCGGCGGTTGCGGCCCGTTCGATGAGCTCCTGTGCACCCGCTTCCGGCGTGGGCTGGTGCCGGGGGGTCGTGCCCCACAGCAGCGCGAGCCGGGACTGAACCTGTTCGTCGGGTGTCACCGCCACGACCGGAACCGACGGCCGGTACTTTGCGACCTTGTGTGCGGTGTAACCCGACTGTGTGACCGTGACGACAGCCGTCGCGTCGACATCACGGGCCAGATGTCGCGCCGAGCGGGCGATCGCGTCCGTGCGGGTGTCACCGGTGGGCGGAACACGCCGCTCGCTGGACTCGGCGTACTCCTCGCTCTCCTCCACGTCCCGGACGATACGCCCCATCGTCTCGACGACGTTGACCGGGTCGTCACCGATCGCGGTCTCACCGGAGAGCATCACCGCGTCCGTCCCGTCGAGTATGGCGTTTGCCACATCGGAGGCCTCGGCTCGGGTCGGGCGGCGGGCGTGGATCATCGAGTCGAGCATCTCTGTCGCGGTGATGACCGGCACCCCGGCCCGCTGTGCCCCGTTGATGATCCGCTTCTGTACGAGCGGGACCTGTTCGAGTGGACACTCCACACCCAGGTCCCCCCGTGCGACCATCACACCGTCGGCCGCCGCCAGGATACTCTCGAGGTTCTCGACGGCGTCGGCCCGCTCTATCTTCGCTATCACCGGGATCTCGGCGCCGAACGTCTCTAACTGCTCTCTGACGGCGTAGACATCGGCGGCGTCACCGACGAAACTCGCGGCGACGTACGCGACCTCCATCTCGGCGGCGAGTTCGAGTTCGCGCCGGTCGGTCTCGGTGACCGCCGGCAGGCCGAGGCTGACCCCGGGAACGTTGACACCCTTTCGGCCGCCGAGCGCGCCACCGGAGTCGACGTACACGACGACAGTCTCACCCTCGACGCGTCGGACGGTGGTCTCGATGCGACCGTCGTCGAGTAGCACCCGATCACCGGGCTCCGCCGCCGCGAGCGAGTGCGAGACACCGACCGTGCTGTCGGTGACTGTCTCCCCCTCGACGAGCCGGTACTCCTCGCCGGTCTCGATGGAGGCCTGCTCCGGTAGCGGTGCCGTCCGTATCTCCGGCCCCGGCACGTCGAGCATCGTCGGGATCGGCTGTTCGAGCTCCTCGCTCACCGCGCGGACCCGCTCGGTGACGGTCGCCCGGTGGTCGGTGGTGCCGTGACTCGCGTTCAGGCGCGCGACGGACATCCCAGCCTTGGCGAGGTCGGCTATTCTTTCGCGGCTATCCGAGGCGGGTCCCAGCGTGCAGACGATCGTCGCTCGGCACATCCTACAGGATGATACTCTTTGACTGGACAAAAGCGTCGATGGTGTAGCCCAGCCCCTCCCGACCGATACCGGAGTCTTTCACACCGCCGAACGGGATGTCGCCGAGACCGTGACTCGGCGCACCGTTTATTCGAACGCCGCCGGCCTCGAGTTTGTCGGCAACCCGCATCGCCCGGTCGTAGTCGGCGGTAAACACCGCTGCGTCCAGCCCGAGGTCCCCGTTGTTCGCGACCGACAGCGCCGTCGACTCGTCGGGAACGCTCGTGACCGCGACGACCGGGCCGAACTGCTCCTCGTGTACGATTCGCGCGTCGTGTGGAACGTCGGCGAGCAGTGTGGGCTCGAACAGTCTGCCCTCCCGCTCGCCGCCTCTGACCGGTCGTGCCCCCGACTCTACGGCGTCTGCGACGAGCTCCTCGACCCACTCGGCCTGGCGCTCCGAGACGAGCGGTCCCAGCTTCGTGTCGGACTCGAACAGGTCACCCGGCTCCCAGCCCTCCATTCCCGCCGCGATCTGGTCGACGAGTTCGTCGTGAATCTCCTCGTGTGCGAGCACGCGGGAAACAGCCGAACAGCGCTGGCCGGCGTACTTCAGCGAGCCGCTGATAGCCGCATCCGCCGCCGTGTCGAGGTCCGCGTCCGGGAACACCACCGCCGGCGCGTTCCCGCCCAGCTCCATGTGTAACTCGACCATCCCGCTGACCGAGGCAACGTGTTTGCCGGCGTTCGACGAGCCGGTCATGGCGATCGCGTCTAACCGGTCGTCACCCGCGAGCACGTCACCGATATCGCCCGACGGACCGGGAACAAACGAGAACGCGCCGTCGGGCAGGTCCGGCGCCGTCTCGACGAGCACCTCGGCGAGCATCGCACCACAGACAGGTGTCTTTGTCGCGGGTTTCATTATGACCGCGTTGCCGGCCGCCAGCGCCGGCGCGACCTGCATCGCCGTTGTCGACAGTGGGTAATTGTACGGCGCGATACAAAGCACCGTCCCGACCGGTTCGTTGCGCACGATGGCGCGCCAACCCTCGTGTCCGTCTGTTGTCCCCTCGCGATACTCACCGGTCATCGAGCGGATCTCACCGGCCGCCCGCCGGAACCGCTCGGCGGCCGCGGTCACCTCACCCTCGGCACTGCTGATCGGCTTGCCCGCCTCGCGGACGATCACCTCCGCGAACTCCGGGGCCCGACGCTCGATCGCCTCGGCCGCCGCCAGCATCCAGTCGGCCCGCTCGACGACTGTCATCTCCCGGAGGTCTGCCTCCGCTCGCTGTGCGGCCGCCAGCGCGTCCTCCGCGTCGGCCGGGGTTGCCGCCGCCACCCGGGCGAACGAACCGCCGTCTGCGAGGTCTGTCACCTCGATGTACTCCTCTGTCGGCCGCCAGTCCCCGCCGATGTGCAGCCGTTCGGGGTTCGATACGTTTCTTGTTGCCATGCCTCGCCTTCGTTCCCCCGGCTTTTAAAGGTTTACTCGGTCGATAGTAAATCGTTCTCGGGGGTCGAGGACCGATACTGCGGCGAGAGACTCTGCGTGACGCCGCCGGATGGACCGGAATCGAGAACTCGAAGACGGTGAGACACGACCAACCAGAGAGTGCCGGCATCTCGGCGGGCGTGCTGTACCGGAGTCGGGGAGTTCAGGGGCGGTAAAGCGGTCCCGGCAAAAGCGAGGGGGTCAGCGGTCGAGTTCGTCGTCGCCGGCACGGACCCGCGCCACCTCGGCGGGGGAGAGAACGGCCATATCACCGGGGACAGTGCGCGCGAGGGCGGCGGTTGCCACAGCCTGTTCGAGCGCCTCGGGAACGGTGTCGCCCTGGAGTCGGCTGGCGAGGTAGCCGCCGACGAGGGCGTCACCGGAGCCAACGGGGTCGACGGTGTCGGTTTCGAAGGCGGACTGTTCGTGGACAGCCTCGTCAAGGGCGAGCGCACCGTCCGCACCCCGTGTGACCACGACCGTCTCGAACCCGTGTCGGGCCGTGAGGTCACGCGCTATCGCCCCGGCGTCACCCTCACACCCGAACACCGTCCGGGCATCGGAGACGGAGACGAACAGGGTATCGACGGCCGGGAACAGCGCGGTCAGCCCCTCGCGTGCCTCGGCCGGCGACCAGAGCTTCGACCGGTAGTTCGTGTCGAGCGCCGTCTGGACGCCGGCCTCGTGGGCCCGCTCGAGCAGTTGCTCGGTTGTATCCGCGAGTTGGTCCGACAGTGCGGGCGTGATACCGGATGTAAAGAGACACGCCGCGTCCGTGACCGGTTCCGTCGGCAGTTCCGCCGGTGTCACCTCCCGGATGGGGGTGCCGGTTCGGTCGTAGTGGACGGTCCCGCCGCGAGGGCGGTTACCGGGCTCGAAGTAGTACGTCCCGACACGACCGTCGGCGGTCCAGTTGACGTGTGGTGTGACACCCTCACCCCGGATGGCGTGAGCGATCCGTTCCCCGAGCGGTGTCTCCGGCAGCGCCGACAGCCACGCGGCGTCGAGTCCGAGCGCGGCCGCCGCAACGGCGACGTTGCTCTCGGCACCGCCGACGTGAACGTCTAACCGGTCGACCCGCGAGAGCCGCCCCGTCGCCGGCGACAGGCGCAGCATCGTCTCGCCGACGGTCACGAGTGTCATTCGAACAGTGTCTCCCCCTCGACGAGGTGGTCGGCGAGCAGATCCATGTCGAGTGTCAGCCCCAACCCCGGCTGTTCGGGTATCTCGATCCGCCCGTTCTCGATGACCGACTCCTCGACGAGGTCACCCCACCAGTCCAGCTCGTATGAGTGGTACTCGACGGCGAGCTGGTTCGGGATCGCCGCGGCGACCTGTGCACTCGCCATCGTCCCGATCGGCGAGGAGACGTTGTGCATCGCCACCGGGACGTGCTGCCGGTCTGCGATACCGGCTATCTTCCGCGTCTCGCGCATCCCGCCGACCTTCGGAAGGTCGGGTGCGATGATATCGACGGCCCCGTCGACGAGACGGCGGTGCTCTGTTGCCCGGTACCGGTTCTCGCCGGTCGCGATCGGTGTCGTCGTCGACCGAGTCACCCGCTCCTGCACGTCGAAGTTCGCGGGCGGCACGGGGTCCTCGAGCCACCAGACATCGTACGGTTCGACCGCGTCGGCCAGACGCTCCGCTGAGTTCCCCGCAAACGACCAGTGACAGTCGAACGCCACGTCCGCCCGGTCGCCGACCCGCTCTGTCACCCGCTCGATGACCGCTACCATCTCCCGTATCTCCGGCGGCCGTAGGTGACGGTTCGCCGGGTCCATCGTGTGCTCCGAGGGCACGTCGAGGTCGAACTTCAGACCGTCGTACCCCAGCTCTGTGACGACCCGGTCTGCCTCCTCGGCACACGCCTCGGGATTTGCCTCGTCCTCTGTGTGACAGTCACAGTACATCCGGACCGTATCGCGGTACTTTCCGCCCAGCAACTGGTAGGCCGGCACGCCGAGCAACTTGCCCGCGAGGTCGTGTAACGCCACCTCGATACCCGAGATAGCGGTGACGGTCACCCCCTCGATGGAACCCTCGCCCGACATCTTCTGGACGAGATGCTCGTACAGTCGGTCGATGTCGAGTGGGTTCTCGCCGACCAGAAACGGGACCATCCGCTCGATCAGTTCGGGGACGCCCGCGCCCCAGTAGGCCTCGCCTGTCCCGACGACACCCGCGTCGGTGTACACCCTGACGAGCGTCCAGGGGAACGTTCCGTCGACCATGACCGTCTGGACGTCCGTTATCAGGACATCGCGCGGGCCACGGGTGTTTTCCAGCCCCATCGTCTCTCGGGAGAGGTCCCGTCTGGTGTACGTGCCGTTGGGGTCGCGCAGCGACCGGTACTCTCTGCCCATACCCGTTTCAACGAGTGTGCAAACTTAAACGAGTGGATTTACTCGGAAACCGATGAATATTTTTCGGCAGATACACAAGACGAGTTGTGAAAGCTGTTG
>KB659966.1_pt6 | contig 11948 bp, 13 predicted proteins | sample 558768 | NCBI scaffold set KB644980.1 | reverse complement strand
GTCGTGATCGAACGGCAGACTGATCACGATTTCCTCGTAGGGAAAGATCGGCTGTTTGGCCCGCCCGCTCGTCTCGAACCGAATCACGCCGAGCCGTTCGAGTTCGGAGAGTTCCTCGTGGACGTTTTTCACGTCGCGGTCAACGAGCCGCGCGGTCTCGCGGATGCTCTCGGGAGCGGCGTCGGCGATGGTTTCGAGCAACGCCATCGTCCGCGGATTGAACGTCTCGAACAGGAGGTCGGAACTCTCGAAGGCGAACCTGTCGGGGTCGTCAACCCCGTCGCCGCGGCGCAGCCGCTCGATTGCCTCGCGGCCATCGCGGTAGAGGTCGCCGTCGTGCTGTACCGTGACGAGCAGCGTGTCGGCCGTCGTCGTGTCGTCGAATGCGTCGGATAGTGTCATGGTATCACCGTGTGTGAGTCTCACGGGTCGATTCGGGGTTTCGGAATCTCGTCCCAGAATCGGTCGTACAGGTCGACCATCCCGGGAAACTGGATCGCCGTTGGCGTGGGATCGGGTGCAACGTGGAGTTCGTGACCCTTGGTGGCCTCGTGGGCGTTGTCGTACCGGCGGATCGTCCCGTCGTCGAGGGTGTCCCTGTCGGTGGCATCGGGGGCGACCGCGTCGTAGTGGAGCGCGTACCGCCACCCCGAGGGGTACGCGTCGTCCGCAGTTCGGCGGATCATCAGCCGGATGAACGTCCCGTCGGCGTACCGCTTTCGGAACGTGAACCCATCTAACTCGTCGTCCGTGAGGCCCATCCTCGACTGTTGGTTTGTGAGCCATCAGTGTAAATTTGTTGGCTGCAAAACCAACAATCGCCGCAGGCTGCGCGTTATGTCAGCCGATAGATTCGCGCTTCCCACGGCCGCAGATCGAAGGCTTCGGCGTCAACGTCGGTCGCGCGCTCGTCGGCCCCGTAGTTACACAGCAGGAGTTCGGCCTCCATCTCGTGGGGGTCGAAGTCGACTTCTGCTTCGGGGATCCACGTATGGCTCTCCCACTCGGCGAAGTTGAGCGTGACCAGCAGTCGCTCGTCGCCGAGCGTGCGGATGTACGACCAGACCTCCTCGTGGTCGTTGATCAGCACGTCGTAGCGACCGTACACCATCACGTCGCTCACGTCGCTGTCCTTGCGGAGGTCGATCAGATCGCGGTAGTAGTGCCAGATCGAGTCCTCGTTTTCGCGGGCGGCGTCGACGTTGATCTCGTCGTGGTTGGGGTTGACGCCGATCCACGGCTCGCCGTCGGTGAAGCCGGCGTGCTCGCTGTCGTCCCACTGCATCGGCGTCCGGGCGTTGTCGCGGCTGTTGTGCCGCAGGCCGTGTTTGATATCGTCGAAGTCCTCGATCTCGCCGCTTTCGAGCGCGTTCCGCACGGGGTTGATCGTCTCCACGTCGCGGAACTCGTCCAGCGAGTCGAAGGGGTAGTTCGTCATGCCGATTTCGGCCCCCTGGAAGATGTACGGCGTCCCACGCAACGTGAAAATCAGCGTCGCCAGCAGTTTCGCGGACTCCTCGCGGTACTCGCCGTCGTTGCCGAACCGCGAGACGAGCCGCGGCTGGTCGTGATTGCTCAGGTAGATGCTATTCCAGCCGTCGTCGGCCAGCCCGTACTGCCAGCGGTTGAACGAGTCCCGGAGGTCGTTGAGCGTCCACTCGTTGGTCTCCCAGATCTCCCCGCCGTGATCCAGCAGGACGTGATCGAAGTGGAACAAGGTGGACAGCGGCCCGTCGCGGCCGACGTAGTCGATGGCGGTCTCCATATCCATCCGGCCCATCATCTCGCCGAGCGCGAACACGTCTCGGTCCGCGAGCACGCGGTCGTGCATCGTATCGAGGAACTCCTGCATCCGCGGGCCGTCGAAGGTCTCCCACACCTCGGTGTCGTTTTGCGGCGGGTCGTGGTCGGTGACCGACTCGGGTTTCGACAGCAGATTGATCACGTCCATCCGGAAGCCGTCGATCCCCTTGTCGAGCCACCACTCCATCATCTCGAAGATCTCGTCGCGGACATCTGGGTTCTCCCAGTTCAGGTCGGGCTGTTTCTCGTCGAAGAGGTGGAGATACCACTTGCCGACCTCCTCATCGTAGGCCCACGCGGGCCGCCGAAGAAGGACTCCCACTCGTTCGGTGGGGCCTCGTCCTCGGGACCGAGATGGCCGGTGAAGCCGTCGATGTCGGTGCGGCCCTTCTTCCAGATGTAGTAGTCGTGGTACTCGCTGTCTGGATCGCGGGCGTTGACGAACCACTCGTGTTCGTCGGAGGTGTGGTTGACCACGAGATCCATGATGAGCTTGATATCGCGGTCGTGGAGGCCATCGAGGAGTTCCTCCCAGTCCGCCATCGTTCCGAACTCGTCCATGATCGACTGGTAGTCGGCGATGTCGTACCCGTTGTCGGCGTTCGGCGACTCGTAGACGGGGTTGAGCCAGACGATATCGATCCCCAGCGCGTCGAGATAGTCGAGTTTCTCGATGATGCCCGGGATGTCGCCGACCCCGTCGCCGTCGGTGTCGTTGAAGCTGCGTGGGTAAATCTGGTAAATAACCGATTCTTTCCACCACGCACGGTCGATTAGCTGTTCGTCCGCTGTCGGATCTGTCATACTACACCCTGTTTGGCCGACTGCGTTAAGCGCTATGGCTTCCGGCCGCCGGTGGATGCGTGTGTTTTAGTACGCGACCGGTCCAACCATCGTCCAATGACTGCACACGATCACGAGGGCGAGGACGGGTTCGACAGACACGAGGAAAGCGACGCGGGACGCGTCACGTCACCGATGCAGTCGTTTACCTCACAGCAGGTGACGACCGGCCTTCTCGCGTTGGTTGTCGGGCTGGCGGTCGTCTTCGGGCTCCCGCTGCTGGTGCTGTAGCGCGGCCAACACTCCTTTTCTGCGCAAAAGCAGCTATAGCAGCAAGTGCCTATAGCAGCGAGCCGTCGCCCTCGCCGGCGATGCCGCAGAAGTCGTCCTCGCTGGCCCCCTCGCGGGGGTACCACGCCAGCGGGTGGTCGGCGACGAGATCGACGGTCACGCGCTCGCCGAGTTCGAAGTCCTCGACGTGGTTGTGGAGACAGTGGACCGTATCGCCGCTGTCGAGATCGACCCGGTAGATGAAGGAGGGACCGACGTACTGCCGGGAGACGACCTCGCCGTCGGTCTGCTCCTCGTGGGAACGTCCCGCCCGCAGGTCGTCGGGCCGGACGAGCACGTCGACCCCGATGCCGTCGTACTGGGCGGCGTAGCCGTCGAGGCTCATCGCGTCGAACTGTCCGATCCCGGTTTTAACAGTCTCGTCGTGGACGTAGGCGGTCAGGAAGCTTGCCCGGCCGAGGAAGGAGGCGACAAAGCGGGATTTCGGCTGCTCGAAGACCTGCTCGGGCCGGCCGAGCTGTTCGATCCCGCCGTCGTTCATGACGGCCACGCGGTCGGAAATCGAGAGGGCTTCCTCCTGATCGTGGGTTACCGAAATCGCGGTGACGCCGGCCTCCTTCAGGATCGAGCGGACCTCCTCGCGCATCTCGACCCGGAGCCGTACGTCGAGGTTCGAGAACGGCTCGTCGAGCAACAGCACCTCGGGTTCGGGTGCGAGCGATCGGGCAACGGCGACCCGCTGTTTCTGGCCGCCCGACAGCTGATCGGGGGATTTCTCGCCGTGGTCGGGCAGGTCGACCAGCTCCAGTAGCTCGTCGACGCGCGCTTCGGTGCCGACATCGTCCATCCCCTCCAGGCCGAAGGCGATGTTCTCGCGGACCGAGAGATGCGGGAACAGCGCGAAGTCCTGAAAGACGATGCCCACGTCGCGGTCCTCGGGATCGGTCGCGCCGTCGGCGGTCGCAACCCGCTCGTCATTGAGCCGGATCTCGCCGTCGGTCGGCGTTTCGAGTCCGGCCAGCAGGCGGAGCGTCGTGGTCTTTCCGCAGCCCGACGGCCCGAGCAGCGTCAGGAGCTCGCCGCGCTCGACGTCGAGCGAGATCCCATCGACGGCGGTCTCCTCGCTGAAGGCCTTTGTGACGTTCGAGAGTTCGAGAATCGCGTCGTCGATGGTCGAGTCCGACTCGCCCGGTGTCGTGGTCGTGCTGTCGGCGTCCTGTGCGACCGCGCCGTGCATGAGTGAGTTGTCTGCCATGGCGATTCCAACCTGTGGGGCCGCGACAGCCAGAGCAACACCCGGCGGGGCTGTAACGGCGAATTCCTTACTAGCGCTCTACTTTAGGAATTCCTAAAAACATGTCGCTTGCCGTGAGGCGGTCGAGTATCGTCCAGCAAATCCCGTACTGTCGGATTTCAGTCCAGCGTTTCCGGGATCGTCTGCCGCAACGTGGCGATCCCGTCGGCATCGAGTTCGACTGTCTCGTCGCCGACCGTCAGCGACAACACGCCGTCGTCAGTTGCCGTGCCGAGCGATTCGACAGCCGCGACGCCGTCGAAAGCCGCTCGCACACTCTCGGGATCGGTCGTCTCGATCACGACCCGCCCCGGCGTCTCGTCGAACAGCGCGACCGCGTCGTCGACAGCAACGTCGGCACCGGCATCGGCCGTCAGCAACTCTGCCAGCGCGACCGCCAGTCCGCCGTGGCTCACGTCGTGCGTCGCCAGCGTCGACTCGGCGCGAGCGACCTCCGCAATCGTCGCCACGAGGTCGGACGGATCGGCCGGCAGTTCGGGAAAGGCATCGCTGCCACCCATCGCGGCGAGGTATTCGGAGCCACCGAGCGCGTCGCCCGCGTCGCCGACGACCAGTAGCTCACCCTCGCCGCTGAGCGCCGCGGGCGGGGCGTCGTAGCCGGCTTTCGTGCCGACCATCGCCAGCGTCGGCGTCGGCGGGATGGGGCCAGCCTCCGAGTCGTTGTACAGCGAGACGTTGCCGCCGACCACCGGTGTCGAGAGGTCGGTACACATCTCGGCGAGGCCGTCGACAATCGACTTGAACCCGCCGTACACGTCTGGTTTCTCGGGGTTGCCACCGTTGAGACAGTTGACCGCCGCCAGCGGGGTCGCGCCCTTGGCGGCGATGTTGGTCGCGTTTTCGAGGGCGACCGCCCGCGCGCCGCCGTAGGGGTCGGCCGTCGTCCAGTTCGGGTTCGCGCCCGAGGAGATGGCGAGGCCGGTGCCCGCGCCGTCGGCGTCGTTTTCGGCGGTATCGGCTGTCTCTCGAATTGCCATGATCGCCGCGTCGTCGCCGGGCTTCATCGCGGTGCGGAGGCCGACCTCGTGGTCGTACTGCCGGTAGACCCACCGTTTCGAGGCGGTATTCGGATTCGCAATGATCGCCTCAACGGCGTCGCCGAGATCAGCGTCGGGCAGGTCACGCTCGACAGACTCGGGGTCGACGGCGTCGAGATCGTTCATCGGCGCGCCCTCGGCGAGGAATTCGGGCTCAACATCGACGACGACCTCGCGCGCTCGCGGCTCCATACTGTCGCCGCTTGAGTCATCCGAGGCGCGTCGCGCCTCGCTCTCCTCAAAGGTGCAGGTGTAGTTGCCCTCGGTGACCTCGCCGATGACCGAGCAGCCGAGGTCGAACCGCTCGGCGATTTCCTGCACACGCTCGACATCTTCGGGAGCGACCTCGTAGCACATCCGCTCCTGTGATTCGGCGAGCAGGATTTCGAGTGCGTTCATGTTGGGTTCGCGCTGGTGGACGCGGTCCAACTCGATTTCCGCGCCGAAGCCGCCCTTGGCGACGAGTTCGGAGGTCGCTCCGCCGAGGCCGGCCGCACCGAGGTCGCGGGCCGACTGAAGCAGATTCTCGTCAACCAGCGTCTCGCTGGCCTCGATGAGCAGCTTCTCGCTGTAGGGATCGCCGACCTGCACCGCCGGGCGATCCTCGGTTTCGGCGTCCTCGTCGAGATCCTCGCTGGCGAAGGAGGCCCCGCCCAGCCCGTCGCGGCCGGTCGCGTTCCCGAAGATGACGAGCTTGTTGCCGGCCTGCTGTGCCTCGGCGGTGACCATGCGCTCCTCGTCGGTCAGGCCGACGCAGGCGACGTTGACCAGCGGGTTGCCCTCGTAGTCGCCGTGGAAGTCGACGCTGCCGGCGACCGTCGGGACGCCGATGGAGTTGCCGTAGTCGGCGATCCCCTCGACGACGCCCTCGAACAGATACTGGGAATGTTCACGATCGAAATCGCCGAAATAGAGGCTATCGGCCAGCGCGATGGGGTAGGCCCCCATCGACAGTGTATCGCGGACGATGCCGCCGACGCCGGTGGCCGCGCCGTCGTAGGGATCGACGTAGCTCGGGTGGTTGTGGCTCTCGATGCCGAGCGTGATGTAGGTCTCGCTGTAGTCCTCGGGGGCGCGCTCGCTCGCGGGCGTGTCGGCGGCGTCGGGTTCGGGAACGGCGATGACGGCGGCGTCGTCGCCGGGGCCGATGACGACCTGGTCGCCCGCGCTGTCGAACGCACCGAGCAGCGGTCGGGAGGAGCGGTAGGCGCAGTGTTCGCTCCAGAGGTTTTCGAAGAGGTTCGCCTCGGCGGGGGTGGGCTCACGGCCGAGTTCGGCCGTGATAAGGTCGTGATCCGACTCGGGGAGACTCATTTGGGCTCCCTTTCGAACCGCCGGCTTAATCTCTTTTCATGTGCCCCATCTCGCCCGGCTGAATCCGATACCTCCTTGTACACCGGTGGGTACAGATTTGGGTATGAACCCGAACGTCAAATGGGGTGCTCCGGGGCTTGTGCTGGCGCTCGCTGGCGCCGCCCTCGCCGCCACCGAGATCACACACGGGATCGAAACGGGCCATTACCTCCCCGTTGCCTACGGATCGGCCGTCGTCGTCGCAACGCTCGTGGGGGTTCTCCTGATCGCCCCGAGTTTCCGGTCGAGCGCCTGACGACCCCACGCCTGTCTCGCTCGCCGCTGACTGGGTGTGTTTATTAGCCTCGCCGCGAAGCTAGAGACGTGTTACGGGTCGAACTCCACGCACACTCAGAGCGCTCTCACGACGGCCGCGACCCCGTAGACCTCTTGCTGGAACAGGCCGCCGGCGTGGAACTCGACGCGCTTGCGGTCACCGATCACGACGCCATCGACGCCAGTATCGAGGCCGCCGAGAAGGCCTCCGACTACGGGCTGGTCGGCATCATCGGCATGGAAGTCACCAGCGCGGTCGGCCACATTCTCGCCCTCGGGATCGAGGACCTCGTGCCGTCGGGGCTCTCCTACGACGAAACCCTCGACCGCATTCACGAGCAGGGCGGGATCGCCGTCGTCCCCCATCCCTTCCAGAAGTCACGCCACGGCGTCGCGCCGCACGTCACCGACGACCAACTCGCCAGCGCGGACGCCCTCGAAGTCTACAACTCCCGGCTGTTCACCGGCCGGTCGAACCGACAGGCCGAGACATTCGCCGTCGAGCGCGGCCTGCCGATGACTGCCGGGAGCGACGCCCACATCTCCGAACTGGTCGGACAGGCTGTCACCGAGGTCGGCGCCGACGAAGCCACCGCCGACGCGATTCTCGACGCCATCAGCGCGGGCCGCACCAGCGTCATCGGCCACCGCACGCCGTGGCACGTCAGCCTCCGGCAGTTCGGCGGCGGCGCGAAACGCCGCGCCCAGCGAGCGATTCGCGAGTTCTTCCGATGACACAGCCACCACAGCCACCGCTCCGCGGTGCCGACCGTGCTGTCGTCCGCGCCGCACTCGCGGCCGGCGACCCGCTGCCCGGCGCGAGTGGCGTCGGGCCAGCAGCGATGGGTGGGTTCGCCGGCCGCGTTGACGACCGGCTCGTCCGCGACGTGTTGGGTCGCCAGCCGATTTACAGCGAAAGCGACGCCGACGATCCGACCGCCGACGGCGCGTGGGCGTTCACGCCGGACGACCTCGCTGACCCCGCGGTCGTTCCGCCCGGGACTGTTCGGACAGCCGCTGGCGACGAGCAGGTACTCACGCTTCCTGACCCCGACGCACGCGAAACCGAGGCCGCGATGGCAGCTGTCACAGACGCGGTAACTTCGGCGCTCGGTGTCGATGCCGCTGCCACTGCTGGCGACGAAAGCGATGCCACCGACGGCGACCCGGCCGGTGTGGCGGTCGGCTTTTCGGGTGGCGTCGACAGCGCGCTCGTCGCCAGCGGCTTTCCCGACGCGCCGCTGTATGTTGTCGGCTTCGAGGGCTCCCACGACATCGCCGCCGCCCGCGAGGCCGCCGCCGCGATGGGCCGCAGCGACGACCTCACCGTCATCGAACTCACACACGACAACCTCGTCGACGCCGTTCCGCGAGTCGCTGCCGCGACCGGCCGCACGAACCCGATGGACGTGACAATCGCGCTGCCGCTGATTCTGGTCGCCGAGCGCGTGGCCGCCGACGGTTATGACCGCCTTGCTGTCGGGCAGGGCGCGGACGAACTCTTCGGCGGCTACTCCAAGGTCGTCGAACCGGACGATGACCACCGTGTCGATAGCGACACCGTTCGCGGGGCGGTCCGCGAAACCATCGAGACGCTGCCCGGCCAGCTCGAACGCGACGTGTGTGGCCTCCGCGCGGCGGGTGTCGAGCCGGTGACGCCGTTCCTGCAGGATCGCGTCGTCGATGCCGCCCTCCGGCTGCCCGGCGACCTGCTGGCGACCGCCGAGACGCGCAAGGTCGCTCTCCGGCGGGTCGCCCGCGAGACGGTCGGCCTCCCCGAAACGGTCACCAGCGCGGACAAGAAGGCTGTTCAGTACGGCACCTACGTCAGCCGCGAACTCGACCGGCTGGCCCGACAAAACGGGTACAAACGCCGGATGGACGACCACGTCGGACAGTACATCCGGGAGCTGTGTGCGGACTGAGACCCGAATTTTTCAGTGTCGCAACTGAATCCCCGCCATGGATCGACGCGACGCGCTCAGGATCGGTGGGAGTCTCGCGCTGACGACGACGCTGGCCGGCTGTTTCACCGGCGAACAGAACGAAGCTGCGAGCGGTAGCGATGGCACCGACTCGCCAGCCACCGACAACGAGACCGAGCGCACCGACGAGGACGCGCTGGACCTCAGCGAAGCCAACGTCGTCAGTGTCGACATCGACGACAGTGATGGCGGAACCGAGTTTACAGTCGGCCTCCACCACGACGACGCCGGTGAGGACGGCTACGCGAACTGGTGGCAGGTCGAACGACTCGACGGTACGCAACTGGGCCGGCGTGAATTGCGGCATCCGCACGACAAGCAACCGTTCGAGCGAAGCGAGACAATCGAAATTCCCGACACCGTGACCTGCGTCGTTATTCGCGGCCACGATCAGACCCACGGCTACGGCGGCCGAGCGGTCGTGGTGAATCTGGAATCAGGGTCTCAGACCACGATCCAGCAAGGGTCGAATCGTCAGGCTGTCAGCAAAACTGACTGTACGTAGGTTTTTCTAATCCAAAGATTTTTGAAATACAGGGCATATAGTAAGAAAACATGAAGCAACACATCGATGGAACCAGAGAGTTTCGTGTTATGAGAGAAATGAATTCAAATAACGCAATTAATGTGTTGTGCCCATCGGCCAACCGCGTCTTCCAGATCGTCGAGTACGAAGATAGCAGCCTCAGAGAGGAACTGGCGAGTCTCGAACCCGGGAAACTGATCCAGTTGAATCTTGATCGCATCGGCAGTCGAGCGAACGTCTGGCGGGCGAACTGGCCCGGTGAGAGCGACTCTGTCGTCGCGAACCGGTAACTCCGTTTCTTCTCCATCGATACGCCGTTTGCTTTTCTGGTCTCTCAGTGGACTTCCTGAACGTCCGTACAGCAGCATTTCGGGTCCAGCGGCGGCGTTGCCAACGGGGCACCCCACGGCGACGCGGAACTGGCACGCGGGTACACCGAACACCAGACATAGCCGGAGTGTGGCAACGCATCGCTCGGCACAGCGAGTCCGAAGCGGTTAAACCGGTTTCGACGGTATAGCAGGCAACTCACTGTGGGAACGGGCCACCAGTGGGCACCCGGTACGCCGGGACGAAATGTGGTCGGCTTGACCGACTGAATCGCAAGCGCCCGAGACAACTATGGCACGAAGCGTCTACTCACACATCCGCGAAGCATGGCGAAGCCCCGACGAGGGGAAGCTCGCCGAACTGCAGTGGCAGCGTAAACAGGAATGGCGAGACCAGGGAGCTATCGAGCGTATCGACCGCCCGACGCGTCTCGACAAGGCCCGCTCGCAGGGCTACAAGGCCAAACAGGGAATCGTCGTCGCTCGCGTCTCCGTCCGCAAGGGCGGCGCGCGCAAGCAACGGCACACCGCCGGCCGGCGCACCAAGCGGCAGGGCGTCAACCGGATCGGTCGCCGCAAATCGATCCAGCGCATCGCCGAGGAGCGGGCCAGCCGCAAGTTCCGCAACCTCCGCGTGCTCAACTCCTACTGGGTTGGTGAAGACGGTTCACAGAAGTGGCACGAGGTCATCCTCGTCGATCCCGAACACCCGGCCATCGAGAACGACGACGACCTCAACTGGATCTGCGAGGACCAGCACAAGGGTCGCGCGTTCCGCGGGCTGACCAACGCCGGCGACGAGGGTCGCGGGATTCAGGATCGCGGCAAGGGCACCGAACACGCTCGCCCGAGCGTCAACAGCGACCGCAACCGCAGCAAGTAACGCGCGTCGCATCGCGCCGTCGCCGACGGCGACGTTTCGATTCTCTACAGCCGCCAGCGACGGCGTTCCCACGCGATGAAAACGCCCGTTTCGGTTCTTTAGGGACGTGTCCGTAGGTTCATGTATGTCACTCAGAGACCGCTACGAGGCCGTCCTCTGGACCACGATGGACTGGCTCCGGATCACCGACTCGGTGCGCCGGAAGATGATGGCGGCGGTCGCCATCCAGTTCGGCGTCGCAATCGGGCTCTTCGGGCTGCCGTTCCTGATCTCGGGGCCGCTGCTGACGGCGGGGCAGGCCCTGCTGTTCGCGGGCGCGACCGTCGCCTTCGTCAATACCGCCTTGATCATCCAACAGGACCTGATCGAGCCGCTGGCCGACATCGAGGCTGCCGCGAGCCGGATTGCCGACGGCCACGTCGACACCGAGGCCGTCGCCGTCGACCAGCCCGACGAGGTCGGCGACCTCAGCCGGTCGTTCAGTTCGCTCCAGTCGTACCTGTCGACGGTCTCCGCACAGGCCGACGCCCTGGCCGACCAGGAGTTCGACGACAGCGCGCTCGACGAGCCGGTGCCCGGCCCGTTCGGCGACTCGCTCGACCGGATGGCCGACAACCTCGAAACCTACACCGCCGAGATCGAGACCCGCTCCGAGCGGCTCGAACAGCTGGTCGACGCCTTCGAGGACTCGACGGCCGCCGCCATCGACGGCGACCTCACGGCGACCATCGACCCCGACGAGATCGAGGGCAACGACGAGTACAGCGTCGTCATCGAGCGGTACAACGAACTGCTGCGCACGCTACAGGAGTCGCTCGGCGAGACCGCGGCCTTCGCTGCCGAGGTCTCGCGGTCAACCGATCAGGTCGTCGAGAGCACGACCGAACTCGACCGTGCGGGCGACGAGATCGCCGCCGCCACCGACGAGATCGCCGCCGGCGCCGACCAGCAGCGCGACAAGCTCCAGACCGCCGTCAGCGAGGTGAACACGCTGTCGGCGACCGTCGAGGAGATCGCCGCCTCCGCCGAGGAGGTCAGCCAGACGGCCGAGACCGCCAGCGAGACCGCCACCGAGGGCCGCGAGGAGGCCACCGAAACTATGGCGGAACTCGACGAGATCGAGACCGAGATTACCGATGCCGCCGACAGTGTCGAGGCACTCGGCAGCCGGATCGACGAGGTCGACGAGATCGTCTCGGTTATTACGGATATCGCCGAGCAGACGAACCTGCTCGCGCTGAATGCCTCCATCGAGGCCGCTCGCGCCGACGGCGAGGGCGACGGGTTTGCGGTCGTCGCCGACGAGGTGAAGAACCTCGCCGAGGAGACCAAGGACGCCGCCGAAGAGATCGCCGACCGTCTCGAAG
>KB659956.1_pt63 | contig 12026 bp, 18 predicted proteins | sample 558768 | NCBI scaffold set KB644980.1 | reverse complement strand
CCCGACTGTTCGATTCCCGATTGTGTAGGTTCCGGGCGTTGCAATACGGATTGTGTATGACCCATCTTCAGTTGGTATTTCGCGTTGAGTGATCATCGTGCGTGACCCAACATCCATTCTACCAGAGATAGTGACGCTTGTTTTCGTTTCATTAACTGTTCCATTCACCATCGTCCCGGGGACAACAGCGTATGCTTTCTTTTCATCACCTGCATACAGTAGTTGATAATGTGTTCCGAGTCCCTGTCGGTCATGCAATCGGGCATACATCGTTTCGGAGTCAAGTTCTGAGAACTCAGGTATCTCCGAGATAATAATAAATCCAACACGACCCTGTATCCGCTGATACCATTCCTCACTCTCATCAGATCGAAGGAAATCAAGATAATTACTCCGGGCATATCCATAGCTCTGTGAATTGCCGTTGAGATGCGCGTTATACGCTCGATTGTCTCCCCAGCGACTGAGGACATATGTCTCCGGCCAACTTCGATTCTCAGCAGTAGCGAAGGTATCCATCTCATCAATCGCACTGGCAGTATCATCACCATATGTCAGTGTAGCTGTCCGAACTGGCGTCATGACAGCCCCAAGTCCACCGACCAACAGGAAAAGCACAATCACGGCAGTGAAGATTTGTCGTCGACTCGTTCCATCTCCCGAACCGCTACTTCTCTCACGAGTTGATGAGTCGGTTGTGCCCGTGTTCGTGTCGTGTCTGTCTCTGTGCTCGTCGCATGACGACGCCATGCAACGCGTTGTTCACTTGTTGACTGTGTGCCGACTCCGACCGGTCGGACAGTTGGAGGAGGATATGTCGGTCACCTTTGCGACGAGCCACACGAAACTAATGCCAGTAAGGATCGCCACCGGCAGTGCAAGATGACCAGCGAATCTGACCTGTAACAATGAGAGAATGAATAATGTACCACCATACGCACAGACAAGTAGTAAATCACCACGATCACGTGTCCATCCGGTCCAACTGGCCCAGACAAACACAATTATACTCACGAAAATTGCGAATCCGAAGAAAATGACTGGTGCAAGAATAAATCCAAAGTCAGCACTGAATAATGACTGTGCTTCGAAGATATTCTCTGTGCTCGGACCTGAAATTAGTCTCTCAGTCTGACTCCTAAACTCATCTCCAAACCGAGGAATCAGCTCAATACTACCGATTAACACGGCTACGCCACTGAGGACGACCCCAATAGCTGTTATGCGATAATCGAGTCCGACATGTCTGCATCCCTCAGCAACAATCGCGAGCGTGAACAGTGCAATTGCAAGGAGCGTCGGAGGAATGATCATCGTTGTTGATTGCCACCCAAGTGTTTCGTGTCCAAGAACTCCGATGCCGCCACCAATCGCCATGCTCGCAGTCAGCGGTGTTAGTCGATACAAGACCGACACATCATGACGAACGCTTGCGAGCGCCCGAATAACTCCATATACTCCAAGTGGTGTCAGTAAGAGAGCGCCCGCATTCCATGCAAGCGTATGTGCACCAATCCCAACTCCAGCTAAGATAATCCATGGTGTTAGTTCTAGAAGCTGAGATATCGATGTCGGCGATGTCCGCTCATACGCTGCGACTGTCACAAAGACGACAGCGAGAATGGCTACATCGAACGCATGGTGATCGGCAAACCCGATACTCGTTCGGTACGCATGAACAGGCAATGTCGCAGAGAATAGCAGTACTCGCCAGACCAACACGTCGGTCATCACTCAGCCGGGTTCCAATGAGATACACACTCACACCACAGACGACGGCAGCGGCAACCGGATACCACGCCAGTACTTGCTCCGCAGCAGCAGGACCGCCACCGAAAAGTGCTGTTACGATTTGGAGTGTTGCAACGAGGAGCGGCTCACCCTGTTTGATCCCATTAGCGACGGTGAGTGGGCTTCGATTCGCTGTGACAAAATCAAATACCCAATATCGATAGAAGTAGGGATCATTGCCAAGCAAAAGCACATAGCCTTCTTGAAAAACACTCCTGACAGCAACAAGTCGAAAGACAACGACCAATGCAAGCACTCCAACAACGGAGAGTATGCGATCACGATTAATCGAGATTGTCTTTATAATCCGATCTACCGACGTATCGATTTGACCATTCAGGTAACGTCGACCATTATCATCATCCGATAGTGTTTCTGATACATCTGAGCGTGACCCGTCTGTCGCTAGCTCAGTGTTCTTTGCATGGTTTACATTATCTCGATGAGCTAATGCTGCATCAACTGCAGTTGGGTCTGCAAGCGAATATCCATCATCCTGTTTTTCAACAATCCCACGGGAGACTAATTCACCAAATAATCCAGTATCGGCTTCAATATCCTCGAATGTCCAGACGCTGTGTTCAGTATCAACCTGCAAAATCTCAGTAAAAACACGGTGTGTCTCGGGACGGTCATCGATAATCGCGTCTACCTCATCCCGAATATCGGACATATAACATCTAATTCCTGTGTGTCGGCGTAAAAATATCGTTCGCTATCATTCAAGACGACACTGCTATATAAGTAAATTATCATTCATTCTACTATCTGTCGTCACCGTAGCATTGGATTACATCACCTATCTGGTGTGCTGTATCAGAGAAACAAAGTGAGATACTGCTGGTGAGAATCACAATCTACAGATATCAAGGCAAGTGCCTCGGGGCTTTGATGCTGATGTTGATGTGACCCCGAGGTACTTCACCAGGACTCATCGAGGATCCGATTCAATCGATGTGATTTCATTAGGACAACGCAGCAGTTCTTTTGGACGCTCTCTAGTGATTTCTACCGCTAAAACGTGCATGATCGGAGATATACTTTCGTGAGTCTTAAGTATCGACCTCGCTTTGACATTGATACAATATGATGTAGGGAGACCGACTCCCGAGTCCAAACGGGCGACAGTATAAATTAGTGTGTTGCGGTAGCCAAGTCTGGCCCAAGGCGCTGGATTGCTAATTCAGTGGCGTAATGCCCCCGGGGTTCGAATCCCCGCCGCAACGCTCATCGAAATCAAAGTTAAGATGAGATACAGATAATCACCGTAATTAACTCTAAGCTATGAGTGCAGATAACACACAAGACGACGCCGCCGAGGAGGAAGATGATGACCTCCGATATTTCGTCCGTATCGGGACGACAGATCTCGATGGGACGAAAACGGTCGAGCGGAGTCTCACGGACATGAAGGGTATTGGAGAGCGTACCGCACGTATTATTACCGACGTGGCATCCGTCGACCGGCATGCAACGTTTGGTCTGCTTGAGGAGGACGAGATTGATTCAATCATTGATGCTGTCGAAAATCTCGATGATCATATCCCCGGATGGATGACAAACCGTCGTGATGACTTCTTCAGCGGCGATACCGATCACAAAACTGGATCAGATCTCGAAGAAAAGCGCCGCCACGACATTAATCGGATGAAAATGATCGATTCATACAAAGGTGTCCGGCATAAGCGTGGGCAGAAAGTCCGTGGTCAGCGCACAAAGTCCACAGGACGTACTGAGGGAACGATTGGCGTGAACGTCGAAGCAATCAAAGAAGAGGCCGCCGAGGCTGCGGAAGAAGAGGAGTAATCACAGCGATATTCTATGTCGACTGGAAGTAATACAAAACGGTATGAGACCCCGAATCACCCCTACCAGGGTGAACGTATCGCTCAGGAGGGCGACCTCCTTGGTCGATATGGTCTGAAGAATAAAGAAGAACTTTGGCGGACGCAATCCGAACTCCGCGAATATCGACGTGAGGCTCGTCGATTGATTGGTGAAGCACAAGGTGACGTTGAGGTTGCCGAAGCGCTTGGTGAGGAGTTCCTTGACCGACTCCGTCGATACGGTATCCTCTCAGCGGATGACGATATCAGCAAGGTGCTCGGACTTGATGTTTCTGACATTCTTGAACGCCGACTACAGACAATCGTTTATCGGCAAGGGCTTGCAAGCACGCCAAAACAGGCACGTCAGTTCATCGTCCACGAGCATATTACCGTCGATGGTGCGCGTGTTACCCGCCCATCAAAAATGGTTGAGGAGACTGAGGCAAATGCCATCGCGTTTGATGAGAACAGCCCACTCGCAGACAGTCTTCATCCGGCTCGCGCCGAGGGACAGGAGTAATCACAAATGAGTGAATCTGAAAATACTGAAAAACGATGGGGAGTCGCACACGTTCACGCATCATTCAATAATACTCTCATCACTGTGACCGATCTGACAGGTGCTGAGACAATTGTGAAATCGTCCGGTGGTGCAGTCGTGAAACAGAATCGAGATGAGGCATCACCATATGCAGCCATGCAGATGGCTGAGTCCGTTGCTGAGGACATCAAAGCAGCAGGGATTGACGGACTCCATGTCCGTGTCCGCGGTCCTGGCGGAAACGGAAATAAAAGTCCTGGACCAGGTGCACAGGCAACGATTCGTGCACTTGCTCGTGCCGGTCTTGAGATCGGTCGAATCGAGGATGTTACACCAATCCCACACGATGGAACACGTGCACCAAAGAACAGCCGCCTTTGATCACTGATGACAGACGATTTTGACATTGAGTTCATCGAACGCGATACTGATGACCGAAGTGCCCGCTTTCTTGTCCGGGGTGTGACTCCCGCAGTCGCAAACGGCATTCGGCGTGCAATGGTTGCCGATATCCCGACATTCAGTATTGAGGATGTTCGCTTTGTTGAGAATTCATCAGTGATGTTCGATGAGATGATCGGGCTTCGATTAGGGCTGGTTCCGTTGACAACACCTGTCGATGACTTCGATATCGGGGACACAGTAACACTCTCACTCGATGTAACTGGTCCACGAACGGCGTACTCTGGTGATATCGTCTCATCTGACCGCCTTGTTGAGCCCGCTGATGAAAATATCCCGATTATCGAACTCAAGGAGAATCAGCGACTCGAACTTGAGGCTGATGCGGTTCTTGACACCGGGAAGTCTCACGCCAAACAACAGGGTGGTGTTGCTGTCGGATACAGACATCTCCAACGTATTGAGGTCGTCGGTGATACTGGTGAGTTTGCTGATGAGGAACCACATATCCTTCGAGGTGTTATCGAAGAGGGCGCAGCCGCGCATGCTGTTGATGAGACAGCAACAAATGGGGATCTGATTCCCACAGCAGAATTCGATAATGACCTTACGAACCGGTATCCTGGGAAGGAACTCACCGTCTCAGATGTCCCACATACCGTTGTTTTTCATGTTGAGACAGACGGATCCTTTGGTGTTCCCGAACTTGTTGAACGAGCAGCGCGCTCACTCGGTGACCGTGCAGCTGAACTCGAGACAAAGGTCGCCATCTGAAAATCATCTCTTAGTATCGACATAAAATTACACTATAGACACGCACACCACACAAATTGAATCGTATGACTGACCCTTCATCTCGCTGTCGACGCAGTTGTGCTCGTCCATGGAGCCACGAGCACATGGATGAACGTGGAGGTGATCATCATTGGATCCTGAATTCGACGACACCTTCTCCACAGCTACCGATACCTGCGGTTGCAGTCACACATATATCACAGAGCGTCGAATGTCCGAATCCTGACAGCAGTGACGTCAATTCGCGGTCGATTGGTGTGTATCGGACCGAAAGGAGTATGAAGGGGCGTCAAAAAGTTCAGAGTGCACGCAGGGATAGCCAAGTTTGGTCAACGGCGCAGCGTTCAGGGCGCTGTCCCGTAGGGGTCCGCAGGTTCAAATCCTGCTCTCTGCACTCCAATACTGCAGTTTCTCAATACGGAGTTGATATTAATGAGTAAAACAAATCCGAGACTTGATAGTCTCATCGCCGAACTGAAGGCGAAATCCCGTGGGTCTGATGCCAATGTCTGGCAGGACATCGCGGATCGCCTCGAAAAGCCACGGCGCACCCACGCAGAGGTCAATCTTGGGCGTATCGAGCGATACGCACGCGAAGATGAGACCGTTGTTGTTCCTGGCAAAGTGCTGGGAAGCGGTGTGCTGCAAAAAAACATCACTGTTGCCGCAGTTGATTTCTCATCAACTGCACAAACAAAAATCGAACAGGTCGGAGATGCTGAATATCTCCGTGAATATGTCAAAGAAAATCCCGAAGGGAGTAATGTACGGGTGATTCGATGAGTCTTGCCGAATTTGACGCCGATGTTGTTGTCAACGCACGAAACTGCATTGTTGGTCGTGTTGCAAGTGAGGTTGCACAACGCGCACTCGAAGGCGAGACAGTTGCAATCGTCAATGTTGAGGATGCTGTGATCACAGGGTCCGAAGAAGATGTCATGAGTGTGTATGAAACTCGATCAGAACTTGGTTCTGATCAGGGTCCTGCATATCCATCACGTCCAGATGGGATTTTCAAGCGTGCTGTTCGTGGGATGCTTCCATACAAAAGCGACCGCGGACGCGAGGCGCTCTCGAATGTTCGTGCATACGTCGGAAACCCATATGATGATGATGGCGAAACAATCGATGGAACAACGTTGGATCGACTTTCAAATATCAAATTCCTCTCACTTGGAGAGATTTCTGAAAATCTTGGAGCGACAGTTACATGGTAACGAATACATCCGGTAAAAAGAAGACAGCAATCGCTCGCGCAACTGTTCGCGATGGCAAAGGCCGTGTCCGTATCGACTCCCAGCCAGTCGAACTCGTTGAACCAGAGATGTCCCGTCTCAAGATGCTTGAGCCGTTCCGTATTGCCGGCGAGGATCTTCGATCACAGGTCGACATTGATGTCTCTGTCTCTGGCGGCGGCTTTGCTGGGCAAGCAGACGCAACACGAACGGCGATCGCCCGTGGATTGGTTCAATATCTCAATGATGCAGAACTCCGTGATGCGTACATGGACTTTGATCGATCACTGCTCGTCAACGACGTGCGACAGTCTGAACCGAAAAAATGGGGCGGTCCAGGTGCCCGTGCCCGATATCAGAAATCATACCGCTGAGGTGAGCATATCATGATGATACCTGTCCGATGTTTCACCTGTGGGACTGTTATTGGTGAACACTGGGACGAATTTAAACAGCGAGCGCGTGATGGCAATGAAGACCCAGGGGAAGTGCTTGATGACCTTGGCATCAAACGTCACTGCTGTCGTCGAATGATGGTTTCACATCGGGATCTTGTCGACGTCGTTGCCCCATACCAGTGACCCAAATTCACTATCGAGGTCACGCTCGAAATCAACCCGATTCGCAGCAGTTGAGTACACAAAGAAGCGTTCAACCTGGATTCTATACACGCTTCTCCCCGGGTGGATGGGAGATATCTGTGGCGTCTTCCAGATCGCTTTCACGCGAGTTATGCTCAGGACTAGCGACAACACTCAATCAGCGGGTAGAACTCAACACTGGCACTGATTTTGATACTGGAGCTGGAACTGGAACTAGTGACAGCATATCGGTGAGTACACACTCATATCAAGCGGTCAAAACCGGTACTGATACTAATCTGGGCGTTCGCTCAAACAATATTAGCAAATATATCGATATATCCCCGGTAAACGACCGTCGAGATAGACAAGTTAGTACTCATCATAACCGATATCAATATGCTTGTGGTCGCAATGACGCACGGATGTTCGGCTCAATCATATCAATGGAGACGAGGATCATCACATGAGTCATTCACAAACCCATACACAGCCACCGTATAATCGGTATGAGAAAGCCCGAATCCTCGGTGCACGCGCACTTCAGATTTCGTATGGCGCTCCTGTACTCGTCGACACTGAACAATCTGAGCCGATTCTCGTTGCTGCCGAAGAATATGATGCCGGTGTTCTACCGTTCACGGTCAAACAGGAGGATAGCTGAGAATGACGCAGATAACGAATGTTTCACTGCGTCGTATTCTCGACTCACGAGGGAATCCAACTGTCGAAGCTGATGTCTTAACACAATCCGGCGGGTTTGGACGGGCAGCAGCGCCCAGTGGGGCGAGCACTGGCGAGTATGAGGCAATCGAACTTGACCCTGCTGAGGCAATCGCAAGCGCTCGTGATCATGCAGTCCCTCGACTTATCGATACGGTGCACGCTGGAAATCAACGCGAAGTTGATGCTGCATTGCACGCAGCAGATGGAACGGACAATTTCTCTCAGATTGGAGCAAACAGCGCTGTTGCAATCTCGATGGCTGCCGCGAAAGCCGGAGCAGACGTTCTCGGTGCGCCTGTATATCAACATCTTGGTGGAACATTCCGTGGGGAGTCATTCCCGACCCCACTCGGCAACGTTGTTGGTGGTGGCGAGCATGCTAAAGAGGCAACACACATTCAAGAGTTCCTCTCAGCACCAATTGGTGCGCCGAACGTTTCAGAAGCTGTCTTCGCCAACGCTGCCGTCCATGCAAGAGTGTCTGAGATCCTTGATGAGCGCGGTATCCCTGCCGCAAAAGGTGATGAAGGCGCATGGGCACCGCCCATTTCTGACGCTGAGGCGTTTAGCCTCGTTAATGATGCAGTCGCCGATGTCGAGGATGACCTTGGCTTTGAAATTCGGTTTGGACTTGATATGGCTGCTGCAGAATTATATGACGATGATGTGGGTGGATACGTCTATGATGATGAGGTCAAATCAACCACAGAGCAAGTCGAGTATGTCGCTGAGATGATTGCAGAGTACAATCTTGTCTATGTCGAGGACCCACTTGATGAGAACGACTATGACGGCTTTGCGACGCTCACTGAGCGAGTTGGTGATCAGACATTAATCTGTGGGGATGACCTCTTTGTGACAAGCGTTGAACGATTGCAAACGGGCATCGACGCTGATGCTGCAAACTCGATTTTAATCAAACCAAATCAGATCGGCACCCTCACCGATGCCTTTGATGCGATTGAATTGGCTCGTGAACATGGATATGAAACAGTTGTCTCACACCGCTCAGGTGAAACTGAGGATGTGACAATTGCACACCTCGCTGTTGCGACTGATGCTGGATTTATCAAGACTGGTACAGTACAAGGCGAGCGAACTGCCAAACTAAATGAACTTATCCGCATTGCGGAGGATGCAGTATGACAGAAAACGATAACGAAGTGGTCGAAGTCGTTGATGACGACGAAGCAGTGGTCAGCGAGTCCCCTGTTGATGTTGACACAGCGACCGAGGCCGATGCTGATATTGAGACTGATGAATCGAATCAAACCACCCCGACTGCGAGCGACGCTGCTGGGGATGAGACAGCTACTCAGACAGGCGAGGAAAGCGCTGATGCTGAGCCTGATGATGAACTCGAAGGACCAACGTTTGATGAGGATGTGATGCCAGATGAAGAGGCAGATCTCCTCATCCCTGTTGAGGACTATCTTTCCGCCGGTGTCCACATTGGGACCCAACAGAAAACAAGTGACATGGAGCGCTTCATCCACCGCGTTCGTGATGACGGGCTTTACGTTCTTGACGTCAGCCAGACGGATTCACGGATTCGAACGGCTGCGAATTTCCTTGCGAATTATAATCCCGACCAGATGCTCGTCACAAGCTCACGACAGTATGGACGCTTCCCTGCAGAGAAGTTTGCAGACGCTGTCGGTGCACGGGCACGCACTGGACGATTCATCCCCGGCACGCTCACAAACCCTGATTATGCAGGATATATCGAACCTGATGTTGTGGTCGTTACTGACCCAATCGGCGATGCACAAGCGGTGAAAGAAGCAATCACTGTTGGGATCCCAGTCATTGCAATGTGCGATTCGAATAATCAAACGAGCAATACTGACCTTGTTGTACCAACGAATAACAAGGGTCGACGTGCACTTTCTGTTGTTTATTGGCTTCTTGCCAATGAGACGCTTGACCGTCGTGGTGCTGACTCACTGTACGCACTCGACGAATTCGAAGCCGAGATCTGAACGCGAGAGGATATAATCGATACAGCTGATATGTTTATTTGAGTATATATAATGGACGAGCTGTGCGTCTCTGGAAACTGAATTCGTGTATTTCTCTAATGTGTTAGTGTAAGATTGTGAGCGTATGCACTGTCGTATGTGCAGGAAATCTAGAGAGATTTGAGTAGAGCCGACGCATTCGCGGATAAGGGTTTTGCGCCTTCCGGTCTATATTATTGTATGAGTCTCTATCAGAGTGTCCGTGCTGTTGCTAACGCCCGTGGTGGCGAGACAGAATGGATTGACTGGCGTGCAACTGCGGAAGCGGCAAAGCAAGCGCGCGATCAGGGAATGCTCACGCTTGATGATGCGGAGCGTCGTGCATACGCAACTGATGTTCGAGATGCCCGGTCTCGACTCCGAACTGTTGGTGGGATTGAATTTGATATCCCACAGACAATTGAAGTGCAGAACCGACATCACTGGATTGACGCAAATATCAAAACGTTTGAACGAATGCTGGATCCGATTGATATTGCGACACTAATCGACGATACCAATGCGCTGAATGGTCCCTCTGGATATGCAACTCGGATGGTCAACACTGGCTCAATGGCAGCCGCATTGGCATTTCTCTCAGGAAACGTTCTTGGGCAGTATGACCCACAACTCCTCTCACAAACAACTGATACAATCGAGACAAACGAGAATAATCATGAGTTGTATTTCGTTCACCCAAATATCGTTGATGTTGCCGCAGAATTAGATGTTGAGTATCCACGCTTTCGCCGATGGATTGCATTTCATGAAGTAGCACATGCAGCTGAGTTTGGAGCTGCTCCGTGGCTACGGACACATATTGAAGATCGTATTGAATCTGGGCTTGAAGCCCTCACGGGTGGTCGACTCGATCGATCTGCATTCAGTGATGTTGATATTGTCATGACCGCTGTTGAGGGATATGCAGAGCTACTAATGGATCGAGCATTTGATGAGGAATATGCAGATCTTCGTGCAAAACTCGACGCTCGCCGCGGTGGCGGCGGACCAGTCGCCCAGCTATTCCGACGACTACTTGGGCTTGGTGTGAAGGAACGGCAGTATGAGCGTGGAGCACAGTTCTTCGAAACGATTGCTGATCAACGTGGGGTCAAGGCTGCAGCAACTGTCTGGGAGGACCCACGCTACTTACCAGATGAGTCTGAACTTGATAATCCACAACAATGGATTGACCGCGTTAATCCCTGATACGCTCGGTTCTCCCGGAAACAGCGTGTCTGGATTGTCCGGAACGGTATACAGCTATTTTTGCCCATTCAGTATGGGCGGCGCAAATCATTGGATTAGATGTCAATTATTATTCTAAGACCGCCGTGTATCTCGACGCTCCGCTCTCGAAAAAAGTGACTGCCACCACTGAATTAAGAACCATAATAACGCGCTTCCAAGCGCCAATCCACCAATAAGACCAGCAGCAATAATAGCAATTCCTCCACCAGCCTGTAGAGCGGTAAGCCCGCCAGATGCGCTGACAAGCGCAACAAATCCAATCTTTAGATTCCGACCGGCGATTGTTCGCTCGTCATCGGTCATGCTTGGTCCGACCATTACACTGCTACCATACGTCATATCACATTTCAACTCACATGACACTGGTGATTGCAGCGAATTATCCTCACTATCACTAATTCGTCAGTATCTCAAAACGAAGGCGATGCGATCAATGATGATCTCTCTATCCTCACTGGAATCCACGATTTACCTCGTCACTCTCAACGAGGTCATCGAGATCCTTTGCAAGTAGGTCATCAGCGTCCTCGAACGTCTCGGTAAGCTCATTCAGTTCTTCTGGTCGACCATCGAATTCATATTTCATTGGACCAAATGCCGGGCTTTCAAGCGCGTCCATTACGTCGGTAAAGAAATCATCAGGTGAGGTCGGTGCTTCAGAGTGAACGCGAACGGTCTCCTCAAGACGCTTTGCCATCGACTCTGCATGTTCTTCATCACTCGGTGGTGACTGTACTGCAAACCGACCTTGCTCCTCAGATTCAGTATCTTGTTGTCGGTTTGCTGCGGGAGCAGTGGGTCGAGTTCATCATCAATCCGCGTGCACCTGAGTCCCGACCCTCGGAGTCTCGCGGGTTTTTGCATACGTCTTCAGT
>KB659972.1_pt65 | contig 12068 bp, 10 predicted proteins | sample 558768 | NCBI scaffold set KB644980.1 | reverse complement strand
CGGCGTGCGGCGTCGAGAAAGGCCCGTGCCGCGTCGCGCACGTGAATAAACGGGCGCCAGTTCGACCCGTCACCGTACACTGTGAGCGGACGGTCGGTCAGCGCACGGAACACAAAGGCGTTCACCACCAGATTGAACCGGATACCTGGGGCATCGCCGTAGACGGTGCTCATCCGGAGCGCTGTCGTGTCGATATCGTAACTGTCGGTGTAGGTTGCGAGTAGTTCCTCGGCTGCCAGTTTTGTCTCCGCGTACGGGTTGATCGGCTCTGCGTCGACAGTCTCGTCGAGTTCTCGCTGCTCGGCCCGGCCGTAGTTATTACACGAGGAGGCAAAGACGACGCGCTCAATGTCGAACTTTCGCGCGGCTTTCAGGACATTCCGTGTCCCTTCGAGATTGACCGCGCGAGTTTCCTCGGCCCTGTCGTGAGTGCTCGCGGCGCCGGTGAGAGCCGCCAGGTGCAACACGGTGTCGACACCGCGCATCGCGGACTCGACTGTCCCGTAGTCGCGAACATCGCCCTCACAGAATCGCAGATCAGACCTGCCGAGGTCGGCCCTCCGGAGGGTGGCTGGCGACCCTATATCCAGGTTGTCAAGAATGGTGACGTGGCCCACGGCGGTAGACTCCTGTAACAGTGGGACGAGAGCGCTCCCGATGTAGCCACAACCACCGGTGATCAGGACACGCATGATTACTCCTCCAGCACACCGGGGAGGAACCGGTCCTCGTGTGCTGCGACTGTCTCTCGGTGTTCAAGAAGAGTCCCGAAGATGTCTTGAACCGCCTCCTCGAAGGTTGCGGACTGTTCACCGATCAGCGACGCGTACCGGTCGTTCTCGATTGTCATCTTGTGAGTTTCGTCCTCATCGCGGGGGTTCTCGAAGTGTTCCACCTGAACATCGAGTCCGTGTTCGACGCCGACGCTCGCAATCGTGTTCGCGATCTCGACGATACTGATGGCACGGGTGACCTGGTTGTAGACAGTGTGGCTCCCGGCCCGCTCCCCGGGGTCGGCCAGCGCGAGTCGAGCCAGCCCCTCAACGGCGTCATCCAGACTAATGAACGGCTTTCGCTGTTCACCTTTCCCGTAGACGGTGACCGGGTAGCCCGCGACCGCCTGTGCACAGAACCGGTGGGCAACGGTGCCAAAGTAGTAATCGAAGTCGAACCGGGTCCCGAGGCGCGAGTCGGCCCCGGTCTCGTCGGTTTCACTCCCGTAGACGATTGCTGTCCGGACATCACTGATCGGGACACCGAACTGCTGGTTTGCCAGCCGCATGTTAGCCGCGTCGTGAGACTTCGTGAGATGGTACCAAGACCCCGCCATTGCCGGGAACGGCACCTCCTCGCGCTTGCCTTTGTTCTCCATCACCGCGCCACCTTCGGGAATTGGGAACTCGGGCGCACCGTAGACGCCTGTTGTTGTTGTCTCGATAAAGTGGGTGTCAGTCATATCCTGTTCCTCGAGTGCCCACAGCAGATTGCGCGTCGACTGGAGGTTATTGTGCTGTGTAAAGTTCGACCGCTCGCCGTTTATCTGGGAGTACGGTGCCGATGGTTGTGCTGCGGTGTGTACCACCACCCGCGGTTCGTGGACCGTGAGGAGTTCGTCTACCGTTGTCTTCTCTGTGAGGTCGGCCTCTAAGAAAGAAAGATTGTTCAGACCGTGCACCTCGCGGGCGGCCTGCAGGCGCTCGTCCATATCGGCGACTGGCGTCGCGCTGACTGAACCGACCTCCTCGACCCAGTCCCGTCGACCGAAGTTGTCGACCAGAAGTACTCGCTCGTCTGTGCGCTGCGCAATCCGGAGACCTGTTGGCCAGCCGATGTATCCGTCGCCGCCGGTGAGCAGGACAGTCATTTACTCAATTTATGAGTTACATTAGTATATAAACGTATCGGCTTGGGCTCGTGTCGAACACCGGGCTGACGGGTCTACACCCAGTGGAAACAAGACAATACAGAAGTCAGCAGATATTTACAACAGCAGTCCTACGTGTATATGTCCATGAGCTGTTTCATGGCATCACCACGAACAACGCTCTCACGGGCAGATCATCAATGCAACACTCAGCAAAGTACATTATTCACGCCGAGATACAGACGAGCGGGGTGGTCGAGCGGAGTGACGTCGTCGGCGCGGTGTTCGGTCAGACAGAGGGGTTGCTGGGCGAGGAACTGGATCTGCGAACACTGCAGGAGTCGGAAAAGGTCGGCCGCATCGACGTCGATATCGACTCGGCAGACGGGAAGTCGTTCGGCACGTTCACCATCTCCTCGGGGATGGACCGCGTCGAGACGGCGGTGCTCGCGGCGTCGTTCGAGACGATAGAGCGGGTCGGCCCCTGCTACGCGGACTGCAGGGTCATCGAGATAGAGGACGTCCGGGCAGCGAAGCGCCGCAACGTGGTCGACCGGGCGACAGAGCTCCTGCAGGCGTTCGAGGAACGGGCCGTCACCGGTGAGACACTCGTCGAGGAGGTCCGCAAGCAGACCCGTGCTGCGGGGATAACCCAGTACGCGGGCCTGCCGGCAGGCCCCAACGTCGAGACCAGTGATGCTATCATTATCGTGGAGGGACGGGCAGATGTCCGACAGTTGCTCGGACACGGTGTCAAAAACGTCATCGCCGCAGAGGGGACAGATGTCCCCGACGCGGTGACACAGTTGACCCGGGACCGCACGACAACAGCGTTTCTCGACGGTGACCGTGGCGGTGACCTCATTCTTGAGGAACTCACACAGGTCGGCAGTATCGACTACGTGGCGTTCGCCGCGGACGGGAAGTCCGTCGAGGACCTCGAACACGCCGAACTCCGTGACGCGCTGGAGAAAAAGATTCGCTACGACCAGGTCACCGACGGCACCACACCGCGGGAAGCGTTCGCCCCGACGGAGGGCGGCACGGTCGCACCCGCAGAGTCGACGGAAGACGGCACAGTCGCACCCGCAGAGTCGACGGACGGCGGTGCGGTCGCCGACAGTACGACAGGTTCGACAGGTTCCACCACCGGCAACGAGGAACCGGCAGCCGACCACACGACAGCCGAAACAGACGACGGACCCGACGAGCGGGAGCCACAAACCCTGCGGGGGCACGTCGAGGCGGTTGTCGGGCGCGAGACAGGGCAGGTGCGTCTGCTCGACGGCGACCTGTCCACGCTCGCCGAAACCGACGCGGCCGGGGCGTTCGACGCGGTTGTGGACAGCGAGTCCTCGCCACACACCGTTGTGCTTGACGGGACAATCACACAGCGGATTCTCGACATTACAGCACAGCGCGGTGTCGGACAGGTCGTCGGTGCGGCGAGCGGCGAGTTCGTCAAACAACCAACGAGTGTGCGTGTGCGGACCGCCGACGACCTGCTGTAGGCCCCGGATGGAACGGTTTCCACGGCGACACACAACGGCAGAGCGCGGACGGAGACAGCGGGTCGGCACACATCGAGTGGCGCGCGTTCGACGAGGCGGCGAAACAGACAGGTCCGCTCTGCCCGGGCCGATGACGCGCTGGTCGGGAGTGTCACGGGATTGATGAGCAAACCTGCGTGAGACTACGGGTCGCGGCGCAGATCAACAAGAGCTTTACAATCGACAGTGTCCACAAGGCCTGGAACAGTGAATTACCTCGGGGACAAGTGGTTCGAGAGACTGCGTCTCTCGTCATCACGGAAATCGAAGATTTCCGTACGACCCCGAGGCTTCACCGTCTTGGGTCGGCACCGCGTTCGCAGGTGAATGTAATTCCTCCCGACCTTCTCTTTCGAGTCGGCTGGAATTTACACCCGAGCTCGGTGAAGAGTCCGTGGAAGTCGGCGGCTTCACTCCGCCCGTTGAAACCCCCGTCGCACCGCCGTCGCGGATGTTGAGAGGAGCCACATTTCCAAACCTGTCAAACGACCAGCAAAGGAAGTGAGATCTTCAACTCCATGCTTTGATGGGTTGTTTCTAGTCGTTAATACGATATTATACTGAGGGAATCTAAAGATTTCGACGGTCTTCACCCTCGGGGTCAAGTGGTTCAAGAGACTCCGTCTCTTGTCATCACGGAAGACAGAGTCTTCCGAACGACCCCGAGGCACTCGGCCTGCTCAACCTGTAGAGGAACCGCCGCGGGGTCGGTTCCCCGATCTCTGAGGACCCGCCACCGGCGAGACACCCACCGGGAGAAGCTCACCGACGAGAGCGCCACGTTCGTGCAAGCGTTCGCACACACATACCGCTCCACCGGTGACCGTCCTAAGCGAGGACACTCACAGCGGGGGTGCGTGGTACGCCAGGTCAGTCTCAGCCAGCCTCCTCGCGGGAGGAGACCCGCGAGCGGAGCAGGTTCCCGGAGGGAAACACCGTGACGACGGTCAGAAAGGCGAGCGCGAGAAACTGCAGGCCGCGCAGGCCGACGAGCGTGTACATCGCGGTCTTCCCGCCGGCGTATATCATCTCTGTCGACAGGAACCCGCCGATAGCGACGACGTTCTCGACCGCCAGCACACCCGCGAACAGGAGCAGGCCGAGCAACATCGGAGACCGGAATGTCCGGTAGTTTCGCAGCCAGACCGTGATGAGCACGCCCAGTAGCGCCAGGTTCACCACGGCGAGTCCGACTGCGGAACTCATCCAGAATGCCATCGTGTGAATCTCCTCTGTGTGACCGTCTGTTGTGATTGCATTTTACTCTACTGTTTTTAGACCGTAATCGATTTGCTCACCCAGCCGGTCGCACCGTCCGGGAAGGAGTCACTCTCCTCGCGCTCCTGGAGTTCGCCGTTGCCGTCGCGCATCCTGACGACAACCTCGTGGTCGCCGGGTTCGGTCACCTCGTAGCGCCACTGCCGCCAGCTATCGCCGACCGAGAGCTGCTCGGTGATCTCGGTCTCCTGCCAGCTCTCGCCGCCGTCGAGCGATATCTCGACAGCCTGGACGCCGTCGGTGCCGTCGTGAGCGAGGCCGCCGAGCATGATGTCCGCTCCCGGTTTCGGTGGTGGCCCAGATTTTCGCGACACCGCAGACCTCACCGGTGCCGTCCCAGCCGCGCTCCTCCCAGTACCCCTGGGTATCCTCCTCGAGGAACTCGATCTCCTGGAGCCACTTGACGTTCGTCTCGCCCCAGTGGCCGGGCACGATGACCCGGACAGGGTGACCGTGCTCCCGCGGCAGGACGTTACCGTTCATCCCGTAGATGATGTACGCCTGCTCGAACACCTCCCGGGGGACGACGTTCCAGTAGTCGTCGTCGGCGCGCATCGCGACGTGGTTTCCGCTCGCGCCAGCCTGCTCGGAGAGGCGACTCGCGGGAACACCCGTCCAGACCGCGTTGTCCATCTTCCGGGCGTTCAGCTCCTCACCGACACAGCGGAGGGTACTGAACCGATGGTCGGCGTCCATGTCGGTGAGTTCGTCGTAGCTGATTGTCAGCTCGCTGTCGACGCTCCCGGTCACGTCGAGTTCCCAGCTGTCGGCGTTGATTCGCGGTGCAACGGTCGCGATATCGACCGTGTAGAACGAGCCGATCTGACTCACCAGGTCCGGGCTGTCGGGTATGTCGAAGGACTTCTCCTCGGCCTCGTTGAGCAGTTCCTCCGGCTCGGAGATACCGACACCGCTCACCACATCGAGTTCCGGGAACTCCTGCTGTGGTGTCCGGTAGCTGCCCAGGAAGTACGAGGCACCGGCGAAGCCGACGACACCGGCACTCGTCTGCAACACCGCCCGCCGGTCCTCGTCGGGCCAGCGACCCCCGCTTTTCACCGAGAGCTCGTCGTGCCAGGGCCGGTCGACCAGTATCACCACGGCCGCCGCCGCGGCACCCGCCCCGACCGAGAGCAGCGGCGCACCCGTGAGGAAAACCGCCATCCCCCACGCGGCCAGACCCACCATCGGAATCCGCGCGCCACGGAGCCGGTCCGGGTCGACGAGACGACCGACCGCCAGCGCGGCCCCCGACACCCCGACAAAGAGTGCCGTCGTCACACCCAGGGTGAACGCCATGTTGATGTACTGACCGTAGTTGCCGAACGTGTCGAGTGTCGTGTTGATGATCACACCCGGGGTGTACTGGACGACGACCGACGAGACCGGTGTGAACGCGAAGTCCTCTGTTAGTCCGGCCGCGGCAAAGGAGCCAGCGACCGCCGCCATCCCGGCCAGCACCGCGGTTAGTGCCCACCTGCTCGTCACCAGCCTGAGGAGTCGCCCGAGCACTGCTCTCATCGGTTATCACCGCTCGTCTCGGTATCGACCGGGTGGTCGTCGCTCTCCCGTCCGGGGCCGCGTCCGACGACCCGCGATACCACTGAACCCGCTGTCTCTAGGTCCCCCCGTCCCCGTGCCACAGACAGTCCGTCGTACATCGCATCTGTACGAAACCACGTTGCGTACTTCATGATTTTTCAAACTCCGGACAAACTGCGTGGAAACTCCATTGAAACTTCGTTGCAATTTCTACCGAAGTCTGTCAGTGTTTTTATAGAACACGGAGCCGAAACAGTCGGCGGGGCACGCCGGGCAGCGAGAGCAAAGACGGTCAGCCGTCGCCCTCGACGGGGTCGAACCGCTCGAACCAGGCAGACAGCGTCTCGAGTCGGTGTGTGGCGCGGTCCGGGTCAGCGACGAAGTAGTGGACGTGGTGTGTGTCCGGGTAGACAACGAGTTTTGCCGGGACATCGCGCTTCCGCAGGGAGACATACAGCTGTTCGGACTGCGCGGCCGGGGTGCGCATATCGTCCTCGCCGGCGGTCAGCAGGAGCGGCGTGTCGATGGAGCCGACATCGGTGATAGACGACGCCGTCTCGTAGGTCTCGGGATGTTCCCAGGGGCGACCGAGTTCGTTCTCGAACGAGCGGTGGCCGTCACCGGTTGCGAACGCCGACCGGAGGTCGTAGCTGCCGTGTTCGGCGACCCCGGCGGCGAACCGGTCGGTCTCGGCCAGGACGGATGCTGTTGCCCGACCGCCAAAGGAGAACCCGGTGACGAACAGTCTGTCTGGGTCGACCCACCCGCGCTCGAGGAGTTCGTCGGTCCCTGCGAGGGCGTCGGTGACCTCCACGTCACCCCACGCGCCACCGAGTCGTTCACAGAACGCACGACCGTAGGAGGTCGAGCCGTGGTAGTTCGGCTTGAACACGACGTACCCCCGGGTCGTCCAGAACGCGGTGTCGAAGTCGAACTGGGGCTCGTCGTAGCGTCGGGGACCGCCGTGGATCGAGAGTATAAGCGGTCGATCGCCGTCGGACTCACCGGGGTCGAACCCCGGCGGCAGGAAGGCGAGTCCCTCGACAGTGTCGCCGTCTGCCCCCTCGAAGCTGATGTGCTCGACCTCGGGGTGGTCGTAGTCGGCGACGAGCGCCGGGTTCAGGTCGGTCAGCCGGCGACGCGGGTCCTCACCTGCCGTCGACGGCCCCCGGTCCCCTGTCGACAGCGCCTCGCCCGGCAGTCCGAAGACGTCGATACCCTCCTGTGGCTGTTGCCGGACAAACGCCACCGTCTCGCCGGCGGCGTCGAACCCAGTTAGTGACTCGTCGCGGGACTGCTGGTCGTAGACGCGCTCGTGGCCGCCGTCGGCCGACAGCCCCAAGAGTCGTGACCAGCCCCCGTCGCCGATTGCGGTCAGCAGGCTGTCGTTGTCGAGCCAGACAACGTGTTCGAACCACGCGAGGTGCCGGTCGAGACCGTCGGTGAGTGTCCGACACCGACCGGTGTCCGGATCGACAGTACAGACGTCGGCCGGTGCGTACCAGTTTGTCGGACTGCTGGTGACGACCGCGAGACGGGAGCCGTCGGGGCTCCACGTCGGTTCGCGGACCATCCGGTCGCCCCCCAGAAGCTGTCTGGTCTCGCCGGTGTCGGTATCGACGACGTGGACAGCCTGTGCGTAGCTGTCGTCCGGGCGGTCGCCGTGGTTGGCGAGAAACGCCACGCGGTCGTCATCGGGATGCCAGGCCGGGGCCAGCCCGGTTCCCGGTTCGAGGATGCCGCCGCCGTGGGCCCGGTCGAGTCGACGCCGGTCCCGGCTCTCGATATCGACGACGAACAGGTACGTTGTGGCCGTGTCGAGCCAGCCGACGCCGTCGAACTTGTGCTGGAGACGTTCGGTTTCGACGGGCCCGCCGTCGCGGCGCTGTTCGAGATAGCTCCGTCTCCGCCGCCGTCGGGTCACGGGCCGCAACAACGACGCGCTCACCGGCAGGGCCCCAGTCGAACCCGCGAACTCCCTCGTCGAAGTCGGTGAGCTGTCGCGGGTCACCGCCACGCGCCAGGTCGTACACCCACAGTTGCGGCTGCGGGTCCGTCTCGCGGTCCTCGCCGGCGGCGGTGGCCGTGTCGTCGGTTCCGCCCCCGCCGACCCGGAGTTCGAGGTCGCGCTCGCGCGCCATCACGACACCCAGTTTGGTGCCGTCGGGGCTCCAGGCCATCGAACCGGCGCCGGAGACACGCGTGAGCCGGTGGGGGTCGCGGCTCCCGTCGGTGGGCACGACGAACACGGAACTCCGCCGGCTCTCCGCACCGGGGTCGGACTCGAGCACCTGGACCGCGACGCGACGACCGTCCGGCGAAACTGTGACCGACATCGGTCGCGTCAGACTGTAGACGGCATCTGCCGGCAGTGCACTCATACTCGGAGAACTGGCCAGGACGGATTCAATCTTTCGGGGGGCCTCTGTGCTTGCCACACCGGGGGGTCCCGATACTCGGGAGGGGTGTGCTTTTTCAGTTCGACGGGCTTTTGCGGGGCCGTCTGCTCCGTTAACGTATGGCTGAGTTCACAGTTGCAGTTGCGGACACCGAGGCTGGTGTCACACGTCAGGTCGAGGTATCGGGACAGAGTGCCAACCGGTTTGTCGGTCGCGAACTCGGCGACACTGTCGACGGGAACGCGGTCGGGCTCGACGGTTACACGCTCGAACTGACCGGCGGAACCGACGACGCCGGCCGGCCGATGCGCGAGGACATCCGGGGGGCGAGTCTGGACGAGGTGCTGCTCGAGGGGGGCACCGGCTACGAGCCCTCCCGGGATGGCGAGCGAAAGCGTGTGACTCTCCGCGGGCGCGAGGTGGGCGATGCCACCCGACAGATAAACGTCAAGATAACCGAGTACGGCCCCGGTGACGCCGAAGACATGCTCGACTGATACGACCACCGCGAACCACAATCTCTACCTGTTTTCCGGGCCAGCAAGAGATATGCAACTCGGAGTAATCGGACTCGGACAGATGGGACGGATCATCGTCGACAGGACGCTCACAGCGGGTCACGATGTGGTCGCGTTCGATGTCGACGAGGATGCCGTCACAGCGGTCGCCGAGGCGGGTGCGACCCCCGCTGACTCCATCGATTCACTCGCCACACATCTCGGCGAAGGGAGACGGGTCTGGCTGATGGTTCCCGCAGGTGACGCTGTCGACGCCGCGCTCGACGAGTTGGAGCCACGGCTCACCGGCGACGATGTCGTTATCGACGGCGGGAACTCCCACTTCGAGGACGCCGCGCGGCGGGCGGAGTCGACCGACGCCGCGTACCTCGACTGCGGAACCAGCGGCGGTCCCGCGGGTGCGGAGGTGGGGTTCTCGCTGATGATCGGGGGGCCAGAACACGCCTACGAGGCCTGCGAACCCATCTTCGACGCGGTCGCGACCGGTCCCGAGGGCCACGAACGGATGGGCGAGAGCGGCGCAGGCCACTACGTCAAGATGGTCCACAACGGCGTCGAGTACGCGCTGATGCAGACCTACGGCGAGGGGTTCGAACTGCTCCACGAGGGGCGCTACGACCTCGACCTGGAGGCGGTGGCACACACCTGGAACAACGGGGCCGTCGTGCGGTCGTGGCTGCTCGAACTCTGCGAGGAGGCGTTCCGCGAGGAGGGGGTCGACCTCGGTGACGTCGCCGACCACGTCGCCGGCGGGTCGACCGGCACCTGGACGGTTCAGGAGAGTCTCGAACAGGAGGTGCCGTTGCCGCTCATCTACCAGGCACTCGTCGAGCGGTTCGGCTCGCGGGCCACCGGTGACGAGGGGCGGTTCTCCCGACGACTCGCCAATCGTCTGCGCTACGGGTTCGGCCGCCACGACGTACACCGACAGTGACATATACCGGGTAAGGATGGGGGACCCCGGTTCTCAGACCAGAGCCGACCGGAGCTCTTCGAGCCCTGTCAGGTCCAACGTCGGGGTTTCCTCGAGCGTGCCCTGTCCGTGGTCGCGCCGGAGAATGGCCCCGTCGATGCCGGCACGGCGGGCCGCGAGCAGGTCCGTTCCCCGGTCACCGACGTACAGCGCGTTCTCCACACCGAGTTGCCCGAGTGCACGCTCGATATAGTGTGGGTCGGGTTTGCGCTGTCGGTACCCCTCGAGGGTCGGGTCCCGGCCGACCGCAGCCTCGAACCGACCGGAAAACAGTTTGTCGGCAACGTACTCGACGGTCCCTCGGCGATTGTTGCTGACGACACCGAGCCGGGCTGACAGCGTCGCGAGAACCGTCGTATCCTCGTACGGTGTGCGCGGCTCCGAGCCGATACGGCGGTTCGCACGCTCGCTCGCAAACCCCTCGCGGACCGTCCAGAACTCCTCCGGGTCGATTCCCACCGCACGACAGCGCTCGGCCATCGCCCGGTCGAACTGCGGCTGTCTGAGCACCGAGCGCTCGGTTTCGGAGACGTCGGCCCCGAGTTCGGCGAGGGTGTCGTCAGCGGCGTTTGCGTACACCTCCGGCGTCGTCGCCCGCCCCTGTATCAACACCCCGTCCATGTCGAACAGTACCGCCTCGTAGCCCGGTTTGTCTACTCTGTCTCCCATCGTCGTCAGGTGGGCACGGCAAGTTTAACTGCGTGCTGTCTCGAAAATCTGTACAGGATACCGCGATGGTGGGAACAGAGAAGCTCGGTCCGGGTGGCACAAAAACTGAGCACGGCGAGCGCCACAGCGCTTATGTGAATCTACACGAGAACGAACTCACCGTGGCCGGGGTGGATGTCGGTGACGAGATGTTCGCACGGGTACGGGAGGACAGGATCATAGTTCAGCGGGCAGACACAGACGAACTCGACCACGAGTTCTGAATCCGTTACAGTAACACAGCCACAGTAACATACACAGCTATGGGGAGACTCTACGACGCAGCCAGACCGCTTCTGTTCAGACTGCCGCCGGAGACGGCACACGGACTCGCGCATATCGGTCTCCGCGGCCTCCAGCGGACACCGCTGCTCGGCCCTGTCGCGGACCGCTACACTGTCGACGACGACCGCCTCGAAACAACGGCGTTCGGCCGGTCGTTTCCCAGCCCCGTCGGTGTCGCGGCCGGCTTCGACAAGAACGCCCATCTGCCGCCCGCGCTGGCGGCGCTCGGGTTCGGCTTCGTCGAGGTTGGCGGTGTGACCGCGGAGCCGTACGGTGGTAACCCCCGGCCGCGGATGTTCCGACTCCCCGAGGACGAGGCCATCGTCAACCGGATGGGGCTGAACAGCGAGGGCGCGACAGCCGTCGGTGACCGTCTGGCTCGCCTCGATGTCGACGTTCCAGTCGGTGTCAACATCGCCAAATCCGAGCACGTCTCCCCCGAGAACGCCCCGGCAGACTACCGGCGGACCTACGAACAGGTGACAGACGCGGACCTGTTTGTTGTCAACGTCTCCTGTCCGAACTCGGACGATTTTGCGGCGCTACAGAGCTACGAATCGATGGCGGCCATCCTCTCGGAGCTCGTGGATGCGGGTGCGTCACCGTTGCTCGTCAAACTCTCGCCGGACCTCCCGGAATCTGCGGTCGACGACGCCGTCTCGCTGGTCACGGAGCTCGGTCTCGACGGTGTGGTCGCCACCAACACGACGACCGAGCGACCACAGACCCTGGAGTCGCCTGCCCAGGCCGAGGTCGGCGGGCTGTCGGGCAAACCGATCGAGGCCCGCGCGACCGAGATGGTCCGCTATGTCTCCCGCCGGGTCGACGTCCCGGTTATCGGTGTCGGCGGCGTCTCTACCGCCGAGGACGCCTACCGCAAGCTCCGCGCCGGGGCACAGCTCGTCCAGCTCTACACCGGACTGGTCTACCGCGGTCCCGCGATCGCGCGGG
>KB659975.1_pt288 | contig 12072 bp, 13 predicted proteins | sample 558768 | NCBI scaffold set KB644980.1 | reverse complement strand
CTCTCGGCGGCCGTCCAGGTCGAGATTCCGGCCGACACGGATCTGTACGACGTACCCGACACGGTGTACGACGCCTGTGACGCCGCCGACGTGAAGGTGAACTACACCGCGCCGGATCTGATGAAACTGGTGTCGGACGCCGCCGGGGACGCGGTTCGGGGGCGGGCGGTGAGAACCTCGTTGTTGGTGAGTGTCGCTGCCGACGGCGCCGTCGAGGTGCGGCGCTCGGAGTGAGCCGCCGGCCGGCCCCGATGCCGTCGACTTTTCTCCCCCCGGCCTAACGACCGGTATGGACCTGGGAGTCGACGGCGACACGGCACTGGTGACGGCGAGTTCGAGCGGGCTGGGGTTCGCGTCCGCGTCGGCGTTGGCCGAGGCGGGTGCGAACGTCGTGATCTGTGGCCGCACGCCCGAGCGACTGACGGCCGCAGAGTCGGAACTGGCGGACACGCCCGGGGAGGTGTTGGCAGTCGAGACGGATCTGACGGCGTCTGCGGAAGTCGAGACGCTCGTGGACGCGACCGTCGACGAGTTCGGCGGGGTCGATCACGTCGTCACCTCCGCCGGCGGGGTGCCGCCGGGCTCGTTCGACGACACGGACGACGAGGCGTGGTACGGCGCCTACGACACACTCGTGATGAGTGTGGTGTGGACACTCCGGGCCGCACGCCCCCACCTCGCGGAGAGCCCGAAGGGGACGGTGACGGCGATCACGTCGACGAGTGTCGCCGAGCCCATCGACAGCCTGATTCTGTCGAACGCCGTCCGCCGAGGGGTGATCGGCCTGATCAAGAGCGTCGCCCGCGACTGGGCACCGTCGATCCGTGCCAACGCGGTGTTACCGGGTGCCCACGAGACCGCCCGGATCGAGAGCCTGATCGACGCCGGAATCGAGCGGGGTGACTACGAGGACTACCAGGCCGGTCTCGACGACTGGGCGGGCGCGATCCCGTTGGATCGGATCGGCGACCCGACCGGGTTCGGCCAGGTCGTCGCCTTCCTCGCGTCGGCGCCGGCGAGCTTCGTCAACGGGGTCGCGCTCCCCGTCGACGGCGGTCGGCTACGCGGGTGACTACAACAGCAGCAACTCGGGCGACTCCAGTCGGTCCATCACGGCGTTGGTGAACTGGGCGGCCTCGGCCCCGTCGACGACCCGGTGGTCGATCGACACGGACAACGGCATCGTCGGCGCGGCCCGTAGTTCGCCGTCCTTTGCGACGGGGCGCTCGTCGAGCTCCCCGATCCCCAGAATCGCCGTCTCGGGGTAGTTGATGATCGGGGTGGCGTACTCCCCGCCGAAGACGCCGAAGTTCGAGATCGTGAACGTGCTCCCCCGGAGCTCCTCGGGCGCCAACTCCCGGTCGCGGGCACGCGCCGCCAGGTCGGCGATCTCACTCGACAGCTCGACGAGCCCCTTCTGGTCGGCGTTCTCGACGACCGGCACCATCAACCCGGCGTCCGTCGCCACCGCGATCCCGACGTGGTAGTCGTCGCGGATCAGGATCTGTTCGTCGTCCTCGTCCAGTCGGGAGTTGAGGATCGGGAACTCCCGGAGCGCGTCGACGACCGCCTTCACCACGAACGGCATGTACGTGAGCGAGACGTCGCGTTCGGCGGCCCGCTGGGCGAGCCGTTCGCGCGTGTCGACGAGGTCGTCGACGGTCGCCGTGTCGTGGTGGGTGACGTGCGGGGCCGTGTACTTCGACTCCGCCATCTTCTCGCCGATCGTCTGCCGGACACCGCGGTAGGCGACCGTGTCGGCGACCCCGTCGGTCGTGGCCGCCGCCGACCCGGAGTCTGCAGACGAGCCCGACGACACACTCGCGGCGGCACCCGTCGACGCGTCCGCAGTCGACACACTCGCAGACGACCCCCTGTCGCCGCCAGTCGTGGCGGCGTCTGCGGCCTGTGCCTCCCGTTGAGCCGTCGCGTACGCCTCCACCTGCTCGGCGTCGACGAACGCCTCCCCGTCGCGCCGCTCGTCGGTCGGGACCGCGTCGAGATCGACACCCTCCTCGTCGGCCACCCGACGGGTGGCGGGCGCCGCCAGCGTCCGGTCGCGGTCGGCCGACTCGACGGCCCCTGCGCCGTCGGCAGTCGACGCGCCGTTGGTGGCGGCGGACGCGCCGTTGGCCGACGACCCAGCCGCTCCGTCGCCGGAGACGACCGACTCGCCGGCGTCGATGTCGACCGACTTCGGCTCCGGAGCGTCGGCCGCCGACTCGGCGTGATCCCGCACGTCCGCGACGGTGATCCGGCCGCTCGGGCCGGTCCCCTCGACTGCGGTGACATCGACACCGCGTTCGCGTGCCTCCCGGCGCGCCGAGGGCGGTGCGAACACGCGGCCGTCGGCGACCTCGCTGTCCCCGTTCTCGGCTGCCGGGGCCGCCTCCGTTACTGTCCCCGTCTCGGCTGTCGTGTCGTCTTCACTCGTACCGTCGGCGGTGTCTGTCGACTCCTCGCCGCCGTCGGTGTCGAAGACGACGATCACGTCGCCGACCGGGACCATCTCCCCCTCCTCGGCGCGCAACTCGGCGACCGTCGCGTCGAACGGTGAGGGCACGTCGACGACCGCCTTGTCCGTCTCCACCTCGGCGACGGGCTGGTCCTCGGTGACCGTGTCCCCCTCCTCGACGATCCAGTTGACCAGTTCACCCTCGGCGATCCCCTCTCCGACGTCCGGGAGTTCGAACTCCTCGCGTGTCATCTCAGAACTCCACCGCGTCGCGGATTCCCTCGGCGACGCGCGTCTCGTTGGGCATGTAGTAGTCCTCCAACGCGTACAACGGGTACGGCACGTCGTAGCCGGTCACACGTTGGATCGGTGCCTCCTGGTAGAGCAACGCCTCCTCCTGGAGCGTGGCGGTGATCTCCCCCGCCAACCCCCCCGTCTTGGGTGCCTCGTGGACGACACACGCCCGCCCGGTCTTCTGGAACGACTCGACGATGGACTCCCGGTCCAACGGCGAGACGGACCGGAGATCGACCACCTCGGCGTCGATCCCGTCGTCGGCCAGCTCCTCGGCCGCGTCGAGGGTCGGTCGGGTCATCGCTCCGTAGGTGAACACGGAGACGTCCGTCCCCTCCCGCCGGACGGCGGCCTCACCCAACGGCACCTCGTAGGACTCCTCGGGCACGTCACCGCGGAACGCCCGGTAGATCAGCTTCGGCTCCAAGAACACGACCGGGTCCGGGTCGCGGATCGCGGCCGTCAACATCCCCTTCGCGTCGTGGGGGGTCGACGGCATTGCGACCTTCAGCCCAGCCTCGTGGGCGAAGAACGCCTCCTTCGACTCCGAGTGGTGTTCTGGCGCCCGGATTCCGCCGCCGAACGGCGCCCGCAACACCATCGGACAGGTGTACCGCCCGCGTGACCGGGTGCGGAGCCGCGGCATGTGTGAGACGATCTGGTCGAACCCGGGGTACATGAACCCGGAGAACTGACACTCCGCGACCGGCTTCACCCCCATCGCGGCCATCCCGACGGCGGTGCCGACGATACCGGACTCCGCCAACGGCGTGTCGATCACGCGGTCCTCGCCGAACTCCTCGTACAACCCCTCGGTCGCACGGAAGACGCCGCCGTTCTTCCCGACGTCTTCCCCCATCACGATCACGTCTTCGTCCCGTTGCATCTCCGTCGCCAGCCCGTCCTGTACCGCTTGGACGAGCGTGAGACTCTGTGTCGCCTCGGTGTCTGGTGTCTGTGTGCTCATGATCACTCGATCTGGAAGGCGTCGTCGCCGTGTCTCTCGCGGAGGTCGGCGAACTGTTCGGCCTGGTCACGAAGTTCGGGGGTCTGTTCTGCGTAGACGTGTTCGAACATCGACTGCGGGTCCGGGTCGGCGGTCGCCTCTGCCTCGTCGATGGCGTCCGCGACCGCGTCTTCGACACTCGCCCCGATCGCCTCGACCCGGGCGTCGTCGAGCACCCCCTGGCTCCGGAGGTACGACTCCAACCGGGGATCGGGTCTTTCGCGCGCCACCGTTCCTCCTCCTCGTCGGTGCGGTACACCGACGGGTCGTCGGCAGTGGTGTGTGCACCGAACCGGTACTGGACCGCCTCGATCATCGTCGGGCGCAACTGTCCTTCCTCGGGGTCGCGTGCTTCTCGAGTGCCTCGCGGGTGACACTGTACACCGCCAGTGGGTCCATCCCGTCGACCTGGACCCCCTCGAACCCGTACGCTCGTGCTTCTGAGCCAACGTCTCGCTGGCCGTCTGTCGTTCGCGGGGAACGGAGATGGCCCACTGGTTGTTGTTACAGAAGAACACGTTCGGTGTGTCGAACACGCCGGCGAAGTTGAGCCCCTCGTGGAAGTCCCCCTCGCTGGTCGCGCCGTCCCCGAAGTAACAGACGAACGCCCCGTGGTCGCTGTCCGACTGGAGTTTCTCCGCCCACGCCATCCCCGTCGCGTGGGGGATCTGGGAGGCGATCGGCACCGCGACACTGAACACGTTCGTCCCCTCCTCGGGGCTGTCACCGCGTTCGTCACCCATCCAGTAGCGGAGTGTCTCGGTCAGTCCCTGTCCCCGGACGAGCGCCGCGGCGTGTTCCCGGTAGGAGGGGATCATCCAGTCGTCGTCCCCCATCGCCATCGCGGAGCCGACCTGTGCGCCCTCCTGGCCGGACATCGGCGGGTACGTCCCCATCCGACCCTGCCGGTTGAGCGACACCGCCCGTTCGTCGAAGTGACGGGCGAGTCTCATCTGTCGGTACATCTCGACGAGTTCGTCGTCGTCGAGGTCGGGTACGTCGCCGACGACGCCTCCGTCCTCGTCGAGTACCCGTACCATACCCTCCGTTGGATCGCGTTCGAGCGTGCTCACGGTACCCACCTTCGCATACCTGAACCTCCCGCTCTCGCGGCATAGTGCTTTCGTAAGAATTGCCGCCCACGCCCCGACGCTGTGTGCTGCATTCACACGGCTCACGCCACCAGTGCCTCCGGGGCACCAGTTCGATCTCTCCGAGACTCAGGTATCCCGGTTATCAGATCGTAGTTGTGTTTTTTCACTGAGGATTTTACAGCTCATTAGAGAAAACTATAAGAGTCGGTAGTTGCTCTGTGTGAGTATGGCTCGCAACGAGTCAAACAGACGGACGCGAACGCTCGCCCGGCTCCGTGGCGGTGCCCGGTTGTTGCTCGCCGCGGTCCTCGTCGTGGGGCTCCTCACAGCGCAGGCCGGATCTGCGGTCGCAACGACCGACACCGGTGCGGATACGGCCGAGCGGAACGCCGGCTCCGACACCACCTGTGGGTTCTGGAGTATCGTGCTCGACTGGCTCGGCCTCGTGGACAACGGCTGTGTGGAGGCGTTGGAAGATGGGATGGTCGGTATCGGCCCGCCGTAGCTCACTCTCTGGTGAGTTCTTCTCGGAGTTCGTCTGGCCACCACAACTGTTCTTCGTAGACGATCGGCGCCTGTGAGGTGTCGAGATACTCCCGTAACTTGCCCCAATCGACCGTGTACACCCGGTCGCGCCCGACCAGACTGCGCCCGTCTTCCTCGAACAGCCTCGACTGCATGTACCCACCGTGTGCCCACGACTCGTCGTGTTCGACGACGATTCGGAACTCCTCCCCGTCGCGGAACAACCACCGCATCGGCGGGACGAGGGCGTCACTCTGTGCGAGTACGTGTGTCCCGTTGCCGACGACGGCGTAGTCTTTCGGCATCAACAACTGTCGTCGGGCGTAGTCCAACCCGCGTTTCACCGAGAACCCCAACACCATCAGTCGGGCGAACGTCGTCCCCACGCGGGCCGCCTCGCTGTCGAGCACACTCTCGAAGGTGACCCCGCCGGCGATCGACCCCTTCCTGATCAACGCCTCACCCTCCGGGTAGGAGCCACAGGCGTTGAGGAAGAAGGTCCGCGCGTTCGACACCGCGAGACTGTCCGTCGAGAGGTAGCCGTCTGCACACTCCAGTCCCGCCGACTCCCGGTGGCCGATGAAGTGGACGAGATCGTGTGTCGCCTCGAACGTCCGAGCCAACTCCGCGACGGAGATGTTCTCTTGGATCGTGATGTCGATGTTCAACTCGTCTGCGCGGAGCTCGTAGTGTTCGATCGCGTGGTCGTGTTCCGTCCGCATCTCGGCGTTGTTCAACACCGCCGCCACCGTCAGTTCGCTCCCCTCGCGGGCGAGGTACTTGCGACGGTTCTCGTACGCCTCCGGAAACGTCTTGAACACCTCGATCGGCACGTCGTCTGCGAGCCACCCGTGTTCCCGGCCTGGCCCCAGTTCCGGCTGTACCAGGTCGACGTTCGACACCTCTCGGGTCACCCGTCGGAGCCCGTTCGAGTCCGGCTCCCGGTCTGGTGGGTCCCGCCTGAACGTGTCGTTCGAGGAGAGTTCGAGCCACTCCGTCTCCGTCAGATCGTGTGACTCCGGCAGAAAGAAGTGTGGGAGCCGTTGGAGCAGGTGTGGCAACGTCGACACGTTGTCGAACGTCGGCGCGACGTACATCGAGAGGTGCCAGTCCGGGAACCGGTCGCGAACCGCTCGAAACTCCGTGTCGAGGTACGTCGACACCCGCTGGGCCAACGACGCCTCGTACAACCGGTCTGCGTCGAGGCCGAGCTCGCCGAACACGTCCGCCACGGTCAGTCGACCACCGTGTGGCCCGGCCCCACGAGCGACACAGTCGAGGTAGAAACACCGAGCCAGCAGCTCTGCAGTGCGACGCTGGTAGGACGGCAGTTCACCCAACGACACCACTCGGTCGCCGACTCGCAACGCTGGCTCCGCCCCGGGTTCGACACACACCGCCGCCCCGAGGTAGTGTGTCAGTGAGGCCCCGGTGAACAGATACCGGAGGTCGTCTGGAACCACCAACTCGATCCCGGTGTCCGGGCGGTCGTCTGCGACTGTCGCCGGAACGTCGGTCGTGTCGCCGAACTCGACCCGGGGCGGTTCGTCGCGAGTCGTCGGCCACGTCCGGTCCGGAGAGGTCACCGTGTTGGCAGCCGACAGTGCCGTCAGCGCGGTCGCGACCCCCTCGGTCGTCTCCGGGACGGTCACGGTGTCTTCGACGACCTCGTCGAGCGTCTCGAACCCGATCGACACTGGTGTCCGGTCGGGAAACTCGATCACGTACCGTCCACTCTCCCCCTCCTCGGAGACGAACCGCCCCGTCGCCGGCCCGTCGAACCGGACGAACAACTGGACGTTCGCGTTGGCGTAGAGCATGTACGACTCCACGTCGAAACGCATCGTCTCGTTGGGTGACAGCTGTCTGATACCGTCACTCGACAACGAGACCGCCTTCACGATGACCGGTGGGAGCGTAACCGACTGTACACTCCCCGACAGTGTGCGTTCGGCCGTCGCCCCCTCTGCGACGACCGACAACGCGTCTGTGAGCGACGGCCCCTCCGGTACCGGTGACCACCCGTCGGTGCCGACGACGACAGTGTTCTTCGCCGCGTCGGTCACTCTGATGCCGTCGTCCAGCCACGTTGTCTCCATCTGGTGTATCGAATTCGGTTCTCACGGGTGATTTTGTTTTCGTTTCTAATCGACAGTTATCGTGTCGTATAAATCGTCGGTGAGGGAGCAGCCGGTGGCCGTCGGAGCCGCGGCCCCGCCCGACTCAGTCGCCTGCTCGTGCAGTGGCGCGTGCGGTCTCGACGGACTGTCCCTCGCGGAGCAACGCCTCGACGAAGAACTCCCCGGCCTTGTACGACGACCGGACCATCGGCCCCGAAGCACAGTAGAGGAACCCCAGTTCCTCCTCGGCGACCCGTTGCCACGTGTCGAAGACGTCCGGGTGGACGTAGTCGAACACGTCCAGGTGTGACCGGGACGGTTGGAGGTACTGCCCGAGGGTGACGATGTCGACACCCACCCCACGGAGGTCGCGGAGGGTGCGGTACACCTCGTGGTCGTACTCGCCGAGCCCGAGCATGATGCTCGTCTTCGTCCGAACCTCCGAGGCGCGGTCGACCTGTTCGAGCACGTCCAACGTCTGTTGGTACCCCGCCCGTCGGTCACGCACCGGCCACTGGAGCCGTTCGACCGTCTCGACGTTGTGCGCGATCACGTCCGGCCCGGCGTCGACGATCCGCCCGACCGCGTCCGGGTCGCCGCCGAAGTCCGGAATCAACACCTCGACGAGAATCTCCGGGTCCCGGCGTTTGATCTCCCGGATCGTCTCCGCGAAGTGTCGTGACCCGCCGTCTGCAAGATCGTCCCGGTCGACGGAGGTGAGCACGACGTAGTCGAGCCCGATCTCCGCGACGGCGTCTGCGACGTTCGCCGGCTCGTCGGGGTCCAACGGCTCCATCCCACCCGTCTCGACGTCACAGAAGTTACAGCCGCGCGAACACCGGTCACCCATCAACATGAACGTCGCCGTCCCGCCGTCACTCCCGCCGCTCTCCCCGCTCCAACACTCGCCCAGATTCGGGCAGTTCGCCTCCTCACAGACGGTGTGGAGGTCGTGTTCGCGGAGTGTCGACTTGATCTCCGTGAACTGTTGTCCCGACGGGGGACGTGACTTCAACCAGTCCGGCTTCCGCCGCCGACTACTCATGTCACACCGTCCGACCGCGAGTGGCAAAACACCCACGGACCGACCTTTTTCAGTCGGCGGGAGACTGCCGACGGCAGTCTCCCGGAGAAGAAACGTCGATGCTGCCAGATCCCGCTGGGATCTGGCTGCTAACCGGATCGCGACGCGATCCGGTGATCGAAAAGGGCGAGGCTCGACCGAACGGGGAGGAACGACCCGTGAGCGGGCGCTCGCTCGGGCCTCCGGCCCTCGCTCGCGTCTGCTAGCGTAGTGCTGTCCGCCTCCGCCTCGCTCCGTCTCCGCTCCGCTTCCGCACCGCACCTCTGGTCTCCCCAGCCTCCTCGCTCACCCCGTTCACTCGTCCACCGTCGGCGGAAACTCCGACGAGGTCTCGTGGGCGGAGTGAACGAGACCTTCGCACGGCTCGCGCTGGTACGGGGCCAGCGCGGCGCGCGCCGACCGCTGCCGGGTGGCCGTCTGGCCCGCCTCACTCTGTGCTCAGTCGTCGTCCGACGCGAGTCCGGCGAGGTGGGCGGCCTCGGGGAGGATCAGCTCCTCGATCCCGAGCCGTGCGGCGTTCTCCGACCCGGGGAGACAGAACACCGGGACGCCGTCGTCGATACCGGCGGTCGCGCGGGTCCCGATCACCGCGGTGCCGACCTCCGACCGCGACCGGTCGCGGAACAGCTCCCCGAACCCCGGCAACTCCGTCTGGAGGATCCCCCGAACTGCCTCGACTGTCACGTCGTCCGGTGTCACTCCCGGTCCCGCCGGTCGTCACCACGCAGTCGACGTCCGCGCGCCCGGCCAGCCTGTGGACGGTCGACTGCACTCGGTCGAAGCTGTCCCCGACGAGTTCCCGTTACACGACCTCGTCGCCGGCCGACTCGACTGCCGTCTCGATGGTGTCGCCGGCGGGGTCCTCGTCCAACGTGCGAGAGCTCGACACCGTCACCACCGCGTAGCCGACCGTCTCTAGATCCGGCGCGTGGTGGCCGTGGTCGTGTCTCGTGTCGCCGTGTTCGTGGTGGCCCTCGCTGTCGTGTCCGCTCTCGTGGTCACTCACGCGCGAGGCTGTGACGCCCACCGGGAAAGAGCCGGCGCTCCACGACTGCTTTTGCCCGTGGGTGTCGAACGGTGGCCGTGGCAGTGACGACGACACTCGCGGCGGGTGTGGTGCTCGGGCTGACGCTCGCCGCGCCGCCGGGGCCGATGAACGCGATCATCGCCGAGGAGAGTGTTCTCCGGGGGTGGACCGCGGGCTTCCGGGCCGGGCTGGGTGCGGCGGCTGCCGACGGCGTCTTCTTCGTCCTCGCGGCGTTGGGTGTCGTCGGGTTCGTCGACCGGTTCCCGGCCGTCCGCGGGCTGATGGTCGGGGTCGGAGGAGTCTTGATGCTCTACTTCGCGTACGGTGCTGCCGCCGACGCGGGCGTGTTCACCGCACTCCGTGGGCGTGAGGGCCTCTCTGCCGGCTTCCTCGCCGGTGACGACGGCCGTGACACGGGTGACGACGGCCTCGTCTCGACCGGGTTCGGGAAGGCGTTCCTGCTCGCCCTGACGAACCCCTACCAGGTGTTGTTCTGGCTGACGGTCGGGGTCGGGTTGTTGGACCCCGGTGAGGTGGATCTGTTCGCGGCCGCAGACGTGTCGGCACTGGCCGGCACCGTCGTCGTCGAGACTGGGTCGCCGGCGTTGGTGGTCGGCTTCTTCGCCGGCATCGGCGTCTGGATCACCGGCTTCCCGGGGGCGCTCGTCTCCGCCCGTCGCCGGGTGTCGGCGCTCGCACCGGCAGTCGCCGTCGGCTCCGCGTTGGTGTTGGCGGGGTTCGGTGTCGCCTTCCTCGCGGACGCGGCCGGCACGCTCGCGGGTGTGGTGGGCGGGTGACCCGGCTCAGACCGTGTCGAGCACGTCCAACACGGTCTCCCGTCGCTCCCGGCCGGGGTCGTGGTCGCTCCCGTCGCGGTCCGACTCCCGGTGGGCGGTGACACTCCGGGCCATCGCCTCCCGGAGCGGTGTCGACTCCCACCCCAACGCCGCCAGCTTCGCGGTCGCGAGCACGTGTGGGTACTCCCGGTAGAGCACGAACTCCTCTGTCGACAGCCCGGCCGCCGACAGCTCCCGGTCGCCCGCGCCGACGACCTCGACGTCCGTCCCGGCGACCTCCGCGATTAGCTCTACCATCTCCCGGATCGTGACCAGCCGGCGGTCGCCGACGTTGTACGCCTCGCCCGGCCTGCCGGACTCGGCGACGATCCGCAGCGCCGAGGCCACGCTCTCGACGTACGCGCGGTGCCAGACGTTGTCACCGTCACCCGGCACCACCACTCGGTCCTGGGTCAACACCCGTTCGATCCAGTAGTCCAGCCGTTCCGTGTAGTCGTGTGGGCCGTAGACGATACACGGGCGAACGGCACACGCCGCGACCCCCTCCTCGGCGGCGCGTGCGACGACCCGGTCACCCTCGGCCTTCCGGTTGCCGTACGTCGCGCCGCTCTCGTCGGTCGCCTGCTCGGGCGTGCAGTCGCGCAGTTCGGTCACCCCCTCGCGTTTGGGGATCTCCTCGCCCGCGTACGACGCCCCCGAGGAGACGTAGACGTAGCCGTCCACGTCCGCGAACACCTCCGTCGCGGTCTCGACTTCCTCGGGCTGGTAGGCGACCATGTCGAAGACGTAGTCCGGTTCGACCGCCAGCTTCGCGGCCTGTAGGTCACGGCGTTCCGTCCGGTCCGTCTCGACGTGGTCGACGTCGTCGGCGTCCGCGAACGGGTTGTCGTGGGTCCCACGGTTACAGATCGTCACGTGGTGGTCGTGTGCGCGCAGTTCCTCGACGAGGTGACGGCCGATGAACCGTGTGCCGCCGATAACGAGACTCTCGGTCACGGTGTGTGGGTCGCCGGCGGCGCGTGTGAGCGTTGTGGTCTCCGGGCTCGCCCTCACAGGTCAGAACGCGTCCCGGTCCCGGAGTCGTGCGACGACCGCCCGCACACGTTGGGCGTCGTCCCGGGGCACGACCAACGTGTGTCCGTCCCAGGTGACGACACACAGCCCGTCACAGCCGACGACGGAGACGTGGCTCTCCTCGTCTGCGACGACGACGTTGTCTGCGGCGTCGACGGTCACCGACGGGCCGACCCGCGCGTTCCCGTCCCGATCCCCGTCGACGCCCGTATCCTCACCGTCGGCGAGTCGCGCGAGCGCGTCCCAGGCACCCAGGTCGTCCCACGCGAACTCGACGGGGACGACCGCGGCGTCGTCGGCCCGTTCCATCACGGCGTTGTCGACGCTGACGGGGTCGACTGCACCGAAGGCAGCCTGTGGCTCCCCGGCGTCGAGCGGGTCGAGCATCCCCGCGAGCGGTGACCCGCGGACGGCCCGCCGGAGCGCGCCGGGCGTCCACGCGAAGATGCCGGCGTTCCACCGGTGGCCGGCGTCCAGATACGCCTGCGCGGTCGTGTCGTCGGGTTTCTCGTGGAACGCCGCGAGTTCGTGGTAGCCGTCACGCTCCGGTCCGGCCTCGACGTAGCCGTACCCCGTCTCCGGCCGGGTCGGCGCGA
>KB659972.1_pt15 | contig 12088 bp, 10 predicted proteins | sample 558768 | NCBI scaffold set KB644980.1 | reverse complement strand
GTTGACGTGCCGGTATCGTGGAATCGGTCAACTGAGTTGGCAGGAGCAAGGAACGACATCACTACAGAAAACAGTACAGAGGAGATGGGTTGCGGGCCTCACCCCCGAGTTCAGTTGGTCGGAGACGCGGAGTGCACAGTACAACCCGGAGAGATGACCGAACATCGTGTGAGAGACTGGAGAGACGACCGACCCCGAGTGTATCCGATCGATATACTCCTGCCAGTAGGTGAGTGCCTGTCTAGGGTGTAGCATCCCCCCCACCCCTTTGTTTCGAGTGGAGTCGTGAAAGAGGGGGGAGGGGGTCCCCCCTGGGGGTACTAATACATGGCGAAAGATTTAGTACCCTGCTGTGAGTACTACTCCGTAGCACCGAAGATATCTCGATTGTGCTGTGATACACGCTCAATCTAGATACACACGCGCCAGATCTAGCTAGAGAGTACGCTACACTGTAGTTCTCGCGCGCGAAGTAACCCGAACTTTATCCTGTTTGGATCGTTTGAGCTCAGTTTTGATGTTCCAGTGACTCGAAACTGACGGCAAAACAACCCCCCCACCCGGTTGTGTGGCTGTTCCACTCGAAACAAAGGGGTGGGGGTTCGGACCACGCTTTTCGTCCCCGTTTACCGACTACCACCATCTGAGGACCTCTCTTGACAGCGACTCCCCCAGTCTCCACTCAGGTTGTTCCACCTCAGTTCGTCTCATCTCCTCCGCCTTCTTTACAGTTCAAGATACAGTACTCCTGTATTACGTATGTCTGACACAGCGTTAAGTAGATAGCGTTGGCTAAGTGTTACAAGCCCCGGCCGGAGGTCGGGAGGATACAATGGGACTACTCACAGGCCTCAGATCAAGCATTGCGCGGGCAGTATCGTCAGTTTTCGCCGATGACGAGCCACGGCGGATCGGAATCTACGGGCCACCGAACGCGGGGAAAACAACACTCGCCAATCGTATCGTTCGTGACTGGACCGAGCACGGTGACGCGGTCGGCCCCGAGAGTCACGTTCCCCACGAGACACGCCGAGCTCGACGGAAGGAGAACGTCGAAATCGAGCGCGACGGGCGGACAGTCACGATTGATGTGGTCGACACGCCAGGTGTGACGACGAAGGTCGATTACACGGAGTTTCTCGAACACGATATGGACGAGGAGGACGCCGTCCGGCGCTCCCGGGAGGCGACGGAGGGTGTCGCAGAGGCGATGCACTGGTTGCGTGAGGATGTCGACGGTGTCATCTACGTACTAGACGCGGCACAGGACCCGTTCACACAGGTCAACACGATGCTCATCGGGATCATCGAGAGCCAGGATCTGCCGGTGTTGATACTCGCAAACAAGATCGACCTGGAGGAGGCGAGTGTTCAGCGCATCCGAAACGCCTACCCCCAGCACGAGACGGTCAAAGTGTCTGCGCTCGAGGGTAACAACATGAACGAGGTTTACGACAAGGTCGCGGAGTACTTCGGGTGAGACAGATGCCAGAGATACAACTACCAGACGACGGTGACGACAGCGGCGGCGTACAGATCGATCTTATAAGCGGCGAACGGATGGAGGGGCTCGCGAGCATGGAGAAGATACGACTCATCCTCGACGGGGTCCACGACGGTAATATCGTTATTCTCGAGGAGGGGCTCTCGCCGGACGAGGAGTCGAGGCTGATCGAGGTGACGATGTCCGAGATCAACCCCGACGAGTTCGAGGGTATCGAGATAGAGACGTATCCAAAAAACGACTCCGGTAGCAGAGGGCTGTTCGCCCGACTAACCAGGTCGAGTTCGCCGAAGAAACTAACAGTGATCGGTCCGGCGAACAGGCTGGAAACGCTGCACAAAGACGAGACGCTCATTCAGACGCTGGTTTCATAATGCCCCACGAGTGCACGGACTGTGGCCGCGCGTTCGAGGACGGCTCCAAGGAGATGCTCTCCGGGTGTCCGGACTGTGGGGGCACCACATTCCAGTTTCGCCCCGATGGACCCGGGCCGTCCGAGGAGTCCGACGATACCCCGAAGTCACCGGGCCCCGATGTCGACGGCGTCGCGCGAACGGTGGGTGACGCGGCCTCGACAGTCCGGAATCTCGTCGCAGGCGGTCGCCGGTCGGACGACGACCCGGGTCCCGATGTCGAACCAGATGACGACTCCCCAACCGCGGGTGCAAGTCCGGAGCGTGACCGCTCCGGAGCCACGGAGGACCCGGTGGACACTGGAGCGGTAGCGGACACGAGCGCCGAACCCGACCAGTCCCAGACACCCGGAGATGCGGCCGGCGCCGACACAGCCGACACGAGCGACGGGGCCACCGAAGAAACAGAGCACATCGAGAAAAAAGGGACCACCGAAGAGGCAGACCCTACCGAGGGAGGAGAGACCACCGAAGAAACAGAACCTACCGAGAGAGGAGAGCCCACCGAAGAAACAGAGCACATCGAGAAAAAAGGGACCACCGAAGAGGCAGAACCCACCGAGGGAGGAGAGACCACCGAAGAGACAGAACCCACCGAAGAGACAGAACCCACCGAAGCTACGATAGGTTCGGATGCAGCCAGCGAGGATCACACGAGTGATGGGTTCAGACAGTCCGGGGCGAGGACGAACCAGGACGCCACCGACGAGGGGACAGACCCGATGGAGACCGACTGGCCCGGCGACGACGCGACCGACGAGGGACAGCACCGCGGCACGACCGATTCCGATACCGCACAGCTGGACACGCGTGACGGTATCGTCGAAGCCGACGAGACAATCCCGACGTCCGGGAACCCACAGGACCGGCCACCGGTTCCGGACCCCCGGCCACTCTCCGCACGGTCCGAGGACGAGGACGCAGAAACCGACGCCCAGGGTGAGGACGACGGGACCGCGGATGTCCCCGGTGAGGACTCCGAGGACCAGCCGTCGGTGTCACAGCTCCGCGCGGAACTCAACGACCAGTTCGAGTCTATCCGTGTCGTTGCACCCGGTCAATACGAGCTCAATCTGATGGAACTGTACGACCGGCAGGAGTATATTGTCGCGCTGCAGGAGGACGGTAAGTACACCGTCCAGATTCCCGACCGCTGGGAGTGAGACACGCTGCTCCGACCCCTCGACTGTCGAGACTGGGACGGTCTCGGCAGCTATCAGATTTTTAGTGTTACTCGACACGCAGTGTCAGCGTCAGTTCCCCCCCATCAGCGAGCGCAGTGACGAGTTCGTCGTCGAGGTCGGCGGCGGCTCTGTCCATCCCGATAGCAACGGTGCGATCGTCGGTGTACTCGCTGGTGCGACAGACCAGTGATCGGTCGCTGGCGAACGTCAGGTCCGGGTGGCCCCGGCCCTCGACCCGCTCGGTGTGACCCTCGACTGATAGCTCCGCGACGATGGTCGCATCGGTCTGCTGACAGGCTGCAACAAAGGAGTCGTCGAACTCCGCGGGGACGCAGTCGGCCTCGATACCGAGGATGCAGTCGCCTGCCGGAGTCAGGAACTCGTCACTGGTTACCTCGAACGTACTCGCGTGCTGGGCGGTGACATTCTCGTGCCCCCGGGCGTGGATTACTCTGTTCACACCCTGGCTTCGAACTGGTCCACAGAACACACCTTCGCTTCCGGCAGCCCCGGACGACGGACTGAGACTTTTGTTTGCATGGACTCCCTCGCTGACCGAGGTGGGACCTCCAGTACGGAGACTGCGGGACAGGCGACAGCACCCACCCAGTGTGGACCGGGAACAGCGTCCACTCAGAACGGAGATGGCGACATCGCGCGTGCTGTGTCGACCCGGATTGGGTTCCGGGGGTGGGTCTCCAGGCCAGACAGTGTCACAGTTGTTCGCGCAGCAGTTGGTTCACCTCGCCGGGGTCGGCACTGCCGCCGGTGGCCTGCATCACCTGGCCGACGAGGTAGTTGAGCGCGCCGCTCTCGCCGGCGTGGAAGTCCTCGACGGCACCGGGGTTCTGGTCGATCACCTGTTCGACGACGGTTTCTACCGCGTCGCCGCCGGTCTTACCGAGTCCCTCTCTCTCGACGATGATGTCGGGGTCGTGTCCGTCGTCGAGCATCCCGCGCAGAACCACCTCGCGGGCGTTCTTCGCCGTGATCTCCTCCTCGGCGACGAGTTCGACGAGGCGGGTGACCTCGCCGAGCCGGTCGGTGATGTCGGTGATGGTCATGTCGCGGTAGTTGAGTTCACCCAGCAGTTCGTCGGCGACCCAGGTCGCGGCGAGGTCGGGGTCGAACTCGCTGGTGACCGCCTCGTAGAAGTCGGCGACCTGTTTCGTGCTCGTGAGTTTGTCTGCGGCCTCGGCACTCAGCCCGTACTCGCCCTGGAACCGCTCGCGCCGGGCGTCGGGCAACTCGGGTATCTCGACCTGGTCTTTCCAGTTACTAACCTGTAGGGGTGGCAGGTCAGCCTCGCGGAAGTACCGGTAGTCTTTCTCCTCCTCTTTCGAGCGCATCGAGACAGTGATGCCCCGGGATTCGTCCCAGTGACGGGTCTCCTGTTGTACCTCTCTGCCGCGCTTGATTGCGTTTTTCTGCCGCTGAGCCTCGTAGGAGAGGGCCTTCTGTGCGCCCTTGTGACTGGAGATGTTCTTTACCTCGGTTCGGTTTGCCGCCGCCAACCTGTCCTCGTCTATCCCACCGTCGAGTGCGTCGGCCTCGACCACCGAGAGGTTCGCATCGATGCGGAGACTGCCGTCGCGGGCGGCGTCGAACACGTCGAGATACTCCAGTACCTCCTCGAGTTTCGAGAGAAACGAGCGCACCTCTCCCGGGCCGCGGAAGTCCGGTTCGGTGACAACCTCCATCAGCGGCACACCGGCGCGGTTGTAGTCGACGAGTGTGTACTCGGCGGTGTCGATAGAGCCACCTTTGTGCCGGAGGCTCCCGGGGTCCTCCTCGAGGTGGGCCCGGCGGATACCGACCGACCGGCGCTCGCTCTCGACGCTGAACTCGATGCGACCGTCCTGGCAGATCGGCTCGTCGTACTGGGTTATCTGAAAGTTTTTTGGCAGGTCGGGGTAGTAGTAATTCTTGCGGTGAAACCGTGTCTCCTCCGGAATATCCGCGTCAATCGCCTTTCCCACCTTCACCGCGGCCTCGACGGCAGCCTCGTTCAGCACCGGCAGCGACCCCGGCAGGCCGAGACAGACCGGACAGGTCTGTGTGTTCGCCTCGTCGGCGGGTTCGGTCGAACAGTCGCAGAATATCTTCGTGTCGGTTTCGAGCTGGATATGCACCTCCAACCCGATGACGACTGCGAGGTCCCGCTGTGCTTGTGCCATTGAGACTGCTTCGCCACGACAGAGTATAGAGGTTTCGTCCAGGGCTGCTCTGAACTGTCTTCGGCGTCTCCCCGTCCCGTTTCGACGATACCCCCGGCTTCGAACCCCCCTTGTTCCGTCTGGGATATCTGATAGACTGTCCAACCGGTACCCGGCACAACCCTCTCGGATGCTTCTATCGCACTGTTTATCAATGTCTGACATACGTTTATCTGAAGGGAGGGGTATTGTTGTGTATATGTGTGGTAACAGGGTCGAGGAGCTGGAGTCGCGTGTGCAGGAACTGGAGGCCTCCGTTCGAGGATTGACAGACGAACTCATCGAGTGCAAGGTACGTCTGCGTGAACTCGAGGACGCCGGGTTCGAGGACGAGCTGCTGGCCGAGATGGACAAAGCGAGGGCAGACCCGGCGGCGACAGCCGACGGCAGCGAAGCCACCGGGACCGGGTCGGGGTCGGAGTCCGACAGCCGGGAAACCGCCGCGTCGACAGACGACACGGAACAGCCCCGTGCAGCGAAATCCGGCGACAGCCCCGCAAAAACGACCGGTGAGCACGAGGACAGCTCCACAGGCTCGACTGTGACCGACGGTACAGAACTCTCGGGCGGAACAGAGCGCGTCGACACCGACGAAGGTAGTGACGACACACCTAATTCCGACGACGACGAATCGAAAGACGACACAGGAAGCGACATCATAGTCGCGTGAGCACCCGGGGTCCCCAGCACCCGTATGTATATAAAAGAACTCGTCCTCGACAATTTCAAGAGCTTCGGCCGGAAAACCCGGATCCCGTTCTACCAGGATTTCACCACAGTCACAGGTCCAAACGGTTCGGGCAAATCGAACGTTATCGACGCCATCCTGTTCGCGCTCGGACTTGCCCGCACCTCCGGTATCCGGGCGGAGAAGTTGACCGACCTGATCTACAACCCCGGCCACCAGGAGGGCGAGTCGTTCCAGGGTGACCGGGAGGCAAGCGTCGAGGTGATGCTCGACAACAGCGATCGAACGGTTTCCCGCGGCCAGGTGGTCACCGCCGCCGGCACCGAGACGGTCGGCGATGTCGACGAACTCGTGATCAAGCGCCGTGTAAAGGAAACCGAGACGAACTACTACTCGTACTACTACATAAACGGTCGCTCGGTGAACCTCGGAGACATCCAGGACCTGCTCGCGACTGCCGGGGTCGCACCCGAAGGGTACAACGTCGTCATGCAGGGTGATGTCACCGAGATAATCAACATGACACCCCGGGTTCGGCGGGAGATAATCGACGAGATTGCGGGTGTCGCCGAGTTCGACGAGAAGCGAGCCGACGCGTTCGAGCAACTCGAGATGGTCGAGGAGCGCATCGAGGAGGCAGAGCTGCGCATCGAGGAGAAAGAGACCCGGCTCGACCAGCTCGCCGACGAGCGCGAAACTGCCCTCCAGTACGAGCAGCTCCGCGAGGAGAGAGAGAGATACGAGGGGTATCAGAAGGCAGCACAGCTCGAGGAGCGCCGCGACGATCTCGCGGATGTCGAGACCGATATCACGGACACCGAGGCCCGGTTCGAAGACCGGCAGGCGACACTCGACGAGCGCCAGGGCGAGGTGATGGAGCTAGAGGACCAGCTCCAAGCGCTCAACAACGAGATCCAGCAGAAAGGCGAGGACGAGCAGCTCGAACTCAAACGCGAGATAGAGGAGATAAAAGGCGACATCGCGCGGCTGGAGGACAGTATCGGGAGCCAGCGCGAGCGTATCGAGGACGCCGAGACCGAGCGCCGGCAGGCGTACGTGAAGATAGACCGCAAACAGGAGACACTCGAGGACCTTGCGGCCGATATCAGGGAGCGGAAAGTCGAGAAATCCTCGGTGGCGGCAGAGATCCAAGACAGACAGAGCAGTCTCGCCGAGGTGGAGGCCCGCATCGACGAGGTCGGCGCGGAGTTCGAGCAGGTGAAAAACAGGCTCCAAGAGCAAAAGGCCGACCTGGAGGCGGCGCGGGCAGACAAAAACGAGCTCCAGCGCGAGCAGGACCGCCTCATCGACGAGGCCCGTCGCCGCGAAACCGAGGAGAGTGAAACAAAGAGCGATATAGCGGCAGCCCGCGAGCGACTCCCCGAGCTTGCGGCCGAGCTGGAGGACCTGGAGCTCGAACTGGAAAAGGCAGAAAAAAACAGGGAGACAATCGGCTCGGTTGTCGACGACCTGCGCGAGGAGCGGCGGGAACTGCAGGACCGGCTCGACGAGCTGGAAGACGACCTGAACGCCGCCCAGCAGGAGTACGCCGAACTGGAGGCAAAGGCCGGTCGAACGGGTGATTCCTCGTTCGGTCGGGCGGTGACGGCCGTGCTGGACGCCGACATGGACGGTGTCCACGGGGCAGTCGCACAGCTCGGCAGCGTCTCCGGGCGTCACGCAACGGCCTGTGAGACCGCCGCCGGTGGCCGGCTCGCGAACGTCGTGGTCGACGACGACCAGGTCGGCCAGCGCTGTATCGACCACCTGAAATCGCGTAACGCCGGTCGGGCAACATTTCTCCCGCTGACCGAGATGCACCGACGCTCGCTGCCGACCGCTCCGGCCCGTGAGGGTGTCGTCGACTTCGCGTACAACCTCGTCGAGTTCGACCGGGAGTACGCCGGTGTGTTCTCGTACGTGCTGGGCGATACGCTGGTGGCCGAGGACATCGAGACGGCCCGGGAGCTGATGGGCGAGTTCCGTCTGGTGACGCTCGACGGTGACCTCGTGGAGAAGTCCGGCGCGATGACCGGTGGCTCGAAGAGCGGGTCGCGGTACTCGTTTGCGGGCAGTCGGGGCCAACTCGACCGTGTGGCGGCCCGTATCCGCGATCTCGAGGCGGAGCGGGAGTCGGTCCGAGAGGAGATGCGCGGCGTAGCGGAGCGACTCGAGGACGCCCGCGACAGGGAGACCGACACGGCCGAGCAGGTCCGGGAGATACAGGCCGATATCGAGGCCCGCGAGGCGGATATCGAGGAGACCCACGAGCAGATAGCACAGCTCGAGACGGACCTCACAGAGATCGCCGAGGAGCGCGAGTCTGTCGCGGCGGAGATGGACGAGCTCGAGGCCGCAATCGCCGACAAGAACGAGACGATCGCCGGCATCGAGTCCGAGATCGCCGACCTGGAGTCCGAGGTCGAGGACTCCGAGCTGCCGGAGCTGACCGCGACTGCCGAGCGGTTGCGCGAGGAGATCGACGATCTGAACGACCGAAAGAACGATATCGACGGGGAGCTTCGGGAACTCGAACTCGAACGCGAGTACGCACAGGAGGCAATCGAGGAGCTGAAGACCGGTATCGAGGACGCGAGCGAGCGGAAAGCCGCGGCGGAGGACCGTATCGAGGAGCTGGAGGCCGAGATCACAGACCGGGAGAGCGACCTCGAGGACCGGGAGGCGGCGGTCGCCGAACTCGAATCGGAGCTGGTCGAACTGAAAGCCGAGCGCGAGGGGCTCCAGGGGGACGTACGGGCCGCACAGGAGCGGCGCAACGAGGCCCGCGAACGGGTCAAACAGGTCGAGAGCGAACTCGACGGTCTCCGGGACGAGCACGACCGTCTGGAGTGGGAGATAGACGAACTCGAGTCGGTAGTCGGCGAGTACGACCCCGATGAGATACCCGACCACGAGACCGTCGAGCGGGAACTCGACCGTCTCGAGGGGGAGATGTCCGCGCTGGAGCCGGTCAACATGCTGGCAATCGACGAGTACGACGAGGTGGAGGCGGAGCTCGAGGAGATACGCGGGAAACGGGAGACGCTCGTCGAGGAGGCCGACGGCATCCGCGAGCGCATCGAGACCTACGAGGCCCGCAAGAAGGAGACGTTCATGAACGCGTTCGAGGCGATCGACGAGCAGTTTCGGGCGGTGTTCGAACGGCTCTCGAACGGGAGCGGTCGGCTCCACCTCGAGGACGAGAACGACCCCTTCGAGGGCGGGCTGACGATGAAAGCCCAGCCCGGAGACAAGCCGATCCAGCGGCTCGACGCGATGAGCGGTGGCGAGAAGTCTCTGACCGCGCTCGCGTTCATCTTCGCCATCCAGCAGCACAACCCCGCCCCGTTCTACGCGCTCGACGAGGTGGATGCGTTCCTCGACGCGGCAAACGCCGACCTCGTCGGCGAACTGGTTGACGAGCTCTCCGAGGACGCGCAGTTCGTCGTCGTCTCGCACCGCTCGGCGATGCTCGACCGGGCCGAGCGCGCGATCGGTGTGATGATGCAGGACAACAACGTCTCCGCTGTGACCGGTATCGACCTCTCGGGTGACCCCGAGGTGCCCGCCGATGACTGACTCACCCCCCCACGACCGACCCCGTGGTTCCCGCGAACAGAACCGACATCCCCGGCGACCGGTTTCCGGCCTGCCACCCCGGCGACAAACAGTCGACTCGCAGATTCGAAGACCGACAGCCGACCCGTGGATTGGAATACCGACAGTCGACTCACGAACTCGGGGACCGACAGTCGGCTCGTGGACTCAAAGACCGACAGTCGACTCACGGGTTCGAGGACCGACAGTCGACTCGCAGATTCGAAGACCGACAGTCGGCTCACGGGTTCGGGGACCGATAGTCGACTCAGGGACTCGGGGACCGACAGTCTGTTTGCAGGTCTGGCGACCAGTGCTTTCCTCACACTCCGGGTGGCGCGCGCTGTCGCGGCTTCCGTGCCGCGACAGCACCGTGCGAGGGGTGAGCGAGCGACGGAACGGAGCGAGCGAACCGGCTGGGGAGGCACGAGGCACGCTCGGGTGGGCCGAACGTGGGCTCTCTGACCCGCTGTCCCGACGACAGTGCGCTCCTCACCGGGGTGACAGCGCGTGAGCGACCCCGACGACATCCCGCTCGACATCACCGGTCACGAGGACCGGACCCCACCGTCGGAGTCAACCGACTCCGGACCTCTCGACGACGGTTCCGACACCAGTAACGGGTCCGATGATGATGCCGAGGACGAACCCGATGTCGATGCCGAGGACGAGCGCGATAGTCGATGCCGAGAACGAGGACAGAACCCGATATCGATGCCGAGGACGAGCGCGACACCAGTAGTGGGTCCACCGACGGTGACACGGGCGGCCCTACCGACGCGGAGACAGAGGGAGACGAGACCGAGACGGAGGAACAGACGGAGACAGAGGAATCCGAGGAGGTCGAACCGGTCGAGGTGCTCGTCCAGCTCGCGGAGGACGGCGAGATCGACCCCTGGGATATCGAAATTGTCGCGGTGACCGACAAGTTCCTGTCGCGGCTGGACGGGTCGGACCTGCGGGCGTCGGGACGGGCGCTGTTCTACGCGAGCGTGCTCCTGCGGATGAAAGGCGACGCCATGCTCGGCGACGAGGAGGAGGCAGAGCCCGAACCGGAGCCCTGGGAGCAGGCACTGCAGGGCGGTGGCGAGCACGTCGAGGAGTTGGACGAGGACCCGTTCGCGGAACTCGAACACGAGATGGACCGCCGTCTGGAGCGCAAGCGAGCTCGCGGGATGCCACAGACACTCGACGAACTCGTCCGCGACCTGCGGGAGGCCGAGCGCGAGACCTGGTGGAAGAAGTCCCGCGAGTACGACACCAGCGGGAGTCCAGACAGCAGTCGGCGCGAGCCACAGGAGCTCGACTACCACACCACCGACGAGTTCCGGATGGACGACGAGCCGACCGCCACAGACGTGACCGAGCGCACCCACGGTGAGGATATCGAGGCACTCGTCGACAGGGTGGCCGCCGTGCTCCGCGAGCAGTACGACCAGGGCCGTGTCGAGGTGCTCTTTCGCGAGGTCGAAACCGTCGCCGGGTCCCGCGTCGAGACGTTCCTGGGGCTGCTCTTTCTGGCCCACCGTGGCGATGTTCGACTCCGACAGGACGAGATCTTCGGGGACCTCTGGATTCAGGACCCCGCCGCCGTCAGCGGATCGGACGGGGCTGTCGCCGACTGACACCACGTGCCCGGTGGGGAAGCGCAGAGGGCAACGGGCACGTCACGGCACTCTCACGTCGGTAGTGTCCAGATATGCCGTGAGGTGGACATAGAAAGCCCTCGCGCTCTCAGTTCGCCAGGATGTGGTCAGTTCGGCCGGCAGACACCGTCTCTTGGTCGGTCCTGATCTGAACAGTGCCCTCACGTCCACTCGAACCCGCGTCTGTACGCGAGGGCGTATGACGCGACCAGGACGAGCGGGAGCAACACCGCCATGACAGCTGCCTGGGTGAACGGGTCCGGCGAGGTGAGTGCTGCGCCGACGACGAAGCCACCCATCATCAGAACAGCGGCCGAAATCAGGAACTGCTTGAACTCGTCGGAAGCCATACCCTTGCTTGTGACCGGTCGGTTGATTACCATTTTGTTCGACGACAACGGGGTGTCGACCCACGAACCGCAACCCCTTCGCTTCGGGTCGAACAGGGAGCCGTCGTGTTCTTTTGGACCGCCACCCTTCGATTTCCGGTCGAGGCGCGGTTCCCGTGTTTCACCAGACCCCGAACCTCTGTTTCCGGTCGAACCGGCCGTCCGTGAGCAGGCCGGGACCTCCCGCTTCGGGTCGAGTCGGACCCCGGTCAAGCTTTATTCCCGTGCCACTCAGCAATCGGCCCATACAGAAGGTCGCCATCGACGATATCGAACCGTCCCCCAACGACGAGGACATCCACACCGACCGTCGGAATCTGACTGACCCGCTGAACACCGACCACGTCGCCGTCGTGCGCTACGCGCTCGCCCCCGGCGAGCGGTTCAGCGGGTCGGTCCACGCCCACATGGACCAGAAAGAGGTGTTCGCGGTGCTCGCGGGCGAGGCGAC
>KB659968.1_pt186 | contig 12103 bp, 16 predicted proteins | sample 558768 | NCBI scaffold set KB644980.1 | reverse complement strand
TTCGGCGGTTTGAGAACAGCAGCGGGCGATCCGGCACATCCGCATCGCGCTCGGCGGCGTGGTCGGCGTAGTTGCGGCCGACACAGACGATCTTGGTTGGCTCACACGGCGGCAGTATGTCGACCGCGGTGCGATCGTACTCCCGGCCGCCAAACTCGATTCTGTCGCCGTCGGGATTCCCTTTCCGAACGCTGCCGGCCGGATCACGAAACCGGATCGTATGCATACCATCTATCCGGGTGGTGAAACAAAACGCGTTGTGGTCGTCGCCAACGAGATTTATGTGGTTGCTCGTGGTATCTCCTGATGACCATGTCACTCGAACTCACCTATCACGGGCACTCCACCTGGCACGTTGACGTCGACGGAACCAGCCTGCTGATCGATCCCTTTTTTGACAACCCACACACCGATCTTGATCCTGCGGATGTGGCGACGCCGGACTACCTCCTCCTCACGCACGCTCACGCCGACCACATCGGTCACGCCGACCAGTTCACCGACGCAACCGTGGTCGCCACCCCTGAGGTCGTCAGCTACGCAAAGGATGAACTCGGGTTTGAGGATGCCGTCGGCGGGATCGGGATGAACCTCGGCGGCACCGTCGCATGCGACGACGCCTTCGTGACGATGGTGCGGGCCGACCACACAAACGGCATCAACACCGACCACGAGTATGCCGCCGGCATGCCAGCCGGGTTTGTCATCAGCGACACCGAGCCAACGCAGGTCGCCGACACCGAGTCAGCCACCTTCTACCACGCCGGCGACACCGCGCTGATGAGCGAGATGAAAGACGTGATCGGGGGGTTCCTTGATCCCGATGCCGCGGCGGTGCCGACCGGCGACCATTTCACGATGGGGCCGATGCAGGCCGCGATCGCAATCGACTGGCTCGGCGTCGACGACGCCTTTCCGATGCATTACGACACGTTCCCGCCGATCGAGATCGAGACCGACGACTGGATACAGGCGGTTAATGCGACCGCATCCGACGCAACCCCACACGTTCTTGACGGCGAGGAAACGTTCGTGATCGAGTAGCTTGCCGTATCGGCTCTCGTCGTGGCGTGTGACAAAGCGAAACTGCGCGGCTCAGACCTCTTGTTGTGTACGGTGGTGACGGTAGGTCATCATCCCTCTGTCGATGACCACGAGAGCACGATCTTATGGGGCGTGGTGGGGAGGCGTCGGCGGCTTGACGCCGAAGATGTACGGTGAATCAGACTGTCTCATATCTCACCGCTGGCGGCCATCAAATACAAATTGTTGTTAAACAGGCTCACACGTCATATGGAGCCGCCCGCTACGTGCCGTACCGTTTTGCGGTGCCGTCGATAACGCCGTCAAGATCGGCCAACGAGTCGATGACATAATCGGGCTCGACAGTGGCGTCAGCAAGTGTCTCCTCGTCGGTGATCCCGGTCGTTGTGAGCACGGTCGTCATCCCGGCGTCGGCACCGAGAGCGATATCGGTATTGAGGCGGTCGCCAACGACAATGCAGTTCTCGGCAGAGGCATCCAGATAGTTGAGCACCGCCCTGCGGGCGTGCGCCGAGGGTTTCCCACAGATCACGTCAACCGAGCGGTCGATAACGCCCTCCATCGCGTGAATGATCGCCCCCGACCCCGGGCGGTTGGGGCCATCCTGTGGGATGACCGCATCAGGGTCAGTGCCGACAAACGCGGTATTCTCGTCGAGGGCGATAATCGTCTCACAGAGGGTCTCATAGCCAAAGTCGCGTGAAAGCGAGCCGACAACGACATCGGCCGCCCGGGGGTCGGCCGTTAGCGATAGCCCCGCATCGACAAACTGCTCGCGGAGGCCAGTCTCGCCGATCAGCAACACCTCGTCCGTGTCATGAGTGGTGGTGAGGTAGTCGGTCGTGATCGTTCCGGCGGTGAACACCTCACGCTCGTCGACGGCAAAGCCGGCGTCGGCGAACCGGTTCTCGTAGGCTGCCGGCCGTTCGATCGGGTTGTTCGAACAGAATACCCGCCGAAGGCCCGCGTCCCTGACGGCCGCAAGCCCTGCGGCCGCGCCGGTGATCGGTGCTGCCTCCCGAACCACCGTGCCGTCGACATCAAGGACAATCCCCTCGTAGCTCATAATCACCTTCACAACCGTACCGAATTGAAACGCTCGGTTCGGCGTACCACAAACGGAAAGACACTAACCAAATCATCACATATACGACAGCGTGACGACCCAGCTAACTCTCATTCAGATCGACAACTACGGACCGTGGACGGTTACCCCCGAACCACGCCGTGAGATGGATCTTCAAACCATGCAGTCTCGGCTGTTCGCCGATATGGCACAGTTCATCGGCAACCGCGGCGGCTACGTCTTTTTCAGCCGGTTCGACAACATGATCGCCGTCACCAACGGGATCGACCGCGCCGGCCACACAGCCCTTCAGGAAAGCGTTCGCAACCGGTATCCGGTCACGATCAGCCTCGGGATCGGCACCGCCGAGACGCCGGCAGCCGCCCTCGATACCGCAACCGAACAGATTCAGGCCGCCGGCAGTGCCCAAGATGAGGGTCGTACCGAGGTGCTGGGCGGCGACCCGCTTGGGGTCGACACCGACGCAATGACACACATCGCCCACTTCGATGTCAACGACGCCACCGGCAAATACACCGACCAGCTCAACGAGTTTGACTCGTTTATCGAGATCGAACGCGGCTACGCCTCGCTGATGGAGTACATGCGTGAGGCTCACGGCGCGCTTTCATTCTTTGTTGGTGGGGACAATATCATCGCTGTCTGTCCCGACCTTTCGACGGCCGAGTATCAGGCCGCCATCGACCACGTTGAGGACGACGTTGGCGTTGAGCTCAAGGTCGGCGTTGGCCGCGGCATGACCGCCCACGACGCCGGCTACGCCGCCAAACATGCCCTTGAGGACTGTCGGTACGAGGGAACCGCTGTCGAGTTCGACCACCCTCAGGCGACCGCAGGAGACGACTAGCTCCCCCGGCGATGGCTGACTCCGCCCTCTACTTCACCGCGCCACGAACCGTTGAGTCTCGCCCGGTCAGTGTCAACCCCGCCGCCGAGGAGGTTGTTGTCGAAACTGATGTCTCCGCGATCAGCGCCGGAACCGAACTGCTTGTTTACCGCGACGAGGCTCCCGACGATCTCCCGGTTGACGAAACAATCGACGCCTTTGACGACAGCTTCGAGTACCCGTTGCGGTACGGCTACGCCGCCGCCGGTCGGGTTGTCGACACCGGGAGCGAGGTGTCCGACGCGTGGCTGGATCGACAGGTGTTCGGGTTTTACCCCCACCAAACGCGGTTTACGGCCGCCCCCGACGACCTCGTTGTTTTACCTGACGACGTGTCGCCCGCCCACGGCAGCTTGTTGCCGACGGTCGAAACGGCGACCAATCTGGTTCTCGACAGCGAGCCACGACTCGGCGAGTCAGTTGTCGTCTTCGGCGCGGGCATCGTTGGGCTCTGTACGACACGGCTACTGTCGGAGTTCCCGCTCGCGGATCTCACCGTTGTCGAACCGATCGCCGATCGCCGGGAGACGGCGACCGCGATGGGAGCCGATCGGGTAGTAACCCCTGAGACTGCCGCAGCAGAACTTGGCGATCGGGATCTCGCGCTTGAACTCTCCGGACAGCCGGCCGTTCTTAACGATGCGATCGACGCTGTCGGCTACGACGGACGAATCGTCGTCGGCTCGTGGTACGGCGATAAACGCGCACCGATCGACCTCGGGGGCGCGTTCCACCGCGACCGGATCGAACTCGTCTCTAGTCAGGTGAGTACGATTGATCCCCCCCGCCGTGGCCGCTGGGATCGAGAGCGTCGGTTCGACACCGCCGTTGAGTGGCTCGATCGGCTGGACTGTGAGCGACTTATTAGCCACCACGTCCCGTTCGCTGAGGCGGCCGACGCCTACGAACTGCTCGATGAGCGTGCCGAGTCGGCCTTGCAGGTCGTGCTTACCTACTGAGTCGCGGCTGTCCGCTCTTCCAGATAGATCACAAGTGACCGCCGGGTGCTGGTCAACAGCCGGGTGGCGACAAGGAACGCGGCCGCTCCGATCCCGATGCCGACAAGTGTATCTGACAGATAATGCGTGCCGAGATACATCCGCGACACAGCGACAAGGGTAGCGAGGACAGCAGTCGGAGCAAGCGGCAACCGCCCTGAGCGCGCCGCCAGTAGCGCGAAAACGGTGACGCCAGCGGCGTGGCCGGACGGAAACGAGTGAGCGACCATCTCGCCGCCTGTCACACAGACCGGGTTCGGCGGAAACGGTCGCTGGACGAGTCCCATCAGCGTCAGCACGACAGGCCCGGTGAGCCCGAGTGCGAGCACCGATGTGGCGACCTCCTCATACCACTCGGACAGATACAACAGCCCGACGATAACGGCCGCCGCTGTCGCCGAACCAAGGCCTGTCACCGAGTTCATGATCTTTGTGAGCGCCGGATCGCGGATCGAAACAAGCAGGTCAGCGGTGAGTTGATCGAGGCCCACAATCATGCCACCAACGTCGGCAAGGAATCCCGTCATGCTGTTGGCGAACCATCGAATCGGAGCCTCAAAGCCTCGGCGTCATCGACGCGGTTGCAGCGGGTATCACTCACTTTGCTCGCAACCGTGTGAGTCGACAGCGACACGCCTTGCCGATATGATAAGCCCGCCGACAGCCAGCCACAACACAACCTCGATATAAAACGAAACGCTGCCGATGTAGTACCACACAAACTCACCCGGCGGAATCGCGGGTGGATCGGGCGGCACCACCACCGGCCAGCCGAGAAACAGCGCGTCGGTCGGGCGGCCGTTGACAACGACGTGGACAGCATCGAACACCAGGTGCGATCCCCAGCCGACAGCGACCGCAATCCCCCGTCGACCGGCAAGCGCGAGGACGGCCGCAGCCGGCAGCAGCACTGCACTATGACCGATTGAGTGGAACAACTCGGTCACGCCAGCCATCCCCAGTGGTTTGTCGATAAGATCCGGGAGCGCGGCACCGACAAGCAGCCATCCGATCGAGAGAACCGGCTGTGGGGCTGCCGCTGACGACGCCGACCGCAAGCGGACGGCAAGTCGGGAGCCGACGCCGATGCCGACAGCGGCGACGAGGTGTGTCGGAAACAACACAGGTTGTCGTACGGTGGCCGGCGGGTTAATCGTCCTCGCTGTGGCCGGCAGCGGCAACGTTCCCGCCGCTGCCCAGCGGATACAGCCCGTTGATCGCCAAGATATCCCGTCCGAAGACCGCAAGCGACGGGGCGAGGACAAACGGCGCGAGCTGCCAGCCGAGATCGGTCGGCACCGCCGGCAGCAAGACGGCAGTTAGAAAGCCCATCTGAACCCCTGCAAGGTATCTGCCGAGGTCGCTGTCAGGCCGGTCGTAAACTGTCACCCCGCGAGCGCGTCGCCACCGGCGCACGCCAAGATAGACGTACCGTGCCGCCGATAGCGACAGATACCACCACGGCAGCATCCCCCACAACACCGCGAGAACCGGCGCGGCAACAAAGCCGGCGGTGTCAAACGTTATATCGAGCCGTTCGCCGAGCGTTGTCTCTCGGCCAACCGTTCGGGCGATTGTGCCGTCAAGCTTGTCACAGATGACGCCGATCCCATAGCAGAGACCGGGCAGCCACGCGACGGCCGCGGTCGGCGCGGCGACAGCCAGCCCGGCGACAACGGCGTAAAGCCCTCCCCGCAGCCCGGTGACCATGTTTGCAATCCCAAAGAGGTAATCAAAGGGTTTCTCTCCAAGTTCGCCCGGCTCGGTATTGCGGCCGACAACCCACAGCTGGCCGGCAACGAACGCGGCGGCGGTCAGAGGCGGCGAGACCGGCGACCACGCTGCCGGCTCGGTAGGGAGCAACGCGACGACGCTGGCGACCACGGTAGCCGCAAGTAGCGGAAGTGTGACACGACCGACGGCGACGTGGGTGGATGCGGCTCGCGCCCACGGCTGAACGCGATCACTCACGGAGCAAGACGACCAACACGCCAATCAACACAAGCTGTGCAACCTTGTCGGCCGCGCCGAAGGTGCCGATATCAGCCGGAAACGATTTGCTCCCGGCCGCAAAGTTGAGGAAATACCAGAGTACGAGTTGGATCGCGGTGAATGGGATCCCGACAGCGTAAACGAGTCGTCGCCGATAGTCCAGAAGGACGAGAACGACCGCACCGAGAAAGCCGACGCCGGCAAGAATAAAGCTGATTCCGAGCGGCGAGCTGATGAAGCCGGCACCGAGGCGGAGATGAATCACCGCTGAGACGATGGCAGCGATGATGCCGACGTAGGCGAGGCCGCCCAGCGATCCGAGTTCAACTGATAAGCCGCCAGTGTCCGTGCTCATACTCTTATACCGGCCGGAGTGCACATAATCGTATCGACCCGGTGACGGTTATCGCTTGAAATCGGGGTCTTTGAGCCCGGCGATCCGCTTGCAGTCTGCTTTGTCGAGTCGTGTTGCCACAGCAGCCGCGTTGTCAACGATATGATCGGTGGTCGTACTCGACGGGATCGGAACGACGCCACGGGTCGCGTTCCATGCCAACACAACACCGGCCGGCGAGAGATCGTATTTCGCGCCGATCTCCGCCAACAGCGGCTCGTCTAGCAGCCCCGGTGCCGACAACGGCGAGTGGGCGACAACGCTGATCCCGTTGTCGTGGCACACCTCGATAAGATCGGTCTGTGGCTTGTAGGGGTGGTGTTCGATCTGGACAACTGCCGGCGGGATCGATCCTGAATCGAGGATCGTCTCCAACTGTGAGCGCGAGACGTTACAGACGCCAAGGGTGTCGGCCCAGCCGCGCTCGGCGACCGCTTCGAGGTTCGCCCATGCCTCCGCCAGCGAAACCGGTGCTGTCTCGGGGTCACCGTCGCTGTCGGTTGGAAACGTCAGAGCCTCCTGTCGGTCGAGGGGTTTCTCGGCCAACCGATCCAGCGAGCCCTGATGGGCCCACGCTTCGGGCCAGTGGAGCATATAACAGTCGAAGGCGTCGATCCCGAGTTCGTCGAGACTGCCCTCACAGGCCGCCAGCAGTGTGCTCGCTCGTGATTGGTGCGCCAGACCTTGCCGAGGATCGTCAGCCGATCTCGATTCGGCGATCCCGGCGCGGCCAGCAGCTCGCCGATGCGGAACTCGTTGCCGTACAGCTCCGCGCTGTCGAGCAGCCGGTAGCCCGCATCAAGCGCGGTCGCGATCGAATCCGTCCGGTCGACATACTCGTCGCCGCGGTACCGCGAGCAGCCGACCCCGATCGGCGGCACTGACAGCGACGTGTCGGCGTCAGGCGTCGCTGTTCGGCGGCTGTCGGTCTCGAACTCATCGGTAGTGTCGCTGGCCGTCACGCCGTGTGCCGGCACCTCGATCGGGCCGCCCTCGGCGGCGGCCACCTCGATGGCGTTGCAGATAGCAACGACATGGGCCCCGCGGCGGGCGGTCGCCCGATCCGGCTCGCCGGCAACGACACTCGCCGCGAGGTCGTCGACAGCGTCGATGTAGCCGGTTGGTGCCGGCGGCGACTGCGGCGGAACGGTGGTGTACGGCCGACCGAGCCCGCCGTACTGGACGGCCTCGGCGTCGGGCTCCATCCGGCCCGTGTTGTCGAGATACAGCGAGCCGTCGTCGCCGTGAAGTTCTAGCCCATAGAATTCCCGGCCACGGTGTGGTGTATAGAAGCTCGCGGTCAACCGGAGGGTTGGGCCCGCGCGAAACTCGATGACGGCCTCGATATGTGTTGGTGCGTCGGGTTGTTTTGGCTCTCGGTCGGGCCACGGGTCGCGGCTGTCGGCGATCCGAACCGTCTCGGCGGGGCCGAACCACGCGACCAACAGTGACAGCGGATAGACACCGCCGTCGTACAGCGGGCCGATCGACAGAAACGAGTCAGGGCGGTCGTGCCAGTCGGTAACGCGGCCGACGTGGGCGTCGGCGGTGGCTACCTGAACGGAACCCAGTCGACCCTCGCCGAGCAGGCGGCGGGCCCGCCGTTGTGTCGGGCCGGCGACAGAGCCCGGCGCGCAGCCGAGGGCGAGCCCGCGATCGGTCGCCCTCTCGACGAGATCGGCGGCCCTCTCACCGTCAAGCGCGAGGGGTTTTTCTGAGTAGACGTGGCGGTCGGCGGTGAGGGCGGCTGCGGTCAGATCGGCGTGGGCCGCGTGGCTCGTCAGATTGACGACCAGCGGCGCGTCAAGAGCCGCAAGCGCGGCGTCAAGATCGGTGAACGCTTCACAGTCGTGGGTGTCAGCCAGCGTTTCGGCTCGCTCGACATCGAGATCGCAGACGCCGGCGAGTGTGAGGTCAGTACCGGCAACACCCTGGGCGTAAGCGGTGGCGATCTCGCCCGCGCCAACAAACAAACAGTGCACACTTTCACCGGGACGGCAAGCGATAAAACTCCCCCGACGATGGGGTTTTGAACGCGCCGGGCGAACGACGACCGTGCGAGAACCGGGGATGAGTCGGCTTGGAACGGCCTACCTGCGTGCGATCCAAGCGGTCGGCCGACGCCTATCGTATGGAATGAACGTGTTTGAGCGGTCGTGGGACGTGTTGGTCGTCCTTGACGGATGTCGAGCCGATCTACTCGCGTCGGTCGCCGACGACTACGAGTTTCTCGACGATCCCGGCTCGATCCGCTCGGTCGGGAGCGCGTCCTCCGAGTGGCTTGAAAACACATTTGTCGGTCATCCTGAAACCGAAGCCACGGTTATGGTGACGGCTAACACGTGGACGGATCGCTATCTCGATGCCGACGCCTTTGCCGCGGTTGACGAGGTTTGGAAGTACGCCTGGGACGACGATCACGGCACGATCCCGGCGGCGGCGGTCACCGACCGCGCGATCAGCCACGCCCGTGAGGATGACCCTGACCGGCTTGTCGTCCACTATATGCAACCACATCACCCCTTTGTCCCTGATCCGCTTGACGACGACGACGGGCTGGTTCGGGCCGGTAGCCACAGCAACACAGCAAATCCATGGGTCGCGCTTCGACAGGATGAGGTGAGCGTCGAGCGTGTCCGGATGCCTACCGCGCCAATCTTGAACACGTGTTGGAGGAGGTCGCCTCGCTGTTGGAGAACGTCGATGGTCGGGTTGCCATCACGGCCGATCACGGTAACCTTCTTGGTGAGTGGGGGCTGTATGGCCACCCGTTGTCGACGCCCGTCCCCGCGCTGATCACGGTTCCGTGGGCCGAAACGACGGGGGTAGATCAAGAAACGCGAACGCCGGCAGTCGAGCCGCCGGAGCCGCTGCCGGTTTCCCGTGTTTACGGCGAGGATACCGAAGCCGAGCAGTTGGCAGCGTTGGGGTATCGTGAATGAAGCTTGGGCTCGTTGTCTACGGCGAGTTCGATTCACAGTCGGGCGGGTTTCATTACGATCGGCAGCTGGTGGCCGAACTCCGTGCGGCCGGCGACAGCGTCGAAGTGATCGAGCTGCCGTGGCGATCGTATCCGCGTGGGCTTCTCGATAACATCTCTCCCGGGCTGCGGCGGCAACTCGCCGGCGATTACGACGCCCTCCTGCAGGACGAGCTTGCCCACCCCTCGCTGGCGTGGACGAATCAAAGCCTCTCGGTTCCGATTGTGAGCATTGTCCACCACCTCCGGGCGAGTGAGAACCGACGGCTTGCGCCGCTGTATCGAGCGGTCGAAGGCCGGTACCTCCGTGGCGTCGACGGCGTTGTCTGCAACAGCACAGTCACCCACGACGTTGTCACCGAGCTCGGTGTCGACGATGACCGAACCGTGGTCGCACCACCGGCCGGCGATCGGTTTGATCCGGCGATGGGCGACGATCGGGTCACCGAGGGTGTCCGCGAGGGCCCGCTCCGTCTGTTGTTTGTCGGCAACATCACGCCGCGGAAGGGCCTCGACACGCTGATCGACGGGCTGGCGTCCGCCGACAGCAATGTCGAACTCACAGTTGTCGGCCGACCGGTCGACGAGGATTACGTCGCGCGGTGTCACGACCGCGTTGCCGATCTCGGATTGGCTGACCGGGTGACGTTCGCCGGTGGAATCGACGACGACGCCCTCGCTAATGCGTTCCGTGAGCACCACGTTCTCGCGGTGCCCTCACACTATGAGGGGTACGGCATCGTCTATCTCGAAGGCATGGGCTTTGGGTTGCCGGCGATCGCCACCACCGCCGGCGGCGCGACCGACATTGTCGCCGACGGCGAGACCGGCTTTCTCGTCGATCCGGGCGATTCGGCCGCCGTCGCCGACGCGATCGCGACGCTGGCGGCCGACCGCGAGCGGCTGGCGACGATGGGGCGGGCGGCACGCGAGCGATACGAGGCTCAACCCGACTGGACCGAAACTGGCGAGTCAGTTCGGACGCTGCTTAAATCGGTTGTCGACGACGCGTCTTGAGCTGCTGTTGGTTGGTGTCGATCGCTGGCTTAGCCACAGCAAGAGATTTGTACAGTCTGTGTGCGTTGTGTACGTCGTCGGAACGACCTCTGCTCGCGGATGCTACTCCCCAACAGCCTCCTCGACAATCTCGATTTCCTCGTCTTTCAGCCCGTACATCTCGTAGACGATTTCCTCAATCAGCGAATCTCTCTCCTCGATTTTCGCCTCTAACTCCTCGGCGTGCTCTTCTGTCTCCGCATAACTCTTTAGACCGGTCGCAACATCGTCTACAGCGGGCACCGTCAGCTTTCGCAGTCGATCCACCAGCGAGTTCGTCTTCGCCGCCCACCTTTTCGTGCGTCGGGTCGCCGTCGGCGACCACTTCTTGAAAAAGCTGGATCAAAAACGGCTGCCTCGCTACCGCTCGGCAGCGAACCGCTCGCTCCCTGCGGTCGCTCGCGGATACTCCGTTCGGCTGTATCTATGATCTATCGGCACTGCGTTTGGGTTATAGTGTGAATGCACACTATAATTTATGCCTGTTCAGTATCTTCATCCCTACATGAGCAGCGACAGCACCGACTCCGAAAGCAAAGTCTCAGGGAATCAGGCGAACATCCCCGCTCGTATCCGTCGTGAACTCGATATCGACGATGGTGACACGCTCCGCTGGCAAATCGAAGACGACGGGACGGTTCGCGTTGAGGTCGTCCAGCAGCGCGACGGTACATTCAGCACGTTCGAGGGGTACGATGGCGAACAGGACACCGCCGTGACAGCCGATCACGACGCGTGGGGCGTCGACGGATAGATGCCACGCGCGCTGATCGACACGACGGTCCTCTATGCGGCAGCATATAGCCGCGACGCAGCCCACGAGGCGGGACTTGCGATCCTCCGTGGTATCGACGGCAGCGACCTGCCCGAGGTGGTGATCCTCGATTACGTCCTCGCGGAGACGCTGAATGGGCTCACGACACACGCTGGCCACGATGCCGCCGTCGATTTTCTTGATCGAATTGAGGAGAACACTCGCTTCCATATCGAGTCACTGACCGCTGACGAGCGTGCGACGGCGAAAGCGCAGTTCCGGCAGTACGAAGCGTTCTCATTTGTTGATGCCTGTCTGAGCGCGTATCTACACAGTGAAGCACTGGACTATCTGTATGCGTTTGATGACGACTTTGATGCGGCTGCGCATATCTCTCGGCTTGAGACGGCGACGAACCCGTATCAGGCAAGGTAACCCACCTTTTCTGCGTCGGGTCGCCCCACTGCGTTCGGCGACCACTCTCTGCTCACGGCGACGGAGTCGCCGTTCGCATGGTCAGCGGAACCTTCGGTTCCGCTCGACTTGAAAAAGCTGGATCAAAAACTGCTGCCTCCCTGCGGTCGGCAGCGAACCGCTCCCTGCGGTCGCTCGCGGATGCTAATCGCCGACTGCCTCCTCGACAATTTCAATCTCCTCGTCGGTCAGCCCGTATAGCTCATACACAATCTCGTCAATCAGCGCGTCCGTCTCCTCGATTTTCGACTCCAACTCCTCGGCGCGCTCATTCGTCTCGACGTAGCTCTCCAATCCGGCCGCAACATCGTCCACAGCGGGCAGCGTCAACTTCCGCAGTCGGTCCACCAGCGAGTTCGTCCTCGCCGCCCACCTTTTTCTGCGTCGGGTGGTTTCACTTCGTTCGACCACCGCTCCTTGAAAAAGCTGGATCAAAAA
>KB659943.1_pt81 | contig 12119 bp, 19 predicted proteins | sample 558768 | NCBI scaffold set KB644980.1 | reverse complement strand
TCGGTGCCCAGCACTGCTCGGCACCGGCGCAAACGGCGGCAGTACCAGCACGGCACGCCGAGATCGTCAGAAACCCGCTGCCGGCGAGGACGACCGGCGAGCGTCGAGCGGCCCGGCAGAGCCGGTTCGAGAATGTAGAGACCGATGCCGAAACAGCCGCCGAGGAACACGGCCCACAGCAGTCCGCCGCCGACGCTGACGAGCGCGGTCGTCGATTCGGCGACGACGGGTTCGGCCGCTGCCCCGTGGCTGTGGCCGTGTTGGGCGTGTTCGAGATAGCCGACCAGCGGGTTGGCAACTGTCGCCATGAACAGTCCATAGGCGATGCCGGCAACGCCGCCGCCGGCCACTCCACGCTTCAGATAGGTGAAAAACATCGGTCAGTGGCAGACGATTCCGGCGGCGTGCCGGAAGTTGTGGAGCGACTCGTGGGCCAGCGGTTCTTGCAGGATGAGCAGGGTGAACGTGATCGCCGCGCCGAAGCCGAAGATCGCAAGTGCTGTGGTCGGCGCGATCTCGGCGCGGGCGGTGTCGATCCGGTCGGCGACCGTGTCGGATTGCGAGGTCATGAAAGTCTACTTTTTGTTTTGAAAATCAGATTGTAAAGGTTGTGGTTCGAGCGGTCATTTTCGGTCGGTGGCTATGGTTCGCGCAACGGCCGAATCCTTTTGTCCGACTCCGATGTACAGTTACATATGTCGACGCCAACCGCCGATGAGGAGGCTGTCCGCGAGACGATCAGGACGGTCCTCGCCGACTACCCCGTGACGGTCGGTGTTCTGTTCGGGTCGCTTGCCCGCGGTGATACCACCGAGGCTAGCGATATCGACGTAGCGGTCGCCTTCGACCAAGACACGCGTGCCGATGCCCAGCATGCTGACCAGCGGTTGGCACTCAGCACCGACCTCGCGCTTGAACTCGGTACAGACGATATCGACGTTGTCGATCTCAGAGCAGCGTCGCCCGGGCTTGTTCGGGCCGTATTCACCGATGGGGTTCGTCTCGTCGGGACCGAACAGGACGCCCAGCAACTCCGTGAGCAACTCGTATCGGATACCGAGAGGGACTCGCAGTCCCCGGCCGACCGATTCGACGCCGCGCTCGCTGCACTCGACGATCATCTGGCATGACGCTCTCGGAGGCCGACATAGAGCGGATCGTCACAGCTGTCGAAACCGTCGAGACGAGCCTTGCCGTGCTCGCCGACAAACAGTCACTCTCACGAGAGATGTACTGTGCCGACCGCGAGGCCAGAGATGTGGTCGAAAGACGGTTCGTCAAGACGACTGAGGCTGTCCTCGATATCGCTGAGACCATCGTTGTGTGCGAACGCGGGACGCACCCCGAGAGCAACCCGGCTGCGATGATGGCACTGGCCGACCTCGATGTGCTTGCAGCAGACACAGCCGAAGAGATGGCACAGGCTGCTCGCTTCCGAAACGTGCTGGCACACACCTATGGTGACGTCATCGACAACGACGAGGTGTACGACGCGCTGCAGAACCTGACCCGATACCGTGATTTCCTTGTTGAAGTACGCGCGTATCTCGACGATATAGACGGGTTCTCCTGATCAATTGATCGGTGCTCACACGGCCTCTCTCAGAACAGCGCGTCGCTCTCAGGAAGCACGTGTGCCGGCCCGCCGACCTCCCACACGTCAGTTTCGACGCCGATCTCGGCGATCCGGGACTGGACCTCGTCGACGTACTGCTCGCGGGTGTTGACGTAGACGCTTGCCCCCGTATCCGTCGAGAAGTAGACCTCGACACCCTCCTCGCGGAGTTCCCGCACCGCGTTGAAGACAGCAATCGTCTCTGGCTGCCAGTAGACCCAGCCGGAGGGACCGGTCATCGTCGCCGCCGTCAGTGAGAGTGAGTCGTGTTCGGCGAGTTCGAACACGCGGTCGAAAGAGGCCTCGCGCAACGCGTCCCGCATTTCGACGATCTGATCGGGGATATGGGCGACTCGTGCCTGAAACATATGACTCTCGGCGGCCTCTCTGTGTGCTTCCTCGGTCTCTTTGTATGAGGGGACATGAGCGGCGACGATCTTGAGATCGTCTTCGAGATCGGATTCGAGTCGATAGGAGCGGCAGTCCTCGTCGTTGAGGCCGGCGTAGAGATGTGAGAACGCGCCGGTGACGGCGCGGGCTGCCGACGACGAGCCGCGACGGGCGACCGTCGAGATCTCCGGCAGCGACATGTCGAGGCCGGCGGCTTCGACGAGTGCCATCGCCGCCGCGGCGAAGCCCGACGACGACGAGCCGAAACCGATGTTCGATGGGAAGGAGTTCTCGCTTTCGAAGCGGACGGCGTGATCGAACGCGGCGAGCTCGCGGACGTGATCGACGACCATGCTGATCCGCTCGGCCGCGCGGCCGTCGACCGCCTCGCCGTCGATGATGTAGGTATCGTTTTCGCCACCGTCGGCGTCGACATCGGTGAGCCACTCGACGGTGGTCGTCGTGTTCGTCGGTGCGGTGCAGACGCTGATCGAATCGTGGTACGGCAGGCGGAGTTCCGGATCGCGCATCCCGTGGTATTTGACGAGCCCCTGAATCGGGTGGGCTCGTGCGGTCGCCTTCATGCTCATAGATCGGTATGGCGGCCGGTTGGGGGTTAGGCGTTCCGGATCGTCGATTACTAATCTTGGACTCCGATTGTGCGAGAGGTTGCTACGCAGAAAGCCCTCGATGCTCTCGACTCCCGCGGCTCGCTGCGCGCTTCGTCGCTCACTGCGTTCGCTCCTGCAGTGCTTGCATCGCCGGGGTTCGCCGAGAGCATCTCGCCCTTTCAGTCCGCCAGGAACGGCGGCTGGTCGGTCTGTCGCTCAACCCATTTGACTGCTCGTGTCGTATGCTGCCGGCTGTATTCGATCCGACCGCTGAACGACGACAGAACCGATAACAAGAGTTTTGGGCTGACTCGCCGAACGCTCGGGTAATGACCGAGTACACCGTGGAGTTCGTCGGAGCCGGCGAGACGATCACGGTCTCCGACAAGGAAACCATCCTGAGTGCCTGTATCGAGCAGGGCATCGCACAGGAGTACTCCTGTCGCGTCGGGATGTGTCTGGCCTGTTCGGCCGAGATCATCGAGGGTGATGTGGCCCAGCCCGCGGCCCGCGGCTTCACCGAAGAGGAACGCGAGAACTACGCCCTGACCTGTATGGCCCGCCCGCAGTCTGACCTCAAACTCGAACGCGGCGTCTACCCGCCGAGCATCGAAAACGACGCCACCAGCGGGACGGCCGACACCGCGTCGGCTGCCGACGATTAGGCTGCTTTTCGGTGCGGATTCGCTCCTATCGCCGTTACTGCGGTTCGAACTGGTGGCGAACCACATCGGCGTTGTCGTCCCACTCGAAGTCACCGCCGTGCGCTCTGACTAGCCGCTCCTGATAGGCGTCGAGATCCTCGGAACCCTCGCGCTGGGCGTCGGCGTCGGTCAGATCGCCGAGTGTCATCGACTCGACGCTCGTCACCTCGAACGTCTCGCCGTCGATAGCGAAGGTATCGCCCTCGTCAACGTACGCCTGCCCGCGGGTCATCTGCGTTATCTCGCCGGCTGCGACGGCCTGTTTAACGTGCTCGTTTGGCAGCAAGGTTTCGGGGTCGACCTGTGTCATACACGCTGTTGTGGCCCGCGAGACAAAAACGTGGCTCGCCCCCAACCCACGGGATTCAATAGCGTTGGTCCACCGGAGTGAGATAATGCGTCAGGACCACCTCATCACCGCAACCCAGCTCTCGCGGGCCGATATCGAGGCGGTCCTCGACCGGGCGGCCGAGATCGACGCCGACCCGGCGGGGATGGCCGACCGCTACCCGGGGACGGTGCTCGGACTCTGTTTCTTCGAGCCCAGCACGCGCACGAAGATGAGCTTCGAGACGGCGATCAAACGCCTCGGCGGCGCGACGACCGACATGGGAACGGTCGAATCCTCCTCCGTCAAGAAGGGCGAGAGCCTCGCCGACACCGTCCGCGTTGTCGAGGGCTACGCGGATGCACTCGTCCTCCGGCACCCCAGCGAGGGTGCGGCGAAGATGGCCGCCGAGTTCGTCGATGTCCCCGTGATCAACGCCGGCGACGGCGCGGGCCATCACCCGAGTCAGACGCTCCTCGATCTCTACACCATCCGCGAGAACGTCGGGCTCGACGACCTCTCTATTGGCATCATGGGCGATCTCAAGTACGGCCGGACGGTCCACTCGCTGGCAGATGCCCTGACCAACTTCGACGTCCGCCAGCATTTCATCAGCCCCGAGAGCCTGCAGCTCCCACGTAGCGTCCGGTTCGATCTCCACAACGCCGGCGCACAACTCCGCGAACACACCGAGCTTGAGGACGTACTGCCCGAACTCGACGTGCTCTACGTGACTCGCATCCAGCGCGAGCGGTTCCCCGACGAGACCGAGTACGAGAAGGTCGCCGGCGAGTACCGGATCGACGCCGAGACGCTGGCGGCGGCCGACGACGATCTCGCTGTCATGCACCCCCTGCCGCGGGTCGACGAGATCGATCCCGATGTCGACACCCTGCCGCAGGCGACGTACTTCGAACAGTCACACAACGGCGTGCCGGTTCGGATGGCACTGCTCGATTCGCTGCTTTCGGAGGGAGACCAATGACAGACCACGAACTCCACGTTAGCAAGATCCGCGACGGCACCGTCATCGACCACGTCACCGGCGGTCAGGCCCTCAACGTGCTGTCGATTCTCGGCATCGACGGCAGCGAGGGGCTCAGCGTCTCCGTCGGGATGAACGTCCCGAGCGACCGACTCGGAAAGAAGGATGTGGTCAAGGTCGAGGACCGCGAGCTCAGCCAGTCGGAAGTGGATGTCATCTCGCTGATCGCCCCCGAGGCGACGATCAATATCATCCGGGACTACGATGTGGCCGAAAAGAACCGCGTCGACCGCCCCGAGAGCGTCGTCGGCCTGCTCTCCTGTCCGAACCGCAACTGCATCACGGACGGCACCAACGAGCCGGTCGAAACAAGGTTCGATGTCGTCGACGAGGGCGTCCGGTGTGCCTACTGCGGGACAATCATTCGCGACTCGCTGGCCGACCATATCGAGCCCGGTCAGTAATTCGCCGGTAGTTCGGCGAGTGAATGCGGGTTCCAGCAGCCGACCGCGCAAAATATATACCCCCGCCGTCCGTCGATACAGGTATGTCCAAGAAAGCGAAGCTGCTGGTCGTGCTCGTGGTTGTCGTATTGGCATACGCTCTCTTCTCGGGTGATACTGAACCCGTGGAAGTCAACGTCGAGGAGTAGCGCAGAGCCATCTTTTCGTGCAGTTTTCCCGCTGAGGTACACCTCTTGCGAACGAACGACTTACCCACCGCGGTCCCGAACGACGAGCCATGTACGGCGTCGTCACGCGCAACGAACCGGAGACCGAGTGGGACGAGTTTGACCTGAGCTGTTACGAGGTCAAGGATGTCTCCGGTCGCCCCTCGGAACCGATCGAGGACGCGATCAACATGGTCTCCTGTTTCGGTGACAACGCCGCCACCACAGAAGACACCGATCTGTTACCTGTCGACGACGAGGGCCGGCCGGCCACCCGTGAGCGACCCTACTTCGACTGGAACTACGTCTGCCCGACACACGAGGGGTATCGCGAGGGCCTCCTAGAGATTATCGAGGACTGTGCAGCAACGAATGAGGACGTGCGGCTAGACGATGTCGGCTTCCCCCGTGAGGGGTACTGTCACTGCGACCGTTGCGAACAGAAATTCGCCGATAGCGAGTACGACGACTGGCAGGACTGGCGGGCCTCAGTCATCACGGATTTTGTCGCGGCCGCCAGCGAGCGGATTCCGGGCCGGACCTATCTCACGCTGTATCCCGATCCGTACCCGGGCCACCTCTACAAGCGAGCCGGACTCGATCTTGATGCGCTCGCACCGCACGTCGACGAGTTCGTCGTCCCGCTCTACGATCTCGACTACGGGACGACCTACTGGCTCGAAACACTCGTCCGCGGCTTTCGGTCGGCACTGGGCGGCGAGTACGCGGTCGACGGCGGCGATCCCGACCCGCCGCTCTCGGTCGAACTCTACGCCGTCGATGTCGATGTCGACAAGCTAATCGGCGCGCTTGAGGTCGCCGAAACCTACGCGAAGGACGTGTTCTTCGGCTACGACGCAGCGCAGGCGTCGGCGACGATCCGACGGAAGAACGCCGATCAGCAGGCCGGCGAGACGTACACGCCGGACTGACGCGGGACGCTCTCTGCTCAGCTGGTGTACCAGCCGGCCCACGCGACCCAGACACACATCACCGTCGAAAACACGAGCAGCGCGAGGCTCATCACGGTTACTTGCACGTCGCTCACCCACAGGAACATCCCCCCGAAGGCGACGAGGAGCAGCCCGAAGCCACCGATCCGGGTACTCTTGAGGTTGGGGTACTCCGCGAGCCACTCGACCACGCCACCGGACTGATCCTCTACCATTCGTGCCGCAACCAACCACGGCCGACGGCTTAAAACGACCTGTCACGCGTCGACCGGCCGTCGTCCTCTCACGGCGTGGTTTCACTGGACGTAGCTGAGATAGTAGATCACAGCGAAGCCGAGCAGAAACACCAGCAGTGCAACGCCACCGAGCGCGAACATCAGGCCGAGGCCGCCGTTGCTCTCAGAGCTATCGGTCTCACTCATCAACAGTTATTGCACCTGCGGCGGTTTAGATGGCGCGCTCGACTGATCTCCTCGCCGCCGTTCAGTGCACCGTTCGGTCGTCGCTCTCGTCGATGTCCTCGATGGGGTCGGCGTTGCCGAACTCGGGCGTCGGGCCGTCGCCCGGAGCCGCCCACTCGACGGCGTTGGCGAGCACCTGCTGGATCGCCTCGTCGTGATAGACCGGATACGTTTCGTGGCCCGGCCGAAAGTAGAACACCCGGCCGTTACCGCGGCGATAACAGCAGCCCGACCGAAAGACCTCGCCGCCCTCGAACCACGAGGTAAAGACCAGCGTGTCAGGCGCGGGAATGTCGAACCGTTCGCCGTACATCTCCGCGTCGTCGATCTCGATATACTCGTCGAGCCCGTCGGCGATGGGATGGCTCGGTTCGACCACCCAGAGCCGCTCGGTTTCGGCGGCCTCGCGCCACTTCAGCGAGCAGGAGGTGCCCATCAATCGGGTGAAAATCTTCGAGTAGTGGCCGGAGTGGAGGACGAGCAGGCCCATCCCGTCGAGCACGCGTTCGTGGACGCGGTCGACGATCTCGTCGCGCACCTCGTCGTGGGCCGCGTGGCCCCACCACGTCAGTACGTCCGTGTCGTCGAGGACGGCCTCGGTGAGTCCGTGCTCGGGATCGTCGAGCGTTGCCGTTCGCGTCTCGAAGCCGGCGTCGGCGAGGGCGTCGGCGATGACGGCGTGGATGCCGTCGGGATACACGTCGGCGACGACCTCGTTGTCCCGTTCGTGACGAAACTCGTTCCAGACGGTGACCTGTGTCATGTTCGGGGCGACGCAGCGGTATTGCATAGCAGTTTGGCCGCATCAGTGTGTGATAGAATCATTCTCAACCGAAAGTAGACGTGTAGATTGAGTAGTGAGATACCCACCAGATTGGATTGATTTTCGTACTGGTATGCAAGATGTAGGGCGCGTATCTTATACACAATGTGCCACAGTGTGAGCAGATTGGTTCAGCCAGTACAGTTGATATACCAAACAATCGTTACATATAGATATTTACACGCAGATGTTCCACAGCATAATATGAACCTCCCCTCCATACACTGGTCTTCAGACGTCCGACAACTACTGTTCATCGGAACGTCGGTGCTCACAGCGATTGCTTTATCGTATGATTACATGGCAAGAGAGGGGCTATTAGATGCGTTTCTCGCTTTCATCGGAACCAGTCTGTTGCTTGCATTGATAGTGATTGTTTCCGTACTGCTGTCTGACCGCAGCTTAGATTCAGACTGACAACGCCAAAGCCGATGTGTGCAGCAAAGTGAATCCTTTGACTGTCAATTACAACCGTTATATGCGTCGCTGATTCGAAACCGAGCAGCATCAAGATAGCTGTGATCTTGGTCTGTATATCAGTCAGAACCGGTGAATACTGGCAGACACCGACCGCTTTCCTTGGTGATCGATGTGCCAAAGAGTGCCGGCTGTGGCCCTCCCGGGGACGTGGATGTAGTCAGGTACCCTCGCCACGTTGCTCCAGCCATTATTGATATGATATAGTCGGCAGTGAGTGCAGTGGGTCAGCTACTGGGCGATTCGGTGCAGTTTGGATCGGGAACGACGGCACCGTATTGAAAATAAAAATACCCGCTGATGATGAGGAATTCGATTGCAAAGAGTAAGAACAAGATGGCGGGATCGGACGTGTTAAACCCAATCGACCTACCGGAAACGCTGTACTCCACGACCTTAGGGTAGGTCGCCCCGGAACTACTGATGAGCATCGTGGTGGCGAGATTACCGCCCGTGTGGAGACCGATAGGAAACGCAAGTTCCCCGGAGAGCAGATAGGCCCACCCCAACAGGACACCACTGATAGAAGTCACCACCAATGCATAGAGGAGCGAGTCTCCTGTTGAAAGTGCTCCGGAAATCACGTGACCGAACCCGAAGACAACCGAACTACTGAGCAAAGCCCCGATGGTGACCGTTCGGTCGGAGAGCCCTCTGGACGCGAGTCCCTCAACGGCGTTGGGTATAAAAATACCTCTGAACAGCGTTTCCTCCCAGAACCCGAGTGCGATCCATCCAAAGACGAGGATTCCAACCTGAAGAACGATTGGGACGGCAGCCACGTCGGTCCAGGTACCGATGATCTGCACCCCTCCCCGCTGGTACTCGATGACGAACAATCCAGCCTCGAGGAGGACGGCTAAGACGAACCCAGCGAGAGCATCTACCCCCCACTGACCGGACAAATTAAAACCGTAGTCGGTGATATCTCGATGGTCGACGTATCGCTTCAGCAGAGCCATTGCGATGAGGACGCCAATAACGGCGGCCGGATGCACGACGGCTATTTCTGCCCAACCAGGTGGATCTATTCCTACTGCCTTAGCGATGAATATGAACCCAAATACGGCAGCGAATGTGATGACGACAGCTATCAAAACACGCCAAGAACATCGTAGCTGTCCATCTTGAGAGCCAAATAGTGCCGACCTGACGGTGGAAATCAGCGTTTCTGTCACATCGTCATTCAGTGAAGCATCCGACATAAAGGATGACTCAGCGTTTCTATCACAGCAACACATGGTTAGCCACTCGGTACAACAGGCGCGGTTAATATGTCGGAAATGCGGAATCAGAGACGTCTGATTCGATCAATACAGATTACACACGGAATCTAAGTGAGTGGAGCGGTGTAACCTCTTTGTATGGGGCAGTACAGAACGCTCAGATATCTTGATTGGGGCCTGATAGGGATCCTCACTGTCGTCGCAGTGCTGTGGCAGCTTTCGATCGGTAATTCGTTCACGTCGAGAGGTACCAGTGCAATACTGGCTGGCGGACTCACTCTCGCAATCAGTATGCGCTTGGCTCGGCTGTATCGCGAGCGGTGACCACGCACGCTCAGTCTGACAGCTAATGTAAGTATTTTCTTCAGGGACATATTCAGGCTGAGAAAACACATCGATAGGGGTGTGTGGTTCATATTTTGTTAATATTTCGATAAGTTCTCAGAACACTTCGATAGAGGGGTGTGACCGGCTTGTCGTGAGTTACCATGTCGAAACGACAAAACACATCGATAGAGGGGTGTATTGTGAAAGTATTATGTCTCTTCTCGGATTTGAGCTTCGACGACTGACTCGACCGTTTCGGGCGCGACCATATCGATTCGAGAGTCTTCATGCAGTGTCTCAAGGATTGTCTCGGGACGTTCACCAAATTGGAACTCAAGGAACATACCCGAACTGGGACCGTGACTTCGCCGTTCAAAGTCAACTAGCGAATACGTTGTCATCTCCTTCATTTTGTTCACGTACGTCTCTTGATGGTACTGTTCAGCATCGATAGAATCGGTGAGGTACTGATAGACGCGATAACCAGTTGTACTGCGGGCGGCCTCATTGTCGGCTTGGGATGCGACAGCTGCGGTCGCATATAAACAGAGTTTCTTTTGAGTGCTAATCCCGCGGACGACTTCCAGAACCCGGTTCTTTTCGACCTTATCTTGGGCCGATCGGATATGCTCCTCTTGAACCCGATCGTCGCCCTCACGCTCAGCCAATTCACCGGCAACACGCATGAGATCGATTGCCTTACGTGCATCACCATGTGTTTGAGCCGCAAATGCGGCTGCCAATGGGATCACGTCTTCCGAGAGTGCACCCTCATGGAAGGCATCCTCACGTCGACGAAGAATTGATTTGAGTTGCATTGCATCGTAATCGTCGAAATGGACATCCTCTGGCGTAAAGGAACTTAACGCCCGACTCCCGACTTCCTCCATCATTTTCGTGTCGTTTGAAATTGCTACGACCGAGAGGTAAGCGGTTAATTCATCGTTAGTTCCCGCTCGCGAGAGTTGGTACAGCAGTCGTGAAAAGGCTGGATCTTGTTTATCCCGCCGTCCAACCAGCATATCAAGCTCGTCGAGAACGAAGACCACAGAGTCAAAATTTTCATTGACAATACGATAGAGTTCGTCCCATTTCTCTTTTGTTGAAACACCGTGTTTTGGAACATCGACACTCACATCGGCTTCATCGGCTGCTTGTTCGGCGAGTTCATACACGGCAACGCCGAGCGTATCGAGATCTTGGCAGTTGACCTCAATCGTTCCAACTCAATACCACGGTTCTCACAGATTTGACTGATATTCTTACAGACAGCCTTCGTAATGAGTGATTTCCCGGTTCCAGAGGGGCCATATAAAAACAAGTTCGGTGGTCGGTTATCTCCAAGTGCCACACGGAGCATCTTCGTTACTTCTTGGAGTTGCTCGTCACGACCAACGATCCGATCCTCCGAGACCACGTGGTTTGGGTCGAGGAGTGATCGGTCGCGTATCAAGCCCTCTTTTTCGTCAAATTCCAGCAACATATCCTCAATTGATTGTGAAGTCGAGGTTGTGTCAGTAACGTCGCTTTCCTCAGTCTCCTCAGTCGATGTTGAATCAACAGAATCAGTATCGGTGGCGTTGGGATCGTCACCGCCCGATAAATCTAATTGCGTTGTCTCCGAGTGGGGAGCCGGTGTATCTCCCGTGGAGTCGTCGTCGTCCATACCTCACCTCATACAACCTGGTAATAAAAACGTTACCACCAGTATCGAAGTGTGATTGGGCTTTGGAAGCGCTATATTATCACTCTACACGGATTATCAGTAGCAGGGAGACGATCTAAGTATAACCAGCGACGAAGTGTACACCGGTATGTGGGAAAGCACTTTTCGAAGAATGGCCTCGAACAGACACACCCCTCTATCGATGTGTTTCCTAAGATAATAGGGGTGGGTGAGAGAGGTCCCGAAGCACACCCACACAACCGATATCAGCCATTTACGTCCCGAAACGTTACTCTTGTCGCTAATCCTCTTTTCTCTTTCTTCTTTCTCTAGAAACTAGACTATATAGATAGACAGACACCCCTCTATCGAAGTGTTCGAACTGATTGAGACAACTGAGATGAGTAGGAGCCGATCTTCACCGTTGATTCACCTAATATCACTGCTCTCAAGCGATAATTCAATTGTTTAGACCTCTTTCGGTACTTACCCGGAGTTGGCGCTCACGTCTCTAACTATCTCCGAACACATCGATAGAGGGGTGTGTCTGATTCCATTTTGGAGATGGCTAACCAACAAAAATATTAACCATCAAATCTGTTGGTTAGCTCTCTGCCTGACACTGTTGCAGGGGCTGAAACGCGCACTTACTGTATAAGTCCCTTTACCCCAATCAATTATTTACAGATGAGACTCAACAAGAGGAAGATTGCTGGCATGACTGCCGTGGCACTTACCTTGGTCTATAGTTTCCGCCGCTGGCGTAATGACTCCCCCAGTATAGAGGACTCCGAGTTTGAACCTGAACAGACATCTCCCACTGCAGACTGATATTCAATCAAACAGTCATCAATGGACTACGAATTCTCATACCGACCGTCGT
>KB659972.1_pt18 | contig 12266 bp, 12 predicted proteins | sample 558768 | NCBI scaffold set KB644980.1 | reverse complement strand
AACAAACTGACTAACGAAATTTTCCACGACCAGATTATAGGGTCAGCCACCGGAGTAGCCGCCCTCAAACGATGGTATTTGGAAACCTCGGAAGCATTGTTACAGACCACTACTCGTCGCCTGGCGAAGAGACTGGTCTGCGGACTCCGTTTGATTATATATACTTGAGTATTGTATTCATTCTGATACCCACCGGTGTTGGATTCGCGCTCGGTAACCACGTTGTGCTCTGGTTGGGGTTTATTACTGCGTCTGCCCCGGTTTTCAGTGTTCTGACAGGGTTTTCGATTAATATAATCGTATTGTTGATGTGGTATCGCAGTAACGGCAGTCATCCGTACGGAGACAGAACAGTAAAAAAGGAGTTCACACTCTATTCAATCCTGCTCGGTGTTGTTCTCATTATCTGTCTGGTGTTTGGACTTATCTTGTCGCGTATTGACGGAACAATTGGCGCGGAGATCGCGTTTGTCGCGGGTGGGACTGTCTACAGTCTAATGGCTCACTACTTTCTGACGCTGTTGATTGTAACCCACCGTCTCTGGTCATTGGTTCACAGAGACGTAATGTAGTTCCGCAGTTGAGAACAACCGTCCCGGGCGAACTACCGGCACAGATTACTTATATTGTTGTATGTGATCTCTTTGTATCGGGAGAGTCCGTTCCTGAAGACGAATCCCGGAGAGACCGCGAGTAGCTCGAACGGATAATTCACGAGCGCGGTTGACCTCGGGACAGGCTACTGTCGTTGAGACCCTGACCCTGCGAAACCGCCACGTACAGAGGGCAGTCCTATACAATTCACTCCGTGACAGGGGAGGGGGTGAGGTGGCCACAGTTCCTGCAGATGGACGAAAATCTACGAGGGCGCGGCGACAGACATCGGTGATGTGCGTATCAACAGTCCGAAGACTGGTGCTTTATATAAACGCCAGCCCGTTGTACCGGATATGCAGACACACATCGTCCCGGTCGGGTTCGACTACGACAGGGTGATAGCGCCGCTGGTGCGCGAGCAGATGGACGTCGACCGGGTGGTGTTGCTGGAGGGGGCGGTCGGCAGCGAGGCGAACGTGGAGTACTCGCGGCGACTGGCGGAGAAGCTCGAACAGGACTTCCAGAGTCTGCTCGGGGCCGGGACAGAGCGACACAGCATCCCCGACGTGTACGACTACGACGCGGCGTTCGAGCGGGCGTTCACACTCATAAACACGGAACTCGACCGTGGCGAGGACAACGAGGTGTGGGTGAGTGTCTCGGCGATGCCTCGGACGGTATCGTTTGCGTTCGCCACGGCGGCCCACTCCATCATGGTCGAGCGCGAGGAGGACCGCGACCGCATCCACACCTACTACACGGCCCCGGAGAAGTATCTGGAGACCGAACTGGCAGAGGAGCTCCGCCGCGGGATGGAGCTCGTGGCCGGGCGGGACGTCGACGAGTCTGTCAAGGCCTGGCTGGACGACAGCCGGGAACTGCTCGCCGAGTTCGATGAGCGCGGCACCACGATCGGTGCGACCGAGATCGAGGGGAGCCACATCGTGGAGCTCCCGGTGGCCTCGCTCTCGAACGTCGACCCGTTCGAAGAGCTCATCCTGTTCACGCTGGGCGAACACGGCGAGTTCGAGTCCGTCTCCGAACTCGCACAGCAGCTCGCCCGGGACCTGGGTGAGGAGTACACCGATGCCTTCCGCTCGAAGGTCATCTACAACGTCGACCGACTCGGCCCCGGCGGCAAGGGGTACATCGAGCAGGACGCACACGGCAAATCCTACCGGACACGGCTCTCCCGGACAGGCGCACTCTGGGTGCGCTCACATTCCGCGCGCGCAGACCGGGACGACAACGGACAGTGAAACGGCTGATTCACTCTGGACAACGCTTTATCTGCGACAGGACGGACCTGTGAACATGCGACGACGGACAGTGCTGGCCGCACTCACCAGCGTGCCAGTTGCGCTCGCCGGTTGTGTGGCCGCAGAGAGCGGCGAGGACGGACCGGGCGCGAATCCGGAAACCGGCGACGACTCCCCCGGAGCGAACGGACAGCGGAGTGTGCGACCGGACGGGTCACGTCCCCCCGGTCATACCCTGGAGAGTCCCCCTCAGAACCGTCCCACCGTACTCCCGGAACTCCTCGACCGGGGCGCGATACTCGATATCGGCGGCACTGAACTGCCTGTTCGTGTCCAGGATGGTCGTCTCGTCCACCGCTCTCCGGGACTCACACTCCCACCCGGTGCTGCAGAGCAACTGGACGACTGTCGACTCGATCTCCGAGACGACGGCGTCGGTGTGTTCGGACGACTCCAGTATCAGATGTACTCTCAGGAGGATATCACCCTCGGTGTGCTGGAGCGAACCGGACGCACTCAAGATACGCTGGTCCAGTGGCGTCCGGTCTATGCCGGCACGTTCCGCGTTTTTGAGGCTGAAACGGACCTCGGCCTCCCGAGAGGCCCCTACGTGAGTCGAGACGACACCCGCGGCCTCGGTCACGGTGCCGTTCCACCGCTCGAGGAGGGTGGCGACGGTGGCCTGCGTACCGATGCCGATTACTCCATCGTTGAGGCGGGCGGCCGCGATATCCCCATTCGTGTAGACGGTCTCGCCGGCACGCGTGCGCTCGGTGAGCGAGTCTCGTTCCCAGCCGAGATGGAGTGGCAGGTCCTCATCCCAGTCTGTCCAGACAACGGCCCCCGCGGAGTCTCCGCCGCCGAACAGGAGCGTTTCATATTTCTCCTCTGACGAGGACGCCAACACACTGGCCGGGGGAGAAACCTGTAGCTTCTCCAGTAGCGGTGTGATCCCGGAGATTGTGGGGTCGTCTCGGAGTACATCTCTCCAGTCCAACTGCACGAGTCTGTGTATGTCCGGCGGAACCGAGAAGCCCAAGACGTCTTTCGTGCCTGTCGAGGCGGTATCAGACCGTTGTCGCACAGTGTACAGACCGCCCGCGCCGGCAGCCACAACCGCACCACTCAGTAGGAATGTCCGTCTGTCCACGGGTCGGCTTACTGTCCGGTACTCCTGTATTCAATATAAACATGTTGCTCGACCACAGCAGCTCCCGACGTGACTGTCTCCGCACTGTCGACGGGGAGAGACGCCGTTCCTCAGGTGGTCGAGCGTCGCCCGACAGCGCCCGGATTCTCTCACTGTTGGGGGTGATCAGGACAGGTACCTCCGACCCGGTCGAGCGTGGGGAGCGTGATGTTCGGGTGACGGCGGGGCATCGACAGAGCGGTAGTCAGACCGAGACCACAGCGTTCAAGCGCTGGCCGGCGTAGGTACAGGCAATGAGCCTGCGCGTGACCAACTCGCTGACGGGCGAGCGCGAGCAGTTCGAGCCAGCCGACCCCGAGTCCGTGTTGCTGTACTACTGTGGGTTGACGACCTCGGACCCGGCACATCTCGGCCACGCTCGCGGGTGGGTCCACGTCGACGTGATGCACCGGTGGCTGGAGTGGCTCGGCTACGAGGTTCGTCACGTCGAGAACTTCACCGATATAAACGAGAAGATAGTCGCCCGCGTCGGCGAGGTCGGTGACTCCGAGACGGCGGTGGCGGAGTCGTACATCGGCGATATCGTCCGGGATATGCGCTCGCTGAACCTCCGGCGCGCGGAGGTGTACCCGCGGGTCTCCGAGCACGTTCCCGAGATAATCGACCTGACCGGACAGCTACTGGAGCGAGGGTACGCCTACGAGTCGAACGGCTCGGTGTACTTCGACGTGACCGCCTTCGAAGGGTACGGCAAACTCTCGAACCAGGAGGTCGGGGAGATGGAGCCACAGGGGACCACAGAGGAGCGCGCGGAGAAGCGCCACCCGGGAGACTTCGCACTCTGGAAGGCGGGGGGTGTCGAGCCCGCGGAGATAGCCGAACACCGCCACAAGGGGGCCGCATCCGCCGACGAGGCCGTCGAGACAGCCGAGACGTTCGACTCACCGTGGGGTGAGGGCCGTCCGGGTTGGCACATCGAGTGCTCCGCCATGAGTACGACTCACCTCGACGACACCATCGACATCCACGTCGGCGGCCAGGACCTCGTCTTCCCCCATCACGAGAACGAGATCGCACAGAGCGAGGCCGCGACCGGCGACACGTTCGCGCGGTACTGGCTGCACGTCGGTCTGCTCGAGGCCGCCGGCGACGAGAAGATGTCCTCCTCGCTCGGTAACTTCGAGACGGTCACAGAGGCGCTCGAACGCTACGGCGCAAACGCTGTCCGGACGTTTCTGCTCTCGACGGCCTACCACAGCCGGGCGACCTACAGCGAGGGGACCGTCAGCGAGGCCGAGAGTCGCTGGGACCGCCTGAAACGGGGTCACGAGCGGGCTGTCGCGGCTGCCGACAGCGTCGATGCGCGCACGAAGACAGCCGACGAGACGCTCCGCACCGCCGTGACCGAGACACAGGAGAGCTTCGAGGCGGCGATGAACGACGATTTCAACAGCCGCGAGGCGCTCGCCGCACTGCTCGAACTCGTGACAGCGGTCAACACACACGTCGATGCGACCGGGGAGTACGACTACAAAGGGCTCCGGGCCGCGGTCGAAACCCTCGAGGAGTTCGGTGCCGGCGTGCTCGGACTTTCCTTCGGCGAGTCAGAGCCTGCAGGTGAGGTGGATGTCGCCGAGGAGCTCGTGGAGCTGGTGCTCGACGTGCGCGAACAGGAGCGGGCCGCCGGCAACTACGACCGCGCCGACGCCCTCCGGGCAGAGCTCGGGGAACTCGGTGTCGAGGTGCAGGACACCGGCGACGAAACCGAATACCGGTTCGAGTAAGAACACGAGTGAGGACCCGGTAGCAGGCTGTTCCAGCCGGTCGAGAGAGGCGACCTATTCCTCAATCTTTATCCCACCCGGGTCACTAAATATCGCTAATGACAGGATCCGCCGACGAGGAGTTGGGTGACCTGCCGCCGAGCGCGAAACTCGTCTACAAGGTGCTCGATTACAACGGGCCACTCACGCAGAAAAAGATCGTCGAGGAGTCGATGCTGTCGGCGAGGACTGTCCGGTACGCGCTCGAGCGACTCGACGAGATCGGTGTCGTCGCCGAAGACGTCTACTTTGCCGACGCGCGTCAGAACCTCTACGAGATAAAGGAAAGCGAGAGTGGGAGCGAAACCGAGCCTGCGCTCTCCGACTGAAGAACTGAACTATCGGGTCGGGTGAGCGGATGCGGTGAGTCGAGCGGTGAGGAAAGAACGGACCGCACACCGTCAGCGGGGATTCACAGGCACAGGTCTTAGGCCGGTGACTGTCCTACCAGATGTATGCCCGTTCCCAGAGACCAGGTCGAGGAGCTCAAGCCGCTCGCATTCAGGGAGCCAGTCGACGTGCTCGACCCGGCGAAGCTGTACACCGTCTACGAGGTCGCCCGGCTGTTGCAGGGGCTCGACGCGGAGGCGGAGATCGACCGCCAGACCGAGGACATCCTGCTCGACTGGGCTATCCCCTGGATGCTGTACAACGCCGATAGCCTCGTGTTCGCGGAGCCGGAGTCGGACACGGAGCCCGGTCGATACGGGTTGGCGACCGACTGAGACCACCCGCGCACCCGGTCGAGTTCATCGGGTTCGTGCCAGCGCCAGTTTCAAGCGTCGGCCGGGCCAACAGTGTATGTGAACCGGCAGCGACTCGTCGAGACACTCACGAGCGAGTTCGGCGCCGAGGAGGGGCCGGCACGGACAGTAGCCCGACAGGCCGGCGACCTCGCGGATTCCGGTCGACTCGCCGGGGATGCCGGCTACGACCTCACCGACCGGGTCGTGCTCGGCAATCTTGGGGACGCCCCGCACGGGTACACGCTCGTCGAGCGGTGGAACTGGTGGGTCGGCTCGCTCGAACTCGCGTACGGCGACACCTACCGTCGGTTCCGCGTCCGTCCCGGTGTCGAGTAACCCGGTGTCGTGTGACCATCCATCGAGTGACACATGTCTCCGGAGACTCTCTGTACGGTATGGACCTCAGATTTCTCGGTGGTGCGGACGAGATCGGACGGAGCGCGCTGCTGGTCAACGGTTCGTTGCTTCTGGACTTTGGACTGCAGACCTCGACCCCACTTCGGTATCCGTTAGACGCAGACACAGACCCGGACGCGGTGGTGGTGAGCCACGCCCACCTCGATCACGCGGGCGCGGTGCCGGCACTGCTGTCGGGTGACGCCCGGCCACCGATCCACTGGACACCGCCGACACGGGCGCTGGCGATGGTGCTCGCCCGTGACACGCTGAAACTCCACGGCAACACCCCGCAGTGCCGGTTCACCGAGACGAACCTCCGGCGAGTCACACAGGTCTCACAGACACACAGCTACCGCGACCCGTTCGAGGCGGCGGGTCACGAGGTCACGCTGTTCGACGCCGGACACATCCCCGGCAGCGCACACGTCCTCATCGACGACGGGGAGACACGCCTGCTCTGTACCGCCGACTTCCACACCGACGACCAGCGCCTCGTCGCCGGCACGCGTGCCCGCCCCGAGGCCGACATCGTCCTCACGGAGAGCACCTACGCGGACACGACCCACGAGGACCGCGACCGTGTCGAGCAACGGTTCATCGACAGCGTCCGGACGACTGTCTGGGAGGGCGGTACCGTCGTCGTGCCGGCGTTCGCGATCGGTCGCACACAGGAGATACTGCTGTTGCTCGCCGACAGCGACATCGACTGCTACGTCGATGGGATGGGTGTCGAGGTGACCCGTCTGCTCCGCCAGCACCCCGAGTTCCTCCGGAACCCCGAGGCACTCAAACGCGCGAGTGCGAACGCTCGCACGGTCACCGGCCGGGATGGCCAGCGCGAGCGCATCGCCGACACAAACACCGTCATCGTCACCACCGCGGGGATGCTCAACGGCGGTCCCGCGCTCTCGTATATCCCCGAGATACGGAGCCACCCGACGAACAAGATCGCGATGACCGGCTACCAGGTCCCGGGCACCCCCGGCCGGGAACTACTGGAGAACGGGCGACTCCCCCTCGATAACGGGGTTGTCCCGGTCAGCGCGCAGGTCGAACAGTACGACTTCTCCGCACACGCCGACCGCGAGGGGTTGCGCTCGTTTCTCGACTCATACCGGGACACGCCGGTGCTCGCTGTCCACGGCGACGACTGCGAGGGCTTTGCCGACCGACTCCGGACGGACGGCTACGAGGCGAGTGCGCCCGGGGTCGGCGACCAGTTGACTGTCGGGTGACCTCCGTGAGGACCGGTCAGGCGCCACCCGAGCCCGGGGACACCGGCCACCTGTCACAATCCGTTCAAAACCCGGGCTGTCGGTCGGACCTCTCCCGTTCCACAGGAAATAGAGGGGAACACCTGTTCGAAATGTGTGCGTGCTCCACACGAAACAGGGGGGTCTCGACACGGTCGTCCCGTCTACACTGAGGGGCCGACCACGCTGTACGCTGTCGAGGGGTCGATACCCGACGACGACGGCAGTTCGGACGACGTGGGCGACAGCGACTCTGACGACGGTGGCCCTCGAAGGAAGTCTCCAAGATTTTCGTCCGGCAGAGTGGGCACGGGAGAGTGATCCGCTCGGAATCGAGAGGTCGTTCCGCGAGGACCACGGCCCCGACTCGGATAGATAACCCAACAATCGTGTCAGACAAAAAGCGGGTGCCGGGATACACCCGCGAGATAGCGACCACCGCGGCGAGGGTCGCCGCGATGAGGAACGGGAGCCTCTTGGACCGTCGAGTCACAGTGGCAAAGACCGCGACAGCAGCAGCGTGGCCGGATGGAAACGAGTGTGTGACCGTCTCGGCATCACCGGTCAGACAGGCCGAACTGGACGGATACGGCCGCTGGACCGTGATCATCAGCAACCCGACAAGCAGTCTGCTGAGCGTCAGTGCGACCAGCGAGGCTCGAAACTCCCGCTCCCGGCCAGCCAGGGAGAACGGTCCGAGAGCGACCACCCCAGTCGTCGCGGAGCCGAGACCGGTGACCGAGTTCAGTAGTTTCGTGAGTAGCGGCATCCGAAGTTCGACAACACGGGCGTCGAGCCATCGAACGGCCTGAACGAACCCTTCGAGGAGGTGTGCTATACAGGTCAACAGTGGTAACCGGCAGAGGCAGATTGGCTCTCGGTTCGGACAGTCTCACACCGACCGACAGAGTCGCGCACACCGGGGAGAGCCGTCCTCAAACTCGTTACACCGGCGGAGTCGAAGCCGGAACTGCTGTTCCGCGGTGGGCGACGGGACAGGTCAGACATCGTGTCCGGACCGACAGGTACGGACTCGACAGGAAGTTGTGCGTCAGCATCAGCTCTCACCGTCGAGGTCCGGGCGGATGTTGTAAAGCAGTGTTAGTCCGGCCAGTAGCCACAGCACGACCTCGAGAAGAAACGACGGCGAGCCAAGATAGTGGCTGAAAAACGACCCCGACGGGATATCCGGCGGGCCGGGCGGCGCAGTGACGGGCCAGCCGTGTGATAGCAGGTCGATTGCCCGTCCGTTGACGACCACGTGCACTCCATCGAGAGCGACGTGTGAACCCCACCCGACCGCCACTGCACGGCCACTGTTACTGTACAGCGCGATGGGAATTATCACGACCAGAAACAGGACAGAGTGCCCAACAGTGTGATACAGGTCGACGATGCCGGACACTCCGAGCGGCTTGTCGATTATATCGGGAACCGCTGCACCGGCCACCAGCCACGGTGTCGACAGTCGCGACACCCGGCCTAACGTGGCAGTCGCGAGAAGATGCGTTGGAAAGAGCACGTTGAAAAACACAGGCCCGGAGCACACTCATCCTCGTCGGTTCTGGCTGGAGAGCCGATCAGTGACAGCCGGGAGATCCCGGGCAAACACCGAGGGTGAAGCAAGGAGAGAAACGGGGCGACAGTCCAGACGGCTTCTGTCGGCACAGTCGGTGTGAGCGCCGCAGTGAGAAACAGCATCCGCACACCGACGAGATACTTACGCAAGTCGCTGTCGGATGGGTCAAACAGTGGTCGCGTGTCGTCGCCAAGCTAACATGCCACGGTAGAGCTACCTGGTTGCAGAGAGCAAGAGGTACCAGACCGGGAGTTGGCCCCAGAGAACGGCGACTAGATGCGCGACAACGAAGCCGGAGGTGTCGAACGCCAGATGAAGACGCCCCCCGAGGTTGGTCGTCCGTCCGTGCGACCACTCCGTCGAAGCTCATCGGAACGGGAGCTGAACGGCGCGGTGTCGCAGCGAGACAGTGATACCTGCCCTCGCCGTCTCGGGGTTCTCGATCTGTGACCGACCGCTCGGCTTACTTATATCTGTCGCACAGTGGCCGTGGTAGCAACCGGCTAAACTGGTTTTATACGTGTGCCTCACAGAACGAGACAGAATGTTATCGCGACCTCAAGCGACTCTGACACGATGGCGGAGTGTAATACTCGCTGTCGGTATACTTGCGCTCTGTCTCGGATTCGTTGCTGCCCCGGCGGCCGGTGAGAACGTGACGGCAACAGACGGTAACGTCACAGTCGACGAATCAGTCGTCGAGACAGATCTGCCGGACCCGGCCTCGGACCGACTGGGTTGGGAGAGCGGCGTCTGGGCAAACGCGACACTCTCGATCAACCAGTCTGACGGGATCACGGAGTCCGAACTCGAGGCTGTCGTCGCGCGGACGATGGCCCGCGTCGAGTCGGTCCGGGGTATCGAGTTCGACCGGACCCCGCCGGTGCGGGTACTCTACGCCGACGAGCAGGAGTCGGCAGTTGCCGAGGGACAGTTCGAGAGCGAATCCTCGGGGGAGGCAGAGCAAACACTACTCAACACACAGTACGAGGCACTCTTCCTGATAAACGAGTCCAGTAACGCCGTCGAGTCACGGCAGGCACTGACCGGCGCTGTCAACGGTTACTACAGACCGGCACCGGCAACGTGACGATGATATCCCCGAACAGTGAGGTCCGACAGATCCGCGAGGCGATACTCGCACAGGAACTGTTCCACGCCCAGCAGGACAACCAGTTCGACATCCCGGGGATCGAGACAATCGAGGAGCGAAACACGCGAAACAGCTACATCGAGGGTGACGCGAACTACGTGCAGGACCTGTACGAACAGCGCTGTGAGTCAGCTGGAGCGGGACCTGTTATCGCCCGGACCGAACCACCATTCCGGACCTCTCCGACCTCAACAGGGGCATGGAGAAACTGTTCCAGCAACCGTACGAGTCGGGACAGGAGTTCGTCAGCAACAGACACCAGCAGATGGGCTGGGCGGCTGTCGACAGTCTCTACGAGAACCCGCCCACGAGCACGGAACAGGTTATCCACCCGGACAGATACGGGGAGGACGACCCGAGTGAGCTGGAGGTTCGCGACCGGAGCACGGACACCTGGCAGCCTCTGACAGCCGACGGCGAGCGCCTCACGGGGTCTGTCGGCGAACCCGGACTGTACGTGTCACTACTCTCTCCGGCGCTGTCCACCGGCGGGGATATCATCTCGATCCAGAACCACGCGGCCGGTGGACCCGGGGGGCAGAGACTCAGCTACGACCACCCCGCGACGACCGGGTGGGACGGTGACAGACTGCTCCCCTACGTCGGGACGACGTCGAATGCGACCGGCTACGTCTACGAGATGGCCTGGGACACGCCGGCCGATGCGCGGGAGTTCCACGACGCATACCATCGACTGCTCACCTACAACGGGGCCGACCCGGTCGCGGGCCTGTCGAACACCTACCGAATTCCCGAGAGTAGTGGGTTCGGCGACGCGTTCCACATCAACCGGAGCGGTACCAGTCTCCGCATCGTCAACGCGCCATCTGTCGACGAACTCGCCGAGATCGACCAGGGGGTCATCTTCAACAGTTCACAGTCGCCCGCTCCGTGGGCGCGGTCGAACGTCACCTGGGCATCCGAGTTCGACGCCGAGTTGACAATAGCAGACGGAGCTATCTACGTCCAGTCCGGGAACGGGACGCTGTCGGCACTCGACGGCGCAACCGGTGATCAACTGTGGCAAGCAGACCTCGGCAACCGGACCAGCGCACTGCGCGTGTCGAACGGGACCGTCTACGTCAGCACCAGCGAGTCGAAGGTAGTTGCTGTCGACGCGGCGACCGGTGACACGCGGTGGCGCAGTGCAGTTGGCGGGCGCTTCCTCACGCGGCTGACGGTCGCCGGCGACACCGTCTTTGTCAAGACAGCGGCCGGGACTGTCAACGCGCTCGACGCGGCGACCGGTGAACGTGAGGGCTCCGGCGTGACCGAAAAGGCGGCAACGGAACCGACGGTCACGGGCAACACGCTGTTCGCCGGCACCAGGTCGGGGGTGGTCGCCGTCGACACCACCACCGGCAACCAGACCTGGCAGACCGAACTTGACGGAGCGACTCGACCCGGGTTGTCCGTCTCGGCGGGGACGGTCTTCGTGTCGACAGCGAATGTCACCGCGGGAGTGGGTCAGATCCACGCCCTAAACGCTACAACCGGCGACGTGGCCTGGACACACGAGACTGCCAGTCTCACCCCCTCGGTTACCGTGGCGGGTGGGACGGTGTACACGAGTGTCGATACCGGCGCCGCAGGTAGCCCGGCGACAACAACTGGGATAGTAACCGCACTCGACGCGGGGAGCGGTGAGCAGCAGTGGCGCCTCGAGCTGAACGGGTCGCTCAACACCGCACCCATCGTGACGAACGGGAGCCTCTACGTTGGGAGTGCCGAGGGGACCGTCCACGCGATAGCGACATCCTCCGGCGAACGCCGCTGGACTGTCACGACTGCCGACGCGGTGAACGCGCCACTCGTGGCGACGGACGGGAGTCTCTACGTCGGTAATCAGGGCGGCGTACTGTCCGCGCTTGACCCGGCGACCGGTGACGAACAGTGGTCGTTCGTCGCGGACGGACTGGCGAGTCTCTCGCCAGCAACAACCGGTGATGCCGTCTACGCCCAGGGGTCGAGCACGCTGTACGCCGTCGAGGGGTCGACACCTGATGACGATGACCCCGACAACGATACCGACCCCGGCGGGGGTGACGGTGACCCCGACGACGATACCGACCCCGGCGGGGGTGACGGTGACCCCGACGACGATACCGACCCTGGCGGAGGTGACGATGACCCCGACAACGATACCGACCCCGGCGGAGACAACGATTCGAGTGCGGACGGCGACGGTCCCGGGTTCGGCGCGCTGGTGGTCGTACTCGCACTCGTTGCCCGGGGGATACTCGCCCGAGTCCGTGAGTGCCACAACTTGTGCACACAGCATCCCCACCCTTTCTACCGGCGTAGTAC
>KB659972.1_pt149 | contig 12267 bp, 10 predicted proteins | sample 558768 | NCBI scaffold set KB644980.1 | reverse complement strand
TGCGGCCGACGAGCAGGTTCCGGACCCCTCGGTGCCGACGAGGCTCGAGTTCGAGACCGGGACTCTCACCGAACAGGGGGTCTCACTGCAGTATATCAACCCTCCGGAGAGTCTGTTCGTGAGCAGGTCCACGGCGGCCGAAATCGATGACAGCCTCGAGCAGGTCGACTACCAGGGACGAACGTACTCTGTCCGTGAGCAGACTGGGACGACAACAGTCCTGTGGTCCTGTAACGACAGTGTGTACGCCGTCCAGGGCAACCTGGATCGTGAGGCGATACTCGATGTTGCTGACTCTGTCGAGTGTCCGGGGGATTGAGTCCCCCGATACGATGCCCGACGAGTTCGACACGGCGACTCTCTGGGAGACCCCAGTTAGTCGGCACAGACCGACGGGTCCGACGGACGAAACCACCGGTAGCCGCGTGGCCTCGCCGATATCGACGGTCGTGGACCCCGCCGGGCGCGAACCTCACTCACCCTGACGAGTCGGGAGAGATGACTCGCCCGCGGTGTTGCAAACGCTGTCTGGCGGGCGAGATATCGGTTCTGTGGCTGTGCCTGGTTAGTGCCGCGACGACCCGACCCGCCGATTGGGCCTGACTTTCAGGCGAGTGTCGGTCCGTCTGTTCTGAGATGCTCGGACAGACGAATAAGAGCCATGCCGGTGAAGACAACCGCAATCCCGGCAAGCACGAACAGAGCCACTGTCTCCGGTTGCCCGGCCCCTGCTGCGAGTGTGGATACTGTCCCGAGGAGGAGTGTCACAGTGAGCAAGGCGCCTGCTGCGGTGACGTTCAACTCGAGCCACGTCGAGGGAAGACTGGATCCACTCTGACGATTGTCTCTCATACACTCTAATTTCAGCGAGACGCCATTTAACTGTATCGGTGAATCTCTGTGACAGGCACTGCCTGACTACACCGTGACCGGGGGTATGCGAGTTCAGACGGACCGCCGCGTAGTCGGGCACGAGCAACCGGGTGCAGCAGGTTGCTGGCGGGTTCGTGAGGAGACGATGGAGAACGGCTCCAAGACCAGACGTACGCGTATCTGAGGACGAGCAGGATGGCAACTGTACCGACGCCCACAACGACTACAGCTGTGCGAACTGTGTCTCTGTACGGTTGGTGCGTGCTCTCGGTGCTCTCATCCGACGCGGACATCCGGTGAGGGTCCGTCGTATTAGGTCGTGTACACCGGAGGTCGAGAGAGGGTTGAGGTATGGGGTGTCAACAGATCGTAGAGGGGAGTTTACTGTACTCTCACGGCGGTTAGTCGTCCGCCGGAGGCTGTGCGCCCGTGGCACTCGTGCCGGGTGCACCGGGGCGGTGGTCGGATTCCAGGCGTGCGCTGAACCCGTCGGCATCGAAGTTCACCGTCATAGACGTGACGACGGCGTGGAACTGTTTGCAGTGGTTGCCGTCCGACGCGATGTTGACCGTCGACTCGACCAGTCCCGCTGCCTCGAGATCCTCCAGTCGCCGGTACACCGTCGCCTTCGAGGCCCCGGTCGCGTCGATGAGCTCGCGACCGGTGCGGGGCTCCTCGACGACAGCCTCGAAGACACGGTAGGTGTACTCGTCGCCCAGCAACTCAAGCAGGTCGTCTGCCTCGACTGTCTGCTGGGTTGCCTGTTCGGACGTGGACGTTGCGGCGCTGTCGGGAGTCGTCGGCGGGTTCGTGGGAAGACGGGTCGACTGTTGCATATCTGTATCCATGTCCCGTGTCCCCCTGTCTCCACATGCTAGGTATCTGTATCGGCCCGAGTCTAGGTATAAAGATACCGTCTCACGCCGCACGTGCTGCCATCTGGCCGGAGACCGAGCACTGTCTCGTGTCGGGTTCGAACTGGATGCGGCCGGTCGGCGTCGGGATCACACGGGCGTCGTGTCGACCGTGTCGTGACTGCACCCGGTCAGTCGGAACCGCTCCCGACCTGTTCGTCGGAGGTGTCGACAGCAAAGGGGAGTGTCCGCTGGAGCCACCGGGCACGAGGGTCGTCGTCGAGCAGTTCAGCAAAAATCGGCAGGGCCAGCACGAACCCCACGGCCACAATGGAGAGAGTCGCCCTGAGTGCGCCCGACAGCGGCGAGTTACCTCCGACTGTGGCAACGAGGTCAACCGCGAGGAGTGTGTCGGCAACGACAGCAGCGAGCAGCGCGGTGGCCACGGCGAGCACACAGAGGAGCACCGCACCACCGGATGGGTCAGGCCGGCGGTCCCGGACGAACTCCCAGACGGCCAGTCCACCGGCGGCCGTGCCGATAGACGCGGCGGCGTGGGTCTCGGATCCGAGCGGGGCCGCCAGGACTGCCCCGGCGAGCGCGAGCAGGAGGACGAGCGAGACTGGGCGTCGGCCACGGATCAGGAGCCGGTGACCGACCCACACCAGACCGAGACCGAGGGCGACACCGAGCACCACGTCACCGACGTAGTGGACACCGATGACCACCCGCGAGAACGCGACGGCGGCGATGATACCACCTGCCACGAGGGCGCGCCGGCGTCGTGTCCCGATATCGCTGAGTGCCGCGAGTCCGCCGTAGACGGCGGCCGCCCCCATCGCGTGTCCGCTGGGTGTGCTGAACCCGTCGTAGTTCGCCGGCGCGAAGACGAGCGGGTCGCCCGCCGCTCGGGCGGCGTAGAGCGGCCGCTGGACGTCGAGCACCCCTTTCAGACCGATGTTCAGTGTTAGTGCCGCCACCGCGACGGCCACCACCAGTCCGCGTCGCCGCCAGTTGTCGGCACTCCCGAGCCAGTAGAACCCCACAACCAGTCCTGCTACGACTGCTGTGTCCCCCAGGTGTGTCGCGAGTGCGAACCCGTCGGTGACAGAGTCGGGCAGGAACCCGTCTATTGCCCGGTTCACCTCGTAGTCCCACAGACCGGTGGGCAGATTCCGCTCACCGCTCACGATTGCTCTGTCAGGGTTGAACGTTCGAGTGCCTTTCGGGGACGAGGGTTCGAGTTCTTTTCCGGGGCGGACGGCGACCGCTGGTGGTTTCGGGTCGGTGTTTGTCTCGACGGGTAGACCGCGGTACGAGTGCGAGTCGTGCACAGCGAGGTGGTCGGTTCGGGTTCCTATTCCGGTCGGCCGTGGTGACTCCAGAACCGGTCGAGTTGGCCGGAGAGGAACTCGGGGGTCATGCGGACGAACTCCTCACGCTCGGCGGGTGAGAGGTAGCTGTGGACGCTGTGGCGTGCCTCTTCGACGTACCGGCCGCCGACGAGCGCGCGGATACCCACCTCGTCGGTCCCGCGGATGACACGCCCGATCGTCTGGCGGGCGCGGCGCACCGCGGGCACGGTGAGCGCGTACTCGAAGGCGTTGTCCTCGCCGAAGGCGTCACCGTAGGCCCGCCGGACAGCCCGCACACGGGGGGCTCCGATGTTCACGAGCGGTACACCCACAACCGCACAGGTGTGGAGTTTGTCACCGTCGTAGTCGACCCCCTCTGTGAGCGTGCCGCGGGCGCTCGTGACGAGCACCGTCCCGTCGCCGTCGAAGAACGCCGATTTGAGCCGTTCGGTCTCCGCGAAGGAGCTGCTCGTGTCCACGAGCACGGGCTTCTCGACAGCCTCTTCAAGATATGAGCCGGCCCACCGGGCCTCGCGGTAACTGGGCATCGCCAGCATGACCTTGCCCGGTGAGCGGGCGAGGGTCCGCAGGGCGTGGGCGTACTCGTCACGGGTGCGGTTCCAGCTCTCCGGGTCGGTGTTCTCCGCCGGGTCACCCCGATTGTGTGCTGTAAACGGGTCCGCGTCGACGAGCCAGCTCGCCCTGTTCTCCTCGGGAAAGGCCAGCCCGTAGGTGCGCTCGCGGACAGTCCGGTCGGCACCGAGCGCCGCGAGCCCCGACACCTCCGTGAACACCTCAAGCGGCTCCAGGGTCGCGCTCATCAGCACACCCCCGCCTAAATCGTCGAGGATCTCCCGGAGTGACTCGCCGGGCATGCACTCGAACAGTACCAGCCCGGCGGTGTAGGCCCCTTCCCAGCCGTCCCGACGCGACGGTGACGGCTCTAGTTCCAGCTCACGCAGGTTCCGGGCGTGGTCACGGTTCCACCAGCTCTCCATGACCGCACCCACAGCCGTACAGACGGGCGAACGGTCGAGACCGAGCGACTCCATCGCCGCCTCGGTCGCGCCGCCGACTGTCGACAGCCCACGCCACAGCTCACCGGTGTAGCCTGCCGTCTCGGCCCAGGCTGTTAGCTCGTCGCGCTCGACTGTTTCGGGGTCCCGCAGCGGGACCTCCAGGTCACGGTCGGGCACCTCGCCGGTACGCCAGCCGGCCACCTCGGCGTCGAGCGCCTCCTCGATGCGCCCGTCGAGCCAGGTAAGCAGGTCGTCGTAGAACGCCCGGGCCTCCCGGAGCGCCTCGAACGGCACGTCGCGCTCCTGCAGTTCAGCACGCACCGCCGCTCTCCTCTCGTCGGTTTCCTGTGCGCGGGTCAACACCGTCTCGAGGTCGTTTCGTGCCCGCTTCAGTGTCTCCGTACCCACCCTGTCAGAGAGCAGTTCTCGCACCCGTTCCTCCAGGCGATGGGCCTCGTCGACGATCAGAAACGTGCTGTCGTCGAGCACCGACGCGAGCAGAGGCCGGGAGTCGGGGTCGAACAGGTGGTTGTAGTTGCCCACGACGACCGACGCCCCCTCCAGCAGGACGCTCATCACTCGGTGTGGACAGGTGCCCCGTTCGGTGGCTGCCGGCAGATACTCGTCGGCGGTCACGACACTGTGCTCGCCGACACCGAACCCGACCGGCGAGCCGCGGTTGCGGGCGTACCAGTCGGCCTCGAACGGGCAGTACAGCTCGTCCCCGGAGTCGGTTTCGACGCTCGGCTGTGCCAGGGGGTACGGGCTCTCTGCCCCTGCTGTCGCCAGCTGGGACCCCGCTATCTGCTGCTGTCCGGCGTCGGCACGGGCCTCCCGGACCAGGTCGCTTGCCCGTTCGGGGTCCCACCAGACCTCCTCGCCGGCGGCGGCCCCGACGGCAGCCTCGGCGGCCGGTTTGCCACCCGTGTTCTCGCCGTCGACCAGGTTCGCGGTCGTCTCTCGCAGCTCCTCACAGCGCTCGTGTGTGCCGGCATCGTCCGGGAACACACCCTCGCGACCGTACGGGCAGAGATCCCGCTTGCCAACGAGTGCGACACCCGGCAGCGGCTCCTCGAGACCGGCGTTCAGTGTCCGGAGGTCCTCGACGAACTGCTGGCGCTGTTGTTTGACCGGCGTCACGACGACGACGTTGTCGTAACTCCCCTCCCGGATGAGCGTCGCTGCCGCCGTGAGCGCGGCCATCGTCTTGCCGGTTCCGCAGGGACCCTCCATCGCCAGGTAGCCGTTCTCCTCACCCACCGCGATTGCACTCTCGATTGCGTCACGCTGGTTCTCGTAGGGCTGGTCGAACCCGAAGTACTGTCGCCACTCCTCGTCGCCGCGAGCGCCCGCGTCCCCGGCGCTGTCCATACCCACACTGTGGCGTGTTCGGGTTTCAATCCACGGGGACAGGACCGCCAGGGGGCCACGCTCGACTTCGCGGACGGCACCACCGGGTGATCACACTACTGTCGGTGATGCGGGACCGCAGCCGAGAACGAGAGCCTCGCCGCACAGTTCCGGGCTGGCGGGCGAGGACGGGTCCCGGACGCGGATATCGACCCGCTGTTCCGTGCACTGCTCGGCAGTGTCGCGACCACCGTCGGCGTGTTCGGAACACTCTCTATCGCCATCCTGCCGGTACTCGAGCGGTTTGGTATCGTCACCGGTCCACAGGATAATCTACGCGTTCCTGGCGAGTGTGCTCGTGCTCACCCCGATGTCCGTGCTGTGGACACGGTATCTCGGCCCGGGAGACTGGTTCCCAGCAGCCGAGGACACCGCCAACGGTCCCGTTGTCACCGACGGGCGCGGTGACAGTGGCACCGCGGGTGCGGGTGGCAACCGGGTCGAGACCGCCGTCTCCGGTGGTTCGACCGGGCGTCACGACCGGACTCTCCGGCAGCCGTGGCGCGGCGAACCGCCTCACTCTTTGCTCGGGAGGCGAAACAGCGTCCATGAGTGCGTACCGTGACGGTGGTCTGTTTGTCGTGCTCTCCGTGCTGTGGGGGTCGTCGTTTGTCGCGATAAAGGCGGGTTTGGAGCACATCCCACCGGTGCTGTTCGCCAGTCTCCGGTACGATATCGCGGGTGTGTGTCTACTCTGCTATGCCGCGTTCGCGACAGACCGGTGGCTCCCTCGTTCGCGGGGTGACTGGACCGAGGTGCTCGTCGCCGCGGTGCTGGTCATCGCGGTGTACAACACGTTCCTGTTCGTCGGGGAGCAGGGTGTCACGAGCGGTGTGGCGGCGATTCTCGTCGCGACGAGTCCGATCCTGACGACCGGGTTCTCGCGACTGCTCCTGCCGGACAGTCGTCTAACGCCGGTCGGCTTGCTCGGTCTGGCCTGCGGGTTCGTCGGGGTCGTCCTCGTAGCGGTCCCGGGTTCCGGGGCTATCACCGTCGAAGATATCGTCGCGCCGGGGCTGGTTTTTCTCGCCGCGATGTCGGTCGCACTCGGGAGCGTTCTCCTCGAGCGCACCGAGAGCAGCATCGGTACCGAGGGGGCCGTTGCCTGGTCGTTTGTCCTCGGTGCAGTCGTGATGCACGCCACGAGTGGTGCCATCCCGGGTGAGTCGGTTACCGACCTCACGATCACCACCGAGGCTATCATCGCGGTCGGGTACCTCGCGGTGCTCGCGAGCGTGGTCGGCTACGTTATCTACTTCGGCCTGCTCGAGCGTCTCGGCGCGGTCGACATCAATCTCGTCTCCTACGCCGCCCCGGTTGTCGCCACCGTGGTCGGCTGGCTCCTCCTCGGGGAGACCCTCGAACCCCTGACCGTTGTCGGGTTCTGTGTCATCGCTGTCGGGTTTGTCCTGCTGAAACGCCGGGCACTCGCCGAGCGCTCGCGAACGCTCCGTCAGACGCTCGCCGGGAGCTCCTGATACTGCTGGACGGCGGAACCTGAGCCCCGGTCACAACCCGGAGGTACAACCGGTGAACAGACAATCACCCTGCGAACCTAACTCCTAAATAACCGGTTGTACGGGCTGTTGCGGTGACCTGCCGCCGGGGGTGTCGTTACGGAAACACGAGGAGAAATCACCACCAGTTAGTCCGGGGAGGATGTCAACAGGGGGTAGTATGTAATAAATACGTGTCATTCGGCCGTCCACCAGACACAGTCGAGGAACACAACCACAGGACAGCGTCGACCCCGCGTCATACAGGGGTTTATTAATTTCCGGTGATGTACTCACGTTGCAGTCGCGACTGCAGTGTCACCGCCTCGCTGTTTCGACCCGGGTTCGTCACGGCTCCCGCGGGTAGCAACGCCTAACCTCCGGGAGCGTGAACGCCCGGTATGCTCGAGCTCGACGATATCACCGCGGCTCGTGAGCGAGTCGCCGAGACATCCCGGCACACACCGCTATCACACACCTACACATTCTCGTCGATGACGGGTGCGGATGTCTATCTCAAACAGGAGATGCTCCAGCGCACCGGGTCGTTCAAGATACGCGGCGCGACAAACCGCATCGCGACACTCCCTGAGGAGACACTCGATGCGGGTGTGGTCACGGCGAGTGCCGGTAACCACGCACAGGGTGTCGCGCTCGCGGCCACACGCATGGGCGTCGACGCAACGGTCGTGATGCCGGAGTACGCACCGATCCAGAAGGTAAAGGCGACACGCGCGTACGGTGCGGACGTGGTGTTACACGGCGTCGACTACGACGAGGCCGCCGAGTTCGCCCACGAGATCGAGCGCGAGGAGGGGCGATACTATCTGCCGGCGTTCGACGACTGGGAGGTGATGGCCGGTCAGGGCACGATCGGACTCGAACTGCTTGAGGACCTGCCCGAGGTCGAAACCGTGGTCGTGCCGGTCGGCGGCGGCGGCCTCGTCTCGGGTGTCGCAACCGCACTGAAGGGCCACGACCCCGATATCCGCGTGATCGGTGTCCAGGCGGAGGGTGCATCGAGCGCCGCCCCGTCGATGCAGAGCGGCGAACGGGTCGAACTCGACAGTGTCGACACAATCGCCGACGGTATCGCCACCCGTTCACTGGGCGAGAGGACGTTCCAGGTCATCCGCGAGCGCGTCGACGAGGTGGTGACCGTCTCCGACGCCGACATCGCCGTGGCGATCGTGACACTGCTCGAGCGCAGCAAGACCCTCACCGAGGGGGCTGGTGCGGTCTCGCTGGCGGCCCTGCTCGAGGGGGCGTTCGACTATGATGACGACGAGGTGATCGCGCTCGCGCTGTGTGGTGGTAACATCGATATGAACACGCTCTCGACGGTAATAATCCGCGGCCTGGCGGAGACCGGCCGGTATCTGCGCGTCCGGACAGTGCTCCCCGACCGACCGGGGGCGCTCGAGTCACTGATCGATATCATCTCCGATCAGGACGCCAATATCTACGGCATCCGACACGACCGGAGCTCCCGGGATGTCTCGCTGGATGACGCGGAGGTAGAGGTCGACCTCGAGACCCGTGGTCCCGAACACATCGAGCAGTTGCTCGAGGCCCTGGAGGACGGTGGCTACGGGCTGACCGTGCTCACCTGAACAGCTGATACGGACACGTCCGACGAGACTGTTACACCCACCGACCGTTTATATATCCGCACAGCCAACACGCCGACATGGAGATCCCGGACCTGCTCAGGCATCGTCTCGAGGGTGAGCCACGAAACGGGGTCGCGCTGGACGGAAACGCAGTTACGGTGTTCACCCGGGACCGGACGCTCATCTACCGCGAGGAAAGTCTGCTCAGCGACGCCACAGTGGAGGTCTACGACAACGACATCGAGCGGCTCTCGGTCTCGCAGGGGCGGCGCAAGACGACGTTCGAACTCGAGTACATCGACGACACGAGACAGTTCGTGGTCCCGAGCAGCCACGCCGAGGCGATGCTGGAGGGGTTGTTCGGGGGTATCCTCGTGTCGGCGGGCGTCACCGAGGACAGTGAGGAGATTCGCGGGGTCTACCTGTTCAGCGACCTGACGCTGGTGGTCACAGACTCACGGCTGGTGAAACACGTCGGACCGGCGGTCTGGGGGAGCGACCCGGAGACCTACCCGTTCAGCGCCGTCACCGGTCTGGAGTTCGAGGAGGGGGAGGTGGCAACACAGGTCGTGCTCTGGGTCGACGACAGAGCCGAGCGTATAAAGACACCCAACGAGGAAGCGCCGCTGTTGCGTCGGACGTTGACCCGGGCGCTGTGTGCGTTCCACGGTGTCGATTCGCTCGAACAGTTAAACGAGAGCCTCGGAACCGGCACCGACACCGACGACGACCCGGCGCCACACTCCTCTATCGCGCTGGAGGAGGAGATCTCCCCGCTCATCGAGGGGACCGACGAACAGGAGAGCACCGTAACCGACACAATCGACGCTGTCGCCGACGACAACTGGCTCGAACCGGACAACGATACCGACCAGACGGAACCGGCAGACGACGGTGGAGTGTCGGTCGACGATAGAGCCGACGACGGCGAAACCGATGGTGAACTCGGGGAACGCATCGACACGCTCGAACGCCGGGTGAGTGAACTGACCCGAACGGTCGATCAGCAGAACAAACTCCTCGAGCGCCAGTCCCGCCACCTCTCGGCGCTCGCGGAGCAGGTCGACACCGACCGCTGAGACTGTCGGACAGGGTATTTTGCGACCGATACTCGCAGAGAGGCCATCTGTCACAGAGTTTCCCGCACGAACGTCCCGTCGATGTTCACGCACGTCTGTCCGACAGCACGAGGACCCACTCGCTCTCTGCTGCCGTGCTACCACGCCACACCTGGTCGTCTCTCACGCTCTGCTGTCGAGACCTGTTCGAACCCGACAGTCCCGACTGCTCCTGTCCTCTGTGCCAGTCGGATGGGGCCTGCGGTGAGTTGTTAAATCAAAGCTTTCAATTGCTAATTCGAGATAATATAGACTAAGACTAATACTTAGCAATGACCGGCGAGGAGACAGCGCACACGACGCGACGTACAGTGCTCGGGGCAGCAGGGTCGGCTGCGATTGTCGGTCTCGCAGGCTGTGTCAGCGGAGACGATAATGACGGAGGTGACGGTACCGGAAGCGGAGACGGGGAGACAGCCACCACCGCGACGGTGACGCTCCTGGCCGAGCAGACGAGCCCACACGAGAGCGGTCTGCCGGGAGACAGCGTCAGCCACGCCTGCGAACACTTCGAGTTCGGCGACGAGGAGGAGTTGACCGGCACTCCGACCGTCAGCGAGGCCCCTGAGACATCGGCCACACACCAGCTGTTCGACGTGACCATCGACGGTGAGAGCGGTTACATCGTCTTCCACGGCGACGGCGAACACAACCACGAAGCAGACAGAGAAGGCGACGAGCAAAGTCGCGAAGGAGACAAGGGAAGCAACGAACACAATCACGGGGAAGGGAGCGACCACGAAGAAGACAGAGAGGGCAACGGACACAACCACGGGGAAGAGGGCGATCACGAGGGAGACAGGGAGGCAACGGACACAATCACGGGGACGAGAGCGACCACGAAGAAGACAGGGGAGGGTAGTGAACACAATCACGAACGAGAGAGCGACGACGAGGCAGACGGAGAGGGCAACGAGGGAAGCGACGAGCAGAGAGCGATCACGAAGCGAGAAAACAGCAACGAGGGAGGCGAGGGAAGTCAACGGAGAAGAGAGCAACCACGAGGGAGACAGAGAGAGCAACGGAGACAACCACGGGGAAGAGAGCGACCACGAGGGAGACAGAGAGGGCAACGGACACAACCACGAGGAGGAGGGCGGTCACAGCGAGGAGGGAGAGGTGTACGCGTTCTTTGTGGACGGGGGTTCGGCGACAGTCGTTGAGGGGGAAACTGTCCACGAGGAGAGCAGTGGCGTCCCGGCTTGTGGGCCGGCGGATACGTACGTACTCGCCAGACCGGAGGATGGGGGAGTCATGCTGGAACTCTCCGCGTGACCAGCCGCGAGTTATTAACACAAGATGGTTCGATAATAACGCTTTTTATGAAACGGACACAAAAAGGAGATATGAACCCGACACGACGCGAGGTACTGGCTGCGGGTGCAGGAGCGGCGGCAGGGGCGCTGGCGGGGTGTCTGGGGGGTCGCGGCGGTAGCAAGAGCCCGGACGGGTACGCCACGTTTCTCGCGCTGTCAGACTGGGCGGACACGGTCGGTGGCGAGCAGCTCACGTTCGAGACACCGGTCGAGACCGGCGAGATGGGGCACGGCTGGACGCCGAACGGCGGGATTGTGCCCGATCTCGTGGCCACAGACGTGTTCATCTATCTCGATACGCCGGAGTTCCAGTGGGCGGTCGATGCCGCGGGGACGCTGTCGCGTGACTACGGGGATGAGATGATGGTCGTCGACGCGCTGGAGGGTCTCGGGCCGCGTCTGCTGCCGTTCGACGGTGGCGGTGACCCGCCGGAACCGGTGTACGACCGGGAGTTCACCCGCGAGGAGCTGGCAATCGGGGAGTTCCAGCTCTGGGACACACGGACAGACCGGCAGGAGGGCCGGTGGCACAGCGGACGGGGCCACTGGCACGGCGGCCCACCCAACGTTGCGGTCGGTGACGAGATCCCGCTCGCGGTAGTCGTCCCACACGTCGAGGACGAGACGATTGCGGCCCCGCTCGGTGCGGACGAGCGGTTCCGCGCCGAGGCCCGGTTCGCGGCAGGGGCCGACGAGAGTGTGCTCGATATCGAGTCACAGGGCGGGGTGGTGACGTTGCGGGGCCGGTCGACCGGGGGGACCGAGCTGGTGTTCGAGATCTACGACGGCGACGAACTGGTCGAAGACACCACAGAGGAGCCCGCACGGGTGAGAGTCGTCGAGGCGTACAGCGAGGACCGGGTCCCGGGTTCGTTCGACCCACACGCGTGGATCGACCCCGTGCTCGCGGGCGAGATGGTCGGGACGATCACCGACGCGCTCGTCGAGTACGACCCCGAGAACGCCGACCGGTATCGGGAGAACGCCGCCGACTACCGGGCGGAGCTTGCGGCGGTCGACGAGCAGCTGTCGGGGCTGGTCGCGGACGCCGAACTCGATGTGGCTGTGTTCGCCGGTCACAACTCGTACCAGTATATCGAGCAGCGCTACGGGTTCGAGCTCGTGACACCAACCGGTGTCTCGCCGAACGAGGAGGTGGCGAGCAGTGACATCGTCGACCTGGTCGAACTGATCGAGGCGAACGGGGTCGAGA
>KB659964.1_pt25 | contig 12279 bp, 12 predicted proteins | sample 558768 | NCBI scaffold set KB644980.1 | reverse complement strand
AAGGTGACGTGCTTGCCACCGCCCGAATCGGGGCAATCCAAGCGGTCAAACACACCTGGGAGACGATCCCGATGTGTCACCAGATTCCGATCACGAACATCGACTGTAAGTTCACGGTCAACGACCGGCAGATCGATCTCACCGTCGCCGTCGAGACAACGGCAAAAACCGGCTGTGAGATGGAAGCCTTGGAAGGCGTGACGACCGGACTAAACGTCGTCTGGGATATGTGTAAGGCCGCCGAGAAGGACAACGACGGTCAGTATCCTGAGACGCGGATCGAAGGGGTTGGCGTTGTGACGAAAGAGAAGCATTCGGTATAGCGCTTCGTGATTTATGAGGCCGAGTACCACGACAACGACAGTATGCAGAGACCCACCAGTAAGCAGACGATTTCGTGTAGTGATCAGGGGCCGGCGGGTGAGTGGGCGGGACGTACGTGGCAACGATTTGCCGCCATGATAAAAACGGCCGGTGACGCCGCTCGCTCGGCGAACTCTGGCGACGCAAGCACTGGAGGGCCATAGGCCAGAAGCGCGCAACGAGCCGCGAGAGTCGGCGCGTTGAGAGCTTTCTATACTGACACAGTTCTCTTGGAGTCTGGTGGCTGTCCAGGTATTGAAAACAACTTTGGGTTCTACACTGACACCCGTCAAGATCGTACCTGAACACTACTCCCAAGTCAAATCGAGCTACGCCTCCGGCGACCATACCCGGTCGCGAACCAGCAACACCTGTGAGATGGGCCTGACTAAACAACGCGACCAACAGCACGCCCAGTGAGTTGTTCACCATACCGACGACTGTGTCATCCAGTCCGTGTTGGGCCAGCAGCATCGTAACTCCGGCTTCGGGATAGATGTCGAGACCAAACCCGAAAAGTTCCCAGATTATGCCGAAGGCCAACACCACGATGAACAAATACACGAAGACGAACTGCCGCGGAATCTGAATCTTGTCGCTATGGATATCGATCACGCGCGCGACTGTGTTCCACCTCCAGCAGCGAGGGACACCGACAGCACATTGATAAAGCTATCCCACCACGCGAACTGCGCGTAGAGGCCAGCCGAACCCGGCGCAGAAAGAAAGTGATGATCTACAGCCCGAGCCACAGGTCAAGCGAAAACCGGTAGTTCCGACGGACGAGGGCGGACAACAGTGTCACATCCAATCCGACGCCGTCTTTGGCTGACCGACAAATAAACCATATACAACGATAGCAAATAGCAGTAGTTGCCTCTGGTGAGTCGACGCTATATCGACGGCGACAGCTATGAGAGCAGGGTTATCAACCGATCATATCTCAAATAGTGCGCCGGAGGATGTAGGACTCTCGCTGCTAGCCAGCATCCCGTTATCCCGTAATGTCCCCAACGTCTCGCTGGATCGTTGCCACCGCCTCATTGTCGTCGTCGGCCACAGTCTGCTCCGTCTCTGGCTTACGTCGCTTGCGTCGGCGGTCACCGGGAACATCCCCGAACTGGTTGGCGACTACATGTATGAGCGATATCAACGAAAACAAGCAGTTTAGATCAACAAAATTAATAGTTAGATGTGTCTAATCTTTGGGTAGGTAATGGAGTCATTTATCGGTATCGTCGGCACAGCGTTTCTGCTCCAGCTTACCGCCCTACCGGGCGAGAAGGGCCAGCTTGTGATCGCCGGGTTGGCAACCCGGTACAACCCTTACATGGTTGTTGCGGGCGCGGCAACCGCCTTCGGGGGGTGGACGGCCATCGAGATCCTCTTGGGGAACGCGTTGAAGGGTGCGTTGCCGGAGGTGTATCTCGACATCATCACCGCGGCACTGTTTTTCATCTTTGCGGCGTGGCTGCTGTATACGACCGTCGACGGCGTCGATACCCCGGAGATCGCCTCCGAAGGAAGCCGCTTGGCCGCGATCCAATCACGGCTCCCGGCGCGACTCCATGGGTTTCTGCCCTCGTTTTGGCTCATGGTGTTCGGCGAGTTCGGCGACAAAACACAGCTGGTGACGATCGGGTTGGCCGTCCAGTACGGCGCGACGTCAGCGATCTGGCTCGGCGAGATGCTGGCGATCGTGCCGGTGAGCCTGGCGACTGCACTCTTCTTTAGCAAAACTGCCCACCGGCTTGATCAGGCGTGGTTCCACCGGGTTGCCGCCGGGATCTTCATATTGTTTGGGCTCGATATCGTCGCAAGTTACACGATCGGCCGGTCGTTTCTGCCGATCTAATTGTTGTGCGACGGCCGACATAGCCAGATCAGGCCGATTCGACGGGTGTCAGCGCGGCGGCTTTTGATCTGGCCTGCTCGATGATCGCCGGCCGGGCGGTAAACTCCAGTAACACCTGCTCGCCCTCATAGGATTCGGTCTCGACATGGGCGTGATCGTAGAGCCACGAAACGAAGCTCATTGTGTCGTCGGCCATCGGCACCAGCAGGCGTTCGTGCTCCCAGTCGGGAAGCTCGGCTTCGACACGCTCTCGAAGGGCCTCGATACGCGCGCCGGTCTTGCCCGACACAGCGATCGGGTTGGGGGCGAGCGCGGATAGTGCGGCCTGCTTGTCGGCAAGTTCCTCCGTAGAGAGCAGATCGGTTTTGTTGAAAACGGTGCACACGGGGGCCTCGTTGCGCTCGTGAAGTGTGTCGTGGGAGGTCACCAGCTTTTCACGCATCTCGGCGACCGGCTCGCTGGCGTCGACAACGAGCAACACAAGATCTGCTCGGTAAACTGAATCTAATGTCGATTCAAAGGATTCGACAAGCCAGTGGGGGAGATCCGATATAAACCCGACCGTATCGGTCAACAACACCTCTCGACGCTCCAACTCAGCCCGCCGGGTGGTCGTCCCCAGCGTCGTAAACAGCATATCCTGCGATTCGGCAACATCATCGAGATCTGGATGTTTCTCGGCGTTCTCATCAACGTCAAGCTCAGCCGCCAGCCGGCGCAGTAGTGTTGATTTGCCGGCGTTTGTATAGCCAGCCAAAGCGACCAGATCAAAGCCAGAATCACGACGCTCGGCCCGCCGGCGAGCCTCCTTGTCGGCGATCGACTCCAGCTCGCGTTTGATCGAGGCGATCTGGGCTTTGATATCCTGCTCGCGGCTCTCGTCGTACTCGCCGAGCCCCATGAACCCGGGGCGTTCGTCACGTTTGGCCAGACTCGTTTTCGCCGACGCCCGCGGGAGCTCGTAACGAAGCTCGGCGAGTTCGACCTGGAGTTGGGCCTTCCGCGTCTGGGCGCGCTGCCCGAAGATCGTGAGGATGAGCGTAAACCGATCGAGTACCTCGGTCTCGCCGGGCAGGATGCGGCCGATATTGAACATCTGGTAGGGGCCGACCTCGTTGTCGATAATGGCCGTCTCGGCGTCGGTGCGAGCGACCAGCTCCGCGATCTCGGCCACCTTCCCTTGTCCGAAGTGGTGGGCGGTGTCTTCGGCTCTGGTCTGGGTGATCTCGCCGACAATCTCGTAGCCAGCCGCCGCCGCAAGCTCACGGAACTCGGTGAGATCGGCGCGGCCGCTGTCGACGCGTTTGGCGAGGACCGCCTTCATCTGTCGCCTCCCAGCTGAGCCACTATCGCTGGTCGGGCGAAACGGTTGTTACTGACGAACAGTGCAAACCACGTCCATACCGATAGATGGGCGGGGAGCATCAAGAACGTCTCGGCGGGTGTCACCGAGTTTTAATATCGTCTTCGTCTCTGATGACCTGTGTTTCGGCCTTGCCGCTGGTGAGTTCGTTCACCATATCGTAGAAATCGTTCTGTAGGCCCGCCGGGAAGGTGACAACGCCGACCCACGAGCCATCGCTCTGCCACTCCTCGCGTTCTAACTCGCCGTACTGTCGCACCTCGGCTTGGCCGCTGCCGGCGTAGTCGGCCGGAAGCTGTACGGCCATCGTCACCTCATCGAACCGGATCGGGATCACCGGGCGGAGATCCTCTAAGGCCTCATCGACCTGCTCGGAGACCGGCTCCATCGGGTCGATCCGGAAGCCGGCCTCCTCCAAGGCGCGTTCGATCCGCTCGGGTGGATGAGGCGCGTCATCCATTTGGGGGTTGACCGCGTTGCGCGCGATAGTGTTGATGAGCTGCTTGCGCTTTTGTTCCTGCATCTCGCGTCGCTGTTCGGCGGTGATCTGGATCTCCCCGCGTTTGATCACCTCAGGGATGATCTCCAAGGGCTCGGTCGTCTCAAAAACATCTTCAAGATCTGTTTCAGCCGGTCGATCGCCGCGTGAAGCGTCCTCGAACACATCCTCGGCGGCGATCACGTCCGCAAGCTCGCCGTCGAACTCCTCGCGTTTGATTTCGAGGGCAGCGTCGGGATCGATCAGTACCTCAAAGCGCGCGCCGTGGGACTCCAGCCGCGCGGTAACTGCATCCTCAAGGGAGATCATATCACAGCGTTACACCGCGGATCATAAAAACGCTCCCCGCGCGGTGGCGGTGAACCGCCCTACTCAAGATGGCTTGCCCGGCAGTCGTCGGAGCAAAAGTGGGTGTGTTCGATCTGTCCGTCCTCGACAGTGGCGACAACGCGATGGGTCGGCAGTTCGATGATAGGCTCGCCGCAGACAGCACACTCAGGGGCGTCATCCTCGTCGACGTCTTCGCCAATATCCGATGTCGGATCGAGCATATCATAACAGGCGGGCCTCGGTACGTTAACCTGTCTACTCGTCGTGACAGATATCGCCGCTTCATCACGGCTCGGGGACGACGACAACCCGAAGATCGTTGACGTTTGTCCCGGTCGGGCTGGTTGTGATAACTGCGTCAGCCGCCCCAAGCACCGTGGTGGCGTCGTTGTCGGCGAGCGCGTGTCGCCCCTCTCGAACGGCGACCGTCTCGCCGTCAACGATCGCGCCGGCGGCGTCAGTCGGCCCATCAACACCGTCAGTGTCAACGGCGGCAACGACCGTCTCGGGAGTCGTATCGTCGCTCCCGGCAAGTTCAACTGCCGCCGACAGCGCGAACTCCTGATTTGGGCCGCCGACCCCGTCGCCGTCGACGGTGACGGTTGTCTCGCCGCCGGAGACGACGACAGCGGGCGGATCAAGCGGGTTGCCGGTTGCGGCGATCCCCTCGGCGATCGCAACCTGCGTTTTCGCGGCCTCACGCGCCTCGCCGCGAATCCGCGAGGAAAGCACAAGCGAGTCGAAACCGGCCGCCTCCGCTCGGTCGGCGGCAGCCTGTACCGCGGTCAGCCCGTCGCCGATGACCGCCGTTGTCACCCCCTCAAAAACCGACGCGCCGGGGGCCGGGGTCTCATCGATCTCGTCGGCAACACCGCGGGCAAGCCGGTCGGTGACAGCCGCTGGCACGTCGAGTTCGTATCGATCGATCACCGCATGGGCGTCGGCGTACGTCGTTGGATCGCCGACGAGGGGGCCGCTTGCGATCGTCGCCAGATCGTTGCCGACGACGTCGCTGACGACAAGCGAGCACACATCGGCCGGTCGTGTCGCCGCGGCGAGGCGGCCCCCTTTGATCGCCGAGCAGTGTTTGCGGATGGCGTTGATCTCGTCGATTGTCGCCCCCGAGTCTAACAGCACGTCGGTCGTCGATCGAAGATCAGTCAGCGAAATCCCGGCTGCGGGCGCGGCCATGAGCGCGCTCCCGCCGCCGGTGATAATACCAATGAGCAGTGTCGAGTCGTCGGCTGCGGCAGCAGTATCCAACAGTCGGCGAGTGTTCTCAACGCCGCGTTCGTTTGGGATCGGGTGGTTGCCAGCGAGCACGTCGATCCGCTCGGTCGATCGCGGTGAATCGGTGACAACGATCCCGCTGTCAAGATGGTCGCCGAGAACCGCCTCCAACTCCGCGGCGACAACGGCCGCAGCCTTGCCACCGCCGAGAGCGATCACCTCGTCGTAGTCAGCGAGGTCGTAGCTCGCTCCACCAACGGTTAGGATGGTGTCGGCAACAGACACCGCCTCCCGTGTCAGCCGGGCCGGATCGGCAGCCTTGATGCCAGCGGTGAGACAATCAAGCGCGACCGCGTGAGAGGGAGATCTCGCCAGCTGCTCGCGGTTGTGAATCATTGGCTTGCTCTTTGGTAGCAGCGGGCTAAAACATGGGGCCGGTGGAGATCGGCTCTAAGCGTACTGGCGGGGATCAACTCTAAGCGTACTGATGGAGATCAAACTGGGTGAAACGGCCCCACTGAACCCTACTCAGCGGCCGGATGAGCGATCTCGTGGGTTGTGTTTGGGTCGGGGTCGGCGACCGTCCGCTCTCGGCCGTCGAGCCAACGAACCGTGAGCCTGCGGGGCTGCTGGATGGGTGCGGTCGCGCCACCGAGCCCGAAGTGGGCGACCGGCTCCGACTGACAGAGGTAGCCGCTGCCGGCATCAACCACGCGTCGCTGACGGCGGCGATCGGTATCAAGGGTGACGACCACGCCGCGGGCGGCCGCACCATGCTGCGTCGTCGGCCGGACACGAAGCCAGTCGTTGTCGGTCGAAACATCGTACAGCGACAGCGGCTGGGCGTCGCCGTCGCCGTGAACGACAAGCAGTTCGAGGCTGCCATCCGTATCGAGATCAGCGACAACCGCACCGGTTCCGTGCCCGTCTGCGTCGGTCGCCGCACCAAGCGGACGGGACTCCCAGGCTGCTGGCGGGCTAACGTGGGCTGTGCTGTCGTCATCGGTGTTAACGGGCTCGGTGTCGACGACCGGCGCAAGAAGCCGGTTGGGGCCGTCACAGACGTTGACAAACAGCTCCTGGCGGCCGTCGTTGTCGAAATCCGCCGCAAGTAGTGTTCGAACCCGGGTCGGCTCGGCAAACACCGACGGCGAGGCATCCGCAAACCCGGCCTGGGTCGGCACAAAGAGCTGGTTTGCGGTCTCCCAACTCCCAACCGCGATCGCAAAGCTCCCGTTGCCGGCGTCGATCACCGTCGCACCGCGGGTAGCAGCCGCGGGGGCAGCCACACCGTTGTCGGCGGCAACGTCGACAAAGTGACCCCCGTCGTTGCGGAACAGTCGGTTAGGGCCGTCGTCGACGCCGACAAAGAGATCCATCCGGTCGGTCACAAGCGGTGCGGCGATCAACGAGCGCGCCTCACAGCTGATATCCAATCCGACCACATCGGCCATATCGGTGATCTCGCCGTCGTCACCAAGCTCATAACAGCGGGTCGTCGCCGCGGCGCTGGCAACAACCATCCCGTAGCGACCGGTACCAAGCCGGTCGATGGCGGCGACCGATCGGCCGGCGGTGAGGTTGCCACGGTCAGCGTTGACGCTGTGGGCGAAGGCATCACACCAGACCTGCCGGCCGTTGTGGTTGATGCGGTCAAGCAGGAGATCGGTCGTCCGACAGGCCCCACCGTCGGTGTCGGTATTGTGGACGTAGAGTTCCTCCTCGCCGTCGGCATCAAGATCCGCCGCGGCGACGCCGACAGCCTGCCGGTTTGCGTCGGCGATGATCCCACAGGCGTGATCCCGAAGCCGGCCATCGACCCACGAGCGGAGTTGGTTGCCACAGCCGCGTCCGGTAATCAGGATCAGCGGGCCGTCGGAATCAGGGGTAACCGCCGCACCGGCTCCCGTGATCGGCTCGTTGTCGGCGATCGCAGCCGACCGATCCTGAAACATGGCCTAACCGAGTTGATCGGTGGATAAGAACGCTCGGATCGGTTGGGGGCGGGACAAAATCGCGACTGGGTACAGGGAGTAGAAATTGCAACAATCAATGGTTACACTAGTGTGTCGACAGCTGTTCGATGTCGTGCGGGTGGCTACAGCGGGTGTGTCACCGAGATGGGGCATCCACAACCGATCGACTTGTCCGGTGTTACGCTGTCGACATGCAAGTGGTGTGGTATCAACAGGGGTGGCGCGTATCAACACGGGGGTAGCGCGGTATCAACACGGGGGTAGCGCGGAACCGACAACAGTCAAAAATGCCAGTTGGGGAACCAATACTCGTCGTCGGCAAAAACAGAGTGGATTGGTATCAGGTACCTGATCGACGACACCCGAGCGGTGCTGTGACCGCGGACACAGTACCCACCAACTTAGTCGCCGGCGGCGGTCGGCTCCGACACGTCAGTGACAACACCAGCGTCGGTCGGCTGTGGTTCGCTGTACTTGGCAACCAAGCGGTCAAGTTCGGCGGGGTCGTCGGCTCCCGGCAGCTGTTCGTCGGCGGTGATCGACTCGGCATCAACACCAAGTTTCCCGGCGACGTGGTCGGCGGTCGACTCCGCCATCATGCGGTAGGTTGTCAGCTTGCCGCCAACAACGCTGGCGAAGTTGTCGACACCGTCCTGTTCGTGATCCAACAGCGTGAAATCACGGGAGATACTGCGCTCGTCGCCCTCGCCGGAGTCGGCACGGTTGCTCTCGTCGGGGGCGTACAACGGCCGACAGGCCCACCATTTACGGATCTCCTCGCGATCCCCGATATCCGGCACCATCTCGGCACACTCCTCATACATCCGGTCGACCTCCCACTCCTCTTTGGGGTAGTCATCGGGGTCCTCCACCTCGACACTTGTTGTGCCGAGAACAGCCTCACCCTCGTGAGGAATGATGATATCGCCGTCAGCTGGCTCGCGACAGCGGTTGAGCACAGGGCCAAGATCCTCGTATTCGACGCTGAGCATGACACCTTTGGTTGGTTTCATCGCAAAGTCAACGTCGGCCATCGCACCGATCTTGTCGGCCCATGGGCCGGTTGCGTTGACGACGTACTCCGGTTCGATTGTCGTGTTTACCTCGCCGCCGATGTCAACATGCTCGATCTCGCCGTCAGTGACGGTGATATCCTCAACCGGCGCGTGGGTGTGAATCGTCGCGCCGTGTTCGGCCGCGCTCTCGGCGTTTGCAGCGGCGAGCCGCGAGGGATAGATAGCACCGTCGGGAACGACCATCGCCCGCTCAACATCCTCGCTGAGATCCGGCGCGCGGTCTCTAGCCTCCTCGCCGTCGATTACCTCGGCATCGATCCCGTGTTCACGGCAGGCCTCGAGTTTGGTGTCGAAGTACTCCGGGTCGTCCTGCTCAAGCTGGACAAACAGGCCGCCGGTATCGTGAATACAGTGGCCGGCGATATCACGGAGCGTTTCGTTTTCGCGGATACACTCGGCCGCGCCCTCGGGATCTGATTCCGCGTACCGCGCGCCGCTGTGCAGTAGTCCATGCGAGCTGCCCGACGTTTCGCCGGCCAGATTACCACGCTCAACGAGTGTCACGTCAACCCCACGAGCCGCAAGGTCGCGTGCAGTTCCGACACCTGTGCCGCCGCCGCCGATTACGAGTACAGTTGTTGTGTGCGTCATTGGAAACAGCCTCCGACTCGCCACAGGATATTTCTTTCTGCGTGCGCGAGCGATCGGATTAACAATTGTAGGAATTGGATGGGCAAAAACCCCGGTATCGGAATACTGTCATAAACATTCGACACAGAGCAGCCCGGTGGAACAAAGTTCAAAACCAAACCGGACACAACAAAAACAGCGAACGGATCGGTGTCGTCAGACCAGTGCTTCTTCGAGCAGCTCCAGCGGATGACGGATCTCATACCCCGTCCCATGGTTCATCTGCATCGCACAGGTCGGACACTCGGTCATCCCCACATCACCCTCGGCGTGTTCCATGTGTTCGAACATCTCCGCGCCGATCTTCATCGAGGTCTCATAATGGTTTGACTTCCAGCCGTAGGTACCCGAGATACCGGAACAGGAGTCACCGACATCCTCGATTGTCACACCCTCAAGTTCGCGGAACAGTTCGACCGCCTGCCGGTCGATGCCCTGGTTGCGGGCGTGACACGGCGCGTGGTAGGCGAACGCCTGGGGATCGACCTCGCTTTCCTGAATCGCTTGGCCGAGATCCTCGTTGACACGGAGGAATTCCAGAGATTCCCACGTATGCTCAGCCAGTTCGTCGACCCCCTCAATGTCAAACAGCTCGGGGTACTCCTGGCGGAGTGCCATCGAACAGGAGGTACAGGAGGCGATAACCTCCGCGCCGTTGTCGATCGCCTCGCCGAGTTCCCGGATGTTAACCTCGGCCTCCCGGCGGGCATCTTTCAGCATCCCGTTGGCGAACATCGGCGTTCCGGAACACTGCTGTTTGGGGACGAGCACCTCGTAGCCGAACTCCTCGTAGACTCGCACCATCGCCTTGCCGACGTTGACGGTGTTGAAGTTGGAGTAACAGCCGTGGAAGTACGCGACCTGTTTGTCCGGGTTGGACACCTTTGAGCCACCGCGTTTTTTCCACCACTGCCGGAAGGTCTCGGTGGCGAAATCCGGCATGTCGCGCTCGCTGGGGATGCCCATGATCTTGTCGCCGAGGTAGCTCGTGATCGACAGCCCCATGACGAAGTTAGCGAGCCGCGGCACCTTGCTCCCGATCGTGGCCATCGTCCGGTAGTTCGAGAGAATCCGGTTGCGGATGTAGTTCCGCGAGAGCTTGTTCATGTGCTTTTCGACGTACTCCCCGCGGGCGGTGTTGTGCATCTGGCTCAGCGGGACGCTCGACGGACAGGCGTCATCACACCGCATACAGTTCGAACACTCAAGAATGGAGTCGTCGATGTCGACATCCTCGTGTCGCTTCAGCCGCCACTGCTCGGGGCCTTGGAACTTCGGTCCCGGGAAATCCTCTTCAACCTCGGCGACCGGACAGGACGTATCACAGCTAGTGCATTTGTAACAGTTGTCCGCACCGGGCCGGAGATCCATGTCCTCAGCCGAGGGGAAGACATCGACGGCATCGAAGTCATCTGCAACACTTGTCGGTTCGAAGTCGCTGGGTTGTTGTGCGTCGCTCATTGGGTCACCTCTCGTCTTGTGGCTCGTTCGCGCGCCCGTTGCCCCGCAGCCGCAGCCGTCGTCAACGAGATGCCGCTTTGGGATTTCTCGCTGACAGGATCTGTTCCGCCGACGACGCCACCAGCAGCCCGGAGATTAACGAACTCCGGATCGCCGCTGGCGTCAAGTGGGCGCATCCCCTCGTCGATCCGGACGCCGAAGTGGGCGAACGGCTGGTCGCCGAAGGCCTCCTGGTCGAACCAGTCGTAACGATCCTCGGAGTGAGGGATATGGCAGTCAAAGATCGGCTCCTCGACGGTGCCGTCACGTTCAGAGTCGATCCCCTTGCCGACGAGACCACCGGTTGCGAGGATAAACTCCTCGGCGTAGTAGGGAACCTCTCGGCCCTTGCTGTCGACGGTGACAGACTCGATCTCGTCACCAGCAGTCTCGTAGCCGACAACCGGGTTCCCCGCGGAGATACGGATGCCGGCCTCGGTGACGGCGTGTTTGAGCTGGTCGGCCAGTCGCATCCCCGGGAAGCTCGGTGGCCCCATCGGGATCTCGAAGACATCAGCACCGAGGGCGCGTTCAAGATCGCTACGAACTTCGGCGGCGTGTTCGTCACCGAGGAACGCCGGCAGACCGACGCGCTCGGCATCACCAAGGTGGGGTTTGATCGCATCGGCAAGGGCCTCGCGGGCCCCCATTGTTCGGCCGTCGTGTTCGACCTCTTCGGGTTTGTCGAGCCGTTTGGCGAACCGCGTTACCCGCGAGTCGTTGGCATACTCACCGGGGAAATTGAGTTCAACGCCGTCGGCCTCAAACGGCACGTCGGCGCGTTCGAGATGATCGGCCAGCATATTCGCGTTGTACTCGGTTAGCTCCTCAAAGCCGACGATCAACATCTCGCGGCTGTCGCTGGCGAGGCCGGCCGCGGCCGCGGTGGGATACCGGGCGGTCGGCTTAACCGCACCACCGAACGTCGGCAGCAGGGCGTTGGCGTCGGTGTGGGAGCCCTGATACATATCGCCGACGGCCGTATCGAAGCGGTCGAGTCCATCACGGATCGCTGCCGCGCCAGCGATCGAGTAGGGGTGCTCGTCCGGCAGCTCCGAGATCGCCGCAAACGGATCGGCAACCGGCTCCGCCTCGTCGAGATAGCCGAGAACATCGATCAGCCCGCTGGCGTGTCGAAGCGTGCTCTTCTTGTGGGTGATCAGGCGAACGGTCGCGTCACCGTCGGCTGCTTCAAGAGCGGCAATCGAGCCGGCGAGACCACCGCCGATGACGATTACATCCTCTTCGATTGCCATCAGTCATCTCCCCGTTGGCCGCCGTCGGTCGCAGCCGCACCGGCCGCACTGTCACCCGGTGACGCTCCGACACCGGTATCGAATGCGGTGAAATCGCTGATAACGGTGTCGGTCGTCGCCGCGTCCTTGCCACGGTTCATCGTGGTGCCGTGTAGCGAGTATTTGAGGGCGGCCTGTGAGAGCTGTCGGCCCCACATGGCG
>KB659957.1_pt13 | contig 12323 bp, 9 predicted proteins | sample 558768 | NCBI scaffold set KB644980.1 | reverse complement strand
TTCCGACGTGAGATAGGAAACCCGTAGACGGAAGCGTTGCCTCGATGTCGAATCCCGAACCCCCACACACCCCACGTTTCCGTCGTAATCACCGAACAGGTGGGGAGGTGACTCGAAGAAGACATCCACGACGAGATACCAAAGACGAGAGCGGCCTAGCCGTCCAATACTGACCGTCTACAGAAGCAGCTGGAAAGGATCGTTTCGTCTGAGGGGGCGAAGTACACTGCCCCCTCTTTGGTTGAAGTACACTTAATGGCGATTTTTCAGCTATACCAGTTCAATCTATGTGTTGTAGAAGTTAGTTCATCTCTAGATTGGTTCTAGCTCAACAGAATTAGTGGCTGTATGGCACTATCGTATCCTCTTCTTACGCCATCGTGGAGAAACGACGGAAACGCGGGGGGTGTGGTCCCTTCGAAATCAGCGCCACCCCCTCAACTAACATCCAGTTACGACGGAAACGTGGGGTGGGTGTCCTCCATCATCGAGCTTTACGCTTCCGGGTTGACCGGACCCTTGTACTTCGACTTCACTGAATCACCCTCCCGCTACTGCCAGTAGTAGCGATTGTCGTTGATTTCCTTGATCGTGATCGTTGTTTGACCGGGATGTCGTCCGGAAGATCGTCTGGTCGTTCTTCGACCTCTTCTCGATCTGCCGACTCCTTGAGACGGCCTCTCGTTCCTTGTGCTCGGCGAGCGCCTCAGCGTACGTTGCAACGTCTCGGAGCTGCTCCGCGCTCGACTCGTTGAGCGTGTTGACGATCTCCGTCGGGAGGTTCGCCGGGTGGGGTCGGGGGTTTGTGGGACATCGGCTACTCTCTTATTAATTAACACGGCCCTCGAATCAATAGTTTTGTTGGTTAAGACGATGGAGACGACTCTCGTGCCTGCTGACTGTAACACTACTCGAAACTTCTTTATAAATGAGTTTCGTAATATGTTACACCGTGCTCCGGCGAATCGAACTCGAGGTCCTCGCCACGATCGACCGTGGCGACACGATTTCCGAACTCGCGACGAAGCTCGACCACAGCGAGAGTTACCTCTCTCGTGCCGTCGCCGACCTCGTCGAGAAGGGACTCGTCTACACGGAACGCGACGGCCGCCGAAAACGAGTCATCCCGTCAGACGCTCGTGCCGTCGAGCTCTACCAGGACCTCGTCCGCCAGCACTCCCATATCGACTTCCCCGAGCTACTGACTGGCAAGGCACTTGAGGTGCTGTACTACCTCGACCAGCCGCGAATTGTCTCCGATATCGCCGACCGGAGCGACAACTACCGCAACACGGTCAATCGGGTCCTCAAGCGGTTTCGCGACCGTGGTCTCGTCGGGACGGCCGACGGCCGCTACGATTTCAACGCCGACTTCGACCGTCTCCACGAGTTCGCCCGTGAACTCGCACACCATCTGCATCGTCAACGCCTCGAAGCCGTCGCCCCGAAGGGGACGATTCTCTGGGAGGACTACGACGAATTCCTCGCGCAGGCCGACAAGGAGATCGACGCAGAGGGTTTCCACGAAACCAGCCTCGCTCGATTCGCAGCCTTCGACCTTCAGTTCCTGCTCACCGGCCACCGCTACTACGTCTACTCCGAAGACCTCGACGCAGTCTCGCCGGCGGAGCTCTGCTGTCACACGCTGCTCATCGACGACGGCAGCCGTCACCGCTCGTACTGTCTCCTCCTGCTCAGTCACGTCGACATCGACGAGGCGGCCCTCCGAGAGCAGGCGGCGAAGTATGGCGTTGAAGCCGAAATCGACGCCTTGCTCCGCTACCTCGAGACGTACGGGGAGGTTGATGACGAGCAGCTCCCGGAGTGGGACGAGTTCCAGGAGCTGGCGGCTGACTACGAGGTGCAACTCCCACAATGAGACCAACATTCGGACGCGATTACATCAAGAACGAATTCCAGCGCATCGGGGACGGGCTATCTGAGCCGCTCACGGTCTACCTGATCGGTGGTGGCGCGATGTCGCTGCGCGACCTCAAGGGGGCGACGAAAGATATCGACCTGGTCGTCCCAGATGGCGACGCGTACGGCCAGCTGTGGGCCGTCCTGATGGACCTGGGGTATGCGGAGGTCCAGTCGCTGGATCCAGATTATCGGGCGCTGGGGGCGACGAGTTGCGTCGAGAATGACGATGGGTGTCGGCTCGACATATTCAATCAGCAGGTCGCGAACAAGCTCGTGCTCACCGATGGGATGCAAGAGCGCAGCGAGCCGTTCCTCGACACGGATCGACTGACGGTCCGGCTGGTCAGCAACGAGGATATCTTCCTGTTCAAGGCGATCGCAGGGCGCGACGACGATATCGAGGACATGAATATGCTCGTGCAGGCCGGCCTCGATTACGACGTCGTCCGGGATGAACTCGAAGCCCAGATCGAACGCCTGGGGGACGGTCAGTTCGCCACGTTCGCGAACGAGGCCCTGGTCGAACTCGAGGAGCGGGTACGGAGTGACCACGCCGATCGAGGCCCGCATCCAGGAGCTCACGAATAGGTACTACCGGGGGCTCGAAGTCCTCCAGACACTCAACGAACCGATGACCGTCAACGAACTGGCCGCCAAACTGGAGCTGGATACTGACGAGGTTCACGAACGGATCGCGTATCTCTCAACGTTCGACCGGATTCGTCGGGATGGCGAGACAGTCCGTCACGTGGAGTAGCTCACTCACTACCTACGGAGAAGGAAGGCGGCCGTCTGGTCGGGGAACACGGCCTCGTTTGATCTCGTGATTGACGCGACGCAGGTGCTTGCAGCCCCCCTCGGGTGAGCGCTGCTGCCAGTCAGGACAGGAACACAATTCGTCGACGTCGTCGACGATCTCCCGCTGGCGGAACGCCTGGTCGGCGTTCTCGAGGAGGAAGCGATACACCGCGCCTTGGGTGGTGTCCGGCGCGAGGTCGGGAAGCGAGGGCCCGTCCTCGTTGATCGACCTGAACTCGTCTTTCGAGATAGGCATCTTGAGTATTGGTTTGTATGAGAAGCTATGAGGTCTTATCGAGAGCGCTCGCGACGAGGACTGGAGGATAGCGGTGTTTGCCGGCTTTTCCCGGGTGAAGACTCTCTTTGTGCGGTTCCACGGTTCGTGCTTCCCCGACGGCGGCGGGGTAGTTGAAAGTGGTCGTGATTACGAGCATAATCACGATCAAATAGAATATTCCGTGGCTCTCCGTGTAGATATGTCGTTACCTGTGTGCTCAACTACGACTATCCTGTCCACCACGATTTCGAACTATTGTCTCTCAGTGATCTACACTGATGACGGGTCCATGTCGTCTCCTCTCGGATTCAATGTTTGCCCGCTTGAGTGGGTTCACGGCTGCCTCGTTGGACAGTATTCAATTAATCGGACGCCAGTCCGATTCAATCAATCGATATGGTGTCCACGTCCCAGTCTTATACGAAGTGTCTAACTCGCCTGTGTTTGTTTTCTGAGCTCAGTCAGTGTGTGCCAACTGATTCAATAGAGTTGTGTGGAGATTTATCCTTTATCCTCCATGCTGGATTACATTCGTCCGTGTTGTGGCGGCGTCTCAATCCACACTATGTAGCGCTATTGATACTTACTGTTACACTAGTTTCTGATACGTCTCGTTGAGATTCTGTCCTCTGTTAGATCAGAGTAGACTCACATTAGAATCAGATTGTAATTTGAAATAGTGTGGAATCTCAATAGGACTATTGAGCATATATATTATTATCTACCGAAAACGGATAAATATCTATCAACAACCCACAGATATAAATTACGTTTCACATATATCAGAGTATGACGGAGAAGGTACACCGAAGGGTCACAAAATGTTGCGAAACAAAACCAACAACCAGGAATTATCGGCAATACTGTCGTGACTGTGGGATGCTTGACCCATCAATAATCACAATTAAGATTACTGAATATCATACCTCGGAGACAACTGTCACGACTCAGAAATAAACAAGGGTAGTTCCCGTGTAACTACATTGATCCGAATCGATGAAACGTCACACATTTGTTGATCAATCCATTACTGATATATACTACACTTTGTGAGAAACAGAGGAAATTATCCTCCACTACACATCCGCCTCGTTCACGATTCGACTCAACTAAACTGAACTGAACTGAAGAGGAGTGGAGTGGGAATACCGGCAACAATGAGTGTCAGTACTGAGTCGGTGTAACGCACAACTCGGTGTTCAACACTCACTGTCGCCGTGACCTCTTGGTGTGAAAACCCTCACAGGTGTAGTATCGCAGATATGTCCTATCTGCCGTTTGTGTCCGCCCTTGTCGAAGGCGAAACCATTCGACACCTGGTACCCTGTCATCTCGCCTTCCCGTCTCCGAGATGTCACAGGGACGCGGGTCATAGGTAATGGACGCCTCCGATACCCATGCGAGGCGTCTATTATCTTTCACAGACATGGCAAGTGCTTTGTGTTTGATTCCGAGAGAGCGATGAGTGATATTGGCAACACTATGTCTATACAAACACGGTCGCATGCACAGATTATGCCGGTCAACACACTACACGATGTGAATCGATCTATGTCATTCGAGTATTGTGATATTACATATTCTGCGTGCTGTGTTTTCTCTCACGTCTCATGTTTCCTGAGAAGCACTTGTCAATTAGTTGAGCGCGTTCTCTCGTCTGGACTCTTGTCACTGTCCGGAATCATTTAATGAAATCTCGTCCTCAACTAACTCATGACCAAGTTCGATCCAGAGAAGTTCGATAATAAATACGAACATTACTTCGAAGAGATTGAGCAGGCATACTCAGATGCATATCAGCAACTGCATGGCACATGTGACTCTGAGATCCTCCGAGCGATTGATCGAAAAGTACTCAGCGAGAGTGAGCCTCTCTATGAGGGGAACGGGAAGTTCCACGTTCGTCTCCCTGACGATATCGATGAACGTGCACAGTCTCTCCCTGGCGATGAAGAATCGTTCAACGCTGTTCTTGACGAGTTTACTACCAGAATTGAACATGAACTTCATACTCTCTTTGTCTTTGAATTCGAGGAGTAAACTCGCTGTGATTGACGAGAGACTCGGAGGCGACAGCGTCTGCCGTGTGCATCGTCAGTCATTGGTATACGTGATCCCAGCGGATGACGTCATAATCTGACACTCGTGATATCCATCAAGACAGATCACTACTCAGCAGAGCAGTCCAGTCAATGGTTTCATTTCCTGACGGCATCCAAAACAAACGAAGTACAATGACACGCAATCACGATATCAGTGGACTGGATCTTACCGGAGATACATATGTCGTTGAGCAATCCCTGCTGCCGATTCGAAATAAGTACAAAGCGATGGATGCGAATGAAAACGTCGTCATCCGTGGGAAACAAAAAATGTTCAGACTCAAAGAGGAGTTTCCATTCGTTGATTCAAACGGCGAAGAGGTGTTTGAGGTCAATGCTGGAGGGATGATTGATATTGCTGGTAACTATGTCTTGACAGACTCACAGACGGGTGAAGATCTCATCGTTCTCGATAACGATTATTCACTTCTGCAAGACACTTGGCGGATACGGGATGTGGACACAGAAGAGAAGATTGCAGAAATTAATTCTCGTGGGACCCTCGTGACAATCGCTCGTAATGTGATTCCATTCGGTGAGTTCATTCCACATAAGTATGAGATTACTGACGCCAATGACTCTCATATTGGAAATATCGATGGACAAATATCACTCCGAGACCGATATACAATCACTATTGACGATACGAGCACTGTGTCAAGTGAAGCTGTTATTGCTGCGGCAATGGTTATTGACGCGATCCAGGGTAATTGAGTAGCTGAGTGATTACCGATCTCCCGAGGACGTAGTCATCTTATTGTCTGAGACGGCGACTCATCGCAGGCATCTTTTTTATATTTCTATTGAGAGACCCAGCAATTGAGTAATTTTGTCGGTCGGTGGAATTGGCTACTTTGGTCATATAGATGAGACACCGATATTCTACGAGCAATCCGTGTTATCTAAATTCGAGGGCAAGACCCCTTCCTCAAGGAGTGAGCAAAGCGAACGAATAGGGAGGGGATACGCCCGACAGCACAAGATATAAATAACAGTCTAACATATAGCATAATAAGATGGTACAAACGCTCCAACAAAACCTCACCAACCTCGACGCGGACGAGTACGAGGTAATGCGGAGTCTCTGCCATCTCTCGAAAAACCTCTACAACAAAACCCTCTACGAAGTGCGACAACACTACTTCGACAACGGGGAGTACCTCAACTACTACGACGCTTACGACCAGTTGAAATCCAACTGGAACTACGAGGTACTGCCAAGCCAAGTCGCACAACAAACAATGAAACAAGTCGATAGAGGGTTCAAATCCTTTTTCAACCTCGTAGAGAAAAAACGAGACAACAAGTACGATGCCGACATCAGCCCTCCATCGTACCTCGACAAAGACGGCTTCTACACGCTGGAGTTTCCTTCGCAATCATTCCAAGTCAAAGAAGATCACATCCGACTTGGCATCCCGTACTCGTACCGAAATGAGTTCGATTGCGAGCTAACCGAGATTCAAATACCGTTCACATACGATGAGGTGAAAGAAGCAAACATCAAGCGTATACAAATCCTACCACAAGCTGATGCTCAGTATTTCGAGTACCGTGTATTATACGAGCAAGATGTAGAGGAAATTGAAACAGTTGAGGGGTCGTGGCTTGGAATTGACCTTGGCGTGGACAATCTTGCAACGTGTTGTGATTGGCGAGGTTGTTCATTCATCGTGGATGGACGACATCTCAAATCTCTAAATCGCCGTCATAATCAAAAAATTGCTCACTACCAGTCAATCAAAGACAAGCAAGGTATCGATGGCACGACCCAGCGAATCGAAAGACTGTATCAAAATCGTCGGTACGGCATCAACGACTACCTCAACAAAGCCGTCCGACTCATTACTGACTACTGTATCGAGCATCAAATCGACACAGTGTATGTCGGTGATGGGAAAGGGTGGAAGCAGAACGTGAATCTTGGTGATAAAACGAATCAGAACTTCGTCCAAATTCCGTTCGATAAACTCAAACAGAAACTCAAGCACAAGCTCGAAGCTCGTGGTATCACGTTCGATTTAGTGCCTGAATCGCACACATCGAAATGCTCGTTCTATGATGAAGAACCCGTGGAACATCACGAGGAGTACGTTGGTGAGCGAGTGGAACGTGGCTTGTTTGAGTCGTCGGATGGGACTCGATATAATGCGGATGTAAATGGTGCGGTTAATATGGCTCGGAAGAACACATGTAAGCCCAATTCGGAGTTATTTAACTCGGAGGAGGGTGTAGAGCGGGTTGTGGACGCCCCACAGCGAATAAGCCTCCCTAATCTTGAATCTGGTCAGACACTGAAGGAGACTTCGCTGGAAGCCCCACCCTCAAGGAAGCCGTCGCAGACGGCTGAGTAGGGTGGGGTAGTTCACGCTGCTTCCACGATATCTGTGAATAGTGTCGCGGGTGTGAATGTGTGTCTGTTTGAGCCTCGATTGGTACCATTGGAGTGTCGTATAGTATGGGAAAAGTAGTTGTCTCGGGAGCGTCCTCGGATAATTACCGTAACGACGGTGGTATGTCTACTCCCCGTTGCGGTGCGCTCTACTGACACCATGTTGCTATGTTTATATGCTCAACACGTAATTGAGGGCAAGCGTGTCCATCACACGAAACGATGTCGGTGCTGCATTATACCGTCCTGACCACCTGCCTCAAACCCCACACCGAGTGCAATGCAATGTGTGAGTGACTGCCATCAATAATCATGCAGTGCGAGCTATGCTGCTGATCGTAAAGGGGTGTAGGTGCAAGGAGACATCGTTCTGCACCTGACACACCATTCACAATGAGGGGTGGTATGTATCTCTGATCGAGTTGCTTCGAATGCGTTAATAATACTTGATTACGACTGTGCAGGTTACCTAACAAATACTTGTTCACGACAATCTCCGAGTACTCGAAGTTGTCGTATCTCTCTGTCTCTAGAGGTCAGAATTCGGTCATTACGCTAGTGTTACTGTTCCTGCTCTCATTGAGTTTGATGCACATGGCGTTTATATATTCCGATTACTTGTCTGTCGAGCACAGACCGGTGTACGCAGTCATGTGGACGCTCTCAGGTGGGGCGGTCACAACGGTCGTCTTTTCGAGCGTCTATGAACTCGGACTGTTGTATCGTGGGGTGGGCTGGGGTGGGAGGTACGACAGCGAGTATCGCGGCGTTCTTGATAACGGTCGGTCTTCAATCCGGGAGCGCAATCTTAGACGCCCACATTCGTTGAGAAAACACCTCTTCAGGGTGGCTTTGTGGTATTGATCATAGTACGTGCATTGACAACTTTTTATTCTCTTCCGGGTAGAGAGTCTTACTCACAGCGTCTGATAAGACGAATTTCATCTTTGTAATCGAGATACGCCGGTAAAATGATCGCAAGGGAAATAAAAAACCAACCCCGATTTCTTGGGTGCTGGCACGTCTCGTCTTCTCCCGATGTTGATGATATCACGATATCTTTTTAATCACCGTCACTCGTCCGTGTATTATGCCGCTCAGCTCTCAACAAGAGATTAATATTCTTCACGTTGATGATGAGCCCGATTTCGCGGAGCTGACGGGGACATTTCTCGAACGCGAGGACGACCGCTTCACCGTCCAAACAGCGACCAGCGCCGAGGAAGGGCGACAGCGAATCAATGGCTGCCTGCCCGATTGCGTTGTTTCAGATTATAACATGCCCGGGATGGATGGGATTGAGTTCTTACAAACCGTTCGAGAGGAATACCCAGATCTTCCATTTATCCTTTTTACCGGAAAGGGCAGCGAAGCCGTCGCCAGCGATGCAATTTCCGCTGGTGTCACCGACTATCTTCAAAAGGAATCGGGCACTGAACAATACAAACTGTTGGTCAACCGGATTCAAAACGCTGTGTCCGCTCGTCGGTCAGTCACCGCGGCCGAGCAGCGACGTCATCAATTCGAACAAATTCTCAAAACAGTGCCAGGATGTGTTGTCCAACTTGACGCCGACGGACAGTTTATGTTCGCAAACGAGCGTGCCGGGGAGGTCCTCGGACTCGAAAGCGACGAGCTGACTGGGCGAACGTATAACGACCCAAGATGGGATATCAAAGACCCAGACGGGAATCCGGTCCCGAATGAGGAATTGCCGTTTATGAAGATTCGGGAGACAGGCGAACCGGTTTATAATGAGAGGATCAACATACAGTGGCCCGACGGAACTCGTAAACCATTATTAGTGAACGGTGCCCCCGTATTCGACGAAGATGGAATGTTCAAAAGCGCCGTATTCTCGCTTGCGGATCTCACCAACCAACAGGAGCGACAGCGAGAAGTCCGCCGCCTCCGAGAGTCAATCGACAACGCGAACGTCCCAATTACACTCGCAGATCCCTCTCAAGAGGATAATCCACTGGTCTATGTCAACGACGCCTTTGAGGAGATGACTGGTTGTCCATCCACGGAAGCACTCGGACGCAACTGTCGATTCCTCCAGGGTGAGGACACAGACCCTGAGAAAATTGCTATGCTTCGCGAGGCAATTGATAATGAGGAGCCAATTTCCGTCGAATTACGAAACTATCGGACAGACGGCACTGAATTCTGGAACCGGCTGACTGTCACTCCCATCTACAATGACGATGACGAACTCGTCCGGTATCTCGGCACGCAAGAGGATGTCACCAAGCGGAAAGAACGCGAGATCGAATTAGAAAAGTACGAGACAATCATTGGGGCGCTCAGTGATTCAGTATATGTGCTTGACGAAGAGGGGCAATTCACATACGTCAACGATGAGTTCGTTGAACTGGTTGAGTATGACCGAGAAACAATTCTTGGGAGCACGCCCTCGCTTATCAAAGACGAGCAGGCTATTGAACGGGCTGAACAAGAATTAGGACGGTTGCTATCGAGCGATGGTCCGGAGTCGGCTGTCTTTGAGGTGACAATCCACCCCCGTGAGGGTGATCCAATCGTCTGTGAAGATCATATGGGCGTGCTTCCATATGACGGGGACCAATTCAACGGCTCAGTGGGAACACTTCGAAACATCACCGAGCAGAAAGCGCGTGACCGAGAGTTAGAAACCGTCCATAGTCAGTATCGAACGCTGGTTGCAAACTTTCCTGATGGTGCTGTATTTCTGTTTGACACAGACTTGGAGTACGTCCAGGCAGGTGGACAGGAACTGGCTGCCGTCGGACTCTCTGCTGAAGATGTGATAGGGAAAACACCGCAGGACCTGTTTCCCGCGGAGATTGCTGAGGAAACCGTTCGCTATTATACAAAGACACTTGAGGGAACCAGCCACAGGTTCGAACAGGAGTACGCCGGAAAACAGTATGGTGTTCAAACAGTCCCCGTGCGGACAAATAATGGAGAGATTGCATACGGCATGGCGGTCTCGACAAATATCACCAAAGAGGCTGAGCGGCGGAAACAACTCAAACGTCAAAAGAAACAGCTTGAAGAGTTCGCGAGTGTCATCAGCCACGACCTGCAAAGTCCACTCTCCGTCGCTGAGGGTCGTCTTGAATTGGCACAGGAAACCTGTGAGAGTGACCACCTTGCTCGGGCAGTAGACGCAATCAATCGGAGCCAGGCACTAATTGATGACTTACTGATACTAGCACGGCAGGATGAGAACGTGGCTGAGGTCCACCCTATTGCGCTCAAAGACATTGCTCAGAGGAGTTGGCAAACTGTGGATACGAAACAAGCAACACTCGAATTCACCTTCGACGCCAAAGCAACCATCGAAGCCGACCAGAGTCGGTTCCGGGAGCTGTTTGAGAACCTCTATCGAAATGCAATCGAACACGGCGGTAATGACGTGACAGTGTCCGTCGGTATGATGAATGAGGGCTTCTATGTAGCGGATACTGGATTCGGGATTCCCGAGTCTGACGGCATGGAGGTGTTTGAGGCAGGATATTCGACAAGTGAAGATGGCACTGGATTTGGTCTGCGGATTGTCAAGCAGATCGCCGACGCACACGGATGGGATATAACCGTGACAGAGAGCAACCAGGGCGGTGCTCGGTTCGACATCACCGGTGTCGAACTCGCTGATTGCTGATACACCGTGTTTATCTCACGGTCAGGCGTCCGCGACCGGTGCAGGATTATTATCGATCATCTGTTCGATATTTTTGTCTGCTCTTGCCAGCGTGTCAGTGAGTATGTGACAGCTAATTAGGGTCAGTTACCCATGGGTAATCTCGTCAGCTTTCTTATGGTATCTCTGTAAGATCAACACAGTTCGGGAGTGTTTGATGATTCATAGATATTCTGATAACAGAACTCTCAAAATACTGATCAACAGTTGACGACGTCTGGAGGAATCAATGTAATAGATTTCAGCTCAGAGAGTACTGCGGTTTCCTGTGTGATATTGATAAGAGAAGATGAGAATTGATTGAATGATATCAGAGATAGTCGATAGATATCGAAAGAAGCCTCATAAATTAAAGTTGGACGCTCACTGAGGATGGATCACATCCCTCTGAGTAATCACGTCCCATCATTATAATTATGATTATAAGACGCAATCGAATACACTGAAAAATGCCTCTTATATTCGATTGTAATATTGCTGTATCTCAGTAAAACAATCGTGTAGACAAAACCAATAGATCTTCTGACAGTACCCGTTTCACCGCCAATGTCGACTCTATCGATTCCACGGAGGTCGATTTCTCCGGTAGGGGTCCCTCCAATATTGACCGCAGATCAGTATGTGTATGTATCGATCGTGTCGCCACTATCATTTTTGACTGTCACCGTATCACCGGCGTTATTCCAGACAGCCCCGTCCTCGCGCCAGTATAACTCATTATTTGTATCTGTCCCATCACCAGTGTATAGCGTCACCGATTCCCCTGGTCTCAGTTTAAACCCTGCTGGGAATGCATACTCATGAATCGCCTCATCAGAGACAGTCCAGCCTGTCAGGTCGACGGCTTCATCACCAGTATTTTCGAAAATCACATATTCACCATTCAGGTTTTCATTATCATTTCCTTCGGCGTCTGCATGAATATCCTCGATGATAATATCGCCACTACCGTCCTCGGTAGTTGTCGCTGTTGATGTCGATATCGTGGTTGTGTTTGTGGTTCGTGATGTGTAATCCCACACACCGGCGGTTTCATGACGAGCAGTCATCTCAGCCGTCTGATACGCCTTTTGCTGGCTGAATGAGCTGTCATAGTACCGAGCGTATCCATTCAATAATAACCGTTCGTTGAACGATATCTCAGCG
>KB659972.1_pt217 | contig 12389 bp, 12 predicted proteins | sample 558768 | NCBI scaffold set KB644980.1 | reverse complement strand
ACCTGCTGGAGCTGGAACCGGGTCAGACGGTGCTGGAGGTCGGCACCGGCTGTGGCTACCACGCGGCGATAACGGCCGAGGTGGCCGGTGCGGCGAATCTTACAACTGTCGAGTGTCGCGAGCGACTCGCCGAACGGGGGCGCCGGCGACTCGCGGCAACGGGGTACGATGAGGTGTCGGTTCGTGTGGGCGACGGCCGCGAGGGCTGGCCCGAGCACGCCCCCTACGACCGGGCGTATCTCACCTGCGCCGGGGAGTCAGTCCCGTCACGGGTCGTCGAACAGGTGCGACCCGGTGGACTCGTGCTTGCGCCTATCGGGAGCACACACCAGCGACTGGTTCGGGCGCGCAAGCGCGACGACGGTTCGCTGAAACGCCAACACCACGGTCAGGTCCGTTTCGTCCCGCTCAGGTAGCCCCGGCGACCCGTCGGGAGCGGACAGCCGTCGGGTGTGGCCGGTCCGGGACCGCAGTCGATTTGAGTCTCCCATGTGTACACATGAATGATGACAGCCACCGCGAACAGGCGGCGGGCGTGGCTGATGGCGGCCCGCCCACAGACACTTCCAGCGGGTGCGGCGCCGGTACTGCTGGGTGTCGGACTCGCGGTCGCGGACGGCGTCTTCGCACCGCTTCCGGCACTCGCGGCGCTGGTGGGGGCACTGCTCATACAGGTTGGGACGAATCTTCGCAAACGACTACTACGACGCCGTGAACGGTGCCGACACCGACGACAGGGAGGGGTTCACCCGCGTCACCGCCGGGGGTCTCATCGAACCGGCACAGGTCAGACGTGCGACAGTCCTCACGTTCGGACTCGCGGTGCTGGTCGGGACGTATCTCGTCTTCGTGGGTGGGGCTCCGACGGTCGTGATCGGAGTGTCGAGTATCGCCGCCGGCGTGCTCTACACCGGGGGCCCGTACCCGTACGGCTACTACGGTCTCGGTGATCTGTTCGTGTTCGTCTTCTTCGGGCTGGTCGCGGTCACCGGTACCTACTACGTGCAGGCGGTATCGACGGTCGCCGCGGGGCCGCTCCCGCTCGGGGTGCCCGCGGGGACAGTCACAGTCGACGGTGTGCTGGCCGGTGGGGCCGTCGGGGCGCTCGCAACCGGAATCCTGGTCGTCAACAACATCCGCGACCGGGAGACCGACAGCGAGGCGGGCAAGCGGACGCTCGCGGTACTGCTCGGCTACCGGCTCTCGCGGCTCGAGTACGTCGGACTGCTGGCACTCGCGTACGTTGTGCCGCTGGTCTTCTGGGCGCGAGGGTACGGACTCCCGGTGCTCGCACCGCTGATCACGGTACCGCTCGCGACACTCCCCGCGCGGACAGTGCTCTCGAGGACCGACGGCGACGCGCTCAACCCCGCGCTCGAACGGACCGGACAGCTGCTCGCGCTGTATGCGGTGCTGTTCGCGCTGGGACTCACAGTACCGGGGGTGGTCTGATGGAGGTGGAACCGTTCAGCGTCGCACTGGACCCGCCGCTCGGGACCACCCACGGGGCGATGCGCGAGCGACGTGGATTCCTGGTGCGCATCGAGTACGGCGATGTCGAGGGTGTCGGTGAGGCGACACCCCTCGGCGGGTGGACCGAGTCAAAAAAGGAGTGCCGTCGGGCGCTCGACCGTGCGGCGGCGGTTGCGGCGGAGCTGGACTGGGGTGTTGCGCTCCGGAAACTCGACGCGCCGGCCGCCCGCCACGGGGTCGCACTCGCGCTCGCCGACGCACGGGCCAGAATGGCAGAGACGCCGCTGTATCACACACTCGAAGGTGGGGCGGATACTACGGCATCCGTCGAGCGGGTACCGGTAAACGCGACGCTGGAGGCGGAGACGGTCCCCGAGGAAGCGGCCACGCGGGCGAGAGAGGCTGTCGCGGCCGGGTTCGGCTGTCTGACGGTGAATGTCGGCACCCGCGGCGTCGAGAGTGACATCGAGCGTGTGCGGGCAGTCCGGAACGCGGTCGGCGAGGCGATCACACTCCGGGTCGACGCAAACGGTGCCTGGACGCGCCAGGATGCTCGCCAGGCGATCGACGCACTCGCAGCGCTTGGAGTGGCCTACGTCGAGCAACCGCTCCCGACGGTCGACCTGACGAAGACGGCCGACCTGCGCGACAGAGGCGTCGACATCGCACTCGACGAGTCGCTCGCCGCTCACGATGTCGAGACGGTGCTCGACGCGGACGCGGCGGACATGCTCGTGCTGAAGCCGATGGTGGTCGGCGGCCCGGACCTGACCGCACAGGCCGCACGACGCTGCCGGGCGGCGGATGTCGAACCGGTCGTCTCGACGACTGTCGACGCCGTTGTCGCCCGGACCGGGGCTGTCCACGTTGCGGCGAGTATCCCCGAGATCGGTCCCTGCGGGCTGGCGACCGGCGACCGGGTCGTCCGTGACCTGGCGCCCGACCCGGCACCCGTCGAGGACGGTGCGATCCACGTGCCACAGGACCCCGGTCTCGGACTGCCGACACCGCCCTGAACAGGACCACAGCGGCTTTTGTTCTCCTCGCCGTACCGGACATCGATGGACGTACTCGCCCGCCGGGTCGCCGCCACACCGGACCGGACGGCGTTGGTCGACGCCCGGGACAGTCGGAGGTGGTCATACCGTCACCTCGATGCGCTCGTCGACCGGGCGGCCGAACGCCTGCGGGAGCGCGCGCCAGCAGTCGGTCGGGTCGGGACACTGTTCACACCGGGCCCGGCGTTTGTTGCGACGTTCCACGCCGCACAGCGACTCGGCTCGACCGTCGTCGGACTGGACACCCGACTCGGCGGTGCCGACCTGTCGGCACACGTTCGACGGGCCGGGGTCGACTGTCTCGTCTCCGGGCCACAGACGACTGTCCCCGGGTCGGTCGAGACACCCGTCGTCGTGGTCCCGGAGCCCCCGGCCGGCGATGACATCCCGGGAGAGACCAACCAGACAGCGAACAGCGGGCAACCGGTCGAACGTAACATCGCGGGAGGGACCGACCAGACGGTGAACAGCGGGCAACCGGTCGAGGGGGTCGCAGGTCCCGGCCCGGACGACCCGGCGGAGACAGCTGTGGTCCTGTTCACATCGGGCACGACAGGCAGACCGAAGGGTGTCCGTCTGACAGCGGGGAACCTGCACGCGAGCGCGGTGGCATCCGCGTTCCGGCTGGGTGTGTCACCCGGGGACCGGTGGCTGTGCTGTCTCCCCGTCAACCACGTGGGTGGGCTCGCACCTGTCCTCAGAACAGCGATGTACGGGACGACGCTGGTCGTCCAGCGCGGGTTCGATGCCGAACGGACCGGGGGGGCGCTCGCGGCGCACGGCGTCACGGGGGTTTCACTGGTCCCGACGCAGTTGCGGCGGTTGCTCGATGTCGGCGCGCCGCTGTCGGAGCTGTCGGCGGTGCTGGTCGGTGGTGCGCCGACCCCGGAGCGGTTGCTCGACCGGGCGCTGGCCGCGGATGTCCCGGTCCACCCGACCTACGGGCTGACAGAGACCGCCTCACAGGTGGCGACCGCCCGGCCGGCCGGGGCGCGTGACCACCCCGCGTCCGTCGGACAGCCGCTGTACGGGGTCCGGGTGACAGTCGTGGCCGACGGGAGCCCCGTCGAGACGGGCGAGCGCGGCGAGATCGTCGTTGCCGGGCCGACCGTGACGCCAGGATATCTCGACTCCGAGACGACCGGGGCGGCCATCGGCGAGTGGGGGCTACACACCGGTGATGTTGGTGTCCGGGACGGGGCGGGCCGGCTCCGGGTGCTCGGCCGGCGCGACGAGATGGTCCTCACGGGCGGTGAGCTGGTCGCCCCCCGCGAGGTGGTCGAGACACTGCGTTCACACCCCGCCGTCGCCGACGCTGCCGTCGTCGGTCTCCCGGACGAGGAGTGGGGTGAGCGCGTGGCGGCGCTGGTCGTTCCCGAAAACGGGGACGAGGACGACGGCACCCTCGATGTGGGGACTGTCCGGGCACACTGCCGTGACTCACTCCCCGGGTACAAACGCCCGAAGACCGTCGCGCTCGTCGACACCCTGCCGCGGACCGTCTCGGGGACTGTCGACCGCGAGGCTGTCCGGGCGCGTCTCCGGTCGGCGTGAGCACAGCCCGGGGAACACAGACTGGTTGCCCCGTGAGTCTGTGTCACAGACGGCGGTGGTCAGCAACCGCCGGGTGTTCCGAAAGTCTCCTGTGGGGTCGCACCGAGAGACAGGTATGGATGCTGGGTTGGTGATTCTGGACGGGTGGGGGTTGAATCCGGACCCGGAGGCCCGCGACGCGGTGGCGGCGGCAGAGACACCGCAGTTCGACCGCCTGCGCGAGGCGGGCGCGTCAGCGACACTCAGGACCGACGGCCCACACGTCGGTCTGCCGCCGGGACAGATGGGCAACAGCGAGGTCGGCCACCTCACGATCGGGGCCGGACGCGCCGTCGTACAGGAGTCGGCCCGCATCGCCGATGCACTCGCCCGTTGGCGCGGCGCGGAGGGCACGCTCGGGTCGACAGACCCGCCACTCGACGAGAACCCGGCGCTCGACAGCGCGTTCGAGCACGCACGCGAGCAGGACGGACGGGTCCACCTCCTCGGACTGGTCAGTGACGGCGGGGTCCACGCCGCACAGGAGCACCTGCACGCGCTCGTGACACTCGCCGCCGAGCGCGGTGTCGAGGCGGTCACACACGCGTTCACCGACGGCCGGGACACCGCCCCGACGGCGGGTGTCGACTATCTCGAGACGCTTTCGGCCCACACCGGGCGCTGTGGCACCGGCGACGTGGCGACCGTCTCGGGTCGGTACTACGCGATGGACCGCGACGAGAACTGGGACCGGACGAGGCGGGCCTACAAGGCAGTGGTGGCCGGCGAGAGCGAGCACACCGCGCCGTCGGCGATGGCGGCGGTGAGGGCGGCCTACGAGCGCGGCGAAACAGACGAGTTTGTTGTTCCGACCCACATCGAGGATGCGCCGGTGCTCGCCGACGGTGACGCGGCGGTGTTCGTCAACTTCCGTGCCGACCGGGCGCGCCAGTTGACCCGGATGCTGTGCGATATCGACCCGGTGTGGCCGTTCCAGACGGACCCACCCGCGGTTCGACTGGTGACGATGACCGAGTACGACGAGGGGTTCGACCTGCCGGTCGCGTTCTCGCCCCGCGAGCCGGGTGCGACGCTGGGGTCGGTGCTCGCCGAGACCGGACACAGCCAGCTCCGCCTCGCCGAGACCGAGAAGTACGCCCACGTCACGTACTTCCTGAACGGTGGCCGGGAGGCGGTGTTCCCCGGTGAACACCGCGAGATCGTGCCCAGCCCGGACGTGCCGACCTACGACGAACAGCCCGAGATGAGCGCTACAACGGTGACCAACAGGGCGCTCGAGCGCATCGACAGCGCGGACGTGCTCGTGCTCAACTACGCCAACCCGGACATGGTCGGTCACACCGGCGAGTTCGACGCCGCGGTTGCCGCCGTCGAGACGGTCGACGAGCAACTGGGGCGGATGGGGACAGCACTCCGGGAGGCCGGTGCACACCTGCTCGTGCTCGCCGACCACGGCAACGCCGAGGAGATGGGGACCCCCGCGGCGCCACACACCGCTCACACCACCAACCCTGTCCCGTTTGTCTACTGTTCACCGGCCGGTGACGACGGGAACAGACGGGCGAGTGACGGTGAACTCGCCGATATCGCGCCGACGCTGCTCGGCCTGCTGGGTGTGACCCCGCCGGACGAGATGGAGGGGCGGTCACTTCTGTCCGCATCCGCTCACGACTGAGAGTCCGCCGGGTCAGGCTGCCAGTCCCGAGGGTGTGGCACTCGCCGCCCTGCTGAGGCTGCCGTGTCTGGTCGGACCCCTCGTCGGTGCCGTCGGTCACGCCGCGGGTTCGCGAGGTGCCCGGTTGGTACGGGCCGGTGTTCGTGCAGTTTTTTGTGCGCGGAGCTTCGAGATGATTTTGTGCGCGCCTACCGCGTCGCCTACGACGGCCAGCCGTACCACGGGTTCCAGCGCCAGCCGGACGTGGCAACCGTCGAGGATACACTGTTCGACGCACTCCGGGCACTGGGTGTGCTGGAGGGGGACAAGCCGACACAGTACGCCGCTGCGGGGCGCACGGACGCGGGTGTCTCGGCGGTGGCACAGACAGTGGCGTTCGAGGCACCGGAGTGGCTCTCGCCGGCGGCGTTCAACAGCGAACTCCCGTCGTCGGTGCGGGTTTGGGCCAGTGCCGACGCACTGCCGGACTTCCACGCCACCCACCACGCCGCCTGGCGGGAGTACACCTACTTTCTCCACGCGCCCGAGACAGAGGAGTCCCGTGTGCGTCGGGCGGTCGATACACTCGCCGGTGAGCACGACTTCCACAACCTCACACCCGACAGCGCGGGCACCCGCCGGACGCTGTCGACGAGTCTGACCCGGGAGGGACCGTTTCTCCGGGTTCGGTTCCGGTCGGACGGGTTCCCGCGACAGCTCGTCCGGCGGGCGGTGTCACTCGTCGGCGAGGTGGCCCGCGGCGAGTCCGACGTCGGGCGCATCGAGCGGGCGCTCGCCCCGGAGCCGATGCTCGGTGGGGAAGGGGTCGCACCCGCACCGCCGGCCCCGCTCGTGCTGACGAACGTCTCCTACGACCTGTCTTTCACCCCCGACGAGGAGGCCGCCCGCCGCACCCGCGAGACGTTCCGCCGCATCCGAACGGAACACGATACCCGCGCCCGGGTCGCCTCCCGGATCCTCGACTCCGTCCGGTGAGTCGGGGAGACGCCCGACAGCGATGCCTGTGTGCGAGTTTTTTCGATGTCCGATGTCACGGTGTCGATACGCACGTAGCTCCGCGTGGTGTTCGATATCGCGGAGTCGATACGTACATGACTCCGCGAGGGTGAGTATCAGCATGACTTCGCGACGAGAGACACTGCGGGCGGCCGCGGCGCTCGCGGCGGCGTCGGCCACAGGGCTGGCCGGCTGTCTCGGTGTCGGTGACGGTGACGGTGGCGGCGACGGCAACGGGCAACGGCGGCGACAGGCGGACCGGCCCGGCGGTCGGGAACTGGCTCGTTGCCCCGCCGGTGTACACGTTCGACCTGGGGGGGTTCGGTGTCGTGGGGCAGTCCCCGTCAGCGTTCGCCGAGAGTGACGCTCTGTCCACGGCACAGCAGGAGTCCGTCGGCGAGTCGCTGCGCGGGCGGATTCCGTCTCTGGAACTGTCGCCGGCCGATGTGGCGTTCGTGTTCGACGTTGCGGAGGGTGGCAGGAACTTTGGTCCCGGCTACACCGTTGCGGTCGGCGATATCGACGCCGAGACGGCCAGGAGCGGACTCTCCGACTCCGGGTTCGAGCGGGTCGGCGAGCGCCGCGGGTTCAGTTTGCACCGCCAGGAGACAGAGAGCCTCGACAGGGTCGCTGCCGCCGGTGACGGCGCACTCGTGACAGTCACCGACCCGGGGTCGGACCCGCTGACACTCACGGAGCACGTTGTCGACACTCGGACGGGGGCGAATCCGCGGTACACCGACACCAGTCCGGGGTTCGACAGCATCCTCGACGCGGTGGTGCCGGGTGACGGGTTCAGCCTGCTGTTTGCACCCGGGGGCCCAGCGTCGGAGACGGTTGTCGAGAGGGGTCAGTTTCGTGGCCAGATCGGTCGCGGCGTGTCATACACACTCGGCGACCCGGATGCCGAGTTCGTGTCCGCCAGACTGTTCCGAGACGCCGGTGACATCACCATCTCGGAGGTCGAGACGTGGGCGGAGACCGCCGCTCTGCCGTTCGACGGGACCGAGGTCGAGACCGATGGCCGACTCGCAGTCGTCCGTGGGGAGGGACAGACGGGTGAACTGGCCGACTGGCTGTCGGGCGGGTCGGAGGACGACACCGGTGACAGCGCCAGACCACAGGTGGGCTTCGATTACGACTACAACGGGTCCAGCAGCGAACTCCAGATCACGCACGCGAGTGGTGACCCGTTCACCGCCGGGCAGGTCGGTTTCGCTGGCACCGGTATCGGCGAGTTCGCGGGGGCCCCGTGGCACGACCTGTCCACCGACGAGGCTGTGACCGCCAGTTCGGATGTCGGCCCCGGCGGTCGCGCCGTTGGACAGGTCGAATCGCGTTCGTTCGAGATCGACATCGTCTGGAGCTCCGAGGACGGCGCACAGAGCGTCGTGCTCTCGTCACAAAGCGGGCCGGACGGGTAGACCGGTGCCCTGTGGTGTTCCCGCATCCTCGGAGGCGAGGCGGTCGAACCGGACCACCGGAGGTTATGACCCTCGAACTCGAAGCGCTGTGCATGACGTTCGACCCGAACGAGAGTCTGGCACAGGAGGAAGTCGACGACATCGTCGACACAGCAATCGAGGACAACGAGATTGTACTGTTCATAAAGGGGACCCGGCATATGCCCCAGTGTGGCTACTCGGACCGCGCGCTCACGCTGGTGGGGCGACACCGCGAGGAGTTCGAGGTGGTCGACGCGCTGGAGTCGCTGGCGGAGTTCCGGACCGCGCTCGAACGGCACAGCGGCCGGGAGACGATCCCGCAGACGTTCGCCGACGGCGAGTTCATCGGCGGGAGCGACATCCTGCTCGAACTCGAGGAACGGGGTGACCTCGGCGGGCGTCTGTCGGCGTGACCGACACCCGGTGAGTCATCCTCTCGGGCGTTCCCCACCGCTTCGACGAGATACCCGCGAGTAGCGGTCCCGCGACACCCGGTTGAGCCTTTTCGATGAGTTACCCACCGTTTTAACGGCTCGCGCCCCACCGGAGAGATATGAGTCTGGAGTCCGATATCACGGGAATCTGGGAGCGCACACAGTCGGTCGACGCGGACCCGGCAGAGATGGCCAGCACCGAGGACCTGAGCGTGCTCGGCGAGTTTCTCGACGCGCTGGAGCGGGGCGCGGTTCGCGCCGCGGAGCGGCGCGACGGCGAGTGGCACGCGAACACCTGGGTCAAGCGGGGTGTCCTGCTGAACTTCAGTCTCCGGCAGATATCGGGCTACGAGCACGGCTCGACGACGTACAACGACGTGCTCCCGCTCGCGGACACAGACGAGTTCGGCGACCGCGGGTCACGCAACACGCCGGACGGGACCGTCGTTCGGCGGGGGGCACACGTCGGGTCCGACGCCATCCTGATGAGTCCCTCGTTCGTGAACATCGGCGCGTCCGTCGGCGACGGAACACTGGTGGACTCGTGCAACACGGTCGGGTCGTGTGCCCAGGTGGGCGCGAACGTGAAGTTGGGTGCGAACACACTCGTCGGTGGTGTGCTCGAACCGGTGGAGGACACACCGGTCGTGATCGAGGACGACGTCTCCTTGGGGGCGGGTTGTCGTGTCACGAGCGGGTTCGTGGTGGGTGAGGGGAGTGTCGTCGGTGAGAACACGCTACTCACACCCCGCATCCCGGTGTACGACCTCGTCGCGGACGATGTGCTGTACGGTCGGCTCCCGCCGGAGCGGCGGGCGTTCGCACGGTACGTCGAGTCCTCGGTCGGTGACACCGACCTCATCGAGGGGGCGGCGTACAAACCCGCCGTTGTTGCAACGGATATTACCGCGGAGACGCTGGAGGCGACAGAGCGCGAGGCGGCGCTCAGGGAGTGAGTCGCTCCACGAGTCGACACTCTTAATCTCGGTCCAGCGGGACACTCACACATGTCGAAAGTGAGTATCGTCGGTGCGGCGGGCACCGTCGGCGCGGCGGCGGGATACAGTATTGCACTCGACGGTGTCGCCGACGAGGTTGTCTTCGTCGATATTCCGGAGCAGGCGGACGTCACGGTCGGTCAGGCCGCGGACACGAACCACAGCATCGCGTACGACTCGAACACCACCGTCCGAAAGGGCGAGTACGCCGACACCGCCGGGTCGGACGTTGTCGTCATCACGGCAGGGTTGCCCCGAGGTCCGGGTGACAGCCGACTCGACCTCGCGGGCGACAACGCGCCTATAATGGAGGGGATACAGTCCTCGCTCGCAGCCCACACCGAGGAGTTCGTTACGGTGACGACATCGAACCCGGTGGACCTGCTGAACCGCCATCTCTACGAGTCCGGGGACCGGTCCCGCGAGCAGGTGATCGGCTTCGGTGGCCGCCTCGACTCGGCTCGGTTCCGGTACGTGCTCTCCGAACGCCTCGACGTGCCCGTTCAGAACGTCGAGGCGACTATCCTCGGCGAACACGGCGACGCGCAGGTGCCGGTGTTCTCGAAGGTCCGTGCCGACGGCTGTGACCTGACAGTCTCCGAGGACGAGCGGACCGAGATTCTCGCCGACCTGCAGGAGAGTGCGATGAACGTCATCGAGCGAAAGGGTGCGACCGAGTGGGGTCCCGCCCGGGGTGTCGCCCACGTGGTCTCGGCCATCCTGAACGACACCGGCGAGGTGCTCCCCTGCTCGGTTCCGCTCCAGGGCGAGTACGGTCACGAGGGCGTCGGACTGGGGGTGCCGGTCCGACTCGGGGCCGGCGGTGTCGAGGAGATTATCGAGTGGGACCTCTCCGCGGACGAGTGCGAGCAACTCGCCGAGGCCGCAGAGAAACTGACCGAACAGTACGAGGGCATCGACTGAGTAGGCACCACTGAGCAGTTCGAGAGTCACCCGGACCGGTCGGGCCCGATCTTTCTGACAGGTGGGACAGTCACCCGGACGAACTGTGAACCCCGAGAGTCCGGTGTCGGCCGATTGGGACCGAAGTTTTTGTACCCCGGCAGAGACAACCAGTTCACATGGACGGGCCGCTGTGGACAGCGACACACGCGCCGGCGCTCGAGGAGTTGCCCCAACCGGAGGTCGGTCGGAGCATGGAGCGTGCGCTCGCGGAGCCGATGAATCTCGTTGTTCACGGTCCGAAAGGCGCGGGAAAGACTGCCGCCGTCCGGGCGCTCACCCGCGAGGCTCACGAACAGCCGGAGGCCGACCGCATCGAAATAAACGTTGCCGATTTTTTCGGATTGACAAAACGGGAGGTCAGTGAGGACCCCCGGTTCGAGCGGTTCATCGACTCGAAACGCCGGCGCAACTCCTCGAAGGCGGACCTCATCAACCACGTGCTGAAAGAGTCCGCGAGCTACGCACCGGTTGCCGGGTCGTACAAGACAGTCGTCCTCGACAACGCAGAGGGGATGCGCGAGGACTTCCAACAGGCGCTCCGGCGGGTTATGGAGCAGTACCACGAGACAACACAGTTTGTCATCGTCACACGCCAGCCCTCGTCGCTCATCGCACCGATCCGTTCGCGGTGTTTTCCGGTTCCGGTGCGCGCCCCGACAACCGACGAGGTGGTGACGGTGTTAGAGCGGATTGTCGAGCGCGAGGCGGTTCCCTACGAACAGAAAGGGCTCGAGTTCGTCGCCGGCGCGGCCGATGGTGACCTCCGCGAGGCGGTCCTGAGCGCACAGACCACTGCCGAGAGTGAGGGTGAGATAACGAGAAACGCCGCATACGAGACTATCTCCACCGTCCGCACCGACGAGCGTATCGACGAGTTGCTCGACGACGCCGAGGCCGGTGCGTTTACCGACGCCCGCTCGACACTCGACGACCTGCTGGTCGACGAGGGGTACAGCGGTACCGAGGTGCTTGAGGCCATCCTGTCGGTCGCCCGCTCGCGCTACAGCGGGGTGGAACTGGCGGCGATACACCGACTCGCGGGTGAGATCGATGTCGACCTGCAGGAGGGAACAGACGACCGTCTGCACCTCTCACACATGCTCGCCCGACTCGGTGAACGAGCGGAGAGCTGAAAGGCCTGTATCTTTTCTCCCACCGCCGGCCGAGACCCACGGGGCGCGCCGGGTTGCCCCGTCAGGACGCGGCACCCGGTTGTATGTATCAGCCTCAGTCCACGAGCAGCGGCCCGATATCCGTGATAGAGTCAAGAACGTGTTCGGGGTCGTAGGGGTCGGGCTCCTCGCCGTTCCCGAGCCAGGCAACGGCGAGGCCGGCGTTCTGTGCGCCCGCGACATCGTACCGCAGCGAGTTCCCGACGTACAGCGCCCGTTCGGGCGCGATGTCGAGGGTCGCAAGCGCGCGGTCGAACGGGTCGGCGTGGGGTTTCCGCCGGGGGAGGTCAAACGCGTAGACGCGGGTGTCGAACCGGTCGGTGATGCCGAGCGCGTCGAGTTTGACACGCTGGCGGTGCTCCGGACCGTTCGTCACCAGACCGACCGGACCAGTCGCCTCGGCGCTTTCGAGCGCCGCCGAGGCACCCGACCGCATCGCAACCCGGCTGTCGTCGACGAGGTCGGCCATCGCCGCTCCGAGTGCCAGCGGATCGACCCCGCTCTGGCCGTGCTGTGCCGCCAGACGGGCGAACCCGGCCCCGAGGTCGCCGGCCCGGTCCTCGTGGTCCGGCGGCCCGTCGAGCACCGCCCACAGCGAGTCCAGAATCACCGAACGGC
>KB659972.1_pt55 | contig 12408 bp, 10 predicted proteins | sample 558768 | NCBI scaffold set KB644980.1 | reverse complement strand
CGTCATCACGGGGGAGTGTCGCGCTCTCGCAGAAGTCCGAGGACATCTCGAGACGCTGGCGTGATACTGAGTTGAAAATCGTCCAGACGTGGCCGAGACCGTCGTCCGAAGGAGCACCTGTTCGAGTCCAGAAACGGTATAGCCGGAACGGACGTACCCGGAGCACGAGAGGCAGTATGGCAGGCAGTAGTGACGCGATACGGGAGTACACAGTTCCCGCAGACAGCCTCGACGAGTCGCCGGTACACAGAGCAACGGACAGTCGGGCCAGCGAGGACACGCTCGTGGAGACGGTATCCGGACTGCTCGACCGGGACGGGACGGCGGGGGGGAACCGGGTCGTCGGACTCGGCGAGGTGACACACGGGACCCGGGAGTGTTTCCGGCTGAAAACGGGGCTGGTGGCACTGCTCGTCCGGGAGTTCGGGGTCAGGACAGTCGCGTTCGAGACTGACACCTCGGCGGCGTGCGCGCTGGACGCGTACGTCAGGCAGGGGGAGGGCGACCCCGAGACCGCGCTCGCAGGACTCGAGAAGTGGATGTGGCGGGTCGAGTCGGTACGGGACCTGCTGTCGTGGCTCCGCTCGTTCAACCGGGGTCGTCCGCCGACAGACCGGGTCAGTGTGCGAGGGAGTCGACCTGAGCCGGCCGGCCACACCGGCAGAGCCGCTCCGGTCGTACTTCGAGCGCGTCGACCCGTCGTTCGTAGACAGCGGCCCACTCGCGCGACTCGCTACCTTCGGAACCTCATCCGGGCCTGTCGTGGAGCGGGCGCTCGACGAGGCAACGGCGGCCGCCCGTGCAATCGAGGAGCGACTGCTCGACAGCGAGGAGGCGTACGTCGACGCGGCCGGCAGGCGGGCGTGGACACGTGCGAGGCACCTGTGTCGTGTCGTCAAGCAGACCTGTGACTGGTCACGGGTACGGCACAAGACGACGGGGCCGAACCCCGAGGGGATGGCACGGCGCGACCAGTACATGGCAGCGAACGTCGGGTGGTGTGTCGAGCAGGACCCGAACGGTCGGGTCGCCGTCTGGGCACACAACAGCCACGTGAAACGCGGCACGTTCGACGACGGACAGGTCTGGACCGACGCGGCGACGATGGGCGAGCAACTCGCCCGCGAGTTCGGCGACTGTTACACGTCGGTCGGGTTCGACGTCGGACGTGGCAGATTCCGGGCGGCCGAGGCAGGCGAGACGGACAACAACGGACCGCGGCAGTTCGCGCTTGGGGAGCCGGCAGACGGAACTGCGACTGCCCAGTTCGACGCGGTCGGTAACACTCCTTGGTTGCTCGACGTCCGGGCAGCCGCGGCGGACCCGCGTCTGCGGGACTGGCTCAACACGCCACAGCGTATCCGGTGGGTCGGTACCGTGTACGACCCCGACGCGCCCGGGCAGCAGTATCTCCAGACACCGCTCACCGGGTTCGACGGACTGCTCTTTCTCAGCCGATCGACACCGTCCCGGCCGCTCGGTGCGAGCGGTGAATCTAGAGACAGTTGACACTTACTGGTCCGCTCCCGGTAGTCTGAGCCAGTTACCGGTCGACTCGGTCACTGTGTGTAGTCGAGTTGCGACGGGCAGACTACGGTGAGAGTCGTGTCGTGTTCCGCGCGACGAGCGCCGCCAGCTGGTCGACGTGTTCGAGTCACACGAGAGACCGCTGTTTCTGTGTGTGAAACAGCGTTCAAGATATATGTACTACCAGCCGAAACGTGTTGATATGCGAGCTACAAAGAAACGCATCGCTGGTATCGTCGCCGCAACCACCATTGGCGCCGCCATCCTGTACCGGCTCCGCAGTTCGACCGACGAGGAGCCCTCCACCGAACCGGACGCCGAGGCAGCCGCCTGATCCTGACCGAACCGGGTGGTTGAACCCCGGTCAGCGTCGACCCGCCGAGCCGGACGCCGAGGTGACCGTCTGATTCTGACCCCGCCGACACGGCACTCACCGCCGGAGTGCTCCGGGGAGTCCCTCGAGCAGGTCCATCGCGAGCAGTCCGTCGCCGTCCCCGCTGACAGCCAGGTCACCGGCACGGCCGGTGGCGTAAGCGCCAACCGCGGCCGCATCGACCGCGCCGAGACGGGCCGCCAGCGCGCCGGTCACACCCGCGAGCACGTCGCCGGTACCACCGACAGTCATGCCGGGGTTGCCGGTGCGGTTCACCCGGGTTCGCTCGCCGTCTGAGACCACGTCGTGGTGGCCTTTCACGAGCAGTGTCACACCGAGATCGGCAGCAAACGACTCGACGGCGGCGCGGCGCTCGTCTGTGTCCTCGCGGCTCGGCCCTCCCATCTCTGCGAGTTCCCCCTGATGTGGTGTACAGACGAGACTGGCGTCTGTCCGGGTTCCGGGAACCACCCGCAGCGCGTCCGCGTCGACGACGACCGGACCACTGTCGACCACCTCAAGCAGCGACCCCACTGCGTCGAGTGTCGACTCCGCCGTGCCGAGGCCCGGCCCGACGACAGTCGTGTCGTGCTCCGCGGCGAGTGTCGCCAGTCGGCCGACGTGCTCGGGCCGGATGCGTTCACCGTCGACCGGCCGGACGATGAGACTCTCGCTGTAGCTCTGTATCTGGTCGGCGACAGGGCGCGGGCAGGCCACCCGGACGAGGTCGGCCCCGGCGCGCAGGGCGGCCTGTGCAGTCAGCGCCGGCGCACCCGTGTACGGGCCGCCGCCGACAACGAGCACCTCGCCGTGGTCCCCCTTGTGGCTCGTGGGCGCACGGTCGAGTCGCAGAAGGTCACCCCGACCGACAAACAACTGTGCCGCCTGCGGGATGCCGATGTCGGCGACCGTGACCGGAACATCGAGGGCCGCTAACCCGGGTTTCGTCTCGTGGAAGGTGACCACACGGTCCGGGTCGACAGCGTTCTCGGCCCGCTCCCCCGTCTCGGTGTCGAGTCCGGAGGGCACATCGACCGAGACGACCGTCGCCGCACTCGCCGCGAGCGCGGCGGCAGCGGTCGCCTCCGGTTCGCGAAGAGTGCCGCTGACGCCCGTGCCGAGCATCGCGTCGACCGCAACGTCGGGCGCACCCAGTTCCAGCGCCGTCGAGTCGCGTACCTCGCGGGTGTCGTAGCCGGCCCGCTCCAGTGCTGTCCAGTTCTCGCGGGCGATGGAGCTACCCATCGTCTCGGCGCGGCCGAGCAGACACACCCGCAGGTCGTAGTCGTCGAGAAACCGTGCCGCGACGAGCGCATCACCACCGTTGTTGCCCCGGCCAGCCACGACCGTCACCGCGGCACCGGGGTCGGCAACCGCTCGCACCTCGCGTGCGACGGCGTTGCCGCTCGACTCCATCAGTTGCTTGCGCGGCACACCGAGCGCCTCGGCGTTCGCGTCCACGACCGCCATCTCCGAACCCGGGATCATACGTTTTGATTCGTCGCCCGGAGGAAAGTGTGTGTCCCTCGACCGGCAACCGGGGAGCACGGTGCAGACCGCACCCGACCCGTTCGGTAACCGACGAGAGGCTCACAGGGTGGCGACACGGGTCAGCGCGCGAGAGACGACCGGTCAGGGTTCGCAGCCGTGGCGAACCGAAGAACGGACATACCGTGACCCCGCGATTTCACTCATGAGCTTCGAGGTTCCCGAGGACTGCCGGTATCTCGACTCCCACGAGTGGGTCCGTCGGCGGGACGGCACCGTCCGGGTCGGTATCTCCGAGTTCGCACAGGACGAACTCGGCGACGTGGTGTTCGTCGAACTGCCCGCCGAGGGTGAGCACCTGACACACCCCGACCAGTTCGGTGTCATCGAGTCGATAAAGGCCGTCTCGGACCTGTACACTCCCGTCACGGGCACCGTGACCGCGACGAACGACAACCTGAGGGACGCGCCCGAGTTGGTGAACGAGGACCCGTTCGGCGACGGCTGGATGCTGGAGATCGAACCCGACGACCACTCGACCGTCGAGGACCTGCTCTCCCCCGCAGAGTACCGCGAACAGATCGAGTGAACCGAGCTGGCGGGCCTCTCTAAACCGGGTCCACCGTGGATGCCTGCGACAGAGGGACAGTGAGCCCACACGACCCAGGTTCACCGACGAGCGCACAACAGAGGGAGATGTCGGCAGAGGTGACGGTGAATCGAAGATTCGATTGTTTTTTGGGGACAGCACGAGTTCGTAGTTGCATGACAGGGTGGTCATAGTGCAGGTCGTGATAATCGGTGCCGGAGAGGTCGGCACGTCCATCGCGGCTGACCTCGCGTCCGACCACGATGTTGTCATCGTCGACATCGACGAGTCTCGTATCGAGGATATAAAGTACGACATCGACGTGCTCACACTCGCCGGTGATGGGACGAAATCGTCGGTGCTAATAGAGGCAGGCGCTGTCCAGGCCGATATGGTCATCGCAAGCACCGACGACGACAAAACGAACCTGGTGATCTGCGGGACGGCAGAGACTCTCGGTGACCCGTTCAATATAGCGCGAGTAAAGAGCGCAGAGTACCGGCGGACCTGGGAGCAGACCGGGAAGGCGTTCGATGCCGATTTCGTGATCTGTGCGAACCTCCAGGCGGCCGGGACAATCGTCGACGTCATCGGGCTGCCGTCGGCCGTCGAGGTCAGCAGTTTCGTCGGTGGACTCGTGAAGATGGCGGAGTTCGATATCACAGAGGGCAGCCCCATCACCGGGCAGACAGTCGCGGAGGCCGACCGGTTCGACTCGCTGACCTTTGCGGCACTGTTCCGGGACGACGACCTCGTGCTGCCCCAGGGAAGTACGATTATAAAGGCGGGCGACCGGATGGTAATAATCGGCAGTCCAGGGAGTGTCCAGGGGTTCGCACAGCAGGTCGCCCCGGTGGCGACACCCGACACGGCCGACGATATCGTCATAGTTGGCGGGGGCGAAATAGGGTATCACACCGCACGGATGCTCGAGATGCGTGACTTCTCACCGAAACTGGTCGAGCAGGACAGCGACCGCTCCCGGGCGCTCGCCGAGGACCTGCCCGAGACGCTCGTGATGAACCACGACCCGACAGACACGGACTTTCTCCGCCGCGAGCGACTCGACGAGGCGAACGTGCTCGTCTCGGCGCTCGGCTCCGACGAGAACAACATGCTCGTCTCGGTGCTCGCAAAGCGTATCGGGGCGAAACGGGTCATCTCGCTGGTCGACCGGTCGGACTACGTCCAGCTGTTCCAGGAGATCGGTATCGACGCGGCGGTTAGCCCGCGGGACGTGACCGCCGAGGAGATAATCCGGTTCACCCACGAGAAGGTGGCCGAAAACATCGCTGTGCTCGAGGGCGGCAAAGCCGAGGTGCTCGAACTCGAACTCGGCGCGGACAGCGAGTTCGTGGGGCGGAACATCCGCGAGATCGACGAGAGTGTCAACTCTGACGTCGTGTTCGGTGCGGTGAGTCGGAGAGGGACCGAGGTGGTCCCGCGAGGGGATACAGTGCTCGAGCAGGGTGACAACGTCGTCATCTTCGTCGAGAGTGAGTTCGTCGGCCAGATGCTCGCAATGGGCTGAGCAGAATGGGACAGTATGTCCGTGTCGAGTGGCGGGCGAGCATCGGTCTTATCGGTGCCGTACTGTTGTATCTCACACTCCCCCTGCTCTTTCCGCTCGCGCTCGCCGTGCTCTACGGGGAGTCGGTGCTCCCGTTTCTGGTGCCGATGGCTGTCACCCTGGGTCTGGGTGGTGGGCTTCGGATGCTGGCCGACATCGAGGAGGACGTGGGACCGCGCGAGGCGTTTCTCGCCGTCGCCACAATCTGGCTGCTCGTCGCCGCAATCGGGGCGCTCCCCTTTCTCGTCGCGGGCAACGGGACGATAGCACAGCCGGTCAACGCGATGTTCGAGGCGATGAGCGGACTCACCACGACCGGGGCGACCGTCATCGGGGACTTCGGTGTCCACAGCCGGTCGGTGATGATGTGGCGGCAGGTGCTCCAGTGGCTCGGCGGACTCGGTATCCTCATCCTGGTGACCGCGGTGCTCTCGGAGATCGGTGTCGGCGGCGCCCAGTTGATGGAGACCGAGACACAGTCACAGAGCAGCAACCGGCTCACCCCGCGCATCTCGGAGACCGCACAGCTCATCTGGGGGCTGTACCTCGGGCTGACGGTGCTCGTGGCGGCGGTGCTGGCTGGGATGCACTACCTCGGACCGGTCGTGGGTGTGGAGCTCGCGCCGAATATGAACCTGTACAACGCCGTTGCACACGCGCTCACCTCCATCTCGACGGCGGGGTTCTCCCCGGAGGCCCGGAGTATCGAGGCGTTCAGTGCCGCCGTGCAGTGGGTGCTCATCCCCGTGATGTTGCTCGGGTCGACCAGTTTCGTGCTGATCTACTTCGCGATACGGGGGGCCCCGATGCGGCTGCTCCGGAGCGAGGAGTTCCGGTTCTACATCGGTGTGTTCGCCCTGTTTACCGCCACGAGCGCGGCACTGTTGATCGGCACACAGGAACTCGACATGGGACTTCACGACACAGTCCGGCACTCCGCGTTCAATGTCGCCTCGATTCTCACCACGACGGGCTACGCCAGCCAGGATTTCACGAACTGGCCGAACGCCGGCCAGAACGTCCTCTTTGCGGCGATGTTCATCGGGGGGATGGTCGGGTCGACCACCTGCTCGATAAAGTCGCTGCGGTGGCTGGTCGTGCTGAAGTCGTTCCGCCGGGACCTGTTCACCGCCATCCACCCCGACGCAGTTCGCCCGGTCCGGGTATCGGGAAGTTCCGTCGACGAGGGAACGATCCGTGATATCTACGGGTACGTCCTGTTGAGCATCGTCATCTTCTTTCTGCTGACACTGTTCGTCGTCATCGACGGGGCCCGCAGCGGTGTCGACCCCTCCGAGTTCGAGGCGATGGGTGCCGCTGCCTCGACTGTGCTGAACATCGGCCCGGCGTTTGGTCGCGCCGGCCCGATGGACAACTACCTCGTGTTTCCGGAGTCGACACGGGCGGTCATGGTCGTGCTCATGTGGCTCGGCCGTATCGAGATCGTCCCGGTGCTGGTGCTTTTGACACCGTCGTTCTGGCGCTCCTGAACCCACGCCCGAGGTTCGGCCCTCGGTGATTTCGGGGGGAGGTCAGCAACTTTTTGATTGTGCTCCGGTAAATTCAGCCATATGAGTGTGATGTCGTCGATAACCGCACCAGTGGATAGTTACCGACGACAGCAACAGACGGACGTGAGCCCGCGGGTGACAGGGACGGGTGGTCACCGGTGAACCTGTACGTGAGTCCGCGGGTCTCGGTGGCGCTTCTGGGAACCGTGCTGAGGTACGTCGCGCTGGCGATGCTGGTGCCGCTGGTCGTCGCGGTTGTCTACGGGGAGGACATCTGGGTGTTCGTGGTCTCGATAGCGCTCGTGGTCGGCGTCGGTCTCCTCCTGGAGCAACTGGAGGCAGACCCCGATATGGGACCGCCCGAGGCACTCCTGCTGGTCACACTCTCGTGGGTCTCTGTCTCGGTTATCGGCACCATCCCGTACCTGCTCGCGGGGATAGGAACCGAGTCGACTGTGGGACTCAGCACCGGGTCCCCGGGGGCGGCCGCGAGCTCCATCGTGAACGCGCTGTTTGAGTCCACGAGCGGGTTCACAACGACCGGGGCGACAGTGCTCGGCGAGATATCGCTGGACCAGCACTCCCGCGCGCTGTTGATGTGGCGACAGCTCACACAGTGGCTCGGTGGAATGGGGATAATCGTCCTGATGGTCGCCATCCTGCCCGAGATTGCGGTCAACGGCACACAGCTCATCAGCGCGGAGGCACCGGGACCGAGTTTCGAGAAGCTCACCCCGCGCATCGCCAAGACCGCCCGGATACTCTGGCTGGTGTATTTCGGGTTCACCGTCGCGATGATACTGCTACTCAGCGCCATGCACTACCTGGGACCTGTCCTCGGGATGGACGGGCTCGCGCCGCGGATGGACCTGTACAACGCCGTTGCCCACGCCCTCACGACGCTCCCGACAGGGGGGTTCTCACCGCAGGCCGACAGTGTCGGCTTCTTTAGCTCCGCCGTTCAGCTGACGTTCGTCCCGTTTCTAGTCGTCGCCGGCACGAACTTCGCACTGTTCTGGTACCTGCTCAGCGGTGATGTAAAAAGCATCGCGTACGACCCCGAGTTCCGCGCCTACGTCGGCGTCATCGCGGTGCTGATCGCCGTGCTCGCGGTCGTTCTGTTCCGCGGTGCCGCCGAGGGTGTCGACCCCGGTCCCGTTGCGGAGGGCGAGGCGTTCGACGCGTTCCGGCAGGCGGCCTTCCAGATCGGTTCGATAATGAACTCGACCGGCTACGCCACCAGTGACTTTGCCGGCTGGGACACCGGCGGTCAGATCGTAATCATCTTTGCGATGTTCATCGGTGGCTCCGCCGGGTCGACCGGCGGCGGTATAAAAGTCATCCGGTGGCTCGTCATACTGAAAGCGGCACGCCGCGAACTCGCCGCCACCGCCCGACCGAACGCGGTCCACACAGTCCGGTTCGGGGACAACGTCATCAGCGAGACCGTCGTCCGGAAGATCGCGGTGTTCACGCTCCTGTATTTCGTCCTCTACGGTATCGCCACCGTGTTTTTCATGCTCAACTACAATGGCACCCTCACGACGCTGGAGGCGATGAGCGCCTCTATCGCCACCCTCGGCAACATCGGCCCGGGGTTCGGTGCTCTCGGCCCGTTCGGGGACTATCTTCATTTCCCCGGGGAGACGAAACTGGTGATGGTCTTTCTGATGTTGATCGGCCGACTGGAGATCGTCCCCGTGCTCGCAATCTTCACCGGCCTGTTCTGGCGGTCCTCCTGAGCGGCCGGTGAGACTGTGGCGTCGCCCGGGTCGCACGGCACAGACCGCAGGAGACCGGTGATACGGGTTCCCCGTCGGAACCACGGGGTCTCCCGCCGTCCCGTGGTAGTCAAAACGTTGATTTGAGCAAGGGTCGTACTCGAGAGCGTGAGTCCTCGCAGACTGCAGTCCACAGAGTCCCGACCGGTCCGCTGCGGTCCACCCGCGACCGGTCGCGGGGTGGTGTCTGCAGTCACTCTCCAGTGGTCGACCGGCGGAGTCGGGTCGCCGGACTCCGGTCGGGTCGGCCGTCCCGGAGGTGAGACAGGTGGCTGACCCGCCCACGCTCGGGTTCATCGTGCCCGCGTACCGGCCCGACCTGGAACTGCTCGTTCCCTATCTGGAGCAGGTAACAGAGATACTCGACCCGGCGATGCTCCGGGTCGAACTCGACGCGCCGGGGGAGCGTACCCGACAGCGACTCGCCGGGACCCCGGCGACAGTGGCGGTTTCCGCACGGCGTCGTGGAAAGGGGGCCGCCATCACCGACGGGTTCGACGCGCTCAACACCGACGTGCTCGCGTTCGCCGACGCCGACGCCGCGACACCCGTTCCGGAGCTCGGTCGTATCGTCGACGCGGTCCTGAGCGGGAACACGAGTCTGGCCGTCGGCTCCCGGCGCCACCCCGATGCCACAGTCGAAACCGGGCAGTCCATCCCGCGCGGGGTGATGGGCGACGGGTTCGCCTGGCTCGCCAGACGACTGCTCGACGTGTCGCTGTACGACTACCAGTGCGGCGCGAAGGCGCTCACCGCGGGCGCCTGGCGACAGGTCCGCGAGGACCTCACCGAGGAGGGGTTCGCCTGGGATGTCGAACTCCTCGCGTTCGCCAGCGCGCACAGCCTGACAGTACAGGAGATCCCGATCACCTGGCACGACCACCCGGACTCGACGGTGCCGCCGGTGCGGTCGGCCGTCGACATGGGGACTGCGCTGCTGCGCACCAGTCTCCGGACGACCCGGGTCGACGCCTCGGTTGAACGGTCGTGTCACGGTCCACCTCTCGAAGAATGAGCGACCGGGAGAACAGCCGCCTCGGTCGGTGGCTGGCCGCGCTGGCCTCGCCGCGACGGTTCGGGCGATTCGTCTCTGTCGGCGTCGTCGGAGCACTGTTCGACGTGATGGTGTTACTCGTCCTCGTCGAGTCGGTCGGTCTGCTCGAGGAGGCTGCCGTCGTTGTCGGCATCGAGACTGCTATCCTCGTGATGTTCACGCTCAACGAGGGCTGGACGTTCCGCGATGCCGGGGGAAACGGCCGGTGGGCCACGGCCCGCCGCCTCGTGCGCTCCCACGCTGTCCGGGCGGTCGGTGCCACTATCCAGTTTCTCGTCTTTGTCACCGTCTTTCGGCTCCTGTTCGTGAGCGTGACGATCGCCGGCATCGACGTCTGGCTGCTCGTCGCGAAAACCGGTGGAATCGCATGCGGGATGCTCGTCAACTACATCCTCGAGACGCTGTTTACCTGGCGTGTCCACGCGGTCTAACGCCCACCGCACGCACAATTCGCCACCCTCCGGCACCGAGACACCGCGTAGCCGCCGAGCTGCCGCTCAGAAAGTTTGTTCTGAGCTATAAAAAATATAATAGATAGCCAGAGAAATATCGGATTGTATGTCATTTATACTCACGATTCAGGGGACGAACTCGCCGGTGACCGTCGGCGGGACGCTGACGGTGACGGTGCTCGTCGAGAACACGGGCGAACAGGCGGCCACCCAGCAGGTGACCCTCTCGATGGGTGGACAGCAACGCGGCGTAACCGACGTGAACCTGGGGAACGGCCAGTCCACGGAGGAGATACTCAACTGGGTGACGGAGCCGGGCGACGCCGACAGCTACACTGCAGTGGTGGAGAGCGAGACAGACCAGGACGGCACTGCTGTGACTGTCGAGGACGGCGGTGGGACCGACCCCGAGATACCGCTGGACGTGACCATCGACTGGACGAACGGACCAGTCACCGAGGGGGAACCGCTCTGTGCCGACTGCACGGCGACGAACACCGGAGAGACGGCGGGCGTCGGGACGGTCGCGGTCGGCATCGGCAATCAGGCCGAGAAAAAAAAGAAGACGAAACTGGCGCTGGACCCCGGGGAGTCCGGCACCGTCCACCTCGCCACCGAGCAGGGGGAGTATCGTGAAGGGAACGGACCCCAGTACGAGAGGAAAATCTGGGCCGACACCGGGACCAGCAGAGACGAGACGACCGTCTCGGTCAGCGAGCCACCCCATCTCGCCGTCGAGGTCACGAGCACGAACGCGCCGGTCGAGGCCGGCGAGAGGATCAAGATGACCGCGACAGTCGAGAACACCGGCGGTCAGACCGGCCGCGAGAGCATCGTCCTGGCGGCGAAAAGTTACAGAAACTCCATCTCCAACTACGGGACTATACGCCCCGGCGGTGGAGGCTCGCCGGGGGGCGGCGGAGACGGTCCGGGCATCGCCGCCCCACACGGTCCGCTCAAGACCGGCCACTTCAAAGTCGAGTCGTACGCGGTGGAACTCCCGTCCGGCGATAGCACGGAGGTGACCCTGGAGTGGGACACCGGTCCCACGACGGACACCGTCGAACCCGGCAGCCACGCGCTCGGTGTCGCCGCCATCCCACCCTGGGAGCGCGACGAGTGGGACGGGCCGGTCTTTGCACGCCCGTGTACGGACGGTAGCAGGGACGACTCGACAGTCGTTGCAATCCAGCACGGTCCGATGCGGACCGGCCGGTTCAAAGTCGAACTGGACGGCAAGACAGTTCCAGGCTGGCGCGGGGTGACCATTCCCAGCCGGTCTACCGAGCAGGATTCCTACAAGAACGGCAGCGACGGCGAGACGGAGTGGGGCCAGACGACTTTCGACGACCTGGAGATGGAACGGGGGGTCAAGCCCGACGACACCACGTTCTACGACTGGGCGGAGGCGGTCGAAGAGGGGAACGTCGAGGAGGGTCGTAAGGAGATTGCCGTTGTCCTGCTGGACGAGAACGGCGAAGCAAGGGTCAGGTGGGAGCTCAAGGAGGCCTGGATAAAGGACTACGACCCGCCGGAACTCGAGGACAGCGCGGACGGCGAGGTTGCAACCGAGCAAATCACCGTCGCCTACGACAAGATGTTGCGAAAGGAGCAGTAACGACCAATGAGCAATCACAGCTACAACACACCAGAGAAAGGGGCACAGAACTGGCACGAACCACTCAACGCGAACTTCGAGCAGCTCGACGACGATGTCGAACTCCGGGATACCAGCGACAATCTCGACGGGTACGACCCCGCGCCGGGTGCGAAGTTCCTCGCAACGGACACCGGCGTTGTCTACCTGGGCGTCGAGACCGAGAACAGCGCGGGCGAGACGGTCGTCGAGTGGCGCAAACAAGGGGTGCTCACACAGGGGGACAGTCTCGCAAACGAGGCCGTCAGCGAGTTCGCCGCCGTCTACGGTGGCCTGGACAACCGGGCCAGCGCACCCCGATCGGTCGTGCTCGGTGGGAAGAGCAACCTCGCGAGCGGGCGGTCGGCGATCGCGGCGGGCAAGCGCGCCCGCGCTGTCCACGACGGTGCCGTGGTCTTTGGCGACC
>KB659975.1_pt63 | contig 12419 bp, 12 predicted proteins | sample 558768 | NCBI scaffold set KB644980.1 | reverse complement strand
ACCACCCCACCACCCGACCCAGACGACCAACGTGGCGGCGTTGCGTTCGGGCGCGAGCGGTGTCACCGAGCCGGCGAGCAACCCAGACACGAGCACGACGGCCAACGCCGCTACCCCGAACGACCGGCCGGCGACCTCGGCTACTCGACCGAGTGAGAGCCGCGGGCCGCGCCAGGCGTTGAGCCGGTCGACGAACGCCCGGTCGGTGACGAACGACGCCAACAGGAACGACGCGCCGATCACCCCGCCGCCGGTCGCGAGGAACAACCACACCGGTACCGACAGTGACTCCGGGGCGGCACCTCGGAGCCCGCCGCTGTGACCCACCACACGCCCGACCGCTGCGGGTGTCGCGGCCGTCACTGCGAGTGCCGTCCCCACGACACCGCGTCCGAGTCGCGCCATCGGTGGCGACTCCGGGTGCCACGAGCGTGTAGCTTGCGGAAACGGACGGCGGTCAGACGGCGTCGATGGCGGTCTCGACGCCGTCCGCGAGTCGGTCCCGGAGACGGGCGGCCGGCGTCGTCGTCTCCGCCTCGTTCTCCAACAGGACGGTCTCGCTGGGGAACAGGTGTTCCCCGACGACCAACCCGTGTTCGCGGGCCGTGTTCCCGGTGACCGTGAGGTAGACCCCACAGCCGGCCTCGGCGATGGCCGCCTCCTCCTCCCGACCGGGGTCGGGGTAGTCGAAGGTCACGCCGTCCAAGGCGTCCGTCCCGAGCACCGCCTCCACGAGCCGTTCGTACCGCGGGGAGATACACAACGACCCCTCGTAGTCGGCGACGAACGACCGGTCGAGTGAGGTGCCCGGCGGGATCGTCTCCGGGGTCGCCATCAAGGTGTGGTAGACCGTGTCGCCGAGCCCGGTCGCGACCCGCACGTCCGTGTCCCGCGGGTCGATCCGTTCGTTCACCTCCCCGATCGACCCGACACCCGCCGGCGCGAGGGTGACGACCTCCTCCAACACCAGATCTGCGGAGTCGAACCCGAGCGCGAACTCGTGGGTGCGGAGCGCGCGGAACGGCTCCTCGCGGCCGACGAGTCTGACCCGCGTCCCGCCGACGGTGACGGTCGCGCTGTCGAAGACCACACGTCGCGGGTGGCCGGCACGGTCGTCCCGGACGAGGGTGTACTCGACACCGCCGTCGGCGGTGTCACTGTGGGCGGCCAACCGTTCGTAGACCCCCGTCTCGGCCGCCTCGTGGCCCTTCGTGAGCGCCTTCTCGTAACGGAGTGTCGTCGCCACCTCGTCGGCCAACGCCGTCATCTCACCCCCGCCGACGGACGCCACCCGGTCTAAGACGGCCTCCAGTGGGCGGCCCTTCCGTGGCACCGCGACGGCGACTGTCTCCGTCATCACCCACTGATTCGCAACTCGTCGGAAAAAACGACTCGTTTTCTCGGCACGCCCCTCGCCGCGCTACCGGTCCCCGTCGTCACCCGTCGTCGCAGGGCCGAACGCCGACGAGAGCTGGTCGCGGAACTGTTCCAACGCCTCCACATCCGTCTGGACGGCCGCGACCTCTTCGCGCACCTCCCCGACCCGTTCGTCGACGAGCGTCTCGACGGTGTCGAGTTCACTCTCCAACTGCCTGACGGAGTCACGCACCCCCGACAGTTCCTCACTGTCGACGGTGTCGTCCGCGACATCGGCGATCTCGGCTCGCAGCCCCGCCACCGACGACTCCAACGCCTCGGTCGTCGCCGCGACCTCCTCGTAGCGTTCGGTCGACTCCGTCCGAACCGCCGTCACCTCCCCGCTCAGTTCGTCGACCCGTCCGTCGACGTCTGTGACCGCCTCGGACAGGTCGTCCGTGTCGGCCACCACCGACTGGACGTCGTCACTGACGGTGTCGAGACTCTCGTCGACCTCGTCGAGTCTCGTCTCGAGGCTGTCGACCCGTCGGTCGGCCGTCGTTGCCCGGCTCAGTGCCTCGTCGGCCGTCTCTCCGGCGTCCCGCGCGGTCGTCTCCGTCGCGTCCAACCGGTCGGTCGTCACCCCGACATCGTGGGCGAGCTCCGTCACCTCGCTGGTCACGTCACCGAGTTCGGTCTCGACCCGGTCGAGTGTCGCACGGAGCTCCCCCCGCGCGGCCGCCGCCGTCTCGACTGTCTCCCGGACCGTCTCGATCTCCTCGCGTACTGCCGCCGTCTCCGTCTCGAAGGTGTCGACCATCTCGTCTGCGGTGCCGTTCTCGTCGATGAACGCCGCCAACGCGTCACTGTACGCCGCCAGATCTGCGACCTGCGACTGGAGGCGTTCGATCCGCGCGTCGACACTCGTCGAGTGGTCCAACTCCAGTTGGCGTGCCAACGTCGCCTCCGTCTCCGCCGAGACGGTGCCGGCGCGCAGCTCCGCCGCGAGCGCTGCCGCGACCGACTCACCACCCCCCGGCTCGGAGGGGTCAGATCCCGCCACCGTCTCATTGTCCGTGTCGGACACACCGGTTCGCTCCTCGCTCGCCGCCGTGTCACCCTCCCTCGACTCGCTGACTGCGTCGATAGCCCCGTCTGCCGGCGTCACGGCGTCGGCTGTCCCTGCCTCCAGTGTCGCTGGCTCCGGCTCCGACTCCGTCCGTTCACCCCCCGACCCGACCGGGTCGGGCGACGAGCCGACCTCCTCGTCTGCGGCCGTCACGGCGTCCGTCGTGTCGTCTCTGAACTCTGCGGGGTCGGCCTCTGCCGTCGTCTCCGATCCCGTGTCGGCTCCCGACGCCGTCGGATCGTTCACCGAACCGTCCGTCCCCAACTCCACTTCCACAGTCGGCTCCGACTCTCCGGCGAGGAACTCCTCGGTCTGTTCGTCGTCGCCGAGTGGGCCGTCGTCCGTACTGAGTGGGTCGACGCCGGGGTCGAACGGGTCGTCACCCGTGCCGAGTGGGTCACCGTCGCCGGCAGCGCCGTCGTCGCCGAGGACGGACTCCTCGGCGGTCCGTGCGTCCGTCTCGGCACCGGGAACCGCCTCGCGGTCACCCGACAACACGTCCCGAACGACCTGCGAGGAGTCGTCACCGATCACGTCGGTCACGTCCCCGGTCGGTGCGGCGTCTTCCGCGATCTCCGACACCGTCGGCTCCGTGAGGAAGTCGTCGAGACCCCCCGACTCGTCCGTCCGGACACCGTACACTGTCTCGACCGTCTCGCCGGGGTCGATCTGCCGCCGGAACTCGACACGGTGGTCCTGGTAGGCGGTCCAGTGGTCTGCCTCGTACTCCGGGTGGAACCCGACCCGGTCCATCGGGAACGACTCCGGGATCCGGTCGACGAGCCGGAACTCCACGGGCTCCGACCGCCCGGAGTCGATCTCGAAGGCGACGGTGGGCACCGGAAACTCCTCTGTGTCGAACCGTTTGACGACGGCGAGCCCGTCGCCTTCCACTTCGACCACGTCGTCACTGTCGGACCCCTCGCTCATGCCCATCCATTCACGAGCCGGTAGTAAAAACCCCTCCGGCGTCGCGACGCCGACCGATCCGGTCAGACGTCGACCCGGTCCCCGATCTCGACGATCTCCAACTGCCGTGGCGCGTCGAACCCGCGGACGTGGTCGTGGAGTGCGGTCGGGTCCGCGGTCAATCCCTTCCACATGTCCCAGTGGGTCGGCAGGAGTCGGTCGGCGTCCAACGCCCGCGCAATCTCGACGGCCTCGTTCTCGTCACAGTACCACTTCGTCTCGACTGGTTCGCCCGTCTCCTTGTCCGGGACGGTCCCGACGGAGCCGAACGCGACGACCGCTACGTCGACGTCGTACGTCTCTCCGACCGCCTCGAACCCGTCGTGTGGCTTCGTGTCCCCGCCGTGGAACACCGTCCGACCGTCGTACTGGAGTACGTAGCCGACGGGGTGTGTCGCGTCCGGGTCGTGGACCTCGATCACGTCGACACTCACCTCCCCGACCGAGAAGCTGCCACCCTCCGTCACCTCGGTGAACTGGTCGTCGCTCACGTCCCACCCCTCCGTCCACCGTTCGTCCTCGCGTGCGACGGCCAACGAGTCGTCGGCCGCGTAGAACTGTGCGCCCGTCTCGGCGAGGATCGGTGCCTGTGAGGGGCCGTGGACGTGGTCGGTGTGTTCGTGGGTCGCGAGCACCGCGTCCGCGCTCGTCACGTCCGCGGGGTCGAACGGCACCGGCACCATCCGGACCGTCCGCGGCGGGTCACCCGTCCCGAGGTACGGGTCGATCCAGAGTGTCGTCTCGCCCGCGACGACGGCGAACCCGTTGCAGCCCAGATACCAGAGCGCCACCCCGTCGGGGTCGGCGGCCGCGACGGCCCGCGGGAGCCACTCCCCCCAGTCGCTGTGCACGCGTGTCACGTTCGCTCGGTGTGTCCCCGTCGACAAAGCGCCGTCGGCTCCCGACGGCCCCACCTCACAACGACAGCCTGATTGCCGGACCGGTGGTAGCCGACGGCGATGCAAGACGGGCTCGTCGGCTACCCACTCCGGGGGCCGGGCGGCGTCGAGACGGTGCTCCTCGGCGGTGGGCTCCACCTCTTGGCGGTGTACCTCCCGGTCGTTCCGTACGTCCCCGTCGTCGGCTACCTGCTGGCGGTCGCGCTCCACACGGCTCGTGACCACGACGCCGGGCGCCACGGCGCACCGGCGGTCGTCACCCTCCCGCCGACCCGTGGCCAACTCCGCCGGGTGTTCGCCGACGGGCTCCGCGGCACGGCCGTCGCCGCCGGCTACCTCGCCGTGCCGGTGGCGGTCGTCGCCGTCACACTCCGTGGGGTGGGGCAGTTGGGTGCGACCGCGAACGGTGCCGGCGTGTCGGTCGGCGGGCTCTCTGCCGGCGGGACGGCGGCGGTGCTCGTCGGCGGCACCGCCGCGCTCGTCTCGGCGGCCGTGTTCTGTTACCCGATTCCGGCGGTACTGACGGCCGTCACCCGCCGCCGCCGGCTCACTGCGGCCCTCGACCGGGACCTGTTGCGTGCGGTCGCCACCGACGCCCGGTACTTCGTCGGGTGGACGACCGGGGTGGCGGCACTGGCACTCGGGGCCGCGGTCGCCGTCCAACTCCGCGCGGTCGCCGTTGGCTTCTTCGTCTTCTTCTACGCCGAGGTGGTCGCGGCGGCCGCCTGGGGGTGGGGGTGTTCGCGGCTCGTCGCCGACCCCGGCACGGATCCCGACGCCGGCTGACTCGACAGCCCGTCGTCGGTCACCCACCTCGGGCTGGCGACTGACACTCACTTAACCGTCCAGGGAGCGTAGCCGAGAGCGTGTTACTAGTTCGCGGTCACGCCGGCGGGACGGCGCTCACGGGGACGGTGTACGAACGCGGTGAGGAGTCACCCTCGTTCAAGGGTGCCCCCGACGGGAACGCGCCGTACGTCTGGGTGTGTGACGCCTTCTACGAGGTGGACAGCGGCGGCTCCGAGTTGGAACTGGACGGTCGGACCCTCCGTGTCGCCTTCGAGTCACCGATGCCTCGTGGGTTCGAGACCCGCGAGACCGCCCTCTCGGCGGCCGAAGACCACGTCCGTACCCAGTTCGCTCGCGTCGGGCTCAACCGCGCGGACGTGGAAGTCGAGGTGATCAAACAACGACCCGACGAGACGACCGGTGTCGAACGCCCCGAAGAGTGAGCCGCGCTCACCACTCGGGGTGGGTCGGCGCGTCGAACCCACCCCGAACGAGCGGGCGTGCGACGTGTCGTCGCGCACGAGGCGGCACCTCGTACCACCCCACCTCTAGCTCCCGGTCCACCCGAACGGTCTCCTTCCCGGGTGCCGTCGCCCCGCAGTCCCGACACCGGTACCCCTGACCGCGACCGGCCGACTCCATCGACCGCTCACACCCACACTCCGGGACGACCTCGCGGCTCCGGTTTAACTCCCGGACGGCGAACTTCTCCAATTTGAGCGTCCCGTCGTACTCCCCGCACACCGTCACTCGATCCCCGAGCCGCAGCCGCCGCACCCGGTCCCGGAACCGCTTGGTCGGCTCGAACGCCACACACTCCAGGGTCGTCTCCCCACTCGCGACACCGAAGAAGACGTGCCCTCCGGCCCGCGTCGCCGGCGGCTCACGGACGACACCCGTCACCCGGTAGGCGCGGTCTCCGTCGAGGTGGCCGATCACCCCGGGTTGGAGGTGAGCGTCGGTTCCCTGGTTGGTCAAGAATAGTGCGGAGCGTTCGACCGACTCCGCGTCGATCCGGTCGGCGACCGTCGCGACCGCCTCGGGGTCGTCACCACGAACCCCGTAGAGAATCGGTCCGGGCGCGTTCGGCACACACACCGGTTCGCCCGCGACCCGGTCGACGGTGTCCCACGCCGCCGGGTAGGCGTCGGCCGCGGCCGCGAACACGCTCCGCTCGTCCACCTCCCTGGGTGTCCCACACCGGTCGAACGCGCGGTAGTCGATCCGTTCGTACGTCCACTCGTCGAAGGCCGCCCACGCCCCGACGGCCGCGAGCGCACCCAGGCGTCCCCGACCGACCAACTCCGTCTCGTCGTCGGGAACGCGCTCACCACCCCGAACCCGTCGGCCGTCACCCCACCCGACGGCGTCGAGACCGGTGTCGGCGAGCAACTGGAGTGCGCGCTCGGGAGCACACGGCCGCTGGACCGCGTCGCGCGCGAACTGTTCGACGGACGCCGGCACTCCCGGGTCGCTGGCCACGACCACCCCCGGGCTGGCGTCCTCGACGAGTGCGAACCGTTCGACGAGTTCGACCGCTGCGGCACGCGCTGCTTCGGGTGGTGTCGCCGTGTGGACCGCGACGGCGGCGTTGCCACGCGTCTTGTGTGGGACGGCCGGCGAGAGCCTGACGAGCACCGACCGTTCGACACCGTCTAGCCGCTCGGCGAGTCGGGCGGCGAGGTACGTCGTACACATCCCCTCGGTTCGGGAGTCCGTGTCGTCGACTGCGACGACGGTCACGGCCGACACTCCGAGTGCGAAGGTGATTGAGGGTTGTGGTGCGGCCGGGGGGCGTGGCGGCTCACCCCCCGTATCTCAACAGCTCCGGCACCTCGTCGGCGAACGCCACCGCGTCCGGGCCGAAGGAGTCCGCGTACCGGACGAGCAAGACGACGACCGTCTCCGGCTGCCGAACCCGGTAGCCGTCCGACCGGTCGAGCAGCCCAGCCGTCTCCAACTGTCCGACGTGGTTCGAGACCGTCGCGCGCGACACGTCGAGGGCACGCGCCACGTCTGCGCCCGTCGGCTCCGACTCCCGGAGCAGTGTGACGAGCACCCCCCGAGCGGTCTCCCGCCGGAGGTACCCCAGCGTGGTCTGCTCGAACGCGGAGAACTGGCCGGCGGGGTAGAACCGTCTGTAGTCCCCGTCACGACGGGACTCGACGGCCCCCTCCGACTCCAACGCCCGGAGGTGGTGTTGGGTCTCGCCGGTCCCCAGTCGTAAGTCGTCACGCAGCTTCGAGAAGTGTGCACCCGGCGTCCGCGAGAGGTACCCCCTGATCGCGTCCGGCACCGCCGACGACTCCGGCTCCTCGGAAGCGCAGCGGCACCACCCGACACCAACGGTGTCGCCGCACCCAACGCGGCGAACCGTCGCAGCGTGTCGCGCTTCTCGTCGTCGACCTCTCTGCTCACGTGACTCGGTACACGACAGCCGCAAAAAAGTGTTCGGGTCACGACGACACGAGTCGTCGTGTCACTCGACCCCGATCCGGATCACTCCATCTCGGTCTCCAGCTCCTCGCTGAGCGGCTCGTCCGGCTGGTCGACCGTCCCGTCGCCGCCGGTCACGTCGTCGGCAGACTCGATCGCCTCCTCGCCGTCCCCGACGACCTCGTCCATCTCCGCGATGGCGTCCTCGCCGTTCTCCTCCATCCCGTCCATCTCGATGTCGCCCAACTGGCCGATGATCTCGTCGATGTCGTCCAGCCCGAGCATCTCGCGGGTGTCGTCCTCGAACTCCAACGAGTCGAGCCCCTCGGAGTCCTGCACGCTGGAACCAGTCAGCGTCTTCCCGTACCGACCGACCAACGAGGTGAGCTCCTGTGGGAGGACGAACGTCGTCGACTCCCCCTGCCCGATGGACTCCAACGTCTCCATCCCGCGCTCGATGATCGCCCGCTCGCCCATCGACTTGGCGGACTTCGCGCGCAACACCGTCGAGATGGCGTCACCCTGCGCTTCGAGGATCTGGCTCTGTTTCTCACCTTGGGCACGGATGATGTTGGACTCCTTCTCTCCTTCCGCCTCCTCGATGGCGGAACGGCGTTCTCCCTGCGCCTCCAGGATCATCGCGCGGCGTTTCCGCTCGGCGGAGGTCTGTTGCTCCATCGCCTGTTGGACGTCCTTCGAGGGGTTGACCTCCCGAACCTCGACGGACTCCACCCGGATCCCCCACTCGTCTGTGGGCTCGTCCAGTTCCTTCCGGATGCGGGCGTTGATCTCCTGACGCTTGTTCAGGGTGTCGTCCAGATCCATGTCGCCCAACACCGCCCGCAGTGTCGTCTGTGCGAGGTTCGACACCGCGGTCTTGTAGTCTTCCACCTCCAAGAACGCCTTCTTCGCGTCCATCACCTTGATGTAGACGACGGCGTCGGCGGTCACCGGGGAGTTGTCACGCGTGATCGCCTCCTGGCGCGGCACGTCCAACGTCTGTGTCCGCATGTCGAAGGCGTACGTGTTGGAGACGAACGGCTCGACGAAGTTGATCCCCGGCTCCAACAGTTCGTCGTACTGCCCGAACACCGTCTTCGCCTTCTTGTCGTAGGCGTCGACGATCACCACCGACTGCCAGACGGTAGTCACCGCCAACACGAGGAAGAGCAGTCCGACGACTGCGAGGCTGAATCCGGTCTGTAACAGCAGCGGGTCCATACCCTCCGGTAAGTGCTACCGACTTCTAAGTGTTCCTACTGTGTTCAGTTCTCGAACCGACACCCCGCTCGCGTCTGGCGATCTCTCGCTCGGCGTCCGTGTCGGAGCCGTGGACACACTTATCTCCGCGCGGTCGCCATCGGGCGTGTGGACCGGAGACTGGCTGCACTCTTCGTCTGTCTCTCTGTCGTCGTCGCCGGCTGTGGCGCCGTCGGGTCGTCGCCGGAGCCCACTCCCGTCGTCGACCGGTCGGCACCCGACCGACTCGGCGTCGAGAGCGGTGTCGTGGCGGACGCCTCCCTCGACGTGACGGCCGCAGACGGGCTCGACCAGTGGGAGTTGGCCGCAATCGTCGACCGGACGATGGCCCGGGTGGAACTGCTGCGTGGGCTGGAGTTCGTCGAGTCGGTCGGCCTCAGGGTGGTCTCCCGGCCGGAACTACGCACCGGCGGGTGGACCGGCGACGGGAGCCGGGCGAGCCGACGGCTCCGCGCACAACTTCACGAGGCGACGTTCCTCCTGGGGGAAGACGAGTCTGTCCCGGCCGCCTACGACCAGTTGTACGGCGACCGTGTCGCCGGCTACTACGACGCGACCGCCGACGAGGTCGTCGTCGTTGCCGACGCCAACCGGGTCGACACGCGGACGTTGGCACACGAACTCGTTCACGCGCTCCAAGACCGACACTTCGGCGCGAGCCCGGCAGACAGCCGCGATACGCGAGTCGCCGTGACCGGACTCCGTGAGGGTGACGCCCGCTACGTCGACACGTTGTACGACGAGCGCTGTGGGACGGAGTGGTCCTGTCTCCCGGCGCCCGAGGAGACGACCGGCGACTACGACCGTGAGTTGTTCGCGATGGTCTACCAGCCGTACGCGGACGGCGCGCAGTTCGTCCACGAACTCCGTCAACGGGGCGGGTGGGCCGCCGTCGACGCCGCCTACGCCGACCCGCCGACCGCGACGACACAGACGATCCACCCCGGGACGTACCCCGACGGGACGACCGTCTCGGTCGACGTGGTGGACCGCTCCGAGAACGGGTGGCAGCCGGTCGTCGGCGCCGAAAACGAAACCCTCGGCGAACTCGGCGCGTACGTCACCTTGCTGGCCAACGACGTGATCGACCCTCAGCGCCACGACAGTTCGGACGGAGCCTACTCCCCGCGCAACTACAGCCACCCGGCGACGACAGGCTGGGCCGGTGACCGGTTCGTCCCCTACACCGACGGGGAGCGTGGAGGCTACGTCTGGAAGCTCCGGTGGGAGTCCCCGAGCGACGCCCGGGTGTTCGCCGCCGCGTACCGCGAGGGGCTGGGAGCGTTGGACGCCCGCGCCGTCGGCGACGGTGTGTACGTCGTCCCCGACGGCGGGTTCGCGGACGCGTTCCGTGTCGAACGTGACGGTGACACGGTTGTGGTGACGAACGGGCCGACCGTCTCGGATCTGGATCGGATTCGGTCGTCGGGGTAGTCGTCGGTATCGACGGGATTCCGAAACACACTCCCGGGTGAGGTGAGACGAACGACCCGTGTCCGGACCGACCCAGACGACGACTGCGCCCGGCACAGTGACAGACCCCGTCAGGGTGTCCCCCTGTCGTCGGGAGGCGCCCCGTTCGGAACTCGCGGAGACGCTCGCGACCGCACTCCACCGGCTCGTCGCCGCCGAGTCGGGCGGACTCCCGGTCGAACGCCGCGTCGGGCTGCGGGCGAGCGGTGACGCGGTAGTGACGCGGCTCCGTGCCGACGAACTGCCAGCGACGGCCGCCCTCGACACACTCACCGACGAGACCACTCGGGCGGTCGCAGAACTCGATCACGCGGACAACTTCGGTGCGGTGTCACGACTGAGTGAGGCGTTGTCGGTGGTGGTGTCGATCACGACAGAACTGACCCGGCGTCGTCGGTGAGCCGCCACTCCGGCGACGACCCCGATCAGACCGGCTCGCCGAACGCGTACGTCGTGTTCTGGCCGGTCACCTCGACTTCACAGAACTCCCCGGGTTCGAGCCCGTACTCGGAGGCGTTCTGGACGATCACCTGCCGGTAGGCGCCGTCCCGGCACTTCACGGAGTCGGCAGTGCCCTGCTCGACGACCAACACCTCGTGGCGGTCGCCGACCATCGCCTCGTGGGCCCGTTCGACGATGTCGCGTTTGACCGCGCTCATCTCCTTCGACCGTTCCTTCTTGAGGGTCCCGCCCAGTCCCTTCATCTTGGCGGCGTCCGTTCCCGGTCGCTTCGAGAACCGCGTGACGTTCACCTTCTCCGGGCGCACCTCCCGGAGCAACGCCATCGACTGTTCGTGGTCGTGGTCCGTCTCCGTCGGGAACCCGACGACGAAGTCCGTCGACAGCGTCCAGTGGTCGAGCCGGTCGTCGAACGTCTCCACGACTTCGAGGAACTTCTCGACGCGGTGTTGCCGGCGCATCTCCTCGAGCACCTCGTCCGAACCGGACTGCACGGGCAGGTGGATGAAGTTGTACAGCTCCTCGTTGCGGGCGAACACGTCGACCAACTCCTCGTGGATCCCGTGGACCCCACCGGGGTTGGCCATCCCGACACGCACCCGGAACTCGCCGTCGATGTCACAGACCCGGTCGAGCAGTTCCGGGAGTTTCCGCTCGCCGGTGTCCCAGCCGTAGACCCCGGTGTCTTGGCCAGTGATACGGATCTCGCTGGCCCCGGCGTGGACGAGCGCCCGCGCCTTCTCGACGTTGTCCGCGACCGGCGGGGAGTCGATCCGCCCGGTCGCGAACTTCGTGATACAGTACGAACAGTTCGACGTGCAGCCCCGCGCGATGGGGAGGATCCCCACTTCGCCGTCCAGAATCGGCTCCGTTCCCGCCGTCGGGGTCGGACACTCCCCGTTGCGGACCGCCGTCGGCACGTCGTCCCAGTGGAGCACCTGTGCGTCCACGTCCGCCGACGCGAACTCCTCACCCTGTGCCAGCGCCATACAGCCGGTGACGATCAGGTCCGCGGCCGTGTCGTCCAACTCCTCGGCACGCCGGAGCATGTTCCGCTCCGTCTTCTCGACGACCGTACAGGTGTTGAGGATCGCCACGTCGGCCCCTTCGGGGCCGTCGGCCGGGCGGTGGCCCCCGTCGCGGAGCGACCGCTCGATCCGGCGGCTCTCCCCCTGGTTGGAGGTGCAGCCGTACGTCTCGATGTGGTAGGTCGCCATCCACCGGCGGTTACGGAGCCGTGCGAATGAGGGTTGTGGTGTCTCGGCCGACGGCTCGTGACTGACTCACACACCCGTCGTAGGGCTTTTGCCCCGCGGTCCGTCCACCAAGCCGATGTTCCCCGAGCTGATCGAGACCGACCGCCTCCGCTTGGAACGCCACGACACCGCCGTCACCGCCCGGCAGTTCTACGCCGCCAGCGGCGCCGGCCAGACGGACACCGTCGACGAGGAGACCGCGTTCGTCTCCTGGGAGCCGAACCCCCACCCGAAGAAGACCAACGACGTGACCCGACAGATCGCCGACCAGTGGCAGGATCGGTCGGGGGCGACCTACGCCGTGATCCCGCGGGAGGGGGAGCCGGGCGCGGGCCACTACGCCGGCAACACCGGCGTCGCGTTCGACTGGGACACCCAGACGGCGACGCTGGG
>KB659972.1_pt292 | contig 12429 bp, 8 predicted proteins | sample 558768 | NCBI scaffold set KB644980.1 | reverse complement strand
GAGGACGGCAAGTTTGCCGAGTTCGACGCAGAGGACCGTCTCCCCGGCGACGGACTGTTGACCGGTGGCGCGGAGTTCGAGGGTCGGTCGCTGCACTTCATGGCGAACGACTTCTCCGTGAAGGCCGGTTCGATGGCCGAGAAAGGTGTCGAGAAGTTCCTCCGGATGCAACAGCGCGCCCTGCAGACGGGGAAACCGGTGCTGTACCTGATGGACTCCTCCGGTGGGCGCATCGACCAACAGACCGGTTTCTTTGCCAACCGAGAAGGGATCGGGAAGTACTATTACAATCACTCGATGCTCTCGGGCCGGGTCCCTCAGGTGTGTGTGCTCTACGGTCCCTGTATCGCGGGTGCGGCCTACACACCTGTTTTTGCTGATTTCACCGTGATGGTTCGTGACATCTCGGCAATGGCGATCGCTTCGCCCCGGATGGTGCAGATGGTTACCGGCGAGGATATCGGGATGCAGGAGCTCGGCGGTCCGGAGATGCACACACAGGAGTCCGGGAGTGCCGACCTGATCGCCGAGGACGAACAGCACGCCCGTGCACTCGTGGCACAGTTGCTGTCGTATCTCCCGCAGAGCTGTGAGGAGACGCCACCCCACACCGACGGGCGGCCACCGGCACATCCCCCGAAGGGTATCGACGCGGTGATTCCACAGGAGCCGAACCGCAGTTACGACATGAGCCGGGTCATCGAGCGGGTCGCCGATGCCGACTCCGTGCTGGAGCTCAGACCGGAGTTTGGGGGTGAGGTCATCACCGCCTTCGCCCGCATCGACGGTCGACCGGTCGCGGTTGTCGCCAACCAGCCCGCACAGCGGGCGGGCGCCATCTTCCCCGATGCCGCCGAGAAGGCCGCACAGTTCATCTGGACCGCCGACGCATACAATATCCCGCTGCTGTATCTCTGTGATACGCCGGGGTTCATGGCCGGTTCGCAGGTCGAGCGGGACGCCATCCTCGAACAGGGAAAGAAGATGATCTACGCCACCTCCTCGGCGACGGTTCCAAAACAGTGTGTGGTGGCCCGGAAGGCCTACGGTGCCGGTATCTACGCCATGTCGGGCCCGGCCTACCAGCCCGAGTCGACGATCGCACTCCCCTCGGGCGAGATCGGTATAATGGGTCCCGAGGCGGCCATAAATGCCGTGTACGCGAACAGACTCGCCGATATCGACGACCCCGAGCAGCGTGAACAGCTCGAACAGGAGCTCCGCGAGGAGTATCGCCAGGATATCGACGTCCGCCGGATGGCGAGTGAGGTTGTCATCGACGAGATTGTCCCCCCGAGTTCGCTCCGCGAGGAGCTCGCGGCCCGCTTCGAGTTCTACGAGGGTGTCCAGAAGGAGCTCCCCGACAAGAAACACGGCACAGTGCTGTGACCACCGGCGAGCAGATGACCGACACACAGTCGACGGGAGACCGCCTGGACGGCACCACCGTGGCGATCTGGCCAACCGATTGAACACCGCCCTGACATCGAAGATTGTGCCCCCGTCTCCCTGTTCTCGTTAGTCTGAAGAACCCGGTGTTTTCCACCGCTCGGTTTTAGAAGGATAGGGTGACTAATTTAATGACCTACCGTTATCGAAGGCCCAGATACGGTCAGGTGTCGCACATACGCCGGTGAGAGTGTTGCCGCTCCCGTATCCGGGGTCTGCTCGACTCCCGTGGGGGCTTAACTTTCACCGCGAGCCTGTTCAAACATTGCGAGTGCCTGTTCGCGGCGGTCGCTGTGGTCGACGATGGGGGCGGGGTAGTCGGGGGCGTGCATCTTTCGTGTGCCGATATCGAGTTCGTTCCAGGAGTGGATGGCGTCCGCCGGGACACCCTCGAGTTCGGGCACGTGCGTGCGGATGTACTCGGCGTCGGGGTCGTAGCGCTCCCCCTGGCTCATCGGGTTGAAGATGCGGAAGTACGGCTGTGCGTCGGTGCCTGTGGAGGCGGCCCACTGCCAACCGCCGTTGTTGTTGGCGGTGTTGTGGTCGTGGAGCTTCTCGCGGAACCAGTTGTAGCCGACCCGCCAGTCGACCAGCAGGTCCTTCGTGAGAAACGAGGCGACGATCATCCGCAGCCGGTTGTGCATGTACGCCTCCGCACGCAGTTGGCGCATTCCTGCGTCGACGATCGGATAGCCGGTCTCTCCGTCTTTCCAGGCCTGTATCGCCTCGGGGTCGTCTCTCCACTGGATCTCGTTCTCGTAGCTCTTGTAGTTGTTCGTGACCACGTCGGGACGGTCCCAGAGAACCTGCGTGTAGAACTCCCGCCAGGCGAGTTGGTCCTGATACTCGTGGACGGACTCCGCGGCCTCCTCGTCGGGTGCCTGCTCGCGGGCCTGCTCCGTTTTCTCGTACACCTCTCGCACACCGATGAGCCCGTACGCGAGATGCCCCGAGAGTCGCGAGGTGCACCCGTCTGCGGGGTAGTCTCGCCGCTCGCCGTACCGGTAGATATCGTCCTCACAGAACGCTTCGAGACGCTCACGTGCCCGTTCCGTGCTGGCTGCTGGAATCTCGGCCTCCGGTTCGTCGAATCCGAGGGTCGCGAGCGTCGGAACCTCCCCGAGCAGTGACTCCGCAGCCGTTTCGTCGAGGTGTCCGTTCACAGCCGCCAGATCGTCCTCGTCGGGGGGGGCCGCCGACGTCTCCTTCGGGCGGTCGTGCCACTTCTTCGAGAAGTAGGTGAACACCTTGTACGGGTCACCCTTGTTCGTGGTGATAGTCCCCGGTCTGTGGTGGACAGACTGGTGTTTGGCGTGTCTGTCTACCCCGACATCCGCGAGTGCCTGCCGGACTGCCGCGTCCCGTTCACGGGACAGTCCCGAGTAGTTTGCCGCCCACGTCACCAGGTCGGCGTCGAGTGCTCCGGCGATGTCGGAGATCACCGTCTCCGGGTCGCCCCGTGCGATCAACAGCTCGCCGCCACGCTCGCTGTACGCCGAGCGGAGCGAGTCGAGCGCGTCGAGCATGAACGAGAGCCGCGGCGGTGCGGCGTTTTCGAGCACGTCCGGGTCGAACACGAACAGTCCGACGACTGGGGCCTCGGCAGACGATCCCTCGATCTCCCCTCCGACATCTCTGCCCACCAGTGCCGGGTTGTCCGCTATCCGCAGGTCTTGTCGGTGCCAATGAATCCGCATATCTCGTCAAGGGACTCCTTGCACTTCAGTATTCATCAATGCGCCGCCCGCAGCCAGGGCGGCTAAAATCGCTCTTTTACTCTGGAAAGCGGGTTTACGTACCCGGGTCGTATCCGAAATTGCCTATGCACCGCCGCCAGGCCCCCGCTGTCGAAGTCGGCACCCCGACCCGTCCGACGCCCGTGGACCCGGCCGGAGACGGCACTCCACAGTTCGGCCCTTGCCTGCCTCACACGGCCAGACCACCCCCCGATGCGGTCTCCCCGACGCTTCGCAGGGTCGTGCGGTCGTCCACGCGGTCCCTCGACAACCGACCGCTCCCGACGGTCGGGACAGTCAACACCGACGAAACTGGAGCGACCACCTCGCGACCCCGCCAGAACAGGCTCTCCACTGTCATCCACATCCCCTCCCCCTCACGGTGCGAACGCCCTCATCCGACGGCTAACTGGACGACTTTCGACCCGAGAAACCCGCGGGAGACACCCGCACGGTGTCGCTGTGACCCGGAGCTGCTCTCTCCGACACCGGGTGACTGTGACCGCGACTCGACTGCGGGTCGCTGGCACGGACTGTGCCCTGTCGGTAGCCGCGCTCCCGAGCATCAGAGCGGTGCATGGCTGCGATACGAACCGCCCGCAGATTGTCCCCCTCCTCTGACACCCCTCCCCACCCCTCCCCTCCACTCCCCACATCTTCACACGGTTGCCCGCGACTCTCACCTCCCTCGACTGCCCAACCTGTAGGCGGGGCACGGCGAGTGTCCCGGGGTCTGTGACGGCGAGAGACGAACCCACTCGACCCCGAGGCGGCCCCGAACCCCCCCGGGAGGTGTTATCGAGCGGTCCACAACGTAACACAGAGCGCCCGACATGTCACGAGTTCGCTCGGTGTAGCCGAAACGTTATTAGACTGTTATAATCACCGGAACAACTGGCGTGGTACGGGTTGGTGGCGTAGACAGAGAGCTACGTAGATCAGAGCCATCCGCTGATGCTACAGATATCCGAGTGCCCCCAACTGTGTCTGTGCGCCGGTGTCCGTGTGGACGCGTGAAACCGGGAGCGGTTCGGGTGGCTCCAGCGACGGGGTGTACGTGTCGTGTCCCTCCCCGGTCGTCACCGCCCACGGCACCTGCAGTAATGCGGGGACGGGCGTGTACATCGGATGGCCGTAGAGCCCCCACTCCCCGAAGAGATTGGCGTGGTCGGCGGTCACCGCGACACGACCGGTCACGTTCTCGACCAGCGTCGCCACCTCCGGAAGCACGTGTCGCAGATTCGCCTCGTAGGCCGCCCAGACCTCCGCCTGTGTCATCTCGCCCCGCCGGAGCAGTGTCCAGGGGTTCGACCGACTGCTGTGGTCACCTGTTCGTGACATGCCATCGTCCCCGGTCAACGGGGCGGGAACGAACGGGTGGTGTGGCTGCATGTAGTGGACGACCAGTTGCTCCGGGTCGTGACTGCGGGCGAGCGCGATAGCCCGGTCGGTGATAGCATCCGCCGGGACTGTCCCGACATCCTCGTCCCAGCTGTACTTCCACACCTCGTCGAGTGCACTGAATCGGGTCGCGTCGAGATAGCGGTCTGTCCACGTGTTGCCCGTGACCATCACCGTCTCCTCGACTGCCGGCTCATCTCGAAAGGTGTTCTCTAACCACTCTGAGGAGGAACTTCCAACAGAGCGGAGTGTCCCGATGTCACGCAGTAGCCCGGTGTCGGGTGCAACGTCACGCAACAGGTCCACTCGACAGGCGTCAAGAACGACCAACACGTCCCAGTCACGGGTGTAGACACTGGTCCCGTACGGGAGGAAACGACCGACGGCCTGCAGACTACGTAGATACGCCGTTCCGAGCAGACCCACTCCTGGTTCTCTCACAGTCGTCTATACCACCCGGCAGGAATAACGCCACCGACAGAGAGGTGCACAGCCACCGGTCCCCACAGAGGCGTGTACACCTGCGGTATTACTGTTTCGCTCCCTGTGGAGTGTTCCTGTCGATTCGTCGACGTCGATTGGCGCGCCCGACGACTGTGACATCTGTACAGGGAACTCGGAACTGTTCACGTGGAGATGTTTCGTCCCCACGACTCGTCTCGTTCGGCTCCCATGTGGCGTGTTCACCGTTTATAATCGTTCGTGGGAACAGGCCGAGAGGGATTTGAACCCCCGACCATCTGGTTAAAACCCAAACGCTCTGCCGGACTGAGCTACCGGCTCTCGACACAGACTGAATACTACTTGTTGTAAGAACTTTCGGTCCCGATCAGCGTACCGAGCACCGTCCCGGGGTCTTTGTTCTCCAGAGAGCAGCGCTGGCGCAGTTCGGTGTAGGCAGGCACGGGTAACTGGACGGTTAGCTCACCGAGTGTGAGTCCGCGCCCGTCGAGAGCCCCTCTGACGGTTGCTCCGTCACCGACCTCACTCGCGACGGTCCGCACCTCGCGGACAGTGAGACCGTGGTCGAGGATGGCCCAGGCGAGGTGCAGTCGGTCGGTGCCGGAGACCCGCGCGATGTGTTTTGCCGCGGTTGGCGCGATGGCACCCCGGGCGACGTGACGTCTGATGGAGGGCGGCAGGTCGTGGACCCGTGCCCACTTGCGGACAAACGGTACCGCCACACCCTCGCCGGCCCGCTCGACTGCACCCTTGTAGGACCCGACCCCGCGGACCAGTGCCGCACAGGCCGCGGCCCCGCGCAACGTGACCATCGGGTCGGTGTTGTCCTTCCAGCTCCGGGCAAACGACCGGACCGTCTCCGCCGCCCGCGAGAGACTCCCCGGGTCCGACGGGTCGAACTCCACTGCCTCGTCTGCCCGCTCGCCGGTCACCGCGGGGTCCCCCCTGATCACCGGTTCGCCGACCGGGGACTCTCGCTCTGTCGGACCCCACTGGTTTCGCTCCTCGTTCATTGGGCCCGATAGTGGTTCAATGCAAAAGAACCCTTGCCGGTTGTCTGCGCCGACAACCAGCCCGGATAGCATACGATATTCGAAATCTGGCTGCGATTTTCGTACACAATCGCCGCGTTTATTACGATGTGCAGACTCAGGAGGAGTAATGAAGGCCGAAGACAGGACAATCCTGCTCGTCGGGAGCGGACCGATCCAGATCGGACAGGCCGCAGAGTTCGACTACTCGGGGGCGCAGGCCTGTCGGGCCCTGCGGGAGGAGGGTGCACGGGTGGTGTTGGTCAACTCGAACCCCGCGACTATAATGACCGACCCCGACATGGCCGACGAGGTTTACATCGAGCCCATAACGACCGAGGCCATCGCCGAGGTTATCGCAGCGGAGAACCCCGACGGTGTCATCGCCGGTCTGGGTGGACAGACGGGGCTGAACGTCACCGCCGAACTCGCAGAGGAGGGTGTGCTCGAGGAACACGATGTCGAGGTGATGGGCACACCGCTCGAGACGATCTACGCGACCGAGGACCGCGAGCGGTTCCGCAAGCGGATGGAGGCGATGAACCAGCCGGTGCCACACTCCGAGACGGTGAACAGTGTCGCGGACGTTGAGCCAGCCGTCGATGCCGTCGGCGGACTGCCGGTGATAATGCGGACGACCTACACGCTCGGCGGGGCAGGGTCGGGGGTCATCGGCGAGATGGACGAACTCGAGACCGCCGTGCGGAGGGGGCTGACCCTCTCGCGTGACAGCCGCGTGATGATAACCGAGTCGATCGACGGCTGGATCGAGCTCGAGTACGAGGTGATGCGTGACGCCGACGACTCGTGTATCATCATCTGTAACATGGAGAATCTCGACCCGATGGGTATCCACACCGGCGAATCGGTCGTGGTGACACCCTCACAGGTCATCCCGGACGAGGGTCACCAGGAGATGCGCAACGCGGCACTCGCGGTCATCCGCGAACTGGGTATCCAGGGTGGGTGTAACATCCAGTTCGCCTGGCGTGACGACGGCACACCCGGCGGCGAGTACCGCGTCGTCGAGGTGAACCCGCGGGTTTCGCGCTCCTCGGCGCTGGCCTCGAAGGCGACCGGCTACCCGATCGCCCGCGTCACGGCGAAGGTCGCGCTCGGCAAGCGCCTCCACGAGATAGAAAACGAGATAACCGGCGAGACAACCGCCGCGTTCGAACCGGCGATCGACTACGTCGTCACGAAGGTGCCCCGCTGGCCGATAGACAAGTTCCGTGACGTCTCCTTCGAACTGGGACCGGCGATGAAATCGACCGGCGAGGCGATGGCGATCGGCCGCACGTTCGAGGAGTCCCTGCTGAAGGCACTCAGAAGCTCCGAGTACGACCCCGCCGTCGACTGGGCCGAGGTGGGAGACGCGACGTTAGAGCGGGAGTATCTGGCGACACCGACACCGGACCGGCCGTACGCGATGTTCGAGGCGTTCGACCGTGGCTACAGCGTCGCGGAGGTGGTCGAGCTGACCGAGATACGCGAGTGGTACGTCGAGCGGTTCCAGCGTGTGGCCGAGGCGGCGGCCGCCGCCGCGACGGGTGAGTTCGAACCGGCCGCGAACGCCGGGTTCACCGACCACGAGGTGACCGCGCTCGCTGGCGGCCCGCTCGAGGACACCCACGACTCCTGGCTTCCCGCGTCCAGGGTGTCGGACGACGCGGTGAGTCCGGACGACGGTGTGCTGGTGTCCCCGGACGACGGCGAATCGATGGCCTCTGACGACAGCAGGTCCACGTCCTCAGACGACGGCGAATCGATGGCCCCCGACACTAACGGGTCGGTGACAGTCGGGGATGTGGCTGCCCGGACCGAGGACCGCGATTTCAAGCTCGTCGACACCTGTGCCGGCGAGTTCGTCGCCACGACACCGTACTACTACTCCGCCCGGGACCCGGTTTCGACACTCGCCCGCGACGAGCTCCAGGTCGACCGCGAGGCGGAGAGTGTCGTCGTCGTGGGTGGCGGTCCGATCCGCATCGGACAGGGTGTCGAGTTCGACTACTGCTCTGTCCACGCCGTCCAGGCGCTGCGCGAGATGGGTATCGAGGCCCACGTCGTCAACAACAACCCCGAGACGGTGTCGACAGACTACGACACATCCGACGGGCTCTTTTTCGAACCGGTCACCGCCGAGGAGGTGGCTGATGTCGTCGCGGCGACCGGTGCCGACGGGGTGATGGTGCAGTTCGGCGGGCAGACGAGTGTCGACATCGGTCGGCCGCTGGCGCGGGAACTCGACCGTCGCGGACTGGACTGTGAGATCCTGGGCACCAGCGTCGACGCGATGGACCTCGCGGAGGACCGTGACCGGTTCAACCGCCTGATGGACGAACTCGGTATCGCACAGGCAAAGGGTGGCACCGCGACCAGCGAGGCCGAGGCGCTCGAACTGGCCCACGACATCGGCTACCCGGTGCTCGTTCGGCCCTCGTACGTGCTCGGTGGCCGCGCGATGGAGGTGGTCTACAACGACACCGACCTCAGGACGTACATCGAGGAGGCGGTGCGTGTCTCGCCGGACAAACCTATCCTCGTCGACGAGTTCCTCGCCGACGCGGTCGAACTCGATGTCGATGCCGTCTCGGACGGCGAGAATGTCCTCATCGGCGGTGTGATGGAGCACGTCGAGACTGCGGGTGTCCACTCGGGTGACTCCTCGTGTATGATACCCCCACGCTCGCTCGGCCGGGACGTGAACCGCCGTGTCCGGGAGGCCGTCGAGGAGATCGCCACCGCGCTGGAGACGGTCGGACTGTTGAACGTGCAACTGGCTGTCCGCGACGGCCAGGTGTACGTACTGGAGGCGAACCCGCGCTCCTCACGGACGGTTCCGTTCGTCTCGAAGACAACCGGCGTTCCGATCGCCCGCATCGCCGCGAAGGTGATGGCCGGTGCCGACCTCGCCGACCTGGACTACGAGGAGCAGATCCCCGAGCAGATGAGCGTCAAGGAGGTGGTCCTGCCGTTCGACCGACTGCCGGGCAGTGATCCCCGTCTCGGCCCGGAGATGAAATCCACCGGTGAGGTGATGGGTACCGCCGACACGTTCGGGAAGGCCTACCAGAAAGCCCAGATGTGTGTCGGCAAACCCATCCCGCTGTCTGGGACGGTGATCCTCGATATGCCGGTGGCCGGGTTCGGTGAGTTCTTCGAGGTGCTCGACCCCGACGACTTCGCGGACACCGCGGCGGCGAAGCAGGCTCTCAGGGCGGGCGAGGTCGACCTCGTGCTCTCGCGGGACCGCGACCTGCTCTCGGTCTGTGTCGAGGAAACGATCACCTACTTCTCGACAGTCGAGAGTGCACAGGCCTCACTGGAGGCGATCCGCCACTCGGAGGAGCCGCTCGATGTCGCGCCCGTCGACGACAGACCGACCAGTGGGGAGTACTGGGGCCAACCCGAGGACCGCGAGAACATACGGACACAGCTCGACAGACTCCGTGCGGTCACCGACGCGGGCTATCTCGACGCACTCGGTGAGGAGGGAACCGACACAGCGGCCGTCTCCGGGGCACTGGAGACAGTTGTCGACACCGTCGACAGCACGGTGTTGCTCGTCTCATCGGACCCCGAACCGGACGGACAGCTCCGCGAGATGCAGGCGTATCTAACAGATCTCGGCTACGACGCACGCATCGCCTCGGAGCTGCCCCGTGCAGAGGAGCACACCGACGAACAGGCCATCGCCCACTACATGACGCTCTCGGCGTTTACGCTGTTGCTCGACCGCGACCCCTCTCGCCGGCTGACCGAGTACGAAACCGCAAAAGCACACAGCAACGTCATGGCGCGACTCGTCCCCGCGGACCACGAGCGCCAGACCACCCACCTCGTCGGCGGCCACGGTGACGACGCCGACCACGTCCGGAGCTTCGAGTTCGAGTCTGACCCCGGTGGGGCGCTCGACAGGGCCGTCTCGTGGGCCGAGTCGGTGCTGGAGCGCCGCCGCGAGTCGACGGGTGACCGCGCGCTCTGGGGGTGACCCGACACCTGGTATGAGTGAAACCGGTGTACACTGGAGGCGACCGTACGGCCAGGTTTGGCGACGTGGCGACACTGAAACTGCCGGGACGGTTCAAAACTGGGTGAAAGCACAGGCGTGACGACAAGACGGTGTTCGAGGTCAGGAAAGAGCGCGTACACTTCCGATATCACTCGGCAACTCACCCGCGACCGCGGTTGGCCTGTGACGTCGAAACTATTATGATTTGATGGGCCAAGATGTCTGCATGTCTGTCGATAATGACGACACGACGGAGGAGTTCGATTCCTTCGAGGCCGTTAACGACGAGGTGCGACTGGGGATACTGAAAGCGTTTGTCGAGGAGCGACGACGGCGCCGGACAGAGATCGACTGGGCGGACCGGGAGATCACCGACGATGTGGTCATACTGTCGTTCTCGGAGCTTCGAGACGCAGTCGGTGTCGACGACTCCGGACGGTTCAACTACCACCTCGACAAGCTGGTCGACCGGTTCGTCTACCGGACCCCGAAGGGATACATGCTAACCGTTGCGGGCCACCGTCTGGCGGGGTCACTTGTGGCCGGACGCTACGAAGCATCCTCGATGGTCGGCGTCGAGCGCGTCGACCGCCACTGTCCCGACTGTGGCGAGCGGCTGGTCGCGATGTACGCCGCGGGGAGCCTGGTGTTGCTCTGTGAGAACGACCACGGAGAGACGGACGCGCCCGACGGCGGTGCGTTCGACGAGAAGGAGTACGAGTCCCTCGATGACGACGACATCTGGCAGTACTCTGGACGCCGATCTCGACGAACAGGAGATGATGGCGACAGTCCAGCAGATGATGGGCGACTCAGTCACCGTTGTTCCGCTCGGACCGGGTGCGTTCGAGGGGCGTGATTACGACGAGGCGGTCCGGGTTGGGACAATCGTCCGTCGCAACCGGTCGCGGCTGGTCGCCAACGGCGTCTGCCCGGCGTGTCGTGGACAGTTCGATCGGCAACTCGTCGAGTCTGACCAGCCGTACATGACCGCCGCAGGCTACCAGATAAAGGGCTCCTGTGTCGACTGTGGACAGGTCACCGCCGGTGACGTGCGGGAGACGCTGCTGTCGCATCCGGCTGTTGTCTCCTTTTTCTGGCGACACGACATCGACGTGCGAGAGCCGTACGCAGGCGAGACAGTCCTCCCACCGGAGGACACGATCACCGAGCGCTCGTCGGACCCGCTCACACTCGCTGTTACCTACCGGGCCGACGACGACGAACTCACGGTTGTGGTCGACGAGACGGTGACCGTCCTCGAGGTCGAGTGAGCAACCGCCTTCCGGCGTCTCGGCCCTCTGACCTGCTGCGGAGCCGGGCTCTCCTTTATTTGAATATGACGATGCTCGACCCCACGCGAGTGCTGGATACCTGCGGGACCCGAGGCCGGCCGCCCGACGTGCTGGCCGCGCGCGACCACGATCAAGAGGTCGGTGTGCCATCTGGAGGAACTTGAGGCCAACCGGACGACAGTCGACTATCCCAGGAACTGAAGTAGATTTCAGTAAAACTCGCTACAGAAATGTTGTTCAGATTAGCTTTTAGTGGGTGTAGCCCGTGGGTATAGATACGATGTCACCGACGCCACGCACCTCGCCGACCCACGCTCGACCCGTTCGCGAAACCTACAGCGCCCGTGGACTGCTGGCCTACGCGGCGGTAGTGCCTGTCTTCGTCGCGCTGCTGGCCGCCCCGACTGTGATGCTGATGTTCACCCTCGGCGCACTGACTGCGGTGTTGTTGAATACGGCGCTTGGGCTGCTCTAACCAGACGAAACCGACACGCTGTATCGTCAGAATGTCTCCACGACAGGGGATATCAGCCTCTCTTGCCCTGCACTCACCGACCAGTCAGGCGACTGTCTCTGGTAGCAGGGGCTCCTCTCGACTTGTAACTGAACTGCCGGTATCAGAGCTTCCCACTCGAACGCAGGGCTGTCAGCATCAGCCACACGATAGCGGTACTACCGGTCTGTCTGTAGACTCGTGCCTACATACGTTCATTCGATACAGAGTGCGTCTCCTTTCGGGACTGCGATGCAACCCAGTTCCAGGATATTCTCGAGACTCACTCATTGGCAGGCCCCACATCTCGGAACGTGTCATATACCAAATATACCCGAACCCGTGAGTGTGGTTCTGTGCACAGACACACCGGGACTCGCATCAACTTCGCTGTCTCTGTTCAACTGTTCCAGATAGGTTTACTATCTTAGAGATACCACCGGTCACGACCAGTTCCGCTCGAGTGCTATCATCTGGACGGTGTATCGAAAACCGAGTGCCACCGTGGACAAGACAGCCCTCGGTGGTAACGACTGCCTGTCTACAC
>KB659975.1_pt717 | contig 12458 bp, 16 predicted proteins | sample 558768 | NCBI scaffold set KB644980.1 | reverse complement strand
GGAACAGCTCCAACGCGGAGATAGTCGCTCCAAGGTCGCGATCAGCGTCGGGATGGTGTACTCGTTCGTGAACCGCAACACGTCACTCACCGACGGCGGGTCGAACTGCCGGTCGTCGCGCCGCCCCTCGCGCCGTCGGTCGTTCCTGCGCGGGGGCCGAGTGTCGTCACGGGAACGGCCTTGACGGTCGCGGTCGTCCCGGCGACCTCCGTCCCGTGGTCGATCCTGGTCGTTCAGCTCCGTGCGGAGGTCCTCCAACGTCGTCTCCAGATCCGACAACAGGTCTGCGAGGTCGTCGTCGCGGGCGCTCATGCGTCACTGTTGGCCGGCTGTGCCGATAAGCGTTGTTCGCCGTCTCACCCACGCGGCTCGCCGGTCAGTCCTCCTCACCCGTCTTGTGAGCGGTCAGTGGTTGTCTCGTGGCCAACTCACAGTCGAACCCCGGGTGTTCGGCGAAGTGACGGACGAGGAGGTGACGACGGCCGCCGGTGACACCCTCTCTCGACACGTCCTCGGCACCGAACCGCTCCGGCAGCCCGTCGTACAGCCGCCGCACCGCGGCGAACCGGTCGAACACCTTCCGGTGGCCGGTCGAGTCGGCTCGCCGCCGGGCGACGACGTAGCTCCCGTCTGGTCGCTCCACTCCGACGGTGTCACAGAACACGCGGCGGCCAGTGACGGCCGCCGACAGTTGGTCGCGGAGCGCGCGGGCTGTTGCTCTGTCCACCTGGAGACACTGGCCGTCTACGTCGATCCTGACAACGTGGTCGTCGCCCGTGACGACGACCGTGTCGTCTACGGTCGAGTCGTCGGTCCTACCCTCACTCCCCGGCCGGCCCTGGTGTGCTCGCGGGGCGAATTTCTCGATCAGCCGCCGTGTGGCGACTTCGGGTATCCTCTCGGTCGGTGTCGTCTGTCGACATACGACTGTCGTGGTGGGCTAGGATCTAAAACGTAGTGGCGTCGTGTGAGACGTTCGCGTGCTCCACCTCTGGGTGAGTGGGGTGTCGCCCGCCCGGAAGGTGAGTTTCAAGTCTGGCCCCGGCGAACCCGCACACATGGACCCAGAACCGGGCGACCGTGTCCGCGTCGAGCGGGCGGGCGTGGCAGACGAGGGCGTGTTGATGCCGTCTTCGGACGACGAACGGCTCGTGTTGAAACTCGACGGCGGCTACAACGTCGGGTTGGACCGCGACGCCGCGGCCGTCGAACTCGTCGAGGCGGACGCCTACGCGGTCGGCGAGACGGAGACGGAGCCGGGCACCCGTTCGGAGATCGACTTCGGCGAGGACCGCCCACGGATCGCGCTGATCTCGACGGGCGGCACCATCGCCTCCACGGTCGACTACCGGACGGGGGCGGTGACCGCCCAGTTCGACGCCGAGGACGTGTTGCGTGCGGTGCCGGATCTGGCCGGCCGTGCCAACTACACCGGGCGTGTCGTCGCCAACATGCTCTCGGAGAACATGGAGCCGTCCGTCTGGCGGGAACTCGCCGAGGCGGTCGCCGAGGAGGTCGACCGCGGCGCGGACGGTGTCGTCGTGATGCACGGCACCGACACGATGCAGTACACCGCGGCGGCGTTGTCGTTCGCGCTCGACACCCCCGTCCCGGTGGTGTTCACCGGGAGCCAACGCTCCGCGGACCGCCCCTCCTCGGACAACGTCGTCAACGCCGTCTGTGCGGTCGAGGCCGCCAAGAGTGACCTCGCGGAGGTGGTCGTCGCGATGCACGCCGACGAGACGGACGACGGCTGTGTCCTCCACCGCGGGACGCGCGTCCGGAAGAACCACACCTCCCGGCGTGACGCCTTCGAGACGGTCGGCGGCGAACCGCTCGGCCGGGTCGACTACACCCCCGACGGGACGACCGTCGCGTTGCGTGAGGAGGCCGACTACCGGACGCGCTCCGAGACGGACGACGCCGCGGCCGAGATGTCGGTCGCCGCCGACATGGCGACCGACGTGGCGCTCGTGAAGTTCACGCCCGGGATGGACCCCGCGGCGTTGGACCACCTCGACGGCAAAGGCGGTGTGATCGTCGAGGGGACCGGACTGGGGCACGTCCACACGGATCTGATCCCGCGGTTCGCGGAGTTGGTCGACGACGGGACGACCGTCGTGATGACGAGTCAGTGTCTGGAGGGGCGGGTGTGTGACCGGGTGTACGACACCGGCCGGGACCTGTTGGACGCGGGCGTCGTCGAGGCCGGTGACACCCTCCCGGGGACGGCGAAGGTGAAGCTGATGTGGGCGTTGGCGAACCGCCCGGAGTCGGTCGAACAGGTGATGCAGACGGACCTCGCGGGCGAACTCACGGAGGAGAGCCAGCCGTGGCGGTGACAGACGGCGAGGCCGACGAGGGGGTCGTGATCCGGCAGGCCCGCGAGTCCGACGTCGACGACGTGGTCGCGTTCACACGGGAGACCTGGAGCGACCAGGAGGGTGCCAGTGACTACCTCCCGGAGACGTTCCCGGAGTGGATCGGCACGGACGGCCCCGAGCAACGCACCTTCGTCGCGGCCGTCGGTGGTGGCGCCGACACGGACGGCGAGCCGGTCGGGCTGCTCCAGTGTGTCCTGCTGACGGAGACGGAGGCGTGGGCACAGGGGATGCGCGTCGCGCCCGCCCACCGCGGGGAGGGGATCGCCGCGCGGCTCTCCCGGACGGCACTCGCCTGGGCGCGCGAACGAGGGGCGACCGTCTGCCGGAACATGGTGTTCAGTTGGAACGTCGCCGGCCTGGGACACTCCCGTGACGTGGGGTTCGACCCCGGGACGGAGTTCCGGTACGCGATGCCGGAGCCGGACGCCGACGCGGAGCCGTCGATGGCGGTCGTCGCGGACCCCGACGCGGGGTGGTCGTTCTGGACGGACAGTGACGCCCGGACGGCACTCGCGGGACTCGGACTCGACGCCGGGGAGTCGTGGGCAGCCTCGGAACTGCGCCGGTCGGATCTCCGACGGGCCGCAGCCGACGACGCGTTGTTCGTCGTCCAGGACGGCGGGACACGCGGGCTGTCACTGCGGGCGAAGACCAGCACGTGGGAGACCGACGACGGTGATCGCCGGAGACGGGCGACCTACGCCGTCGGTGCGTGGGACTCGCCGGCCGCGTGTGCGGCGCTGATGGCCGCCGTCGCACGCGACGCTGCCGACCTCGACGCCGACACGGCCCGGGTGTTCGTCCCCGAGGGGGTGGGGTGGGTGAGTGATCTCGCCGCGGTGCGGTGTCCGATCTCCGACGAACCGGACTTCGTGATGCAGGCGGATCTAACCGAGCCCGGGGTGAGTGACACAACTGGAACGTGACGACGGTCCAGTTACGTAGTTCTCCCCGAACAGTGGGCCTCCCGACGGTGTCAGTCAGCCGTTCGACCGCTACGAGTGTATCTGACGGCGTCTATCTGACCCAACTCAGCTAGTTTACACGGGCATCAAATTCTAGAATGAAGGTATCGAGAAGAGTAGCGCACCCGACAATAATACTCGCCACCCCGATCGTGGGGGTTACCCTGTTTGGTTGGGAGCTGGCCTCTATTCTCGTGTTCTACTGGGTGGATCTCGGTGTGACTATCGTTCGACAGTGTGTCGAAGGCGCATTCGCTGCCCGCCCGAACAGTGAACAGGCACGTGTGCTCCGACCACCGTTCCGAAAGCTCCGCGACAAACGCGGGACAGTCACCACTCGACTGCCGACCCCTCCGGTCTACGTACGTGCTATCCCGTCAATTGTGGTGGGTGCCTCCGGTTCGCTTCCGATTTGGGGGGCTATCGGGATCTGTCTGTTCTACGTGAACGGAAACAGTGACATCGTCTCTTTTGTCCTCAGCCCCGTGAGTGAGGGCCTACAGTTCGATTCAAAGTTATTGTTTGGAGTTGTATCCACAGTACTAGGCCAAATTGTAACACTGTCACTCAACGTTCGCGAACGTGACTACCAGACTCTCTCGCCGCGAGCCGTCATCGGTCCGAGACAGGCGTTCGCTCCGATTCTGTTCTTTCTGTGTGTCGTCGTCAGCGTGATCCTCGCCGGAGAGGATTTGACTGCTGCACGCGCTCCGGTGTTCGTCGTCGTCGTGGTCGGACGAGCGTGTGTCGACGCTGCAGACGAGTTTGGAGTGATCGAACGGTACCTCCCTGGCGGGGTACACACACTGGTCGGAAAACCAGACCCAGTCTCGACGGGCACCGGAACACCGCATGAGGTGTGGAAGGTAGACCGGGGTAGCGTCGTGTTTCTGAAGATGGTGGTGGCTCCTAATCCGGTCTTTCGGGACCCGAACTGGGTTGTTCACTCTCTTTGTCTCTGGGTTTACGTGGTACTCGTTCGATAGATTTGTCGTCGTAATCGTTCCGATTATCGTGATCGCCAGTATCACTCTGGCCAGTGCTCTCGTGATCGGGGCCGAGGCGAACCTCCTGTTCGGGTACACCGAGTACCGACTGTACGACGACTGTCTCGTCGCGTACGATCGACTACTCAACACACCACAGTGGCGTGTGGAGTTACGTCGAGTTACAGAGACAGAGGCGTCTGCGGCAGTTCTCGACCGACTCCCTGGAGTCGATCTCGGACAGCTCTTCGTGCGGACCAGTGACGACACTGAGAAACTTGTCGGACTGACGGACGCCGAGGCCGTTCGCACGCGGATCGACGAACTGCGATTCGACTGAGTCGACCACCCGACGGGCCGTCGCTGCAATCGACGGCTTCGAGTGTCTCCCTGCGGATCAGTCGACGTTGATGCTCGGTGGTGACTCTGGACGCCTCCTCCGTCCGGCGACGACACTGCTCGTCCCGGTCGTCGGTGTCGTGGTGTTCGACTGGCGGCTCCGATTCGTCCTGTTGTTCTACTGGCTCGAGATCGGGCTCACGACACTCCGGCAGACCGTCGAAGCGACGTTCGCGGGCCGCCCGAACAGCGAGGACGGCCGGACACTCCTGCCGGCGTTCCGGAAGCTCCGCACCAAACGCGGGGGGGTCTCGATGCCCGGACCGCTCCCACCGGTGTACCCCCGGACAGCGCCGGCGGTGATCCTCGGCGGCACCGTCTCACTGGCCGTCTGGTTGTTCGCCGGCACACAGATCGTCGCGCTCGGTGGGCGGGTCGATCTGTCCGCCCCGCCGTTGGAGATCCTCCTCGGGACCCCTGTCGACACGTCTGTTCTCGTGAGCCTCCTGTCGGCGCGACCGGTCTCTTCGTCGGACAACTGTCGACGTTCCTGTCGAATCTCCGGACTCGTCCGTACGACGAACTCTCGGCGCGCGCGATCGTCGGCCCCGTACAGATCCTCGGTCCGACCGCGTTCCTGTTGGTCTTCCTCGCCGGGGTGTTCCTGAGTGGTGGAGAACTCACCGGTGTCCGGTGGCCGGTGTTCGCCGTCGTCGTCGCCGGCCGAACTTGTGTCGACGCGCTCGACGAACTCGGTGTGATCGGGCGGTACGTTCCCGACAGTCTCGAACCGGACAACCAGATCGGCGACCGAGAGCCAGTGCAGTCGGGTGAGGGTGAGCCACGGGCGGTGTGGCAACCCGACCGATCCAGCCTGACCGTCGCCCGGGTGTCGACGAGCCCGGGGCGAGTGTTCGGGAACCGTGCCGGACTGCTTCCCCTGGCAATCGCGGTGTTTCTCTGGCTCGTATTCGACGGCACTGCCGGCGTCGTCGCCGCCGCGGGCCTCCTCGGCACTGTCGCGGCAGTCGGAGCGGTCCCGCTCGTGATCGAACGGGACCTCCTGTACGGCCACTTGGAGTACCGACTGTACGACGACTGTCTGGTCGCACACGACCAGTTACTCGACACACCACAGTGGCGCGTCGAACTGCGCGAGGTGACAGAGACGGAGCCGTCTACGGCGGTTCTCGACCGTCTGCCGGGGCTCGAACTCGAACGACTGTTCGTGCGGACCGACGACCAGAGCCAACGGCTCGTCGGGTTGAGGGACGCCGAGGGCGTCCGTGACCGGATCGACGAAGCGCGGTTCGAGTAGCCCGAACTACATCGCTGTCACCCACAGCCGGAAGTCGTCCGGCTGGCCGTACACCTCCCGGAAGACGCGGTCGGCAAACGCCGCCAGCCGGTCCTCGCTGGTGTGGGCGGTGATCCCGACGTTCGTCGCCTCCGCCTCGTCGGGTGACTCCAGGCGGTCGATCTGGGACTCCGGGTAGTCGTCGACCACGGTGCGCAACGGGTCCAACTCCGCGTCCGTGCAGTCGAGGTTGAACGCCCCCTCGCCGAACTGGATCCACGGCGGGACGCGTTCGACAGGCTCCTCGCCGTCGTTCTCGTCGCCTGTCGTCACCGCGTGGCCGTCGGCGACCGTCGCCGCCTCGACGGTGACGAACGGGCCGCCCCGGTCCCGGTGGGCGCGGACCGCCTCGGCGAACAGTTCCCGGCGTTCGGACTCGGTGGTCGCGTCGAAACGTGTCACGTCCGACCGTGCGGGCCAGACGGGCAAAACCGGTCGGTCTCGCTGGCTCGACCGCGCCCGGCTCGCGATCGACCCTGCTCGCGACCGCTCAGACCGAAAACCGGAGCCCGTCGCGCGCCACCCGCACGTCGCCGTCGAACTGGCGCTCGACGGTCGTGACCATCTCCTCGTGTTCCCCCTCCGTGTGTGGGTACTGGTGGGTGAGGTACACCCGGTCGAGATCCGTCCCGGCCAACGCCGCGCCCAACTGCGAGGGGGTCGGGTGGCCGTCGACGTCGACCCCGTCCGGGAACGAACAGTCGTGTGCGAGCACCCGTGCGCCGTCAGCGAACGACGCCAACCCGGGGAACGCCTCGGAGTCACCCGAGAACACGAACCCACCCGACTCGGTGGCCGGCTCCGCTGCTGTGGTCGCCTCGGTGTCGTCGCCGCCGAGGGGTTCGAACCGGTAGGCCAGACAGTCGACGGAGTGGCGAGTCTGGTAGCTCTCGACCGCGAACCCGGCGAGTTCGACTCGCTCGCCCGGGTGGATCTCGCGCACGCCGAGGTCCACCCGGCCGTCCAGGTAGTCGTGGACCGCGAGCGCGTCGTCGAGCAATTGTTTCGTCCCGGTCGGACCGACCACCTGGAGGTGGTCCGTGCCGGCGAGCCACCGCGCCTTGAGGAGGGGGAGCAGGTCCGCGACGTGGTCGAGGTGGTGGTGGGTGAGCAACACCGTCGAGACGGCCTCGTAGCCGGGGTCGGTCTGTGAGAGTCGGTGGAGGACACCGGCCCCACAGTCGACCAACAACGGCCGGCCATCGCCGGCAGCCGTCTCCAACAACAACCCCGTCTGGACCCGTTCCGGGTGTGGCATCGCCGACCCCGTCCCGAGAAACGTGACGCGCATACCCACCTTCGTGGGGAGACGGGGTTAGGCGTGACGGAGCCCGGGAGCCACGACACTGAAACGGACCGGTCGCCAACGTCGCCCGTGACCGAGTTCGACGACTCCCGGTGGCGCGAGCGGCTTCGGGAGAACAGAGCCGAGAAAGACGAGTTCTTCGCGGACGACCCCCGCTCGCCGTTGTCGGCGTCGACAGAGGGGTTCGACGGGTTGGACTACTTCCCGCCGGATCCGTCCTACCGCGTCCAGGCGACCGTCACTGTCCACGACGAGCCGGAGCCGACGGAGCTGACGGTCGCGAACGGCCCGCCAGAGCGGTTCCTCCGAGCGGTCACGTTCGGGTTCGAGCTCCCGGCCGACGAGGGCACCACCGACGCCTCACTCGCGGGGTACAGCCGCGAGGGCGGCGAGGGGCTACTGGTCCCGTTCCGGGACAAGACGACCGGCCAGGCAACCTACCGCGGCGGGCGGTACATGGATCTCCGACCAGACGGGGATCTGGCTGGCGGTGACACGGTGGTCGTCGACTTCAACCTCGCGTACACCCCGTTCTGTGCGTTCGACGACGCGTTCGCCTGCCCGCTCCCACCCGAAGAGAACTGGCTGTCGACGACCGTCCCCGCCGGCGAGCGTGACCCGCCCGTCGACACGGAGTCGGCGACCGACGCCTGAGGCGTCGACCCGAGTATCGCACGTCTGTCCCGGAGAGAAACCCTCTTTGCTCCCCGAACGCCTACGCGGCTCCATGGATCGCGACATAGCGATCGGTGGCGTGCTGATGCTCGCCGGGTTCCTGTTGTTCCTCCCCGGTCTCCGGCCGAACGCGTCACTGTTGTGGCAGGCGACACTCGTCCCCGCGGCGGCACTGTTGACCTACGGCACCTACCGTGTCGGCACCAGCAACGAGGGGCGAGCGGTCTGACCACCACCCGTCGTCACTCGCAGTCTCGGCTCACTGTTCGTCGTACTTCGCCAACGACGCCGCGACACCACGTTGGAGCGCGCTCGTGTCGGCGGCGACCGCCTGGAAGTCGAACCCGGTCTCGGCCCACTGTCGCACTTGTTCGGGGTTCGTGGCGAGTGTCCCGACGGGCGCGACGCTGTCTGCGAGGACGGTCTCGACGGCCGTTCGGAACGTCGGCGTGTCGTACTCACCGAACACACCCAGTGACGCCGACAGATCCGCCGGCCCGACGAACACCGCGTCCAACCCGTCGACGGCCGACAGCTCGGCGACGTTCTCGACGGCGCGTTCCGACTCCACCTGGACGACCGTCGCCAGCCGGTCGCCGGCCGTCTCGTAGTAGCCGTCCAGTGTCGCGCCGTAGTCGGACGCCCGACTCGCCGCGAGTCCGCGACCACCCGCCGGCGGGTACCGGGTCGCGTCGACGAACGACGCCGCCTCGCTCGCGGTCTCGACCTGTGGCGCGATCACACCCGCCGCGCCGGTGTCGAGGAGTCGTTTGATCCGGACGGGGTCGTTCCACGCCGCCCGGACGAGCGGGGCCGTCTCGCCGGGGGCGGCCTCGACCGCCCGGACGGCGTGTTCGACCGTCTCGACGCTGGCGGCGGTGTGTTCCGTGTCGACGACGACGAAGTCGGTGTCCGTGCCGGCGACGATCTCCGCGACGGTCGGTGACGGGATCGACAGCCACACCCCTGCCGGTGACCCCTCGCGGAGCCGACGACTGATCGCTGTGTCGTTCACACTCCCGGGTCGGTGGCGTCCGGCTTCAACCGTGTGGTCGGAGACACACGACTGTCGGGACCCGTCGTCGACCGCTGCGAGAAGTGCCGGGGGCGGGCTTCGAACCCGCGATCTCCGCATGTCCCAGGTACGAGGCTCGGCGGGCCTCTGGGAGCGGAGTGGGAACCGCACCGAATCTCGGAACCCTATGAGTGCGGCGCTATGTCCAGCTAAGCCACCCCGGCTCGTCCCAAACTCCGGCGGTGACACTCTTTACCGTTCCGATTCGCCGCGGTCTCGCCACGCGGTCACGTGCCGGTCGGCTCCCCGTCCGTCCGGAGCTCGTGACAGTTCCGACACCGCGCCTCGTAGCGTTCCTCGGCGCCGACGACGATGGTCGGGTCGTCGACGTGTGCCGGCTCCCCGTCGACGAGCCGTTGGTTCCGGGTCGCGGGCTCGCCACACACCGCACAGATCGCCCGGAGCTTGTCGACGTACTCCGCGAGCGCGACGAGTTCCGGGAGCGGGTGGAACGGCTCCCCCCGGAACGTCTGGTCGGTGCCGCTGACGATCACCCGCCGGCCGTCGGCCGCGAGTGTCTCACACACGTCGACGAGCGTCTCCTCGAAGAAGTTCGCCTCGTCGACGGCGACCACCTCCGCGCCGTCCGACTCCTCGGTGATCGCCCACGGCCCCTCCCCGGCCGGGTCGACCACGGTCGCCTCCCACTCCCGACCGGCGTGTGAGCCGATCGTCGTCGTCCCGTAGCGGTCGTCGAGTGCGGGGGTGAACACGGCAACGGACTGGCCGGCGATCCGCGCGCGCCGCAGCCGTCGCAGCAGTTCCTCCGTCTTCCCGGAGAACATCGACCCCGTGACCACCTCGACGAACCCCGACTGGGTGATCTCGTGCACGACCGTGTCGGAGTCACTTCCCGCCGATAACTGTTGTCTTGTCGGCGGGCGTGTCGGTGTCTCGGCAGGTGACGACCCTGACAGTTGCGACCCCACACGGTCCACTCGACTCACTCCGTCGCGGCTGTCTGCTCGGTCGGCGGCTCCTCGTCGTGTGTCGTCGCGGCCAGCAACGTCTCGACGGCGTCCGTCTGTGGGAGCAACGTCGGGAACCCGGCGACACCGACGACGAAGTCCGGGCCGACCCGGGTCGGCTCCGTGACGAGGAGGTCGATCGACAGTTCGACCCCGTCGACGAGCGTCGCGTCCGTCTCGAACGAGGCGACGGTCGCCTCCCCGTCGAGAAACGGGAGCGTCGTCTCTCCCCTCCGCTCGGGTGGCTCCAACGACTCCACGCGGGCGAGCGCCTCTCGAACGATCTCCGCAGGGCTGGCGTCGGCGACGGGGTTGAACGTCTCGCCGACCACTGCGACCGCCGGGGTGGTGAACGTCGCGTACAACGCCGCCCGGTACCGACCGACATTCGGAATCTCGATCGCGCGGTCGTACTCCGCGAGTGTGTTGTCGGCGACGACACGCCGCGTCTGCCCCCCCGCCGCGAACGCCCGCTCGTTCGTCTCCGTCTCGACACGGACCGTCTCGAACCCGGTCTCCGAACGGGTCTCGGCGGGGACGCGCGCGACCCCGGCGGTGAACCGCGCCGGCTCCGACCCGGTCAACACACCGAGACAGCCGCTCGTCGCCGCGAGTCCGGCCGCCCCCAGCGCCCCGCCCGCCCGCAGGAACCCGCGTCGGTCCGGCGTCGACTCGTCGTCGGTCGTCGGTGGCTCGGTCACAGTCGTCTCCGGTGCCGGCCGGCTATCAGCCTTCTGTCGGCGACGACCGTCCCTCCCCGACGAATCACTCCTCGGCCCAACGCACGTCGTCGTACGTCTGTCGGTACTCCGCTCCGAACTCCGCCTCGAACCGCCGGCGGAGTGAGGCTCGTTCGCTCCGACCGATCCCCGCGAGGTCGTCTGCCTTCCCGACGGCCGCGGGTGGTCCCTCGCGGTCGGCCACCTCGGCGATCAGCTGTGTGGTCAGTCGTTCGCGCGTCTCCGGATCGCGTGTGACCGCGTACGGCGCCTCGATCTTGAACAACACGTCCGTCCGCGGGTCGTACACCATCGCGAACGTCACCTCGTAGGCGGTCGGGTCCAACCGTCGTTCGACACCCAAGGCGTCGCCCACCGCCGACATCGGCTCGTCGGAGCCGCCGGTCGACCGGAACCAGGAGGTGAACGTCAGCTGATCGGTGCGTCGTCGCCCCTCCTCGCGGCGTTCCAGGAGTCGCCCGAACAGGGCGGTGTCGTCGGGCCACGGCGTCTCCACCCCCGAGCGTGCGAGTGTCCGGGTGATGTACCCCGAGGTGGGGTTCTTCACGAACCCCGCGATCGGCACGTCACGGTCGACCAACTGTTCGACCAGCCGGACGTAGTTGCGGACCGCCTCCCGCACCTCCTCGCGGTGGGCGAGTTCGCGGCGTTGGCTGTCGCGTGTCCCCCAGTTGAGCAGTCGCTTGGGGTAGAGTGGGCCGTCGAGCACGAGCAGGTCTGTCACCTCGTCGGCGTGTGCTCGGGCGTGCCGTGACTCTGCGAGTGACAACGCCAGTTCGTGGACGGTCTCGTCGGCGTACCGCCGCGATCGCGGCACCTGGAGGACACGCCGTTCCCCGTGGCCCTCGTCGTAGCGGTGCCAGCCGTCACCCGTGTCCGGGGTGAAGGTGGCGTCGGTGGTGTGGACCGTCACGAGCACCGTCCGGTCGCGGTGGAGATCGAGATCCGACGGGTCGGCGGCCATCGCGGCCTGTGCCACGTCCAACACCAGTCCGTTCTTGAACGCCGTCGGGTTCATCGTCCCGGAGTCGACACCGTGGGTGGTCTCGAACGGTCGGTCGAACAACACCGCCTCCTCCGTCGGGACGGCGTGGAGCGCCCGTTCGTCGAGCGGTTCGAGAACCACCCGGCCGTCCGCCCGCAACGGGTCGAGAAACTCCGCCCACACCCGGCGGGTCACGTCCGTGTTGTCCTCGTCGTCGACACCGGTCGCGATGGCGGAGGCGAGTCGTGCGATGGTGTCGACGTGAATCCGGTCGAGTGTCACGTCCGACCCTCGGCGACCCGGCCGGTTGTGGGTTGCGGCGCGACGCCGTTCCGTCGGAGTCGTAGCGGTTTACACGTCCGACGACGTAGCCGGAGCCGATGAGTATCGCCGAGGCGGAGCCGGACGAACTGTTGTTGCGGGTGATCCAGTCGTTGTTCGTCGTGTTGGGTGCGGTCGTCGGGACGAGTCTCGTCGTCACACCGGCGGTGACGCTGGCGGAGACGCTCGGTGTCCCGGCAGAGAGCCCGGAGTTCAGCGTCGTTCGGACGATCGCGCAGTTCGTCGGCTTCGGACTCGCCTGCGGCGTGTTTCTCGTCGCCACCGACTCGGTCGACGCCGTCGGCATCCGTCTCCCCTCCGGTCGGGAGACGGTCGTGATCGTCGCCGGACGGCGAC
>KB659958.1_pt82 | contig 12459 bp, 17 predicted proteins | sample 558768 | NCBI scaffold set KB644980.1 | reverse complement strand
CACGTGACGAGAGATCCACGTTCGAGGCTTTGGTGACATCGGCTTTCAGTGCCTCCATCACTCAGCACTCCAGTGTCGATTCGTTCGACGACAACGTGAGATTTCGTCTTCGACAACGGTCGGGTCTCTGCGATGCGAACCGTATCGCCCTCCGCAAGATCAACGCACGGGGGTGCGTGTGCGGGGATGCGACTACGCCGCTTCATAAAGCGGTCGTACTTGGGAACGCGAACATCGTATTCGCGCTCAACAATAACGGTCTTATCCATATCTGTCGAGGCAACTGTGCCTTCAAGTGTCTGACCGCGCACGGAAAGCGATCCGTGGAACGGACAGTTTGTGTCAGCACAGGATACCTCTGGTTCGGTTACATTCAGTCCTATCGCCATAGTGAGTCTCCTGCTTTCTCAGTTCGTAAAGCTGGTCGTGAGAGCAATTGTGTCCCATCCACCGTAACGTAGGCCGCATCTTCGCACATCTCAGCATTTTGCGCTGTTGATTCCCACGTGGGACGATTAGACTGACTAGAAGGCAAGTCTGATTGATCTTGTGCCTCGCTAGTAGTATCCAATCGGTGGTTAGATGTGGTCCCCGACGTCTTCACAACGTCGGCGGCTTCATCTGTGATGTTCGTATTCGATTCGTGTGTTGATGTTAATGAATGATACGCTGATTCTGAAGCTGATCTCACTTCATCACGTAGCAGTGTTTGTGGGTGATCATGAGCTGATGTGGATCTGCTATCGGTCTTGATCACTGGTTCAAGACAAAACTCAAATACCGAATCGCGTTTAGGTACTTGTTTAATTTGTCTATCATACTGCTGTTGAGGATGACCGTGAGCACCATCATGAACTGACTCCTGAGTATTGACACGAGGATGAATCGCTGTTGATGTCGACATCACTGTAGGTGTCGATTCAATCCGAAGTGTCTGCATTGTTTCTGCAATCACACGTCCATCGATTCCGATAAGATCCGGATTTGCAGCGTCAGCAACGGCTACATAAAGACCAGTGAGTTCGTGTCGTGTGAGCGTTTCAGGTGTCAGTGGCATCTAAATCAATATAGTGATGGGTCGTTAGTTTTCGGGGTCGGCTTCAGCGTCATGGTCCCCTTCTTCTTGTTGGATCGTCTTGATCCGAGCGATTGTCCGTTTGAGTTCGCCAACACGCCCAGGGTTCTCAGGAGCCCCTCCAGCAGCCTGTTCTGCTTTCGAATTGAGTAGCTCTGTCTCGAGCGTTTCGAGTTCAGCTTGTCGTTCTGCAGGCGTCATATCGCGGAGCTCGTCAGCGTGAACAATCGCCATCTATGCGTCCTCCTCATCAATATCTTCCATCTCTGCAACGAGGTCTTCGGCTTCAGCCTCAACCTCGGCATCAAGTTCTTCAATTTCTTCCGCGACCGTCTCGGTGTCATCATCTGATTCATCCGAGACAACTTCAGCTTCGTCTACATCATCCGCATCGCTCCCAACATCAACAGGTTCAGTCACAACCTCTTTTTCATCGGACGATACTCCAGGATCAGCCTCAACAACTTCCTCATCAATGATTTCTTCCGGCGTCTCCTGTGGGACAGTCACATCCTCATCATCAGCACCAACATCAGGGATGTCTGCAGGATCTTCTGCAAGTAATGACTCAACTCCATCACTTTCTGCGACCTGCTCAACAGGCTCAACATCGACATCATCGTGAATCTCGAAGTCATCAGGAAGTTCTGCTCCTGGTGGAATAATTTTCACTGTCACGCCGATTGTTCCGAGTTTCATCACAGCAACCCCTTGTCCCTCATCGACAATCTCCTGAGCCGGTTCACCATTGTGCTTGATATATCCACGGTTAAATTTCTCTACGCGTGAGCGTGCACCAGTTACTTTTCCACTCAGGACAATCTCGGCTCCAAGTGCACCAGATTCAATGATTCGATCAATCGTTGTATGTCCGGCTTTCCGGAAGTACCATCCGCGCTCAAGTGCGTTTGCCAGCCGGTCTGCAACAATCCGTGCATTCAGATCGGGCTCATCAACCTCTTGAACATCGATCTGTGGGTCATCGAGATTAAATCGATCTTCGAGTTCACGAGTTACCTTCCGGATGTTCTTACCACCTTTTCCGATGACCATTCCTGGTTTTTCAGCCTTGAGGACAATTTGCGTACCCATTGGGGTTTTGGCAACGTCCATGCCACCGTAACCGGCACGACCAAGTTCATCTGCGAAGAACTCATCAATTTGCGAGCGTTGCAATCCGTTTTCGATGAACTGATGTTCGTCTGCCATTAGATGTCTACTCCGTCGGTTCCAGGTTGTTCAACAATTAATTCAACATCGCAAATGGTAGTGTTCCATGGATCTGCACTACCGAATGCACGTGGTTTCCGACCCTGCCGTTCGCCCACTTTGTGTGCGGCGACATGTCTGATTGCCATCGCGTTTCCATCAAAACCTTGCTCAGTCGCATTTGAGGCAACGTTCTCGATTAATTCGAGAAATGCTTTTGATGCCTTTTCGGGATACCGTCCAGCATCCCATCCATCAATGTCTGAGCGGTGAGCAACACCGGTGTTATGTTGACGGAAAGGAACTGATTGACGCTGTGCAATCACGTCATCAAGATATGATTCTGCGTCTGCGATGGTCATTCCCTTTATTTCACGAGCAATGGCTTTGCTATGCTTCAAACTGATTGGTCGATCACGGAGCATCCCTCTGGCGGTTGTCTCCGGGTCGGCCTTGACACTGTAATTGATACCCATATATGATGTAATGTAATTTATTGACGTTACTTGAGTGGTACAAACTTTGAAGACCGTGTTGCACCGATGCCGGCTTGCCCGTGCTCAACGGATGTCCGTGTCAGTTGGAATTCGCCGAGATAATGACCAATCATTTCTGGTTCAACTCGAACCCGCTCGAATGATTGACCATTATACACAGCTATTGTCTTTTCAACGAATGACGGCAGTATTGGCATATCACGAAGATGTGTTCGAATTGGATCATTTGCCGTTTTCTGAGGGTCTGCGTCACGGACGGTTTCTCGTAACTTTTGCTGTTCTGTTGTAAGTCCGCGAGTGATAGTTCGCCGCTGTCGAGCGGGGAGTAGTTCTGCGATGTCTTCGAGTGACATCTCCTGTAGTTCATCAAGTGTGTGACCGCGGTATGTGAACTCACCTTCACGGCCGGTACGATATTCAGAACTCATATGATTGTGTTATGATTGTTGTTGTTGATGTTGTCAGTGATATTGCTATACACGTGTTTACGCCGGCGGAGCTGAGTGCCCCCTAATTGAATGTGACTGTGGATGTGGCCCGACGCAATCACAAGATTGCATTACTCACTGCTCCCATTGCCACCACGTCCGGTTCGTTTCGATGCAATATCGCCCACTTTCCGTCCTGGTGGAGCGTCCCGAGAGACAGACTTCGGCTGTCCAGGATGTTGACGACCACCGCCTCCGAATGGGTGATCAACGGCGTTCATTGCAACTCCGCGAACACGAGGCCACTTAATTCCTCGAGCTTTCATTTTATGATGCTTCTTACCAGCTTTTACGAACGGTTTCTCTGTCCGTCCACCTCCAGCGACAACACCGATTGTTGCCTGACATTCTGGACTTAACCGCTTTGTCTCACCGGATGGAAGTTCGACGACCACTACATCGCGGTCATGCGTCATCAACTGCGCACTTGTTCCGGATGCTCGAGCGAACTTCCCACCGTCGCCGGCCTGGCTTTCAATATTACAGATTGGAACTCCTTCTGGAATTTCTCTTAGTGGGAGCGTATTTCCTGGCTTAATCTCAGCACTCACACCAATTTGCATCGTTTCACCAACACGGATTCCCTCAGGAGCGAGGACAAGCCGGCGGTCACCATCATCAAATTCAACAGCTGCAACCGGTGCGCTTCGCGCTGGGTCGTGCTCAATATCAACGATCGTTCCAGCGATGGTATCCTCCGATTCAGACTGCTTATGCGAGAGCTCGGCTTTATATCGGTGTGACGGTGCTCGGAACGTAGATGTTCCACGACCACGCCGTTGTCCTTGTATTCGTCGTCCCATTGTTAGAACACTCCAATCCGCGACGCAATATCCTGTGCATCATCATCGTCAGAAAGACGGACAGTAGCCTTCTTTTTTGCCCGAGGCGTTATCTGTGTCTTCGTATCAATGATCTTAATCTCATACTGTGATTCGATTTCATTCTCAATTTCATCTTTCGTCGCATCAGTATCGACGATAAACTGTAATTTATTATCGAAATCCATCTCATCCATTGCTTTCTCAGTGACGAGGGGGTATTTAATAAGCGAACTCATCGGTTTGCCACCTGTTCAATCGCACTCTCTGTATACAATGTCAATCGTCCTGGTTGTGTGCCTGGAGCAAGATCTTCTGTGCTCACATTTGCGGCTGTCACAACGTCAGCGCCAGCAAGATTTCGTGCTGCTTTCGATGGTTCATCACTCGTGACAAACAAGATTGATTTTGGTCGGCGATATTTCCGACCACGGGTCTTCCCTCGACCAGCACGGATTGATCTATTTTCATCCGAGCGAACGATATCAGCATGAACACCAAGTGATTCGAGTACGTCGACAACTTCCTGAGTCTTTATTAGATCTTCAAACTCATCGGAAACAACCAATGGTAGCTCAACATCATCATCAAACTGATGACCACGTTCTTCGACCTGTTCTGAGTCAGCCGTCGCCGCAACCGCTGATCGAACAGCTAGTTTTCGTTCTTTGGTATTGACTGACTTACTCTGATCTTTCTCCGCTTTTGGTGGATGTGCTTTCCGACCCGAGACAGCCTGTGGGACCCGGCGAGCTTGTCCATTCTCACGTGGTACGTGAGCCATACCGCGTCCACTACCGAAGGACTCGGCTGGTGTTCGCATCCCTGCATAAGGGTCAGCACCATATGGTTGCTTTCGATTCGCCTGTGCAGCGACAACAGCACGCTCGATTATGTCCGGACGGTATGCTGTTTCAAACACTGTCGGAAGTTCAAGCGTATCTGCTTTGTCGCCATTTAGATCGTGGATTGTTGTTTCCATTCGTTATTACCCCTGGTTTGATTCGGTCGACACATAGCGTACTTCTGGGTCAAGACGTGGTTGGTCGCCTGGTCGGACGGCACTTCGGAAGCGTAGAAGTCGCTGGTCTGGTCCTGGTAGCGATCCCTTGATAAGTGCATACGGACCATCAACCTCGCCATATCCAACGAATCCACCGTCAACTGTCGGATCGTTGCCGTCGCCAATCTCAATAAGACGTTTATTTAATTCTGTGCGCTGATGATACCCGGTTTGTCCCTGTTGTGGAACGGTCGATCGAACACGGGATGGATTCCACGGACCCAGATTCCCAATTCGTCGGCGGTACCCCTGACGTGCATGTTTTCCTTTCCGTTTCTGAACGCCAAAGCGCTTGACTGGACCCTGCGTTCCTTTTCCTTTCGTGACACCAGCAGCATCAAGATATTCACCGGCGCGGAAAATGTCTGAAAGCTCATGTTCACCACCATCTGAAATGAGATCAAGTCCAAATTCAACACGGTCAGCTAATGCTCCACCGCCGACACGGGTTTCCATAACATCTGGCTTCTTTTTTGGAATATTTCGCATCCCTGCAGGCAATGTGTGAGTAATCAGACGAACATCATCGATGTTACCGGCTTCGACAGCGTCGCGAAGAGCGGTAGCATCATTATCAAATGTGTCTTCATTAGGAAGATCAAGCGTCCGTTCAAGTGACGCATCAAATTCACGTCCCCACACTTCTGTCAAAGGCTTGGAACCATACGGCGTATCTTCGTACGCTCGAAGAGCAACAGCGCGCATTGGCGGTGTCTCAACAACGGTCACCGGCACTGCCTCCTCCATCCCCTCACGAGGTGAATTGGCTTTGTCGTTGACCATTAACACTTGTGTCATCCCGGCTTTGTAACCGGCAAATCCTTGTACTCCGGGGGCACCATCATTGCTGGGCCATGACCGGATACGCGGGACTTCTGACTCCGCGCGCTTGCGCGGACTGAAACCCATCGAGCCTTTTCGTGGTCTACTTGATTGTGGCATGTAATTACTCCGTAACTGTCAATAATGCGAGAGATGCGAACATTGCTTCCTCAGTTCGCACAACCTCGCTTCCTTGTCGCGGAATCGTATTGATCCAGAGATCAAACCCTGGATCGATACTGGGTTCAACCATTCCACTGGCAGTGCCGCCACCGGTAGTATTCGCGTCCATGTGTGAACTCGCGTGCTCACCCATCTGCGTTTGAGTATTTGGTGGGTTGTCATCGCCAAGGATGGCTAGGAGCCCACGACCAGGCGCACCAAAGACGATTGTCGCTCCCGCCCGGTCGATACGGGCGGTAAGTTCTGGCAATCGCCCGGTGGTTATCATCTCACCATGTCTGGATGTCGCAACGGTGATCCCTGCAGTGGCGTGGTCGAGTGCATCTACAAGATCCAAGCAGGATACATCAAACCCCGAAAGTGGAGTATCGACGATCCGTGCTCGGACCGGTTCTCGCGAAGAAATTCTGATGGCAACGCGTGTCCCTTCTCGCACAGACATCGAGTCTGGTACATGGAGAGAAATTGGGTGTTGCAGTTCACAATTGACCCGGACGCGGTCATCAGATCCGACCTCAGTCACGATTCCCTGTGTTAACGACCCTGAATCAGTTGACTCAGAGCCGGTCGTAGACGACACGCGGAGGGGTGGAAGAACACCAACGTACTCAAGTTCGTCACGTTGCCCCCATATCTTCTTTCGAAGATGCGGCGGCGTGGCAGCATATCGAAGCACCGTTTCAACAAACTCGCCTCCTAGTCGCCGTTCGCCTTCCCGATCAGGAAAGATATTGAGCTGATCTGCTTGAAATATTGCCGCTGAACGGGCAATGTATCCAAGCTTGCGAGTGGCCTCGCGTTTGTCCTCAGCCTCACGAACGACAGAAGACGGGATAAGTACTGATAGCGTCATTCCGGTCCCTTCAGCGTAACATCTAGACTATATTTCTCGTATTGGAGCCCTCGGTAAAAGCCTAGCGAAAGCCTGTGAGCGGTGTGAGTTCTTCTCATTCGTCAGTATCAATATAATACTATGACTGTAATAACGGGAAAACTGCATCTTAGTTATGATGAAAATCTCATAACAAACAGAATCGCACGCCAATCGCATGAATTATTCATAGGTGAACATAGTGGTTGAATAGCAGGATAGTGACTGTTAGTGGTAAGTACGAATTTCTGCCGGCGGTTCATCAGAGAAGGTAGGATTCACATACCCTGAAAGTACATCTGCAATATGGTCAGTATGAGATTTGCATTCCCCCGCTCTGTCTGGTGATTGTTAAATGCGTAAGTCTTATTCATGAGTCTCTCATGAGATTGAATGCGCGCTGGTAGTGTAGTGGTATCACGTGACCTTGCCATGGTCACAACCCGGGTTCAAGTCCCGGCCAGCGCATCTCTGGACTCTTAAATATATAAGATATTGAGATAAATCCTAATTAACGACCTGGATTATGTTTCTTGCTTACTTTTCATTTGAGAATTGAAATAAACGTTTCATGAGTGAATAAAACGAACGATTCAGCAGGAAGAATAGTCACTTCATATAATGTAATTTTTGCAGATTAACTCCCCCCGCTGTAAAGGAGCGACCATTGGGAATGAGTGAGGTAGCTCACTCAACCAGCGTGGAAGACATTCTCAGTGGTGAGACAGTTGATACCCGATGTCGCAGTCAAACACTGTGGACCTGATTGGATATCTGATCTTGAGTTATATGATGAACCACATAGAGGATGACTTTTCCTGGCAGCCGAGTTGATGAGGTGTCAAATCAAACTGTTGTGACAATCTCAAAGTTGAATTCGAAACTGTCCTGACCGTTGGTTTCTAAATATCATCTATGGGTGATAACAGTCACCGACATGATGCGATTATTGCACTCTCACAAAATGAATACGATGATGCTGGTGATGCATATACACTTGCCGGCTACGGACGATTATCAGGGCTAAGTGACCGTGGGCGTGAACTGTTTGACACTGAAGATGCTCCATGGGCTGGATTCGCACTTGAATCGTTCTTTCTTGCGGCTATCTGTTATCGTCTCAATGATGGTGAGGCGCGAGCTCGTAATCGAGTTGGGCAAGGAATATTGATTGCAAGTGATCTCCGTGATAATATTCTTGAGACGCCTGTCCTTGCGGCTGCATGCGATGAGTGGATTGGAACGTTTCGAGCTATCGTCGGTGATGATGACCGAGCGTCAACGGCGTATGACCGAGCACTGAAAGGATACGAAGATGCAGATCCTGATGATCCGGTCAGTGTGACGACTGAACCACTCTTGCAAGCGACTGAAAGTGGAGTTAGACAGCTCACACGTCCGAACGATGAAAATGTCAAGTGGGACAACATTCATGGGTCAGCACCAGAACAAGCACTCTCTCATCGGGTCCGATTCTTTCGATCTCGTGTTCCATCGGCAATTCGATCACGTATGCAAGAGCAAACTCTTCACGCACCCCGTGGGTCAACAGAATATGGAAATGATGAATTCCGCTGTCCAGAGTGTGGGTCAAATGATGTGAACTACGTAGCTGATACTGTGTTATGCATGCGATGTGATAGTCCAACCAAACGCCGATAATGAGGATTATGGGCTCAGTGGTCGTGTGTACTAGATAGTCATCACGGACACAGGATATATCGAATAATTAACCACTCAAGACCAGATCTTAATTCACTCTCACTCACAATCGTAGGTTAACTATCTCAGAATTATTTCTAAGGTTAATTATCAACCAGATAATTAGAGTCGATATCTGCAGTATCAGGATGTGGGTCGCCAAGGGCTACCGATCTCTTGACGCTGGTAATCATTAAACTGCCCATTTTCAAAGATACTTACACGACCATTTTCTTCGCTCACAGTTACAGCAAATAGAACACCGGTCCGGGTTGATACCTCAACAGCACTGAGATGTTTCGTTCCCATCCAGTCTGCATATGCAATCTCATCACGACGCTCAACTTCTGCAGCACTTGGGCTTCGAATGCGAACCATCTGCTCTTGAATCGTCCCATCGGCAGTAATGACGATTGCGCCATCACGTTCAAACGCAACATCACGAGCGGCTGTGACGAATGACTCGATCGAATTTGTCGCCACTCGGCACACATCAACAGGCCAAACGTTCGCTCCAAGCGGGTCAGCGTATGCACCAAAGTTGACATCAGCAAGGACAATGAAATATAGACTTGGACCGCTAACATACTGTTCATCCCATCGATCAAAAGAGAGACTCAGACTCTCAGCAACAGCCATCACTCGGTGACGGATTTCATCAACAGTCGCGTGTGTCGCCTGCAGTGGATCATCGCTTGACATATTTTATTTCACTCGCCATTGTCCGCCAATTTCTCCTCGCTTATAATCTTCGAACTCACCATCTTTAAACACACTTACCCGCCCATTCTCCTCACTGAGAGTGACAGCAGCAAGAATCTCATCAAGTGATGATACCTCAAGTGCGCTTAGGTGTTTTGCGCTCATCCAATCAGGGTACTCAATGTCTCCGATCTCAAGTCCATCTGCAGGACGAATTCGGACCATTCGCTCCTGAAGTGTCCCATCGGTGGTAACAATGACTGCCCCATCACAGTCAAATGCAATCTCCTCAGCAGCTGTAATAACAGGGTCAAGATTGCGGCTCACAACGTTGGCTGTGTTAACTGGCCATCGATTTACTCCGAGGGGGTCAGCATACCTATCAAAACGAGCACCGGCTGCAACGACGAAATATAAACTTGGTCCGCGGACATACTGACTATCCCAGTTATCGAACCGTTGACTAACATCCTCGACGACGTATGTGAGAAGGTCAATGAGTTCATTTGTCGTCGCAAATGACGCTTTCACTTATTTGATATCCTCCATTTTATCAAATTGTATGGTAGCATAATATCTCTGTCCATTAGCAGTTTATATCCGCTAAGCCCCCGTCATCAAGGAGCGACCGCAGGGAGCGAGTAGGGGTGGGGTAGTTCACCGTACGATTACATGCCTACATGAAATGGAATGATCGTATTTTCAATAGCAACTATAATGACGCTTCATCGCGTATAGCTGACCGACTGATATCATCGACATCATCGATTCCTGCCAGTCCCATCGTAAGATCGATCTGTGAAAGTGTATTTTCGAGTACCTGTTCAACACCTTCCTGTCCGGAGTGAGCAAGTCCATATGCAAATGGACGACCAAGCATGACTGTATCAGCCCCAAGAGCGAGAGCTTTGAATGCCTGAGAACCTCGTCTGATTCCAGAGTCAAACAGAACCGTTGTTTCATCACCGACCGCTTCAGCAATCTCAGGTAGCGCCTCAATCGCAGCAATTGATCCGTCCACCTGACGACCACCATGAGTTGATACCTGCACTGCGTCAGCGCCTGCTTCGACGGCACGGCGGGCGTCATCAGGATGAAGAACGCCTTTGATGATGATCGGGAGATCAGTCTGCTCGCGAACAAATTCGAGGTCATCCCAGGTGAGTGATGCATCACCAAAGATTGAAAGAAAGTGATCGACAGCTGCTTCTGGGTCTTCTTCTGGTGGGCGAGCTAGTGAGTCACGGAATGCTGGGTCTGAAAAGTAATTTCCGATACCTTCTCCCTCTAAGAATGGATAATACCCTTTCTTAAGAAGCCGATCTCGCCAGCCAAGTGTTGGTGCATCCACCGTAACTACAATTGCATCATATCCTGCCGTCTCCGCTCGATCGAGGAATGATCTTGCAACATCACGGTCAGATGCCCAATAATACTGGAACCACTTTGGTGTGTCACCGAGTGCATCAGCAACATCCTCCATCGTTGCAGATGAGAGTGATGAGAGAACGAATGGAACGTCCATGTTCGCACAAGCACGTGCTGTGGCAACTTCGCCATCATCGTGTAGCAGACTCTGGACGCCAAGCGGCGTGATCATCAGTGGATATGAGTGTTCATTGCCAAGAACAGTCGTCGACAGGTCACGGTCAGCGACACCCCGAAGCATTCGCGGAACAATCCGCCATCGTGAGAAGTCTTTATTACGTTCAAATGTCTCCTCAGTTCCGGCACCACCGTGGACATATGCCTTTGCTTTCCACGACATCCGCTCAAATGCTTCTTCACGAAGTTCGCTGAAAGAAACTGGGAACTCAGGGGTCTCATCCTCAAACATTCCCTCCCGATAAACGCGGCGGATGTGTTTGACTCCAAACTGCTCACCGTGAATGTCCGCAGAATCTTGTTTACTCACAATTAACAATGTACATTCGGAGCATTATGAGACTAACCATATGGGCAGTATTGTTGTTGATTCATAATGATGGATCCCATGTGCCAGTACACACCGTATTCTGAGCACGATTTGATCTTTAGTGACGACTATTCTCTTTCAGCGGGTAGTGGACACGGTTCCTTGAGATTCGTTCATCTTGTCTTGAAAATGTATAGATAGAGAGGTGACCTCGGTACTCATAGGGTTCATCATCGATAGATGCCACTCCAGCTCAGAACGGTGTTTCGTCATCGGTCAATTATACTGTATTTTAGCAATAAAAAGAGCATTCCGTCAGCAAAATCTCAATTCTAGATGGACGACTATACAACGCGAGCGAACGCGAGCGTCCCACTTGTTCGTTCAATCAGCACACGGACGGTTTGTCCCTCTTCTGCACCAGAGACAAATATAGTGAATTTTCCTTTTTCTGCGACACCATCGCCTTTCCGTCCTGTTCCGGTAATTTCGACTTCGTAAGTTGCGCCCTCTTCGACGGCTGGACCAGACTGTGAGCGTTGCTGTGTCGTAGTTTGCTTTTGGACCGGACGAAACGCTCCACACGCTTCACATCGAAGCATATCAACACCATCTTCAGTGGTGAGTCGGGTATCGGGGAGTCCACACTCCGTACATGTGACATATTCAATAACATATTCATCAATTGCAGCCTCAAAGTCCGCAACCGAAAATGACCCATTATATCGAGCACGTTCATCTTCAAGTTGCCCATTCGTTCCCAACTCGGCTTGGACGTTCCGATGGACATGCTCAACTGGGCGACCAAGCGCGTCTGCAATCTCTCCAATATTCGTCAGGCGGGTGAATGCACCGTCAGTCTCACCTGCTGGATCTGGGATTGAAAATCGTGATTCCTCATCTTGACGCTCCGGTAATTCGTCAATCGCTCGGTTAAGAGATTCCGTATAATCCATATGGAAGCCAACAGATGCGCGCCTATATCCGTTCCGTGTTATAAATACTGGTGAGTATCAATCACTTACCACACACTGAGAGTATATCAACTTATTTTGATCTTATGCATTGTATATTTTCGAGACATCATAATAAAATTCACAGCTTCAATCGCA
>KB659958.1_pt11 | contig 12520 bp, 18 predicted proteins | sample 558768 | NCBI scaffold set KB644980.1 | reverse complement strand
GTCTCTCAACCAGCTAGGCGAAAGCTCTTGAATCCGGTTCGTTCATATATTTACGATGAAGAATCGGCTTGCGAACAACAACCAAAATGGCAATTATCCTAGACAAAAAGAGGTTATGACTGCTCTTCCTCAGGATGCATCAAGCGAGTAACACCAGGAAATACTGTGAAAATCAGTGTATCGGTGGACTCTTATTTAACCACAGAAAAGCCAAATCCGCATGGAAACAGTCCTCTGGCAAGCCCTCGCTGGCACGCGTGGAGGACCCAACCGGGCGCGAATCCTGCGCACACTGGATGACCGCCCCCGGAACGCCAACCAACTGGCGGATGATCTCGGACTGGCATATAATACTGTTCGTCACCATCTCGATGTGCTGGAGCAGAATGACATTATCACTAGTGGTGAAAAGAGCTACGGGACAGTCTACTTACCGAGTGACCGAGCGCGATCCAATTGGGATACCGTGGAGACGATCATCTCACAAGTGGAAGAATGATACCCATCATAACTACTCTCCCACCGTAATTACACATGGGGGAACACAGATCCGATGAGTCTCATGCTTGACACAGCACGCGTCGCTGCGGCTGTAAACACTGCATTTCTTGTCGGTCTTATTATCATGTGGGCGCGGACATACCGTGAGATTCGTGCTCCCCTAACGCTTGGCTCTATTATTTTTGCCACACTACTACTTGCAGAAAATATCGTTGCAGTTTATTTTTATTTCACTGCACCCGTAATGCCGAGACTTGCCGTCCAGTTCATGATGATTCTTCAATTATTGGAGACAATTGCCATTGCCGTCCTCACGTATGTCACTTGGCAGTAGTGCTCATCATATAGTCACTTTTGAGTGTTCACTCATCGCTCGTGGCGAGTCACTTACCAACTTCCTCGGCGCTCGTCGTTCGTCCCTCTCGGAAACCGAAACAGATCTATGATACTGCTGGTCTCACCGTCCTCGAACGACGGTAGTTACGATATGGTTACATCGATCAGTCGGATAATATCTTGTGCAATCGGTCAGTAGCACCAGGTGGTGACATATCCAAACCTATCAGTGATCGTGGCGTTTTTGACCGTTAAGATATGCCACGGTGACGCCCAACTTCGCTCTGGTGCGCCGCCCTCTGCCCACGCGTCTGGCATCAGTTCGATTGCGTTGGTACGCTCGGTCGTCTTGATGCTCACTATCATGTACTCCTCACCGTAGAGGGGGATGCTGGTGCTCGCTCAGGACGATATACGGTCGACTACCGTTCTGAAAGGTGCTGGATTCCAAATCATATAACTCCCGAGTATATGACTGTATAAGAAACTCTACTCTGAGCTATCAGCAATGGCACGTCACTTATTATGATCCTCGGTTCCCTCTCGCTCCGCGACTGTATTGATCGACGATACCAATCCAGATACGTGCCGACACGGTCCTCATCATCTATAGCCCAGTAAGGCTCAGCGTTATGGACCAGTTGTCGCTCTTTGAGTCGCTGAGGCGTCTTGCCGACCAACCTATAGGTCACACTCGCTACTTTGTGGACCTTTTTATGAGTAACCCCCTGCTCTGAACGCTTGGAGAGCAATGCGAGGACCCTGTGCGTGTTTGACCACTCTTGAAGTGTCCAATCGAACTCCTCGTCATCATTTGATTCCTGATATTCTTTGGGCTCGATCGGCACTGTATGTCATAACTCATCATCAGTTGTCGATAAGCATGGCGTCGGAACTAATCGACGTGTAATCTGTCGTCCTACCATCGTGGTAGAGTTACCGCCACTGTAGCGATGATGTTTAAATACTATCCATAATTAATCACTATCAAAATATGCTCTAATGAATCGTGGGACGACGATAGTTTGGCGTCTGGTAGCCGAACGCAGCGAGTCCGATAATTATTCAGATTTACTAGATCCCATTCGGTTGTGGTGTTAATTTCTCCATCTTCCTCTCGCTGAGTTATTCCATCTTTTAGCTGAGTAATCTCTTCTTCGTGCCGTGTTATCTCTGATTCGAGCCGAGATATTCTGTCCCCTTCATCGGCTACCTGTAGAGAAGTCCTGCTCTCCTCTTGTTGTAGCTCAGTCTCTATTTCAGATATCCTCTTTTCTATACCCGTCTTAGTATCACTATCTTCGACTCTATACTTTTCATCTTCAAGTTCCTGGATTTGTGACTGACACTCTGTTTGAGTTCTGCTGAGTCGACTTTTGAATGAGTCAATTTGCCTACGATAACCGCTTATCCTAGTCCGCAATTGCTCAATTTCAGCCTCCCTATCTTCAATCTCATCTTGCCGGCGGTCTATCCCGTATCGTAATTCCTCAATTTCTTCCACGATCTCCTCATCTCTTGAGAGTCTCTTCCCTGAACATGCCCGCCAACTTCCATCTTCTTTCCTTAACTGGAGTTCACCCGTGACAGCTCTTGATGCCGTACCTATTTCTAATATAGAAATTATGTTGACAACTGCTGTTTACTCAGTTTGAGACACGACACTTATCTTGCTTATTTCGAATCTACGGGTCCCCACTCAGCTACACTTTCCGAAGAGAAAGCCTCACGTTCGCTATGAGTCAACTGTGGTACTCTTTAGTGAATTCTTTGCGATTACGTGACTCTTCATGACTCTGTGTACACCCCGCTAACCCTATTCCAACAATTCCACACGCCGAAAGGAACTTTCTCCGATTCGCTTGGGTTTGAGACTGGTGCGCCATACTGACCTATCAAATAGTGGTATTATAATTCCGTGTGTACAGCAAACCATAGTATACCTGAAATCACTGGGAACGATCTATTCACAGACTCAGTGTCTTCTATGGCGGCTTTTGTGACCCTCAGATTGGGTATTAAGTAAGTAATTGGCTTTATGATCACGATAGTCATCAACTATATTCAGATCGTACACTTCGAGATGAGTCTCTAGGCGCTAACTGATAGATCTAAAGTCGGACTCGACAGACTCGGACGTAACAATTTCTGAGTCGATAGTCTTGAGATGATCAAAGATGTTCGTTCTTTCAGAAGCAGGTTGAATCCAGGGGTAATACACAGACAGAGTCCAACCAAAGTAGGCTATATGTATCTTTTATATCTCGAATGAATAAGACGAGTTTATTCTGCTAGGGTGGCAACCGATTGTATGCTTCTTATCACTGGGCTGGCAGGCGGGACGGGAACGACGGGGACGCTTTATGAACCGGGTGAGACTGCGCCATCGTATATGGGGGCGCCCAGATCCGAAGCCCCGTACACATGGATTTGTGATACGTTCTACCAAGTAGACTCTGGCGGTCAGCAACTAGACACAGACGATGGGGAGATTCGCGTCGCATTTGATAGACCAACGGTCCAAGGCTTCGAACAGCGCGATGAAGCTATCTCCGCGGCAAAGACACACATCCACACCCAGTTTTCACGGATAGGGATCCACGCCGAACCCGACTTTTATTTGAATCCACCTGACGAAACCGATCACGTCTCGATCAACCCCTAAGTGCCTCTCAGGATCTCAGGTACTCGTCGTTTGAATGGGTTTTTTGTAGGCACAGAGAGCTCAGTGGCTATAGGACAGAGAGAGCGAAAAGAGCCTGAGGCGGGATCTGAACCCGCGCTCTCGTCCTTACCAAGGTCTTTTTTAAATTGACCGCTTCACGCCCACCACTGCTGGTTATCGACTTGACGCATTCCTTCTCATCCCGGGATGACTACATAGGTATACAAATAACCAGCGGGTACAACATCGGGAGTCACAGGAGTACGGTCCAGAAAACATCGCACAGATTCAAACCGGCTACCTTTGTTACATGCTCACAATCGAGTCGCTGGCGGGGAACGGCTCCAGTATAGAAACAGGCACCAGATAGTTGTAGTGACCGTACTTCGACTTCATTCGATCCCTATCGAGAATCGTCTCTTTCGTTGCCGCGCCAAAGAGCGTCAGCTTAGCACCCTCTAATTGCGCGGGAACGTAGTAATCAGAATTAACGCGTCCTTCTTTCACCGGTAAAAATTCGGCTTCTTCTGACTTGTCTTTATTTCAACCGTCCGTTCAGCTCCCTCGATCGAGACGTCAAAATCAACACCATCATCTGTCCATCCAACGATCTCGGTATTTAGTTTCGGATCAGCACAGATGGCAAACGCCATCTCAACCCATAAGTCCAATCACATGTCGATCCTCGGGGTTCACACCCCAGGTGCTCGACTTATTATCCCAGTCATCGTATTCTTCGAACGACTGGTTCCGCTCTCTCGCCATCTCACCGACCAGCCGGACATATCGAGGCGGTATTTCAACGCTGACAGTCACTCGTGAACTCGTCAATTCGCCCTTCTCGGTCGATAAGCCGATTCGAATTTGAGAACGGCAGTTGATGACTGTAGTGAACTCTCGCTCATACCCCTGTGGTCCATCGTTGTTCATCGGGCTCACTGCGCCCACATAACTACTTAGTTGGGCTGGCGATTCGTGCCGGGATCAAGGAGAAATAGCTAGATATCTTATATCGTCACCTCAAATATGATCAAACAAGTCTTCCACAACTAAGAGTGGCAGTTCGAATCGCCAATTAGCCGCCCAATTTATTCCACTCGGAGTGAAACAACTACGTATGTCAAGTGACTCAGACCCACGCGTGGAGGCGGAATCCACGATCAACGACAGTTATGGAACGACGATCCCAGCACCGATTCGACACGCACTTGATGACACGCTTGAGCCGGGAGATACCGTTCGGTGGATTATCTCAGATGGAGAACTTTCGCTTGAGATCGTCCACGAAGAATACGGTGCGTTTGAGGACGTCGAACCGTTCGACGGGCCGGCGTGGGAGAGCGACACTGCAGCTGAGAGTGCTTGGAGAGAGTGATGCAGGTAGTCTGTATTGATTCAAATATTGTTCTCGCCGCGCGAAATGCGAATGCGAAACGTCACGACGACGCTACGGCGATATTCAACGCGATCGATACCGGGGAGCTGCCCCGTGCGCGACTGATAAACTACGTTGTCCCCGAAATTCTCCATCCACTCCAGAAACGCATTAGCAAAGCGGCTGCATTCGAAACTCTTGATCGTCTGCAATCGAGTCGCGGGTTCGAACTTGTCTACGTCTCGAAAACCGTTCACCTATACGGCGAACAGTTGTTCAGAACCTATGAGGCGTTATCAGGGTCGGAATGGGTCGATTCGATCCTCACTGCGTACATGCATAGTGAAGACATCGGATACATCTATTCGTTTGACGACGACTTCGACGTGTCTGATGATGTGACCCGACTCACGACCGCAATAAACCCATTCAAGCCAGATTGAGAGCTTTCAGCTGAGTTGGTTTCCCAACTCCACAGAGAAGTTTGACAACCAAATTCTTACTCTCCCAGTCATGTCATCAGAGCATATGAGCACAGAGTCTGACACCAATCAAGATCCCCCAGTTGGGATAACCATCACGCTCAATTACGACGACGAGTGGCGGGTGGCAAGCGATGAAGAGACAGATGTCACGAGTCAAGGAAAACCTCGATAAAGCACTCAAAGGATATTACGGAGAAAGCGAGTCTCCAAGCAATTCGGAACTTCGAGACATAGGTATTGATCCAGAACAGAATAGCTCTGGAGCGGCTCTCAGAGCTCGAAGATCAAGGGACTCTGGATGGGCTCGAAGAGCTGCGAGGCTGACAGAAATTCAGGAGGTTGAACCTGTTTAGAACCTCGCTGTCTGAGGGGTGTCCGCTGCGTTCTACCAGGTCTGGACACTCCGCCATTTACATCTCAGATAGAATGACCCCTGTCCCGGTGTGCCGGGAGGGCGCATAAGATACTTAATCTAATGACATGACGATTTGGTATCGTGTGTCTGTATGATATTGAGCGTTGAGGAACGCTGTTTCTCGATCTTTGCGAACGGACGAAAGGTACCCACACCGGGAGAATCAAGCTTAAGAGCTTGTGCCTGGCAAAAACGGAGAGTTGCGTACCGCGATCGGTAGGCAAGTAGGCTGAGAGAATTCCATGTCAACAAAAATAGAGCCCGATACGGTCGAGCATCTGGAAGGTGAAACAATCAATCGGTATGTGCTGCCAGAGGACGGGGAGACAGCGTTCTGGGTTGACACCTCCGCCAATTCTTGCTCTGTGACATGGGAAGCCTCAGACGAGTTCGAGGTTGAAGGCTATGTGGACTTCTTGTCAGGTCTTGACTGATCCGGAACTACGCTGGATTGCTTAGCCTCGTTTGATGAGAGAAATAAGCGACTCGGGACAGATGGCATTGAAACTGTACAGGATCAGCCGGATTACCCATCGGAATGTGCCTATCTAAGGGCTGAAGCCGAGGATCTCGACATGGAGTGAATTGAGAATGATCATACGAATGTGCTTGTGCTCAGCTCCAGTCCGTATAATGAGCGACTGTTCCACGAGATTTTCGACAACATGAGGCAAGTGCATACTGAGCCTGACTTTGATATTCCGTGTTCCAAGGGATTTGAACAACTAAAGAGAGTTGTCTCCCGAGACGGTGAAGATGGTTTCAACAAGAGCCAGAGATATAGCTGAGTAGATGTCGTCTCAGAAGTGCAAGTCATTGCGTTGGAGTTCTTCCTGAGAGCATTTCCAAATAGAGTGAGTTCGGCTCAGTCGGTCTCTGTTTCGATGTCTATGGTCATCGCCGTCTTGATGTGTGCGTTCAGTTCTTTGTTATTCCCCAGCAGAAGAGTTGGTTTGAGAGGAAATATACTGGCTAAGAGGACTCCTCCGGCAATAATACGCAGGGTTGCCTGAGTTCGGTGCAGTGTCCGTCGTTGTCGCGGTAGAGGCAGAAGTTTTGGAGTTCTTGTTCGTTGTTTTCTTGGATAGTGCTGCTCATATATTTAAAAACGATGTCTCTGACAATTCAAAGGTGAGAACTACATGAATCAGGCTAAGCGGTTAGCCGAGGAACTCTCTAAACTGTAGGAGACTGACTTGTGGCATCATCTCCGGGACTTGATCTTCTTGATTGATTCAGGTGTGTATGCTTGATCTCGGTGCTCTACGCCAAGGAGTACGACTTTGTCGCCGTCAGGGTCGAAGAACACTCTGTGGTCTAATTCGCCGGTTTTCAGTTTCAGTCGGAAGATTTCCAAGCCTTGCTTGTTAATGAATGACGTGTTTTGTCCGAGGGGACCGTTTCTGAGTTCTGCGATCCTACATCTAACCTGTTTCTGGACTGTTCTTCCAGCTTTTCAGATCTTCAACAGGCTCCTTCTCGGATCTCAAGCTTCATCCGACAACCCGAGTTCCTTGTCTAACTCCTGAAGCGTGTATCGGTCTTCCTTTGCTTCTTCGTACTCTTTGACACGTTTCTGAAGCTTCTCTGCGACTTCAGGTCGTAGTACCAAGTCCTCTCCTACCTTGTCCCGCAATGCTTCACGGACGTACTCGGAGACGCTGTTGTAGTTCTTTCTCTCAACTACAGCCTCAACCTCGCTTTTCTGATCATCTGGCAGTTTAATTGTCAACGAAGCTATAAAAAGTCATCATAGTGATACTATGATAAGACAGATATGAAAATTGACCTGTATATATGATGACAAACCTATATTAGCAAAAGGTTTGGAAAACCAGCACAAGCCTGGTTTCAGATACAGTAGGAGAAATCTATGTAGATATTCACTCGGAAGAGAAATCTGACGGGTTAGTGCAATAGTCTCTACGTGCCATTTCGTATACCTGAGACTGTATGGCTGATCTACCCTAAATTTATCAATTTGTGGTCACAATGTACATACAAGAGGTGATTTGTGTATGGGCAGTACCAGAGTCAACTTCCGTCTCCCGGAAGAGTTGATCCAGAAAGCGGACGTAGCAGCCGAGGTCAGCAAAAAAAACCGGACTGAGATCGTCAAAGAGGCACTCCGAGAATACTTAGACGACATCGAGGGCGACGAGAAATTCGAGGAAGCAGTCGTAGAACTCTACCTCAACGATCAAATCAGATTCGAAGTCCTCAAAGAGTTCATCGGACGGCAGGACGCTGAATCAGTACGTGCCTCGAAAACCATTCTGGACCAAGGTGAAGATCTAGCCGACGACCTCGCAGGATTATAAAGGCTTGAAAGAATGATCGTAGCGGATACAAGCGCCCTTATTTCTATAGCCTCAATCGATCTCCTCGACACCTTCCTAACAGAGTTTGACGTCCACACCACGGATACAGTAGTCGAAGAACTGGAGGAAACCAGCGAATACGACGACCGGCACGGAGAAGCCGCCCAAACAGTGCTCGACAACATCGATCAGATCAAGGCCCATCATGTCCAGAAAGAGTTCACTTCTTCCCGTATAGATCAAGGAGAAGGCGGCTGCGCACTTCTGACCAAAGAAACAGAAGCAGAGTTCCTGATCACCGACGATCTCCGGGCACTACCCGAGCTCCAGAACTTAGCAGACGCAAAAGCAGCTATCTCACCAATCATCCTGAAAGCACTCGTCAAAAGAAACGTGCTTGAACAACAACAAGCAGTGAATAAACTTGACGAACTCGCGGAACAACGGGACTGGCTCGGCGCACCAATCTACGGAAGAGCACGGAACTTGTTTAACTAAACCACGTCAGTTTATTCCTCTATCTTCTTCAAATCATGTCTGCGAAAATGGATATCAGGAACATCACCGTTATCGAGTTCTCGCAGAATCGATTCTTTCGTTGTCCCCAATAGAGACATTCAATAGCAAAATTTAACCGATTTACCGTGTAGTATATAAAAGATATTCTAATCGGTCAAAATACCACACCGATATCTAATTATATGAGGTACTCGACGAGGGACCTATGCAACTCTACACGGCTGCTGAAACAGAAACTGGCACAAAAATTGTTCCATATGAGCAGACCGGGTTCAAATCTGAGGAAACATTTGAAGACCAACTACAAACCCATCCAGAACTCCTGATGAACGAGCGGGTATTTCTCATTGGTCGACAAGTCCAATTGGATGGACAATACGCCGATCTCGTTGGGCTTGATCGATGGGGGAATATCATCGTTATTGAGCTAAAAGTCGGGAATTCTGGGTCCGGGTCGGCGAGCGAAGAGACAATTCTCTCACAGCCGCAGAATTATGCTCGGTCATTTGAATCGTTCGGGTATGACAATCTCAATGAGGTCTATCAGGAGTATTGTGACCGGATAAAGCGTGGAAAATATGACATTAGCAAGGACTCCGCTCATGATGGCACTCTCCAGACGGACTTTGAGACGATGTTTGGGGATTCAATTGAAAAACACCAGTTTAACAGTACACAGCGGATGGTCGTCGTCGCAGAGGAAATCACTCGACGAACAGAGCGAAACGTGAGGTATCTTCTTGAGCAAGGACTCAATTTCCAGTGTAGGGAGATACAGACATTCCATCTATCAGGTGATGATGACTCCAAAACGATGCTGACGAGTTCCACTGTCGTTGATTATCCAACAAGCAGGGTCCGCCCGAGGAATCGACCAAACCCTACGTATCCAAGGCTGGTCAACAACATTCTCGAGAGGTCACACCCAAAATTCCAATCTGTAACGAAAGCGGCGTCAATCAGTGACCTGTTCCCAGAGGGGATTGATGTGCGCGAGCCTCGACTCGTCAGTCAGAACACGCATCATCCCACATCAATCAGATATCGACTCGCTCCAAAACCAGATAACGGAACCATAGTGATTGCAATTGACGCTCAAGACGATACTGTAGACGCGGTCTCAGAAGTTCAAGAGATGCATGCGGATTTTTCCGAGCAGGGGCTTGAGGTCACTGGGAATCAAACATACCGTGTCGTCACCCGCAAGTGGGAGATTGAGAGTGCCGACGGTCTTGATGAAACCATGCGCGACGAGATTGCGGACACTTTCGCGATGTTGGTGAGATTAGGTCATGAAGCGTTTGCTGATTCGCAGAGAGAGATCCACGGCTGACAGGATGTTGAATCATTAATTCGCACCGGTCAAATTGACGAATGAAAAAGTCACACAGTTATATCACTAAGCTGGGAAGTACCAGAGCTGCGGTGGGAGACGGGATTGAGAGTGGTAATAGGTACTGTAAGTATCGACCGACGGCTTGTCGGCTAAGAACACTGAGATAGCGTCTATCGGTTCAAACGATCGAGAGATTAACTCACGATCCAATTCCACTCCGAGGTGTTTAGCCTCCTCCCTTTCTTTCAGAGGTGAGCCCGCAACAGTAGGTCAAGGACAATTACCACTCGGAATAATACCCATTTTGGGGCGGTCGACTGGAAGGGGGGGGCCGATATGACATCCGTACGTACTCGCTTGGCACTGCGTACCCGCGTACGGGAGGGTCTGAACTCGGGTTGCCGGATTACAGAGCTGTGTCCACGCCGTATTATCATAGGTAATTACTTTTATTCGCAGTGGATAGGCGAGAAATTATAACAGACCCGGCGCGAATCCGGAACACGACCTTCTTGCTCTACTGACGCTTGTGCGTGGCACTCCGATCAGTCTCTATGAGAAATCAAGTGTACTATGCTCTCAGTACTGTTGAGTGACTAATCGCAGAAACGGTTCCGACCAGGGCTGATAACCCTGCCTCTGGATGCCGTTTCTCCAGAATGATGCTGTCGCTACCCAAGTGGATGCCTAACCTCCCCACGTTAGCGAGGCTCTAAGTGAGCCTCATGTGAATATAGGCGTGTAACAGGGATATTCCTCCTTATCATCTGACATTCTATAGTTCACTAGCCGACTGGACTATCTCTTCAATTTCATCGGTCGCGATTGAGTTGGTCGCGCTGATGTAGTTGATATCGTCTCGGAGCTTAGCCAGTTCGATCACCTCATCTGCGGTGAGTTGTCGACCGGGTCGGAGCAGTTCCAGCGCGGATCGCCAGTTCTCGTACGCATTTTGCTTCGCCGAATTGAGAAACTCAGTGGAGGGGGTTTGCTCAAGATACTGGTCGATCAGTTCGATCAGTTCATGACACTCGGCTCGGCTTGAGATTACCCACTGATAGCCTTTCATCGTCGTATTGACCGTTCCTAATCCGTAGAGTTGACACTGATTCTCAAGTAGTTCTTGCTCATTCTTGCCCATCGATATCGCCATTTTTGGTCCGTAGTAGACGTCATATCGATACCGATCATCGCGGTTGAAGATGACGAAGAATGACCCCTCGCCTGCGATGAGGCCCATCGTGTACGCGAGAGAGATTTCACTGTGGTTGGTTGGTTGCATTGATTGTGTGTTTCCGCTGTTCGTAGGACGGTGCCGCCGCTCGTCGACTGCGGATTATTTCTTATAGGATAGTAGTCATTAAGCGATGTTGTAACCGCTGATAGCGGCTTGGTGAGGGGGACTTATTTCCATGAATCGTAGCCTTACACAGAAAGATGGAGTGCCACCACGGGCGTCTATTGAGCCTCTAACGCAGATATAGCACAAGATTTTAGATACGATTGATAGTTTGGTAACTGCGAGTGGGAGGTTACATACCAGCCCCAGTACGTATCGTAAGAAAGCCAACAAATTAAACATCCAATTCAGTGATTTAGATATATGGATGATTTCGTTTTTCACCACTCACTCAATCCGGATGAGATTGCCACTCGATACGCCAGCATCGACATTGAGTGCAATTCCATCGATCCGACAAACGGTCAGACAGTAGCGATCGGAATCGGCCTGAAAGACACTGTTGCTGGTGAACAGTCTGTTGACATTCTCACGCTCGGCGGGGCAATGTGCGATGAGGAAACGCTGATCCGACGCGCCTTTGAACGAATCAATGAATTTGATCCGACCGCGCTCGTGACGTTCAATGGTCGGGAGTTCGATCTCGATTACCTCTCCGGACGTCTCGCTATACTTGATTCCAATCAACAGATTGAGCTTCATTGCGAGGACAACCACATCGACCTGTTTGTTCCGCGGAAGCAGAAGGCGGATGAGCAGGGTATCAAATGGCCGTCACTGGAGGAGGTATTGGAGGGTCATGGACTCGCAATCCAGCCGACGCACTGGCGTGGCGAGCAGCTCACAAACAAACGGTTCGGTGAAGAACTGGCTCCCAAGTATCTCCAAGCGATTACAGAGGATCGTACAACCACTGTCGACGAACTCGAAAGATTGATTCACCAGTATGTGGAGGGCGACATCGAAGCCAATCTTGTGCTGTACGAAACAGATGCTGGTCGTCGGTAGTCGTCACCAAATCTGCTCAGCGGCGTCGTTACGAGTTTCAGCGTCGGAGTGAAGATATTTCATCGTCGTGGTAACGCTCTTGTGACGAAGCTGTTCCTTGGCGTGATGTGGACCAATGTGATTCGCCCAGTAGGTTGCTACCCCGTGGCGAATCGAATACCACGTGATGTTTTTATGTTCCGGAATGGGGAGATTTCCCTCGTCAACGAGACGACTCAGCAGGTAGTTACATGACTTCGAACTGTACGTGCTTCCTTGCTTCGTGAGCCAGAGATCGTCCCGGTCTCCGTACTTATCAAGCGCTGCTCGCTCCTCCAAC
>KB659968.1_pt116 | contig 12538 bp, 13 predicted proteins | sample 558768 | NCBI scaffold set KB644980.1 | reverse complement strand
ATCGGCCATGTCTCCTTTGGGAGCCGCGCCGATGTGCTGTTGCCGCCGCGATACGACCGGGAGGACGTACTCGTTGATCACAATGAGGCGGTTACTGCTGGTGAGACACGACTCGTTGCAACGGCATGATCGCTGCGGCGGGAACGGGAGTCGGTCGGATCGGCAGACTGGGACGGAATTTTATACTGTCGCCGGGTAAGGTAAGTGAATTGTGGACACAGCGATACTGGGCACCGGCGCGATCGGCGCGATTAGCGTGCCGGACAGCAAACCCCCGATCGAGATCGTCGTCGACGGACGGGAGAGCGTCGTCCGGGAGTTTGTCACCGACGACAGCAAGCCACAGGTGTTGTCACAGTACGAAAACCGGCGGCTGGCCGAACGCGCCGTGCGAAAACAGCTCTCAAACAGCCGGTATCCCTGCGCGGTCGTCTGGGAGACTGATCAGAGTGTCGGCGGGCTGCTGTGGAACGACCAGTTCGAACGTCTTCAGGTGACATACAGCGAGTTGCTTGTGGCGTGGATGGTCGCCCCGACGACAGATGAGTTCATGTTTTGCGCGCTTGAATACAACCGGCAGGCCTGCCGGTTCGCCAAATCGATCCAGCGGGACTATGAGTTCAAACATCTTGAGCTGCGAACAAAAGCCGGAGCGGTTGATCGGGTCATCGACCATCGGTTTCTCCGGCAGTCGATCACCGACTCCGGCGTTCAGTTTTCTCGATAGCCGCGACGGCGACCTACCAAGGCTCGTTTTTTGCACCGATCAGGTAGGCGATGACGTTGGTGCCGATGTGGAGCATCGGTGTTGCGACAAGCACTACCACAAGCATAGCGGGTGTGAATGTCGCCCGCGTCCAGCCGGGCGCGACGGCAAAGACAACGACGAGCGCGCCAACAACAAAATCAAGCTGATCCAAGCCGGGGAACGCCGCCCCACGCTCGCGACCGCTCCGGCGTTTGAGAAAGGAGGCGGCGATGTCGCCACCCATCGCACCGGCGGCGAGACCAAAGGCCGCGGCGGGCGGAAACGCTGGGAGCGATAGTCCGGTTGCGGCTTCGATCGGCCCGCCGGCACCGTTGAGCCCGGCGGCAAGGGCGACGCCGACAAGCGTGCCGACAGCGGTGCCGCGCCAGGTTTTGCCATCACCGAGCAGCCGGCGGTCGCCCCATTCCCGCCCGCTATCGATCGGGCGGCCGCCGCCGGCAAGCACGGCCGCATTGTTTGGCACGTAGGCCGGCAGCATCGCCCACAACGCGGTCAGGATAGTTCCCACAACCATATCCGAGGGAAGATGGTGGCACGCCTAAAGCCGCACTGGTTCGGCTGTGGGCGGTCAATCCATATGACCTAAGCGTCCACACGCCAACCATCCGGTGTGTCCTCCTGGAAACGCGATATCGCCAGCGGACTGGTGGTGCTGTTGCCGCTGGGGATTCTACTGTTTGTCCTTAATTATCTCTACGAGCGGATCATCTCTCTCCCGCTGATCAGCACCCTCGATTTCGTCGGGCTCGGGGTTCCGGAGAACCTTGTTCCGCTGGCCCGGATCATCGTCGCGTTGGTGCTCATCATGACATTGATTCTCTCGGTCGGCTACCTGATGCGGACGACCGCCGGCCGGCTGTTTGAGTCGGCTCTGGACACTGCGATCAACCAGATGCCAGGGCTGCGTGTCGTTTACAACGCCTCAAAGCTGGCCGTCGAGACCGCCTTATCAGGCACCGACGACCTCCAAGAGCCGGTGCGGCTTGAAACCTGGCCCGGGGTTCGGATGACCGCGTTCAAAACCGGGAAAAAAACCAAAGACGGTCGTATCGTGCTCTTTCTGCCGACCGCACCGAATATCACCACCGGCTACGTTATCGAGATCGATCCCGATCGGGTCGAGGAAACCGGCGAAAGTGCCGAGGAAGCACTCACCCGTGTGTTGAGCGCGGGGTTTGCCGAATCCGCCCACCAGATTCCGGTCGAGGAGGCCGAAAACCCCGCTCGAAGCGACGACACCGCCACAACCGTAGGAACCGAATCCTCGGACACGTCTGGTGAGGGTGCAACGACCGACAGCTGACACAGGGTGTCTACGCGGGATCAGGCAGCGATGAGAGCGGTACACGCGTCAACCGGCAGTGGCGACGCACAGCAACGAGCCCGGAGAGGACGGCGGCTGGTAGTCCGACAGGAAGACCGACAAGGATCGCGGTCGCCGTCCAGCCTGTATTTCGGTCCAAACGTTGGATGTCGATAAAATAGCCGTCGTTAGATGTATGTGAATTAGTCGTCGTTAGATGTATGTGAACCAGTCGTCGTGAGCATCGGTTTTCCGTTCAACGAGATCAAAGAAGGCCGACTGAATCTCCTCGGTTACGGGGCCACGGTCACCGTTGCCGATCTCAACGTTGTCGACCTTCCGGATCGGGGTGACCTCGGCGGCTGATCCTGTAAAGAACAGCTCGTCGGCCGTATTGAGCTCGCCGCGGCTGATCGTCGCCTGATCGTAAACGGTGTAGCCGAGTTCCCGTGCCAGCGTGATCACGGTATCACGGGTGATCCCATCGAGAATACTCTGTGAGAGCCCGGGCGTGTATATCTCGCCGTCACGGACGAGAAACAGGTTCTCGCCGGGGCCTTCGGCGACCTGGCCCTCCTTGTTGAGCACGATCGCCTCCTGATACCCGTTGCGGCGGGCTTCCTCGCCGGCCAGCAGGCTGTTGACGTAGAGGCCGGTCGTTTTGGCGTTGGTCGGGATCTGACTGGAGGCGTGTTTCCGCCACGAGGAGACCATCACCTCAATGCCGTGTTCGAGGGCTTCCTCGCCGAGATACGCCCCCCACGGCCAGGTGGCGACCGCGACATCTACCGGGCAGTCGTCGGGGCTGATCCCGAGGCTGCCGTAGCCGAAGTAGGCGATCGGGCGGATGTACGCGCTGTCGTGATCCTGCCGGCGGAGCAGTCCAAGCGCTGCCTCGGTGAGCTCCTCGCGACTGTACGGGATCTCCAGCTCGTAGGGCTGTCCGGAAGCAAAAAAGCGGTCAAGATGTTCCTCCCACCGGAAGACAGCGGTGCCGTTGTCGGTGTCGTAGGCGCGGGCGCCCTCGAAGATCCCTGTCCCGTAGTGGAGCCCATGGGTGAGGACGTGGATCGTCGCGTCGTCCCAATCGACGAACTCGCCGTTCTGCCAGATGGTCTCGATATCGCCCGCCTCACGCATCTCGTCGAAGGATGCCATTGCTACTCTGAACCATCAGCTACCGATTCTTAACAGTTTGCAACCAAGATTGACCCACCGCGCGCTGGGGTCAAACCAACCGGACGTGACTACCCCAGTCGCTCCACCAGCGACGACCCCTCGACGTATACGAGGTCGTTGCGCGCGGCGTAAGCCGCCGCATCGGTCGGCGACAGCGCGGCACCGGTCTCGCCGTCAAGCATCTCACAGACGACGACCGCCGGCGGCTGTGCGGCTGCCTCCGCAAGAGCGATTCCTAACTCGGTGTGACCGGCCCGATCAGCCAAGAGATTCGGTGCCGCCCGCAGCAGGTGGACGTGGCCGGGGCTGCGGAACGCGGTCGCAAAGCTCTCACCGTCGTACTCGTCGGCTGCCGCGGCCGCACCGAGTTCGCTGATTGTTCGCGCGCGATCGCGGTCAGTGATCCCTGTCTCGGTCGCTCGGTGGTTGACCGTGATCGAAAACGACGAGCGGTCGTCGTAGCTCAGCTCGTGGTTTTCGGTCGCCGGATGGTCGAGTGTCTGTTGGAGAAACGGGAGCTCGAACCGTTCGGCGACGGTATTGCCAAGGGCAACACAGATCAACCCGCCGGCGTCGTTGCGGAGTTGTCGCACCGCATCGGAGTCGACGGCGGTCGCCGGATAGACGATATCGGTTTCACCCTCGCGGTCGTCGAAATCGTGGATCAACACCGGCTGACCCGCACGGAAGGCATCGACTGCGGCGTCGACAGCGTCGCCGTCACCGGCCTGGACAGCCTCGGCAGCCGACTCCTCGGTCGCGATGTCGGAGGTGTCGCTGTCTGCAGTGGGGTGACTCATTCGAACGTCGCCTCCGCGACATGGATGGCCAGCATCTCGCCGTCAGCGAGCCCAAGTGTGTCTCTGAGCTTGACCGGTGCGATGAGTTCGAGGTTTTCCTCGTCGTGGTGAGTGCGGTCGGGAACGATGATATGTGTTGGCTCAAAGGTGCGGCCATCGCGTTCGACCGTCGCGGGATAGCATGTTGCCGCGCCGTAGGTGCGGTCGTCGTCCTCCCAGCTGTCGATCGGCACCGACGCCTGACCCGGCAGGTCGGCCCGAGCATGGACGCTGGCGGTGTCGAGATCAATGTTGAGCGTTCCCGCAAATGGTGTGTAGCCAAGCCGGGATTCGAACTGGCGTTCGTATCCAGACATCGAGATGTAGTGTTTGCCCTCGCCCATCCCGGTTGTCACTGTCCCGGTCAGCGTCAACTCTGTCGGCGACTCAAAAAGTCGTTGATAGTCGGCGTACTCAGATCGGAGTGCCTGCTCGCCGGCATCGGTGATCGAAACCAACTGGCCGTCGGTGACCCGTTCGCGGTCGAGATAGCCGCCGGCTTCAAGCCCCTGCAGCCGGCGGGAGGCGGTTTGTGTCGAGGCATCGAGCCGCTCGCCGAGCCCACGACAGGAGACAGTTACCGAACCCGTGAGCCCACCGTCAAGAGCGACGTGTTTCAACGCGAGCAGCTTGTCGTGATCAAGCCCGCCCGCAGCCGATTCTGACATGTATTATACAAGGGTGTCGAGTGGTATAAGAATATCGCATATGGAACGCATCTCAAAACCGTTATAGATTGTCTGTCGAATGCGATCTCGTCGTCATATTGTAGCTGATCCCTACTGAAGACCCCTCGGATCGCGGCTGTCGGTTCGGAAGGCCCTTTAGCGATGGCGGGAAACCCGACGGCATGTTCAGAGCATTCCACGCGGCGGTCGAGAGTGCCCTCACCGATGGGCTGGAATCTCTCGACCTCCCGACCGGCGATCTCGGGATCGAGGAGCCGCCCGAGGATATCGAGGCGACGCTTGCCGCAAGTGTCGCCTTCCGACTGGCCGGCGATCTTGAAACCGCACCCCCACAGGCCGCCGCCACGTTGGCCGACGCTATCGATCCAACCGACTACGACTACATCAGCGCGGTGACAACCCAAGGGCCGTACGTCAACTTTCAGACGACCGATCGGTACCGCCAGGAGACGATCGAGGCCGCCCAAGCCGACGAGTACGGCCGGTTGGACGACCGCGATGAATCGGTCGTCGTCGAGCACACAAGTGCGAACCCAACCGGTCCGGTACACGTTGGCCGGGCCCGCAACCCGATCCTCGGCGACGCCGTCGCCAACACGCTTGAGATGGCAGGCTACGATGTTGAACGCCACTACTACGTTAACGACGCCGGCCGGCAGATGGCCGTCTTTACCTGGGCCTACGAGCGGTTTGACGAAAGCGATCTCGACAGCGAGTCGGCTCGGGATCGTGCCGAGTACGATCTGGTGCGTTACTACCGCAAGGGCAACGCCTACTTAGAGGAGGCCGACGACGACGCGGTCGAAACAGCAGAAGCAGAGATCGCCGCGATCATGCAGGGGCTCGAAGCCGGCGACGAGGCAACCTACGAGCGCGTCGGTACGGTCGTCGACACCGTGCTCGGCGGGATGAAAGGCTGTCTTGCCCGCCTGCCCGCGGAGTTCGACGAGTTCGTCAAGGAGACTCGATTCATGCGGGACGGCTCAACCGACGATGTCGCTTCGCGACTCAAGGAGACCGACTACGCCGTCTACGACGAGGAAGCCTGGCAGTTGGAACTCACGGAGCACGATATCGACAAAAATCTCGTTTTCCTGCGCTCAGATGGAACAAGCCTGTATACGACACGGGATCTCGCCCACCACGAATGGAAGTTCGACAGCTTCGATCGCGCGGTAACCGTTCTCGGCGAGGATCACAAGCTCCAGGCCCGCCAGCTGCAGGCAACCCTCGATATCCTCGGCAACGATCCCGACCGGCTTGATGACGTGATCTACTCCTACGTTAATCTCCCCGAGGGAAAGATGAGCACCCGGCGGGGCACCGGCGTGATGCTCGATGACCTGCTGGATGAGGCTATCGATCGGGCCCGCGAGGAGGTTGAGGATCGTCTCGGCGACCGCATCCGCGACGATGATCTCGACGACGAGGATATCGAGCGCATCGCCCATCAGGTCGGTATCGGTGCGGTGCGCTACGATATCGTCTCGAAACAGCCCACAAAGGCGATCACGTTCAAATGGGAGGAAGCACTTGACTTTGAGGCCCAATCAGCCCCCTACATCCAGTACGTCCACGCCCGATGTTGTGGCATCCTCTCGGAAGCCGACAGCGAGCCGATAGTCGACGACATCGATATCGCAGCCTTGTCAACCCCCGAAGAAGCCGAACTGATCGATACCATCGCCCGGTTTCCGGCCGTCATCGAGGGTGCCGCCGACGAGCTCACCCCACACCGTGTGGCGACCTACACCCGCGAGATCGCCGACGCGTTCAACGGGTTCTACCGGTCGTGTCCGGTGCTATCAGCGGAGTCGGCGGCGACGAGGCGGTCGCGGCTCGCACTCGTCGCCGCTGCACAGCATACCGTCGCCAACGGGTTAGCCACCCTCGGCGTTGAGGCTCCCGACTCGATGTAGCTACGCGATCGGCGGCACCAACAGGATGCTTCCACCGACAAAGTAGATCGCCCCGATCGCCGCGCCGAGCGAAACAAGCATGAAAAGCGCGATCCACCAGAACGGAACGCTGCCGTCACTGCCGTCGACATCTGCCATACGCCGGCATCTTGACGCTGTGAGTAAGAACGTATCGCTCTACGAGAAGAACAGCCGCCGGAAGAACCCCTCTTCATCGTCATCATCGTCGTCGGGCTCATCGCTGAGAGACGAATCCTCGGGTAGCGATCCAAGCTCGGTTGTTATCGTCGGATCGTCGTCGGCTGCCGGCGGTGAGTCGCCCTCAGCATCGGGGATCAACGGGTCGTCGCCTGCCGGATCGGCTGGTGAGTCGGCGGCGTCGTCCGCACCGCTGAACGGAACCGCCGCATCGCTCGGTTTCTCGTCGACCGCCGGCTCGGTGTCGGCCGTATCCGGTGGGGCCGGCTGGTCGGTGTCGGCGGTCGTGTCTGAACCGACTGGCGTGGACTTCTCGGCGATCTCGTCGGCGACATCGGCAACGGGAGTGGCTGTGCTCTCCTCGGAAGACTCCGCGGCGATCGTCTCGGTTGTTGGCTCCGGTGTCGCACCCTCATCGGTGTCGGATGGAGATTCTACCGACCCTTTGTCGGCGTCGTCGATAGCGGTCGGTGCCGCCTCATCGGCGGACGACTCAGTTGCGGTTGTCGACGGCTCGCCGGCTGTCCCGGGCATCGATCCTGCTTCCTCGGCCACAACGTCGTCAACATCGTCGCCGGTTCCGGTGGCTGCTTCGGCCCATTTTGCCTCATCTTCGCGAACCGATGGATCGTCGGTTGCTCCGGAGGCGGCGTGATCGGATTGGGAATCGGTCGGTTCAGCGTCGGGTTCGGTCGGTGAAGACGCGGTGGTTGGCTCGGCTGTGGTGCTTGACCCGACTGAGGTGGTCGACTCAGCTGCTGTATTAGCCGGCTTGCTATCGGTGGTCGCGGCTGCCGGCTCGTTGTCGGAATCCACCGTCGTCGACGGCGTCTCCGATCCCGACGGGGCCGTGGGCTCAACGCCGGTGAGTTCGGCGACAAGCTCACGATAGGCGTCGGCGGCCGGGCTGTGTGGGGCGTACGTCGACAGCGGCTCGCCGACAGCAACAGCATCACGGACGGCTTCGTCCTCCGGGATCGAGGCCAACACGGGAGCCGCGAGGGTGCCGGTGGCAAGCTCCGAAACCGGTGTTGACGGCTCGGTTCGGGTGATAATCGCGCCGGTGACGGTGCCACCGAGCTCATCGGTGAGCTGGCGGGTTTTTTCCGTATCCCGCAATGCGTCTTGTTCCGGTGTCGACACTAACAGCACCTCGTCTGCCAACGACAGCGGGAGGGCTGTCTCGTGGCTGACACCCGCGCCAACGTCGATCAAAACGTAGTCGGCTTGCGAATGGGTGCGAAGCACCGAAGGGAGTTTCTCGGGGTCGGCTGAGGCGTACGACGAGAGGGCGGTATCACCAGGGACGACATAGACCCCGCCTGGGCCTTTATACGTTACTTCAGAAGGGGTGGCATCGCCACGAAGCACATCGTGGAGCGTTGTCGGTGGTGACTCGATACCAAGGGTAGTGCCGAGGTTTGGCATGCTGATGTCGCCGTCGATCACCACGACATCTGCACCAGTCTCGGCGAGGATTGCCCCCAGGTTTGCCGTCGTTGTCGTCTTGCCGACGCCACCTTTCGCGCTGGCGACCGCGAAGACCTGTGCCATACTAAGAGTGTACTACGACGTGAATATAAAAGATGTCCCTCGGTGGGGCGTTGTGGGCATAGCAGTCGCGTGTGCGCTACACGAAACGCTCCGATGGGCGTTCGAGTTCGATCAACGACGGTCGGCTCTCAACAACCCCCGGAACCCAGTCTGTCGACACAGAGTTCGCTACACTCAAATTTACTGTGTCTTCGAGAAGTCCTGACGGAGTCCTGCGCGAGTGAAACGAGCGCAGGGCACGTCAGGGCGTGAATGACTGGGCGACTGCTGAGCGAAGCGAAGCAGTCCGAAGGAATGAACGTCCTGACGGAGATTTGAACTCCGGTCCCTGGCTCCGCAAGCCAAGAGGATAGTCCACTACCCTATCAGGACTCATCTTATTCTATCGGCGGTCTCCTTAAGACGGTTACGGTACGACGACCGCCTCGCCGGAGATTTTTATCCGATCCCGACACAGTCACCCTATGCGGCAGCAAAACACGGCGACAGCAGTCTGGTCAGCGATAAAGCGATCAACCGCGGAACCGACACAAGGACAACGCTTAACCGGGAACTCCTCTTGCGACTGTGTATACCTATGGGTGTCATAGCGGACGAATACGAGACCCTCGACACCGACGTGTCGCTCGAAGAGTTCCGCGAGGCCGTCGAGGATAAGGTCGAACAGATGGGCGGGTTAGCCGACGAGGAGACTGCCGCGAAGCTGATCGCCCACGAGTTGAAAGACCAGCAGGTCAACGGCATCGCCGACATCGAACCCGGCATGGACGAGGTGAAGTTTCTCGGCAAGGTGGTCTCGATCGGCGAACTCCGCACGTTCGAACGCGACGAGGAGGACGAAGACGGCCGCGTCGTCAACCTCGAGGTCGCCGACGAGACGGGCCGAATTCGCGCCTCGCTGTGGGATCGCCAAGCTGTCTCGGCGGTCGGCGACCCCGAAACCGACACCGGCGGCGAGCTGGGGGTCGGTGATGTGTTGCGAATCGCCGGTCGGCCGAAGGAGGGATACAACGGCGTGGAGATCAGCGTCAACAAGGCCGAACCAGAGGCGGATGCCGAACTCGACGTGGAAACACAGGATGTCTACCGGGTTGAGGATCTCTCGCTTGGACTGTCAGATGTAACCCTGAGGGCCAGACTTCTGGATGTTGGCACTGTCCGCACCTTCGATCGCGACGACGGCTCAGAGGGGCAGGTCTCGAATCTCGCAGTCGGCGATCCGACCGGACGGATTCGGGTGACCCTGTGGGACGAGCAGGCACCGCGTGTCTCGGAGCTATCAGCCGGGAGCAGCGTTGAGATCGTTGACGGCTATGTCAAAGAACGGGATGGTAGTCTCGAACTCCACGTTGGCTCTCGTGGGGCGGTCGAGACGATCGAGGACGCCATCGAGTATGTGCCCGAGACAGCCGATATCGAGAGCGTCGAGATCGGCCAGACGGTCGATATCGCCGGCGGCGTTATCGAGGCCGATTCGAAACGGACGTTCGACCGCGACGACGGCTCTGAGGGGCAGGTTCGGAATATCCGGCTGCGGGATGAGACCGGTGATATGCGGGTCGCGCTGTGGGGCGAGAAAGCCGACATGGATATCGAGCTGGCCGATCGGGTACTTGTCACCGACGCGGAGATCCAAGACGGCTGGCAGGACGATCTCGAAGCCTCCGCGGGCTGGCAGTCGACGGTTAGCATCCTCGACACCGAGGCTGACACCGGTGGCACCTCGAATGCCGGCGGCGACGAGGAAACAGCAACTCCCGAAGGCGGGCTCTCGGCGTTTGAAGACGCCGGCAGCGACGACACGGGTGAGGCGACAACAGACGACACGGGTAAGTCGGCAACAGACGACACGGCCACGACGGCGGATACAAACACGACGACGGCGGCAGCCGGTGGCGACGCATCGACCAGCAGCGAGGCCGGCGGGGCCGCAGCAGCCACACAGGTTGCTGGAACCGCCGAATTCACCGGCACCGTTGTTCAGGCCGGCAGCCCGGTCATTCTCGACAACGGCACCGAGACCCGGCAGGTCGAGACCGAGACCGAGCTTCGGCTCGGCGAGGAGGTGACCGTCCGCGGCACCGAACGCGACGGGACGATCGACGCCGACGAGATATTCTGAACCGAGCGTAACGGAAAGCATTATACGATCCACAACCGGGTATGTGGGTATGAGTGTTGAGTTGCCGTTCGCCCCGGTTGATGCGATTATTCGGCGCAACGCTGGCTCACTTCGGGTGAGTGCCGACGCCGCTGAGGCGCTGGCCGGCCGCGTTCAACGCCGTGGGGCAACGCTGGCCGTGGAGGCCGCCGAAACGGCAACTGCTGACGGGCGAAAAACGCTGATGGCCGGCGACTTCGGCGTCGAGCAGGTTGTCGACCGCGAGAGTCTTGCGCTCCCGATCGCACCGATCGACCGGATCGCCAGACTGGAGATCGACGACAGCTACCGGGTGTCGATGGACGCCCGGATTGCCTTAGCCGACATTCTTGAGGACTATGCCGACAACATTGCCGCCGCCGCCGTCACCCTCGCCCACCACGCCGACCGACGCACCGTACAGGCCGATGACATCGAGACCTACTTTTCGCTCTTCGAATAATGCAGTTCGGCTACAGCGAGGTGTGTCTGGAACACGATACCGGCGAGCGACACCCCGAGACGGCCGATCGGCTGCGGGCGATCAGACGAGCCCTTCAGCACAAACATCACGTCGACTACCGGGAGGGCTCGGCGGCAACTCGCGAGCAGGTTGAGGCGGTTCACCGCGGCACCTATCTCAATGAGCTCAAGCGATTCTGTGAGAACGATGGCGGCAGTTGGGATCGTGATACGGTCGCCTCCGAGAAAACGTGGGATGCGGCCCTTCGGAGTGCCGGTCTCGCGCTGTGGTCCGCCCGACAAGCTCTTGATGGGGCCGATGGGCGGCAGACGCCGTTTTCACTTGGCCGGCCGCCGGGCCACCATGCTGTCAGCCACAAGGCGATGGGGTTCTGTTTTGTCAACAACGCTGCCGTCGCCGCCCAAACGCTGCTGGATGAGGGTGCGGTCGATCGGGTCGCGATCTTTGACTGGGATGTCCACCACGGCAACGGGACGCAGGATATCTTTTACGACAGCGACGAGGTCTTCTATGGATCGATCCACGAGGAAGGGATCTACCCCGGCTCCGGCGATATCGAGGAGACCGGCACCGGCGACGGCGAGCGGACAACGCTAAACGCACCACTGCCGGCCGGGGCGGGCGATGCGGACTTTCTGCACGTTGTCGATGAGGCTCTTGGGCCCGCGCTGGCGGAGTTCGATCCGGATCTCGTGATCGTCAGTGCGGGCTTTGATGCCCACGAACACGACCCTATCTCCCGCCACCGCGTGTCGACAGAGGGGTACGCGCTGTTGACCGATCGCCTGCGATCGATCGCCGACGTCAGCGACGCCGCGCTTTCGTTCGTCTTGGAGGGTGGCTACGGGCTGGATACGCTTTCTGAGGGTGTAGCGATGGTGCATGAAACCTTTGACGGCCGAGAGCCGATCGCCTGCGAGGCTGATCCGGAGACATCAACTGTCGAGATCACCGACGAACTCCGAGACCGGCTCGGAATTGAGTAACGTCGCCTCCGGGATCATTGGCGTCGCTGGCTGGGACTAGGGGGTTGGCTCGAAGTACTCGGCCAACTCGGTGCCAAAGTCATCTGCCAGCGTTGCCACCGCCTCATCCCACAGCAGCTCGTAGTTCTCGGCAAGCGCGGTCTCGATCTGCGCGCCAAGCGCGACCTCGAAGATCGCGTCGCTGTCGAGATACTGACGAGCGGTCGTCACCTCACGCGGGCGTTCGACCACATAGCGATCGCCGTCGAGAAACGGGCCGTAGACTGCTGTATCGTCGGCGTAGCGTTCGAAAAACCCCCCAGCGTGGTCGCGGACGGCCACCGGCGGCCCCTCGTGGCGTTCGATCGCCGGCCGCGTTGTCTCGACAAGTTCGACAAACAGGACACTCCGGTCGGCGTCGGCGATCGCTGTCGATCGAATGACCCCGAATCCGTGGCGTTCGAGACCGTCAACGAGGCCGGCCTGTGATTTGCGGAGC